>ERZ860264.916-NODE-916-length-23456-cov-3.714713_pt1 | contig 23456 bp, 24 predicted proteins | sample MGYA00509980_ERZ860264 | MGnify/ENA primary metagenome ERZ860264 (study PRJEB30046, sample SAMN00715212) | human gut metagenome | study: EMG produced TPA metagenomics assembly of the A metagenome-wide association study of gut microbiota in type 2... | reverse complement strand
CAGATTGATATTAAACATTTTCCTTGCGGACAAAGACAAGACTATGTCCCTACCCTACGGAGGAACGTGCGGATGTATCACTCCAAATATTTGAAGAGCCTGATCAGAATCAATCACAACAATTTTAGCGCAATAGACAAATCTTCTCTTTGGCATACCGGAAAGACAACGCTACATCGAAAGAACGGTATAGAAATAGCGGCGATAGAATATCTTGCACAGTATCACCAACGAGAATATTATCACGTAGATGCCCATCAGCTGGAAGACATTTATGTGTATGCCGGAAAGCGAGGAGCCGGGCAGGGAGGAGAGCCAAAAGAGAAAGGCGTTGAGACAGATGACGACCTTGACGAGCAACGCGACAACGAGATGTTGGACGGCGGGGACGAAAGAAAGGGCCAGCGCCGTCAGGGATAAATAGAGTATGACGGTCACGGCTGGAATGGCTACGATGTTCGACAGCAGGAAGACGAAGGAGAATGTCCCGAAATAGTAGGCGACGAGCGGGGCCGTGGCAAGCTGGGCGGAACAGGACATGATTATCAGGCTCCAGAACCAAGAGAAGACGTGGTGGGTGCGACGGTATTTGAAAGAGACGATGCCGGCGACCGGATGATGAAAAACGAGTATTGAAGCCACAGAAAGGAATGAGAGCTGGAAGCCTACGTCATAGATGCTGAACGGATTGACGATGAGGATTATCAAGGCCGCAATGGCAAGATTGTTCAGCGAAGCACGTTCGTATTCGAGTACTGCGGCAAAGGAAAATGCACTTATCATGATGGCGGAACGGACAACGGACACGGACATACCGACGAGAAAGACGTATGCCCAGACAAGGAGTATGATGAGCAGCTCGCGGAAAAATGTGAAACGTCCGTTAGGGAAAAGTGAGGAAAGGAGAAAGTAGATGATACCGAGGTGCATCCCGGAAAGGGCAAGGATATGGGAGACGCCGGAAAGGGAATAGACCTTGCGGAGTTCGGGCGACAGTTCGGCACGATAGCCGAGTGTCATGGCCGATACGACGGCAAACTCCTGATTGTCGAGACCAAAGCTGCGATACCATTCCAGCAGCTTGTGACGATAGCGGAGAAAAACGATGGCGGCACGGCGCACCGTGGATATGCGACTGACGCTGACAGCGGCCTGTCTCCAGTTGCGATAATAAATGAACGTCTGACCGGATATGCCATTGGCCTTCATATATCTCACATAGTCAAAACCGGACTCACGGAAATTTGACGGCGGACGCAAGACGGAGCACAACGACAGTCCGTCGCCGACCGTTATGTCACGGTAGCGGCACTCAACGGTGTCTTTCTGAAGTGACGCCCTCACGGTACGTCCGCTGTATGATCCGGACGTTATTATCATGTCGAAACGCAAGACGCGCCCGCGCTCTTCCGGTTCGCTCGCCACGACGGCGTCATAGCCGGTCTCCTCCTCCGGATATACAACCAAAAAGTTCTCCTCAGCCCTGCATATAAGCATACAACCAAGAAAAAAGAAACTGACGGTGAGCAGCACGCTCTGTAGCTTCGGATGGCGACGGACAACGCAGCATGCGGCTATCAGGACATAGATGGCCGCAAGCCAGAATGACGTTGTGACATGGGAAAGAAAGCCGTGACCCACGGATATGCCCATGACAAGGCTTATGGCAAGAGGGGCAAGAGGATGGTTCTCGAAGAGGTTGACGGGTCTCACGTGGCTTTCCTGGATATAAGAAAAGCAGGCCATACGGCTTCCCGCAAGGAGATTTCCGTATGACCCGCTGTCTCGTTGTGTATTTCAGTAAAATGATTTATCAGTTGGCCGCAGCCGCAATCCACTCATAGACGCAGCTGAACACACCAAATGCTACGATGCCGGCTGTACAGAGGGCAAGGGCGACACGGCTGTCACAGTCACTGCGGAACGTGGGCAGCGGAGCCTCGGAAGGCTTGATGTACATCGCCTTGACGATGAGCAGGTAGTAGTAGAGGCTGACAACGGTGTTGATCAACGCGATGAACACTACGAAATAGGCCATGAACGAACCCTGCTCGGCAGCTGCCATGAAGACGAAGAACTTGCTGAACATACCTGCGAACGGCGGAATGCCGGCGAGGGAGAACAGAGCCAGCGTCATGAGAAGAGCCAGCTTGGGGTTGGTCTGATAGAGACCGTCGTAGCTGTTCATCTTTGTCGTGCCGCCGCAGTTCTGCTCCACAACGCTGATTACGGTGAAGACACTCAGGTTGGCCACCACATAGACAAGCACGTAGTATGTCAGTGCGGCAACACCGGTTGTGCTGGCGCCGATGGCTGCAAGCATGATATAACCGGCCTGAGAGATTGAACTGAACGCCATGAAGCGCTTGAGCTCGTTCTGACGGATGGCAAAGAGGTTACCGATGGTGATGGTGAGCACGATGACGATGGAGAGCAAAGACTCCCAATAGTCTATCATCGGAGCAAACACCTTGCAGAGTATCATCATGAGGGTAAGCGTTGCGGCTCCCTTTGAGATTACGCTGAGATAGCCGGTAACGGCCGTCGGAGCTCCCTGATAGGTGTCGGCGGTCCAGAAATGGAACGGCACGAGGGAAATCTTGAAGCCGAGTCCGCTGAAAAAGAACACGATCCCCATGATGGTAAGGGGGGATGTCGTAATCTGAGCGGCGACGTCATCAAAGTAGAGTGTGCCGACGGCACCGTAGATGAACGATATACCGTAGAGCATCACGCCGCTGGAGAACGTGGCCGTAAGGATGAACTTGGCGGCTCCCTCGGCTGAGTTTTTCTTCATCTTGTCGAAAGCGACGAGACATGCCATAGGCACGGAGGCCATCTCAAGACCGAGGAAGAACATGAGGAAATGTCCGGAAGACATCATCATATACATACCGAGCAGTGTTGAGACGATGAGCATATAGAACTCGCCTTCCTTGTTTTTCACGTCGTCACGCGTCAGCCACGGCTGGGCCATGATGATCACGATGAGCGTGCCTGCGGTGAGGATGAGCTTCATCACGTTGACAGACTCATTCGTCACATAAAGCCCACCAAAAGCCGATGTCGGCTCAGCGATTGCGCACGGAGCTATCTGGGCCAGCATGAGCAGGCCGGTGACCATATAGAGTGCCGAATGTTTCCGGTCGCTGTTCTTGAATACGAAATCAACAACGAAGACTATTACCAGGATAGCCATCAGTGTGGCTTCCGGCAGCATATTTAAGAATTGACTGTAATCCATTTGTCCTGATAAGTTTAGAAGTTAATTACGCTGAGTATCGGTGTCACGCCATCGGTGATGATGCTGCTTGCCCACAACGGGAACGAACCGAGACCGGCCACACAGAAGATAAGGCAGCAAACGGATAAACGCTCATCCCATGTGGCATCGGTAAGCTCGAGATAGTGAGGATTGGTCACTTTGCCGAAGAGGATGAAACCAACGGTACGCAGGATGTAGACCGCCGTAACTACGATTGACGTACATGCGATGATAGTGGCCACACGATGGAACATGTCGGCATTCTCGAATGAACCGACGAAGATGGTCATCTCGGCGATGAAGCCGGAGAAGCCCGGCAGACCGAGGTTGGCCAGACCGGCAATGACATAACCGACACTGAGGAAAGGCATAATCTTCATCAAGCCGCCAAGCTTGCGGATGTCACGGGTGTGTGTACGGCCGTAGATCATACCGATGAGGGCGAAGAAGAGGGCCGTCATAAGTCCGTGGGAAAGCATCTGAAGAATGGCTCCGGTGCATGATGTCTTGGTCATCATGAGCAGTGCGAAGAGCACCAGACCGCAGTGAGACACTGACGAATATGCGTTGATGTACTTAAGGTCAGTCTGAACACAGGCCGAAAGGGCTCCATAGACCACTGAGATGGTGGTGAGGATGAGGAACACCCACGCCAGCTCCTGAGCAGCATCGGGCAACAGGTACATTGCCACGCGGAAGCATCCGTAACCTCCCAGCTTCATGAGCACACCGGCGTGGAGCATTGACACGGCTGTAGGAGCCGAAGCATGACCGTCGGGTGACCATGTGTGGAACGGGAACAGGGCGCCGAGCACACCGAAACCGATGAAGATGAACGGGAAGAATATCTTCTGGATGTCAACGGGGATGTTGTGCATGGCGGCAATTTCCTGAACGTTCATTGTCGTCGCACCGCTGAAATAGTAGATTCCGAGAATACCGATGATGAGAAGTGCCGAGCCTCCCATGAGCATCAGGGTCAGCTTCATGGCCGCATACTCCTTGTTGCCGCTTCCCCAGACACCGATAAGAAGGTACATCGGGATGAGGGCAACCTCATAGAACATGAACATGGCGAACATGTCGGTGCAGATGAAGAAACCGTAAACACCGGTTGAAAGCAGGGTGAACCAAAGGAAATACTCCTTGGTCAGCGGTTTGAGTTGCCATGAGGCAAACGTTCCGGTGAACACGATGATACTCGAAAGAAGAAGCATGACAACGGAAATGCCGTCGACACCCACAGCGTAAGCTATGTTCAATGGCTTAAACCAAGGCGTGCTCGCTGTAAAGAGCATGGGATATTGGTCGGCAGGCATAGTTTCACGCATATCAAGGAACGCGAACACCAGCCATATAGACAGGGCCAGCAGACATGAAGCACCGGCCACCATCACACCACGCACCTGACTGAGGTTGCGGGCTACCCAAAGGCCGAGCAACATCAGGACGGGGATTACTACGAATAGACTTAATATATTCATCTTTTCTGATTATATGCAAAGTAATACTAATGTTAAGGCTACAGTGCCCGTAATGAACCATACGGCATACTTGCGCACGTCGCCACTCTGCCACGGACGGATGGTCTCTCCGGCCTCGTTGGCTCCCCACGCCATAAAGTCAAACGTGCCGTCAATGACGTGGCGGTCAAACCAGGCAATCGGAGTGCTGACGCAACGGAAAATAATCTTATGTGTGACAAACATGTAAACCTCGTCCATGTAGAAGCGCTTGTAGGCGGCACGATGGAGTTTGGGGAACATGCTGTAGAGCTTGTCGGCAATGGGCTGCTTCTCACCTTTATATATATAGGTGGCAAGAGCGATGCTGATGATGGCGATGACGGTGCTCGTCGCAGCTACCTGAACATCGAAGTGGATGTCATACTCTGCGCCGGATGCCGTAACGAAGCTGCCAAAGCTACCACCCCACCCTGCGAAACCGGCGATTGTCGTGTAAATACCGACACCTACGGTAATCACACAAAGCACGATGAGCGGCAGGGTCATGTTGAGCGGAGCCTCGTGGGGGGTGTGGTGAGCGTGGAGTTCCTTATTCTCTGTACCCCAGAATATGCCATAGTAAAGACGGAACATATAGAAAGCGGTCATGGCGGCCACACCGGTCATAATCCAGCCGACAACGGGGCTATAGGCAAAGCATGCGGTGATAATCTCGTCCTTGGAACTGAAGCCCGAGAAGAACGGAATACCGGCAATGGCAAGACACGAGATGAGGAATGTAATATGCGTGATAGGCATATACTTGCGGAGTCCGCCCATCGTTGACATCTCGTTAGAATGAACGGCGTGGATGATACATCCGGCACCGAGGAACAGACAAGCCTTGAACATGGCGTGTGTGAACAGGTGGAACATGGATGCCATATAACCGAGCTGTGCGTGATTGTCGAGCACCTCACCGTGATGGCCGGGCAGGCAGACGCCGAGCGAAACCATCATGAACGCTATCTGAGAGATTGTCGAGAAAGCGAGCACGCGCTTGATGTCGCTCTGTGCACAGGCAACGGCAGCGGCATAGAAAGCGGTGAACACGCCGACCCATACTACAATGCTCATCTGTCCGGGCGCATATTCAATCCATAAAGGGAACATGCGGGCAATCTGGAATACACCGGCAACGACCATCGTAGCGGCATGTATGAGGGCACTGACAGGTGTCGGGCCTTCCATGGCATCGGGCAGCCAAATGTGCAATGGGAACATAGCGCTCTTACCGGCACCACCGATGAACATCAGAACGAGAGCCGTGGGCAGGATAAATCCGCCTGCGGTTACAGCCTTCATGACGTCAACGGGAATGAACGGAGCCGTTCCATCGCCCATAACGACATCACCGGCAAACGAGAAGCTGAACGAACCTGTATAGTAACCGAAGATAAGGATACCGATAAGGAAGAACATATCAGCAAAGCGTGTGACGATGAACGCCTTCTTGGAAGCTGAGACTGCGGCCTGAAGCGGATAATAAAATCCGATGAGCAGATAAGAGCTGACTCCCACAAGCTCCCAGAAGAGATACATTTGGAAGATGTTGGTGGCAACAACGAGTCCGAGCATAGACATGGTGAAGAGGCTCAGGAAAGCGTAGTAACGCTGGAAGCCCTTCTCTCCGTGCATATAACCAAAAGAATAGATGTGCACCATCAGGCTGACAGTACTTATCACGATAAGCATCATCACCGAAATAGGATCGAGGAGGATGCCAAGATCAAAGTTGAGACTTCCGAGCGGCAACCATGTGAAGTTGTAGGGAACCAACGTCGCAAACGTTCCATCGGCTCCACGCTCTGCCGTGAAATAGCAGAATGCGGTGTAATAAGACAGTACGGTCACAATACCCAACGATGTGGTACCGATGAGTCCGGCTGTCTTATGCGGCATCTTCATGCCGGCCAGTCCCAATACGAGGAAAGAGAGCAGCGGCAGAAGGAGTATGAGAAATACAAAACTATAATCCATAACTCACATTAAAATTTCATGTTTTCAATACTGTTCACCTGGTCGCTGTTGAAGTTACGGTAAACATTGATAATTATCGCGATGGCCACCGCACTCTCGGCCGCGCTCACTCCGATGGAGAACAGGGTCATGAAGAAGCCCTCAAACTCTACGGGGAACAGCATACGGTTGAATGCAGCGAAGTTGAGATCGACGGCATTGAGCACAAGCTCGATGGAGATGAGCATGGCTATCAGGTTGCGGCGGGTGACAAAACCGAACACGCCGATAAAGAACAACAGTGCGCTAAGCACGAAATAACATTCTACTGGTACCATAAATTATTTCTCCTCTTCTTTTCTTGATACAACAATACCTCCGATGATACATGCGAGCAGGAACACCGAGATGAACTCGAACGGGAGCACATACTGATATTTCTCGCTGCCGAGCAGGGCATGACCAATCAACTTCATAGGCACTTCCTCGTCCGATATAACGAACGTCGTAAGGAAATGGTTCTTGAGAAGCACAAGTGTCACAACGGCGAAACCTACGAGAGACACACAGGCGCCGCAAATGGCACGGCTGCACTTCACGCGCTCCACGATGCCCTGCAGCGTACGCTTGCCCACAAGCTGTATGGCGAACACATAAATCATCGTCACGCCACCGGCATAAACGCTGATCTGGGCTGCGCCAAGATAAGTATAGTCGAGCAGGAAGTAGAGTCCGGCAACTCCGAAGAGAACGAACAGCATGAAAGTGGCTGCCCGCATGATACGGGTCGTCGTCACGCACATAACGGCAGAGCCGAGGATGACAACGGCAAGGATTATAAACATTACTAAATTAGCCATAATACTATCGTCCTCCTATTATTTTTTAGTGTTCCACTTGCCGATTTCGATAGGCGAGCCACCGTCAATGATGTTCGGCAGCGACGGCTCATACTTCACTTCCTTGTCGAGGTGGAGCACCAGCGAACCGCGGTCAAAGGTTGAGTTCTCGAAATCGTTTGTAAACTTGATAGCGTCCTGAGGACAGACGTTGACACAGAGCTGGCAGAACATGCAGTCGCCGAGATCATACTGATAGTCGGTCAGGAACTTCTTTTTCTTGCCGTCCTCTGTCTCGCGCATCTCCGACGTAATCTTGATTGTTCCGTTGGGGCATGCCTTCTCACACAGCGTACAGGCGATGCACTTGTGGTTGCCCTCGGCGTCGTGCGGCATGACGAGGCGTCCGCGATGGCGCTCAGACACGTGCAGCGTTGTCTTGCGGTTTTCCGGATACTGTTCGGTCACCTTCGGGATGAAGTACTCCTTCATGGTGACTCCCATACCGGTGAGCAGCGACTTCACGCCTTTCACTGCTCCTCCGAAATATGAATTGTTATTTTCCATTGTCTGATGAATTTGATAATTCGGCCGTATTACACATTATTTAATATACCATCCAAGTGCTACGATGACGGTCATGAGCACAAGGTTAAGCAGTGACAACGGCATGAGATATTTCCACTCGAGCTTCAGTATCTGGTCAATGCGCAAACGCGGGAACGACCAACGTATCCAGAGCAGCACCCACACAAGGGCAAAAGCCTTGCCGAGGAACCACACGATGCCGGGGATATAGTCCATCACAGCGTCGAAACCTTCGATTCCAACGTGGATAGGCATCCATCCGCCGAGGAACACCGTTGTGGCCACACCGGCTATAACAAACATATTAAGGTATTCGGCGAGATAGAAGAAGCCGAAACCCATACCCGAATATTCAGTGTGATAACCTGCTGTCAACTCGCTTTCGGCCTCGGGAAGGTCGAACGGGCCACGATTGGCCTCGGCATTACCAGCCACGAGGAATACGAGGAAAGCGATGATGGCGGGGATATGACCTTGGAATATGAGCCATCCGAAGGCTCCCGATTGTGCTTCGACGATACCGCTGATCTGCATTGTTCCGGTCAGAACGACAGCTGTGATAAGACACAGGCAGAGTGACATCTCGTAAGAAATCATCTGCACGGCGCCACGCATGGCCGACACGACACTATACTTGTTGTTTGAACCCCATCCGGCGAGGAACACACCGACAACACCGATACCGGAGATTGCCGTGAGCAGGAATATGCCGACATTGAAGTCGAGGATGCCCGCACCCTTGTTCCAAGGCATAAACGAGAATGTTCCGACAGAAGCGATAAGCACGAGGAACGGAGCCACGAGATAGAGCAGCTTGTCAGCCTTGTCAACGAAGAAAATCTCCTTCTGGAGCATCTTCAGCACGTCGGCAAACACCTGGAACACGCCCCAAGGACCGACGCGCATCGGGCCGAGACGGCACTGGAAGTAGGCGCACACCTTGCGCTCCATGAAAATGAGCACGATAGCCAGCATGGCGTATGCCGCAAGGATGAACACACCCACGATTACGCACTCAATGAGTATCGACAGGAAGTCTCCCAAACCGAGAGTCTCGCGAAGGAGACTGTCGAACCACGTTGTTACTATACTAAAATCAAACATAACTTAATTATCTGTCAATATCAGGAATTACATAATCTAACGTAGCGCCTACGGCAATGAGGTCGGCAATCTTCTCGCCGCGCAGCAGCTCGTCAATAGCCGATACCAGCGGCAAACCCATCGGACGGAATTTCAGACGGTAAGGGCTCTTGTCGCCCTTAGAGTCGAGATAGACACCGATTTCACCACGGCTACCCTCACACGACGTGTACCACTGTCCCTCGGGAACCTTGATAATAGGCTTCTGCTTGATGTAGAAGTCACCGGCGGGGATATTGTCGATGAGCTGTTCGATGATGCGGATGCTCTGCTCCATCTCGTCCATACGTACCATGTATCGGTCGAAACAGTCGCCATTCTGATAAGTAATCTCGTCGAACTCAATCTTGCCGTACATATCGTATGGATGGTTCTTGCGCACGTCGTTGTGCCATCCCGTAGCGCGTCCCGTACCTCCGGTACATCCGTAGCTGATGGCGTTCTCCATAGAGAGCTTGCCGACGTTCTTGAAACGGTTCTGAAGAATGACGTTGCCGGTGAAGATGTCGCGATACTCCTGAAACATCGGTTTCATATAGGCACACAACTTCTTCACGTTCTGAACGAAGTTGGGGTCTATGTCCTCCTGACATCCGCCGATGCGGTAGTAGTTCTGAATCAGACGTCCGCCGGTGGTCTCCTCCATGACGTTGAGCACCTGCTCGCGGTCGCGCATACCATATATAAATGCGGTCAGCGCTCCAAGGTCCTGCGCGCAGCATCCGTAGAACAGCAAGTGACTGTCCAGACGCTGCAGTTCGTCCATAATCGTGCGGATATACTTGATGCGGTCGGTCAACTCCACCCCCATTGCCTCCTCTATGACAGAGCAGAGGGCGTGACGGTTCATCATGGCGCTCAGATAGTCCATACGGTCGGTCAGGGCCAATGTCTGCGGATAAGTGTAGCTCTCGCACATCTTCTCTATGCCGCGGTGGATGTATCCGCAATGAGGATAGATTTTCCTGATTGTCTCGCCGTCGAGCACGGTCTGCAAACGGAGCACACCGTGGGTGGCAGGGTGCTGCGGGCCGATATTGATGACATAGTCATCGTCGCCGAACAGCGGACGTTTCGTAGCCACGAGCTTACCATCTTTATTGAGGTTATACTCGAAAGTATAGTCGGGCTCGGGGTCGTCCGTAAGCACATACTTGTTGTTCTCGGCGCTCATGTCGTAGTCCTTGCGGAAAGGATAACCCTGAAAATCCGAGCGCAAATAGAGGCGGCGCATGTCCTTATGGCCGAGGAACTTAATTCCGAAGAAGTCGTAGACCTCGCGCTCCAAAATCTCAGCGCTCTTCCACAGGTGCATCACCGTGGGGATATAAGGTTCGTTGCGGTCAGCGTTGACAGCCTTCACGCTCGTGCGCTCGTGCGTCTTCGTGTTCTCAAGGATGTAGATACATCCCAGTCCTTCCTCGCCGAAGTCCTCACCAACGATAGTCACAAGGAAGTCGAAATGCTTTTCGTTCTTCAGTTTTGCCATCTCTGCGGCAAACACGTTCAATTCGAATTGTCTGTTTTCTAATTTCATCGTTTCGTCTTCCTTATATTATTTTTTAAAGTCTTCCGGAACATTGGTCACCACCAAAGGCTTCTTCTCCTTATGGTTGCGGCCTCCGAAGAATTTCTCAATCTTCACCTTACGCTGCAGCTGCATCATACCGTAGAGGATGGCCTCCGGACGCGGAGGACAGCCGGGCACGAACACGTCCACCGGCACAATCTCCTCAATGCCCTTCACCACGTGGTAGCTGCTCTTAAACGGACCGCCGGAAATGGCACAGCCACCCACGGCAACGACATATTTCGGTTCGGCCATCTCGTCGTAGAGACGCTTCAGGACCGGAGCCATCTTGTGCGTAATCGTACCGGCACACATGATGAGGTCGGCCTGACGGGGAGAGTTGCGCGTAACCTCAAATCCGAAACGGGCGAAGTCATAGCGGGCACATCCCACGGCCATAAACTCGATACCGCAGCAGCTCGTCGCAAACGTCAGAGACCACAGCGAGTTGCTGCGTCCCCAGTTGATGGCCTGATCGAGCGAGCCGACAAACACATCTACACCACCCTCGTGAAGTTCATTGACAATCTTCTCCAATGACTCGTTATCCTTAAACTCTGCGTAAGGAATACTCTTGATATGCGGCTTTCTCACTTCCATTCCAACGCTCCTTTCCGCCAGGCGTATGCCAAGCCAAACACAAGTACCAACAGGAAGAAACCGATGCTCAGCAGAGCCATCGCACCGAACTCCTTAACTACCACTGCCCAGGGATACAGAAAGACTGTCTCCACATCGAACATGAGGAATAGAATAGCGAACAGGTAGTAGCCCACAGACATAGGTAACCAAGACGAACCACGAGTCGGGATACCGCACTCGAATGGCTCACCTTTTACCTTGTTATATGAGCGCGGGCCGATGAGTTTCGCGATTACATAGGCCGCTGCTACCAGTACAATAGCCGTTACAAGAACGGTAAGTAACAAGATAAAATACATAAAAATATTATAATATTACAAATTTGTACGCCTTAAAAAGCGATGCAAAGGTAATAAAATAATCGCAAAGAATATTATTAAAAGCAAAAAAATGTGGAAACGCCCGCCGATTTACTCTTTCCGGCCATTTTGCCGTCAAAATCTTTTGGCGGAAATGGATTAAAATGTATCTTTGCAGAAAACGATTCTCGAAATGAGCAAAACTGATTATATCACCATCCTGCAATCCTGCAGCGAGACACTTCGAAGAGACTTCGGAATAAAATCCCTCTGCCTTTTCGGCTCTATCGCCCGCAATGAACACAAAGCGGCAAGCGACGTTGATGTCTGTGTCGATACGGAGACGCCCAATCCCTTCATCCTCATGGATATGAAAGAATATCTGGAGCAACTGTTCGGATGTCCGGTTGACATCGTGCGCAATCACAAAAACATCAATCCTTTCTTAAAAAAACGGATAGAAAATGAAGGAATCGTTATCTTCTGAGAATCTCACACTAGAAATTCTGACAGAAAAGAATCTGCCATCATAAAGATAAAAGACCGCACTTCATATATTCAATGTGCGGATGATTTCCTTTTAACGCCTGCCGGCATGGAAAAACTTGATGCCGTCTGCATGCAACTCATTGCCATAGGAGAAAGTTTGAAGAATCTCGATAAAGTGACAAATCAAACTTTGCTTCCTACCTACCCGCAAATTCCTTGGAAAAAAGTAAAAGGTCTTAGAGACATCATCGTACATCACTATTTTGATGTTGACGCCGAGCAGATATGGTGGATCATTGACAATGAATTAGACCCGCTTCTTAAAGCCATCACATTCTTTATTAAGAAATACTATTAAGAGTCCGTTAGCGGAATTAATACTGCCGTGAAATTACATCTCCAATTGGATTATGGAGTGACAAAAACTTTATCACAAAATAAAAAGGTTCGCTTTGGAAGTGGCTTCATGGATATTCTCTATTTCTTCCACCTTTTCAAACGCGCAGAAGGCATTATGCCCAAAATATACAGGCATGAAGAAGGAGACAAACCCGTCTGGACAGGCAAGCCTGACAAGCGAGAAAATTCCGGCTATAACTAATAGTTCTGTTGATACTATGATTCACACTATGGGAATTATGTATATAGATTCAAGATAGAAGTGCAACGCTTCTGTCTTGAATCTATAGGCAAGCGCGGGCTCACGCTCGACCAGCAGCAATACATACGCAAAATGTTTGCCGCTTACGGCTATCCGGAAGACGTCGTCTTCGACAGATACGAGAAACAATATGACTTCTGACGGATAGCAGGATTATAACCGACAAAGTAAAGGAGAGTATGGAAACAAGAAATACTCTCCTTTATCTTATTAAGTAAGTTATAATAAGTTTAAGGATTTATTTTAATGTTCCGATTATTTTTTCATATCATTCCGGCTATATTCTGTTCCAAATTATATACCTTTGCAGCGATAAACTTAAATTCAATTTAAAATTACGAGAACAATGAAACGTATCAATTTTGTTTCAAAATGCTGCACAATGACCATTGTTGCGCTTTTCACTTTATGCGTGTGCGTAAATGCACAGAGCAACGACAATTACGGTGACGCCGTAATGGAACTGATGGCCATAACACATGAGGACGAAGAAATCAGCCAGGCGACAGAACACTTACCGCAGTTCCTTAACGCCATCAATGAAGAGCTCCTTGCACCATCAATCAAAGGGAAAGGAAACATGCTGGCTGAAAAATACATCAAGAAAAATGCCGAACAGAAACTATTGCGTCCAATACTCGTCAACATGCTGAAAGACCAAATCTCCATCGAAGATATCCGCAAAATCACGGAGACAATGAAAAGCGAGGAAGGTCAGACGTACATCAAGCATACCAAGATCATGGAAACGAAAATGGAAGCGGAAATGGATGAATTTATGGGAGACGATGTAACGGAAAATCCCAGTAAACTGAAGCCGGTGGAATATACTTGTCCCGAAGATTTCGCCAAGAGATTCGATGTTTTCTATGAGAACAGTTCGATGAAGAAAGGTATCGATGCTACGCTAAAGATTCTTGAAATGAGCGCCATGATGAGCGAATCTCAAGTTGAGAAGAACAATATACAGGCCGTGATGGATTACATTAAGAAATACTATGTCGTGATTGCTGCCAACAGTGCCTACGGAACTATCACAGATCAGGATATTGAATTCAGCAAAAAACTCAGCGCCCTGCCCTCATATTCTATTGATGTGCAAAACTTGATTAGCGGTTCTGTACAAACGATAATGGAGTTTTCTGAATCTTACAAGCAATGGCTTAAGACACAGAATGTTGAACTGAAGAAATAGGATTCGGTATAATATAATGTCTGAAAACGATAAAATTCTGAATGACAACAATCATTATTCATCCAGAACTTTATCGTTTTCAGACATACAACATTGTCGGAAGTTCATTTCACATCCTTGTTTTCCTATGCACATAAAGATGTGAACTAAGTTGGTATTCACAGCTCTGACTTAAAAACAAAAAAAACGTATGTACACAGCGGACTGCATACAATCCACAGTGTACATCGGCTATCATCTACGGCGTTATTCCCTATTTCAGGACTTTCCGCCTCAGCCACTCACGCACGGGCAGGTCATAAAGATGGAGTGATGCGTATGCCACGCCTACGGCCAGCAGGAACAGGCTGACGGAGACGAAGATGTGGGTCGACACGGGAAGATCAGCGTGAGCCGCGGCCCACGACATCTGCACATAGATGAAGGGATAGTGGGTCACGTAAAGCGGATAGGATATCTCGCCGAGAAAACGGCATACGGCTCCGCTCTTCTGACCGTTCGTCCTGCTGCCGGCGCCCACCGCTATGATGACAGGGAATACCAGAAGTATGACAACAGTCTCATAGACTCCGTTCATCCAATAGTTGGCCGCGTCCGGACCTCCCACACGAGGCATGACGAGCAACACGGCTATCGCCAGGGCACACCATCCGAATCCTCCACGGACACTGAATCTGTCGGGGCTGAACATACGTTTTCCACCGTCGGCTCCGGAGAAAAGCCGCGAAATCAGCAAGCCGCAGAAGAACGGATAGAACAGACGTGTGACGGCAATGAGCAGATGTACGGGCTCAAGGCTCCAGCCGCCGATAACGGTATATGAGGCATGGCTGCGCGCCTCCAGCAGTCCGAATATGTCAATGTTCATGCACAGCATGACAGTGAGCACGGCGGAGAACATCACAAACGTCGCAAGCACCATACGCGAAAAACGGCGGATGACAAGCGCATAGAGCACGTTGGCTATATATTCCCACATCAGTGACCACTGGGCGTTGTTCAACGGGTGCATCTCGCCCCAGCCGCGTATGTCGAGCAATTTGGGCAAGGGAATGAGCGTAAATCCCCACAGACATACGACGACAAGCAGCCACCAAGGAGTGGTGAGCACCGTCTTCCAGTCAGGCAAATCGCCCTGAAAATAAAACATCAGCGCTCCGAACAGCGTTCCGAACATCAGCATCGGATGCAGTCTCACGAGACGGCACTTGAAGAATTGTCCCGTGGTCATCCTGTCCCAACGGTCGTCATATGCGTATCCGATGACAAAACCCGAAAGCATGTAGAAGAAGTCGACGGCCAGATAGCCATGATTGAGGGGCTGGACGACAAGCTGTCCCTCGAAATAGGTTTCCGTAAGGTGAAACGCCACCACAATCATTGCCGCCACGCCGCGAAGGCCGTCAAGAATCTCATAGCGTGGCTTTGAAGAAAGATAGGATGCTTGCTGCATATTCTGCTTTTTTAGATGCAAAGATAATGAACATTCTTGAACTATTTTTGCCCGATTGTTTATATTTACTGTCTTATCTTCGCGTGTTCTTGGCAAACATCCGTATCTTTGCACCCGTTATGAAGATGATGAATTATGTCAACATGTGCGTCAAGCCGTCCGAACAGATTGGTTTCCACGAGCACCCGTCGTGGGAGCTGTCATACGTCACGAGCGGACACGGATTGCGGGCAATGGGCAGCCGGCAGGAACACTTCCGACCCGGTGAGGTCATTCTTGTCCCGCCGAACCTGCGGCACTGTTGGACATTCGACGGCGAAGACGAAACGATTTCCTGCATTACGGTGCTGTTCCACCATGATTTGGTTTCAATACTTGAATCCCAGTTTCCCGAAATGACAGAAGTCGCCAACCGGTTCTCACAGATAACAGAAGCTGTCAGCTTCACCGGTTCAACGCTCACACGGCTGCAAACGGAACTGACGCGCATGGACGACATGTCTGCCGCCGGCCGGTTCGCCGCATTGCTTGGGCTGCTTGTCACAATCGCCCAAAGTGACGAACAACATTCCGTAGGCAGGCAGTACACCGAGACGGAACTGCGCCTGAAACGCATAGAGGTGTACATCGACTGCAATTACAACCATGACATCAACATCGACAGCATTGCCAGCCACATCGGCATGAACCGCTCGTCCCTATGCACCTTCTTCCGCCGCCACACCGGCATGACACTCATCGAGGCCGTCAACGCGCGCCGTCTTGAAGTGGCCCGCAACCTGCTGCTGCGCCGCAGCGACCTCTCCATACAACAGGTTTGTTTTGAAAGCGGCTTCAAGGACATCCCTTATTTCTTCCGCCTCTTCAAACGCGCAGAAGGCATCACGCCAAGAATGTACCGGCATGGAGAAGGTGCCAAAGCTGTTAGAAAGAGCAAGCAGGATTATTCCAGCTATAACGAATTGTTCAGTGGATACAACGATTAACGCTACGGAAATGATTATACCCTATCTGCAAGCACCATGATACTCCACCAGCCCGTACATCGGGCTCTTCACTATCCGTCCCATCGTGAACCCCTCTGCGCGGGCGGCTTCGGAGAGCTCGGCGGAGAAATGGAGGGCGATGCTGCCCACGGCACCGACGGGAAGGTCGGGACGGCCGTACTGCACGACATTGCGGCGGAAGAACTGACGGAAGTTGTCGACGACGATGGCGCGGACGGCGGGACAGGAGATATGGCGGTGGATGAACGGAGCGAACGAGGCGAGAAAGCGGTTGGCCAGCGGCTCGCGATAGACACGGCGGATGACGTCGGCCTGTGTAAGACCGGTCTCGCGTTCAAAATCCGACAGCACGGCGGCGGGCAGTCCACCTTTATATAATGCGTTGATGAAAAGACGGCCGAGCACGGCTCCACTGCCCTCGTCGCCGAGGATGTAGCCCAGCGGCGGGGTGTTCATCACGATGCGGCGTCCGTCATAAAGACACGAGTTTGCGCCGGTGCCGAGGATACAAGCCACGCCCTCCCCCGCCCCGCAGACAGCACGGGCCGCACCAAGCAGATCGCTGTGAGCCTCTATTTTTTTTGCACGAGGAAAAGCATCAGCAAGCACCCGCGTCATCATCGGGACACACTCCTCGCGGCAACCGCTACCATAGAAACATACATGTTCGATGGCGGGGAATACATCTGCAGCGTGTTTTCCATTATTCGTCACATTGCCGGCATCTGCCGGCAACGACGGGTCTTTGAGCACGGGCAGCAGTTCGGTCCCGATTATCGACGAAATGGTCTGCTCGTCCTGATGGAAAGGATTGATGCCCTGCGTGCTGACACGGCAGATGACTTTGCCGCCGTCGGCAACGCACCAGTCTGTTTTTGTGCTTCCGCTATCTGCGATTAATATCATTGGTGTTATATATAAAGTCCGTATGTTCATTTTAAAAGACTTTCCTTAAAGGAATATAAAGTCCGCATGCTTATTCCAAGAGACTTCCTTTGAAGAAGTGTTTAGTCCATTCTGTTTGTTCTCAGAGATTTTCTTTAAAGAACCGTGCAACGGTCTCCTGCTCATCCGGACCGCACTGGTGACCCATGTCGCGGATTTCCGTGACAAGTTTGCCGCCGGCCTTCTGGCTGTCCCACACGCCGTGCATGATGGAGAATGCCTTCTCGACGCCCGGCACGGGGAACAGCTTGTCCTTGCTGCCGCTGATGAAGAGCATCGGCTTGGGACAGGCGAGGCTCGCAATATGGGGATAGTCGAGATATTGACGAAGGGCGGGTATGCAGTTGGCGAAGCCGCCGTTCTCCTTCCGGCCGTACTTCCACGTCATCTGAACGTCGGTCGTGACCATCCAGCAGACGGCCGCCCCGACCTTTATCCTGTCCGAAAGGGCCGAGAGCATCCACGCACGATAGGCTCCCATCGAGCAGCCGGTGCAACCGATTCGATCCTTGTCGACTTCGGGCAGCGTGGCGAGAAACTCGGTCGAAGCTATGTCGTCGTATGTCATGAAGGCACTGAGGTCGCGGCCGTACATCATCATGTTGCCGGCGATGATGTCATACTTGTTGCGGTCCACTCCCTCGGCACGCCCGCGCTCGCCCCACATTGGGGCGTCGGTGGAGAAAACGAGATAGCCCTGACGCGCCAGATAGTCGCCCATATACTGCCCGCCGTAGACTTTCGGCTGCCACTCGTCGGCATCCTTTATCACCGTGGAATCCTCATCGAACGGCCGTATCATCTTCTCCTTGCCTATGAAAAGATGTGCGCCGTGGTCATGGAGTAGGTTGATGGCCGGGAACGGCCCGTCGCCGTCGGGGATGAGGACGTAGGCCCTGACGCGGTAGAAGGCGGAAAGATTGAACTCTATCTTGCGTGCCACGTAGCCGTCGCGCCGTTCCTCTCCCAGCACCGTCATGTCATAGCTCTCTGGCGCCGGCGGTGGCGTCATCATGCACTCCAGCACCTTCTCCCGCGCCTGCTTCTTCCACTTCGCGAAGTTGCGCGTCTTGCTGTTGCCCCACGCCATGGGATAGGTCAGCTGCGCCTGAAGCATGTCGGCGTAGACGGGGAAATCCTTGTAGAACTCATGATTGGCGCGCTTCTGCGCCGATGCCGGAACGGCCGCCATGAACACTGCGGCGACGGCAAGGAGGAGTCGGATAGTAGTCATTCGGTTCATAATTGCTGTTAATGTAATTGCAAAATTACGAATATTTATCGGTAATATCGTTGCGGTATTACGAAAAAATGGATGTATCCATAAAGTAATATAAGTTATATTACCCACCAATATAAGTTATATTACCCGGTAAAATAAGTTATATTACTTTGCAATATAAGTTGTTTTACTTCACAACGAGGCCGTTGCCGATGGTTTTCAATCATCATTCCGTCTTCAAATAAAAGCGCCATGACATATTCGTCGTATCGTGCGGCCGGACTTATAGCTGCTATCGAAACATTCACTAACCGGCGGCCGGCGTTATTGATAAAATTCCGTTCCTTTGCAGTGCAAATTTTAAAACATCAGAAAATGAACTATCCTTTGATTACATGGAGCCTCATCGTGGGCATGGTGACCGTGATTGTCATGGTGCGTTTCGTCCTTGCCTCAGGTATCGGACGCCGGAACCGCCATCCATTGGTAGAGATAGGAAGCGAGCGTGAGGAATTTTTCGTTCCCGGAGACCCGGTCTGCAGTGACGACTATGACGACGAAGACTGACTCTCGCCGGCCTACATCGCAGGAGCTGTGCTTCTTCCTGTCGCGCTATTGCTCGTGGCTTCTCGGATGCGGTGCCACGTGCATAAGGCTTGAGAAGAACGTGACGCGCATGGCACAGGCCTACGGCAAGGAGACCGACATGACCATCATGCCCCGCCACGTCCATATCTCGGTGTGGGAGAAAGGCGCGGCCGACAGCGTCACGTCGATAGCCTCAATGCACCACTGCCCCACCAGCTTCAACATGAACAGCCGCCTGAGCGAGCTGAGCTGGGAGGTGGCCGACTGTAAAATCAGCTTCGACGAGGCCGTCAGCCGTTTCAACCGCATCATCTCCGATGACCAGCAGAACCGGTGGACGGTGCTCCTGCTCGTCGCCATCGCCAACGCGTCGTTCTGCCGGCTCTTCGGCGGTGACGCCGCAGCCATGGCGATAGTGGCCGCGGCGACCATAGCGGGCTATTACATCAAGCAGCTCCTCCTCTCCCGCGGACTCGACCTGCGGATTGTGTTCATCGCCTGTGCGTTCGTCTCGGCCGTCCTCGGTGCGACGGGGCGCCTGTTCGCCATCGGCACGACACCGTCAGTGGCCCTCGGAACGAGCGTGCTCTATCTCGTTCCGGGCATACCGTTCCTCAATTCGTTCAGCGACATGCTCTGCCGCCACTACATCTGCGCCATCTGCCGCTTTGCCGACGCCCTCGTGCTGACGGCCTGTCTCTCGGCCGGATTGTGCTGCGCCATGCTGCTGATGGACGCGGGAATGTTCTGAATAAAGAAGATAAGGAAACTGAGACGTATAAACAACAATATATATAATGTGCAGCAATTCTCTTCAAGACGCATTGTTCGCGGCGATTGCCGCCATCGGTTTTGCGGCGATAAGCAATCCGCCGCGACGGGCCTACATCTACTGTGCCCTCATAGCGGCCATCGGCCACTCACTCAGATACATGCTTATCAACGGCGACATCGCCCACATCCACATCGTCGTGGCCACCCTGCCGGCCTCGCTGCTCATCGGTACGCTCGCCGTCTTCATGGCCCCGATGGCCAAGACGCCGGCCGAGACCTATCTCTTTCCGGCGCTGCTGCCGATGATACCCGGCATCTATGCCTACCGGGCGTTCGGTTCGCTGGCGGCGTGCATGCTTCAGGAGGGGCAGGAGGCGTTCGGGACATACTTCTATCTCTTCGTCCACAACGCCCTCACCGCCACCGGAATAATACTCTGCATGGTGACGGGCGCGACGCTGCCCATCTTCATATTCAAAAAAATCGCATTTCAGGCAACGAGATAGCCACCTAATGGCTATCTTTGCAGTCAAGTAACAATACAGAACGGCAACACCTATATTAAATATGGAACTGCGTCAACTAAGATATTTCGTGAAAGTGGCCGAGACGCTCAACTTCTCCGAGGCGGCCAAGGTCCTGTGCATAACCCAGAGCACGCTGTCGCAACAGGTGAAACAGCTCGAAAACGAGCTGGGCACAACGCTGCTCGTAAGAAGCAGTCACATGGTAGACCTGACAGAAGCCGGCCGCGAGCTCCTGCCATACGCCCAGAAGACGCTGCGCGAGGCGGAACTCTGCAAGACGCGCATCAGCGACCTCAACAGCCTTGCAGCCGGCACGCTCAATATCGGCGTGACCTATTCGTTCAGCCCGATACTGACCGAAACGCTCATCACCTTCGTGCGGATGTACCCCAAAATCAAGCTGAACATCTTCTACAAGCCCATGACCGAGCTCATGGAACTGCTCCGCGAACGCGAGGTCGACTTTGCGCTCGCTTTCCGTCCTACGCGCCACATCGACGGTGTCGAGTCCCACATCATCTTCCAGAACTGTCTTTCGGCCATCGTCAGCACGAGCCATCCGCTGGCCGGCCACGACCGCGTGACCATCGCGGAACTGGAAAACTATGACCTCGCCCTGCCGTCGAAGGGGCTTCAGGCGCGCAACGCCTTCGACCATATCATCACTCCGTACAACAAGTTCCGCATACGCATCGAGCTGAACGAGGTCAACATCCTCCTGAAACTCATACGCCAGAGCAAGTTCGTCTCCGTGCTCGCCGAGGCCACCATCCACAACGAGACGGGTGTAAAGGCCATCCCGCTCGACATTCCGGACAATGAGATGAGCGGCTGCGTCCATACGCTGAAGGACACGTATCACAAGAAGTCAATGCTTGAGTTCATCCGTCTGCTCAACGAGTCGCTCGCCGTGAGGGAACGGCAGAACGCGTGGATTGAGAAATAGAGGGAGATATAAGGAGAAAAAGGGAGGTATAAGGAGATAGAGGACATTTGCATTTAAAGATATACTACTTTCGAACTGATACTAAAGCAAATGTCCTCTATCTCCTTATACCTCCCTTTTTCTCCTTATATCTCCCTTTTTCTCCTTATTATCTCCCTTTCCGTCTTCCTTTCCGTCGTTTTTTCGTACTTTTGTCTTCCATAACGCTCCCGCGCAATCCTGACGCGTGGAGAACAAACAAATAAAACTGCTGAAACAATAAATCAAAAGACATGAAGAAATCTATCCTATTGTTTTTCGCCGCCGTGCTCGGCATGACTGCCGGCGCACAGGAGAAGCGGCTCTACGACTTCGTTGTGCCGCGTGACGGCACGTTCCGTCAGGCGCTCGACGCCGCCAACAGCCGCCGTGACACGGCCCGCCGCTACCGCATCTTCGTCATGCAGGGCGACTACACCATCCCCACCGAAGGCACGACGACCGGCGGTGACGGCAAGGAATACGGCGACCCGCGCTCCTATCTGAAGGCGCCGAACACGTCTATCGTCGGTGAAGACCGCGACCGGACCGTCATCACCAACACCGTTCCCGAGCCTACATGGGACAACGGTTTCGGCCTGGCCAATCCGCTTGAGGGCATTGGCCGCGGCGACGTGCTCATCATCGAGCGTCAGAGCCACAGCACCTATCTCCAGGACCTGACCATGCGCAGCGGAATGGGTGACAACACGGGCCGCAACATCGTGATCCACGACCGTTCCGACCTCACCGTAGCCCGCAACATCTGCATCTGGGCGTATCAGGACACCTACGTGAGCAACAACCAGAACGGCCGGTTCTATTTCGACGGCGGCATAATCCGCGGACGCACGGACTATATCTGCGGCAAGGGCGACGTCGTATACAACGGTGTGACATTCCAGCAATGCGGACGCGGCGGCTATCTTGCCGTGCCCTCAGTGGCGCGTCGCTACGGCTACGTCATGCTCTCATGCCACATCAAGAGCGAGACGCCCGACGTCACCTACTATCTCGGCCGTCCGTGGGGCAAGGGCACTCCGCGCGCCGTATGGATTGACACGCAGGTCGACCGCAGCCCCATCACGCGCGACAAGCGCGGCTACAACGGATGGGCGGACATGAGCGGCGGCTGGCCGGCTCTGTTCACCGAATACCGGACGCACCTCACCACGGGCGAAATGCTCGACCTCAGCGGCCGACGCGCCATGTACATAGATAAGGAGGGCAACGAACACCCCAACCATCCGGTGCTCACCGACAGCGAAGCGGCCGAATATACTCTCGCCAACATCATGGGCGACTGGCATCCGGAGGAACTCGCCCGCGAAGCGACTGGGCCCGCCAATGTCCGCATCAAAGGGAAAAAGCTGACGTGGCAGGGCTCTCCCGACGCCCTCCTCTATGCCGTATGCCGCAACGGGAAAGTGGTTGACTTCACGACCGAGACGTCTTTCCGCCTGAAGGACAGCACGTCCTCCGACCGCTGGGCCGTACGCGCCGCCAACCAGATGGGCGGCCTCGGCCGTGCCGTCGAGGCCTCAACGCCGGACAAGCGTTGAGGCTCTACATGATTGGAAGCAGATTTATAATACCGGACACCAGCCAACATTCTCAAATGAGAGAAGTCCGGTGTTGTTTATGGACAAAGGAAATGTCCGTTTTCGGTCGGGAACCTGTCTTTTTTATTTGACAGAAAGAGGGTGTTGCAGAACTCGCAAAGAAGCCTTTAAGTGGGCTAATCTCAGTCCCCTCCTTTCGAAGGAGGGGTTAGGGGGGGTGGTTAGTCATCCGTTATTATCCAAAGCGATGAATTTCATA
>ERZ860264.915-NODE-915-length-23512-cov-4.341050_pt1 | contig 23512 bp, 32 predicted proteins | sample MGYA00509980_ERZ860264 | MGnify/ENA primary metagenome ERZ860264 (study PRJEB30046, sample SAMN00715212) | human gut metagenome | study: EMG produced TPA metagenomics assembly of the A metagenome-wide association study of gut microbiota in type 2... | reverse complement strand
AACTGGAGAGTTATGAAAAAGAAACACCGCAGAGCCGTGTGCTTCGCAATAGGATGGATATGGCTCATACTCTTATCTCCTATCTTGATACTTGGCATTATAGGAGAAATGAGCGGGAAGCTGTTTGAATGGCTATGTTTGAGAGTATTCCCTGCCGATTGGCTCAAAACAAAACTGAGAGTATATGACTATGACCCCGACTAATCAGACCCCGAGCGAGTGCAAGCACTATCTACCGGCATACGGATGTGTAAGATTCACTAAGTGCCTCAATGATGGAGTTTGCCCTTGCGCTCTTAAAGATAAAAGAGCAAAAGGATATTGCCCCGACTATGAACCCAAAGAGAAGAAAGATGGAAGTAACTGAATGTAAGTTCTACAATAACGGCAGATGCGAATACTTCTCCGAAGCGGCAAACGACCTCCGTGTTCTTTCCCGCCGTTGCTGTATGCGCATAGTGAAGCCACTTACCGAGTGTTTCTATTATCAATCCAAAGAATAACCGACTCTGACCGCCCGAAAGGACAAGTCTGACTTACCTGATTGTGTAGGGCGGCAGAGTTTTTAAATAATGAATATTTATGATTAAAGCAATCCGGAAATATCTTGTAATAGACAAGAAGATCAGACACAATCAATACGTTTCCCCGAAAGACGATGCCTTTTTTAGAAGGTTCTCTATGGCGGTATGTCTTCTCACAGTGACCATGAATATTTTGTGCTCAGCAATCATAATAGCATCCAATGTGAAGATCAACCACAGAATAGTCAGATTGACTGAACGCATAGACAGGATTACTGATGTGGTATATTGTGATTCAATTGACGAGGGAACACAACTTGCTCCAGTTTCAACACCCGATCTTCCATTTCATCAAGACGATTATCCGTGCGAATAGTCCATATGAACGAAACAATAGATATGATAATACCGAGTATGACGCACAACATCGTAAAGAAACGAGAATGAAAACAAAAGCAAAATGATATGGCAGTAGATGTAAAAACTTTGACAATCGGTTCGCACGTTGAGTACAAAGGCAAGCGAGGGCGCATATTGTACGTTAGCCCCGGCGGTGATTTTATGAACTGCGGAATACACACCACGGACGATTGTGGACTTCCGGCAAATTACCATATAAGCGGATTTGAGCAAATACACCCAATTCCCATTACTCCCGACCTGCTGAAAGAGCTGGGATTTGAGGATTGCGAAAAGAAGCGTTGGCACACAGAAGATTGGGAAAAGCGATGGGGCGATTGCCAATATCTGAGTTTTACCAAACTGTATCGTGGAGAGTGGCGTGTGCATTATTTTGACGGAGCAAAAGACAGAGGACAGACCGTTGTCCGCTATCTCCACGAAGCGGAAGCGTTTTTGGCGTTGCACGGAGTTGAACTGATAAAGGAGTGAGTATGAAGATAGCGAAGTACACAATGTATGTCGAAATCCGCGACTACGAGGATATAACGACAAAAGAATTGGAGTGTCAGATTAAAGACCACGTTCTAAGTCAAGGTGCGCTCAACGGGACGTGTTTTCTTGTAGAGGAACGGTCCCGCATAGTCAATACCGAGCATTTCAGTTGCGAGGAATACGACAACAGGCCGCTAAACAACATCAACAATATCCGTAACCCCGAAGTATGGGAAAAGGAATTGAAAGGCTGAAAAACAAATAAATATGAAACTGAAAGAATTACTCAAAGATCGCGAGAAACTGCGGAAGTATGATGAGCTGAAAGAATGGAAAGGATATTTTAAAGATATGGTAGATCTACCTATGAGCATGGTGCCGCCGCATTGCATTGTCGGACTGCCTCTGCCTTCACACATCAAGAAAATCATCATGAACGCTCTGGAAGCCGAGATTAAGAAACTTGACGAGGAATGACCGAGAGCAAGGAGCGCGAGGCGTACCGGATGAAGTGTAAGCACTATGCCGATCCGAACGGTCATTGCCGCAAGCAATCGGGGTCGTGTATGCCTTTATGCGGGTTTCCATACGCGAGACATACTGCTTATATCGACATCAATTGCACTCCCGACTGCGACTGCGCGAGGATGAGAAGATATGATAAACGTATTAAAACAAAATAACTATGAGTTGGATATTTACATTAATCAGCTTAATCTTTTGCTGTGTGGCGGCATTTTATCTCCGTAAGGCACAAAAAGCTAATCTTAAGCTTAGCCAAGAGATTAACGTCCGAAAAATGGAGCGCCTGAGCGATATTGAGAACGAAGTGCGCAAGGCTTGTGAAAACGTTGTGGATAAGGCGTTGAGCAGGGCTATATCTGCAATTAACGCACCGGAATCAGAGGGGTATTTGGTTACTTCATCAAGCAATTTGCCCAAAGCGTATGCTGTGTGGAGAAAGGTAAATGCGTCGGAAGAATATTATGGGCCTTATCGCATAGGCTACGGAATAGCATACATACTTGTAAAGATGTTTGATAGTGACAATGCCGAAAATAATCTGAAAAACGCCACCGAATTGTGTGATAAATTGAATGATGAGCTATGACGGAAGAGGAACTGAGCAGATATGAAGAAGCTCGCAAACTGAGATGCGAAATGGAAACTCTCAGAAAAGCCATATTGATTGTTTCAAATTCGCCCTTGGTGAGCAATATGTGTGATGAAGAAAAACGAGACATATTCTACGATGCTTTACAATTAGTAAAAGAATCTCTCCCCAATTTGTTTGAGGTGGAATTAAGCAGATTGAGAACTAAATTTCACAAACTATGACAAATTTTCTATTAGGATTAATCCTATTCTGGATTATGGCGACAGGCGTCATACGAGCATGGTTTGCAAGAGAGGATGCAAGGCGTGGCTATACCGCTCCGTGCGAGGTGGAGTACAAGGTAATAGTCTGCAACCGCAGTCAGTATCATATCCGTGCGGTGGTAGAAATGATGACTTCCGATAAATGGGAACTTGTTTCTGCGCACCTCACCAAGAACGGCAACGAGATAATGTTCTTCACACGCAAGAAAATCAAGACGTATTATGACGGAAAATGAAGAAGAAATCAAATCCTTGTGCCGTGACGGAAAATCCTATGCTGTCGCAGAAGCAATCCTCAATCTTGCTATGCAGGATAGTGAAAAGCTCGTCGAGGCGACTAAGAGAGATGCCGAGGATATTGGCTGACCACCTCAAACGAGAAAACGAACAATTAAGCAAACTTTTTAGGAAATGAGCAAAATCTACATAGGCATAGACCCCGGCACCGACGGCTACCTCTCTGTGATAAACAACGGAGAATACCGATTTTTGCCGATTGACGGCACTCCGATGCTGGAGATTGGCAAGTTTATCGGCGAGTTCAGAGACAAGCAATGCGTGGCGGTGTTGGAGGATGTTCACTCCGTGTTCGGTTCGTCGGCGCAAGGTACGTTTAACTTCGGGATGTCGAAAGGCTTCCTACTCGGGCTGCTTATCGCCCACAAGATTCCGTATGTGCTTGTCGCTCCCAAAGATTGGCAGAGTGGAGTATGGATAAACGCCGATAAGGAATACACCACGCAGAAACAGAAACTCAAAAACGGCGGCGAGAAAACCGTGCGCAAGGTTGACACCAAGACTACCTCGTTAAATGCTGCTTTGCGTCTGTTCCCCGATGTGGACTTCCGCAAGAATAAACGTTGCAAGAAGTTCCACGACGGCAAGGTGGATTCCCTGCTGATGGCAGAATATGCAAGGAGGAAGAATCTATGAGTAATTATCCGAAATTCACATTCGCCAAGTACAATCCCGATGATTGCAAATTACACGGCAAGCAATTCAAATGCCTGCTTGTTGATGATATGATGCCGATGGACTTTAAGAGATTCAGAGAGGTACTCGACAAACGCTGTGGCGTGATTGTGGTTGACGAACCTACGGAGATTCGTCCGAAGTCTATTGTAAGATTTAATCCCATACGAGAATCCGCATGGACGAGGATCTTTAGGAAATGGTTAAAAGACAATGACAATGAAGAAGGAATTTAACATAGGCGAAAGTATCGTATGTAACGGTTTCTTCGGACGAGTGATTAATAGTTTCGTCGAAGATGGCAAGCTTTATTATGACGTAGAATGGGATGACGGCGAAGTTGAAACGGTAGGAGAATCAGATATTGAGCCGATAGACCGCCGTGATGTCTTTCTCTCGGAGCTGAAAGGGCTGCTGGAGAAGTATGGGGCAAGTATCATGCTTGACGCAAAAGGCAGTTATTGCGGTGATGACGTGGAAAGCGTCACAATGTCTTTTTGTTTCAATAACGAACGTATTGACTATACGATAACCGACTTCGATAAAGAGATTACCGCCGACAACATAATGGAATACGACAAGGAATAATGACTGAAACCAACTACATAACCAAACTTGCTGGACAGCTTTACACGAGGATGAAAGGCGAGAAACTTGACGAGGCGTTGGAGGGGAAGCGACCCGCTGACAGAATCGGTATGTTTCAGGACTTGCTGATTGACGCTATCAAGAAGTCAACGCTCTGCTGCTTCAACGGACGGCCTTACTATTTCGGAGGACGTATCTATGAGCAGTTGGGACGCGAGGGTTGGGACGCTTTCTATTCGCTTGTTAAGGCTGTTGCCGACAGATGCAGGATGCAGCCCGGCGACAAGACCAAACTTGAAAGCGTCTGCAAGGTGTGTCGGCGCGAGGTGTCGCTGAAAGAGCTGAAAGTCGACAACCACATCATCGTACTTCAAAACGGTGTGCTGGACGTGGAACACAATACGTTCCACAAATTCAACAAGAAGTTCAAGCAAGTAACACAGATGGATTTCGACTACAATCCGGACGAATATCCGTTCCTGTGGGTTGACACCTTCCTCAATCGCGTACTGCCCGACGAGGGTATGCAGAAAGTATTGCAGGAGTTCATGGGAGCGATATTCATTGACCGCGACAAGGCGAAGATTGAGAAGATGCTGATTCTGAAAGGTGCCGGGAGCAACGGCAAGTCCGTGGTGTTCGAGACGCTGAAAGGCTTACTCGGCGAGGATAACATCAAGACAATTCCCCTCTCTGAGCTGATAGGCGGTTCCGAGCGCAAGCAGAATATCGCGTCAATCAACGGCAAGCGGCTCAACTATTGCTCCGAGATACAGACGCAGGAGTTCGGCAAGAATGTGGATACACTGAAAGCACTGATAAGCGGCGAGCCGTTTGAGGTGCGGCTGGTGTATATCAACAACTTTACGGCGCGAAACATCCCGCTATTGATGGCGAACGCCAACCGTATGCCCTACATTAAGGATTGGAGCCACGGACTTTCGCGGCGCATCATCATCCTGCCCTTTGACGTGGTATTAGAGGAGCGTGAGCAGAACAAACAGCTATCGAGCGAGCTTCGCAAGGAATACCCCGGCATACTGAACTGGATTCTTGCAGGACGGCAGAGACTTATCGCCAATAACTACCAATTCTCCGTGTCGCAGGCGTTGGCTGATACCGTGGAGGAATACCAATCCGAAAGTTCGACCGTGCTTGCGTTCATGAAGGCGCAGGATTATCACCGCACACTCTTGGAAGTGCAACGGGAACAGCGATGGATGGGTGCAGAGAAATTGCACCGTGCTTATGTGAAATGGTGCGTTCAAAACCATCTACCTTTTGAAACACAAAAGAAATTCAGCATGGTGCTTCAAGAGGCGGGCTTCACAAAGGATAGGAAAAGCAACTGCGTTGTCTATGCAGTCTATACAACTTCGGAGCGTCCCATCAAGGAGGAGTTTAAGAAAAAGAACGAAGTAGGCACGGTTGACGGCATGGATAATCTCGCACATTGGTGTTCTGTGAGCCGACAGACTATCGAAAAAATGGTGCGCAACGGATTGCTTGACGGATGCTTCACAATGGAGGGCAGACGCTATCACTTCGACCTCTCCGAGAGCCGCAAGGCAGTGCGCAAGTTCCTCCGTGCCGACAAACGTTATGACGATGGTAAGGTGAAAGAGGAACTGAAAGCCGAGCGCAGAAGCTTCAACAAGTATATGAAAGAGAAAGGCGAGCCGTTCCGCAAATACGACAAACCGAATCCTCATGCTAAGGGTATAATCTATGTAGCTGACGAATTTAACTATCAGTTGCACAAGAATAATTATGAAGAGTTTATTAAATTCAAAGATTAAAAAAATATGGAAATCAAGCAAGGCGACACGGTGAGGGTGTCAAAGGACATTCCGCAGTTCTACCGCAGATACAACTCGTATAGAGTGTTTGAGGTAGAGCATCAAGTGGTGGATATTGAAGATGGAATAGCATTACTTGACTCAATCCCATCAAAGTATGTTACCACTATCCCCGTCAAGTATCTCGTCAAGGTCGAGGCGGAGGCGAAAGAGGCGAAATACCGCAAGGGCGACCGAGTAAAGTTCAAAAACATCTATGAACTTCAAAAAGTAAAGGATAAAAGTTTTCGATGGATGCTGGTAATGTTTGCGAGCAAGGAAGCAACCATAACAGCGGTTGAGGATAACGGCTTTTACAGAGTGGATATAGACCCGAGCATAGGCGGCATCAATGACGATATGATTGAGTGCAAGGTCGAGCCAACGGAGCAGACGGAGGCGGAGTACACCAAGACAAAGGGCGATACGCTGACTTTCCCGATTGCGTTTGACCTCAATGAAGCATTGGAGGGTTGCGATTGCCTCACATCTATCAGAGGGCAAATGCGTAAGGCACTACGCGAGATAAAAGAGAATAACAAACCTCGCTATGTTCCCAAAATCATATTCAACACAGAGTTTTGGGTCAAGTATGAAGCCGACCTCGCCAAAGAGGTGGCTTTAAAGCTGGTAAATAATGAAAATCCCGACAAAATAGGAGAAGTAGCTGCCAAGGTTGCCAAATCGGTAGTAGAGAATCTTAAGAAATGATATGAATAACCAACGCAAACTAAAATTCAACCTTCCGAAGCCGGATGCCGACAAAATCCTCAACACAGCTTTCGGGCGCGGTATGGCTGAGATTGTAGCCGAGAAACAGGCGCGTATCGACCGACTTGAAAGTATGATATGGATACTACATGAAAATGTGTGCCGTGGTATCAACTCAACACTACTTGAAGATGACAATTTGGAGACGTTGTTGTGCGTGGAGATATTAAACACATTCAAAACCAAACACAAAACGCTGTGCGAGCTTTGCCGTGCAGCAGAAAAGAAAAATATACAATAGCAATGAGTAAGAAAAAGAACGTGATTGCCCGCGTAGGCAATTTTGAGATTCACAAGGAGAGCGGACCGGAACACGACTACCTCCGCATTAAGGCTGTAAATGGCCATTGGGCGATAATGCACCGCGACGACAGCCCCATGTATGGCGCATGGCTGATGATGTGCAAAGACCCGGAATATCGCAAGGGCATGGAGGTGATCATCACCATGTCGTATGCGCTTACCAATTCAATTCTCGACAAGGAATTTGTGGAGGACTTCTTTAACGCGCTCGGCGCAATGGGTAAGCGCAAGGTCGAAGCCGCTCCCGTTCCGACCGAGCAGGAAGAAGCCGACGTTATCGCCGAGGTGGAGATGATGGAGAAAATCAAGAAAGATTTAGCAGATTAAGTATTGTTATTTTCTATAAAATGAATTAACTTTGCAATAATAAACAATCTTTTTAAGCCACAAGAGCTTCATGACCCCTAACCGGGTTATGAAGCTCTTTTTCTTTTTGTACCCACATGGCAGTAGAATACACCCTTTTGATGCAAAAGACAAAAGACGGAAGTGCGGTGAAATCCTCACTCGCTGACTTCGGTTTTGCTGTATGCGATATTCCATGGCCCGATGAAGAGGTACAGGAGGTGGCTGTACGTGAGTGGCCCGGAGAGCATGGCGAGGACGCATACATTCCTCCCGGCGGTCTGAAACTCCAAGCCTACGACGTTGAGATTGAATTTTGCTACAAGGGCGCGGCAAATACCGCCAACACCAAATACAACGCACTGCGCGACTATCTCATGGGAATTGCCGGAGACGGCGCGGAGCTTCGCATCTATGATCCCTATTGGAAGAAAGGCAGAACAAAAATCTATCTAAAAAAAATCTCAGACCGCAACCCTCACCGCTCAACCGCCGACGATGTGCTGACAATGAAAGCGACATTCCGCGTCACTGATCCAAAAACCGAAATTACGCTGAATTATGTGGGAAATTAAAGGAAAAGACAATCAGACAAAAGCAATCATCCCTTCGCTTGAATATAACGGCAATTGGATGGGGGAAAGTTATGTGTCGCTGACCGTCGAATCTCCCACCCCTGTCGCGTTTGCAATCGGCGACTACCTCATGTATCGAGGCGAGCGGTTTGAGATAAACTATGATCCGGGTAAAATCAAGTCAGCTTCCCGGTTTGCAAAAGGGGACGCTTTCAAGTATGAGAACATCAAATTAAACTCATTTGCAGACGAGCTTACAAGATGTGATTTTCTTGATGTTGTTCCAAGTGACAATCAGATCCATTTTACAGGACTTCCCAAATTCAGCTTCTACGGAGGTGTGCAAGATCTGGCCAAGCGTATTCAGGCAAATCTCGACCGGACCTATCCCGGAATGTGGACGGTTGTCGTTTCGTCAGAATATTCCGACATGAAAGAATTGAATGTGTCGGTCGATACTCAGAAAGTATGGGACGCGCTGTCAATCCTCGTCAACGATTTTAAGACTTATTTTACAATCAAGGGGCGCACGATCACAATTGGCGCTGCGGGTATTCCGGCGGCACATCTGTTCAAGTACGGCAAGGGTAATGGACTTTACGGACTCGAACAGAATGCCGAGACTGACCAAGCTATTGTTACCCGCCTCCGCGCCTACGGCTCGACCCGAAATCTGCCTCACCGCTATTACAATAATATTCCAGCAATAGATCGTGCCAACGCTCCGGTTCACTCCATAGTATCACGGCAATATGTCAATAGTGGAAGTGTCGCATGTGTTTTGAAGTTTCGTCTGCTTTCTCAGTATGTGGATCTTTCAAAATGCGTGACCGACGGCACTAAACATTGGTTCTCTGCCTCTATAAATAATGTCGGATATGCTGCGTATTGGGACGATAAGGAAAGCTGCTACACCATTGGCGAAAGACCCTCGAAACACGTAGATGGCGTAAGCAACACTCTTCTTCGCAAAGAACAGATGGAAGAGATAGTCACCGGAACGCTTGTCTCCTTTGCGGCTTATAAAGATGGTGCGCCGGGAATAGTGACTACTGTAGGTATTCCGGATAACATGGCGGTGCAATACCTTATGTTGCCGAGTTTCCCTTATACCACTCAGGATCCTTATATTGACAGCCCTAATATAGACAAGATCGGCATACGCGAGGGTACTGTATTTTTTGACGGCTCACAGGAGGACTTGGAGGAAATCTACCCCTCAATCGAGGGGATGACAGCCGAGCAACTGAAAGCCGCCGGAGTGCCGTGTAACTCAACCGGAGCGCTTGACGTGCTTGTAAGCGCCGAGCAAATGACTGATAATGGAGTGGGAGACATCAACGAAGGAGAAACCCAGACTACTCCCAACCCTCCGACATTCAAGATTACACTTAAAGATCTCGGTTTTAACATCAAAGACCACATTATTCCCGGCAATTCCGAGGCTCCTGCCATATCATTCAAGACAGGTATGCTCGGTGGTCGTGACTTCGAGATTGTCGGAGGGGAGCCGATAAAGAACGCATCGGGTGCGGTGACAGGCTATGAAATTGAACTTAACCGCGTCTATGATGACGGCATAAAACTGTGGTTTCCCTACAAGGATTACAACGCCAAAGCCGGAGATAAATTCGTGCTGCTTCATATTGAAATGCCGGAGGTCTATATTAAGGCTGCGGCACAGCGTCTATTGGAAGTGGCTACCGCATGGCTTGCTAAAAACGACTATTCCCGATCAGTCTACGCTCCAAAAGTCGATGAGATATTTATGGCGCGTCAGCACGACGAAGCTATGGCTTCGGGCGGCAAAATTGCAAGCCTTCACGATACTCTGAAAGAGGGCATGATGCTGCTATTTGAGGATGAAGACTTCAATATCAACGCATCAATCTTCATCGACCGCCTCACCATTAAAGAAACCGAAAATTCCGCACCGACATATGAAGTCGTACTAAAAGAGGAGAAAACTGTCGGGCGTCTCGACAAGATGCAGAATCAGATTGATTCGCTTGCATCGGGAGGGCAAGGGAGTGGAGGGTATAACGCCTCGCAGATACGATCTCTGATTGACGCATACGGAGGAACACGGTTTTTGTCTAAAATCAAAAGCGACCGCACCCCCTACTCCCTTGCGATCGGGGGCCGCGCGACAGCGGAGGCGGGAATGCAGTTCGGCCTGACCTATATCCCCGGTCTTGTCGGAGGAATGGGCGGATGGATCGGTCCGGACGGTGCCGGCGAACTTAGGTCGCTTATCCTCTGGTCGTCCCTCGAAGTGCCGGAACTCCGCTTCAACCGTGTCGAGATCGTGCAGGGCGTCGACTGGCACGCCCCCGGAGGCGGTATCGTCGAATCGTGCGAGGGCGACACCGTGACGCTGAAACTTGAGGAAGGCGACTACGGGGCTGTGGCCGAAGATGATCTCTGCCTCGGCATATGGCACTTCGCGAGACCCGCCGACAAGGCGCGGTGCAATCTCCTGAAAGACACAGCCACGCCGCAGACCGCAGCCTCGTCCGGACCGACAGACAATTTCCGGTTTGTCAGATACAAGTTCGATGTGCCTGTGGACTTCAAGGCCGGAGACAGCTTTGTTCTGTCGCTCGATAATGTCGAGAGGCTTGCCGGCACCGCCACCGAGTTTCACGCCCGACTGTATGACATGGACGCGTCGCAGAGCGTGCGCATGATCTCCAGCCTTGTAAAGTTCAACGCCGCGAACCGCACATGCGTCCTGACCGTCGTAAATCCGAGTTCGAGCGGCACGGTGGAACTTCTGCTGTATGCAGGACTGAACGGAGAGACGGCCGGAAACTCCGTGCGCTTCACGCGCCCGATGCTTGTCAGAGGAGAGACGCCTGCGGAATGGAACTACGCCGAAAGCGAGTTTGACGGCCTCAACGCCGAGGCTGACAGCAATGACAGCGAGACCGGCAAGGGGCTGTTCCGGTTCGCTGGCTTCGCGACGATGTATTTCCGGATCAAGGCCGTCTCGGGAGACAACAACGGCACCGCGACCATACAGATGCGCGAGGGCTACGAACACCTGCGCCCGCAGCCCGGGATGCACTTCGTGGCGTTCGGCAACCGTACGCGCAAGGACCGCCAGACCTGCCGCTACGCCACACGCACTTACGAGCGTCTGATGAAAGATGTCGATGACTGGACATTCCGCCCCGACAACATCAAGCTTCAGTTCGGCGACCTGTCGAACCTGACGATAGACGGCCTCACTATGTCGGGTTACTCGGCCTATCTGAACAACGTCTACTTCGACGGCGTGCTCCGGCAGCTGGAGAACTCCCCCCTGCGGCTCACCTACGAGACATACGGTGACAAATATGTCGGGGACAACGACGACTGCATGATCCGTCTGACCGCCCTGAAAGGAGTCGAGGACGTGACGGATTCCGTCACATGGGCGGTGTCGGCCTCCACAGGCGCGGCCACCCCCTCCGTGACGCCCGAAGGTACCCTGACGCTCGGCAAGAGCGTGCTTGCCGGAGGAGAGGAAGCCACCGTGACCGTGACAGCCACATGGCGCAAGACTCCCGATGCCGCGCCAAAGACCGCCTCGGCGATCATCATCATCCGCGACAACGCCCTGCTCAAGGGAGAGACGGGATCCTCATACACGCCCAACCTTCTCAAAGGCACCAAGACGTGGGACAAGGACGCGGGATGGGGATACGGCACAGGCATGGGCCGGGGATCGGAACCGGACGGCGAAATGAACGGCTTTACCGTGCTGCACGGCAACTTCGAGGGGCACGGCACTCAGGCTTATATAGAACTCGCGCAGCAGTTCTTTCCCGTTGTCAAGGGACAGACCTACACGCTGTCGTTCTGGGCGAAAGGTACGGGCAACATGCGCACGTTCTGCTATCCGGCGGTCAACGGCTTCCTGCTTCCCGGAGGCACGGGAGACCGGAGCAACATCACTCTGTCAGATACAGAACAGGTGTATCAGCTGACCGCAGACTGGAAGCGGCACCGGGTGTCGTTCCGCGTGGACGGTACACCAGCTTCTGAAAACACCCGTATCCTCTTCCGCGTGCCTGCCGGCAACGAGGCCTGGATCGCCGGAGCGAAGCTTGAGATCGGAGCCAACAATAATCCCGAGTGGAGTCCGAACGACGAAGATCTCAAAGGAGATCCGGGAAAGGACGGAGAGGATGCCGTGACTTACGACTGGGAGACCGATCCCGGCGTCATACGCTGCGAGTCCGACGGCACACCGATTGATACCTCTGTCACGGTGAGATGCTACCGTGTCAAGGGAGAGGCACGGTCATCGCTCGCCTCGGGAGGCATAGTAATGTCACTGTACAGAGTGCAGTGGAGAATACAGACGGACGAAGGCATAAGCGGCTGGACCGATTACACGGACCCCGTCGTACTCGACAGCCGCGACACGCATCCGAAGATCATGCTTCGCGTGATACCGCAGACAATAGCCGGTTCGGAACCGGAAGTTCTGTCGGAGCACACTGTGGGCTACGTGTGTGACGGGACAACAGGCCCGCAGGGATCCGTCGTGCGCATACGCGGATTATTTGAGGCCGGTGAATATTACTACGACGGCGAGACGCCTGTAACTACCTCCACAGGATCAAAGATCAGATGGCTTGATGTGGTATGGGTCGAGGACATCTCCGGTAACAGATATTACAAGCGGTGTATAAAGAGCGGGACCTATACGGCATCCAACGGTCCTCATTCCACAGACAACGAGACATCCACGGGCTGGGCCGACTTCTCGCAGCTTGACAACCTGATCGTGCAGCTGCTGATAGCCAAAAACGCGCATATACAGTTCCTGAACGGACAGGAAATAGTGTTCGGCGAGACCGTCAACAGAGCAGACAAGCTATGGGGCCGCATAGGAGTGCCGACTGAGGGAGGCGGTTACATCATGTGGGCCGGAGGCGCCGACACATCCTTGGCGACATATATCCTGGACAAGGAGGGCCGCGCACGCTTCGGCAAGATCAACGACAACCACATAGTCATCGATCCTCTTGAAAAGCAGATCACGGTCAGAAACGGATCGTGCAGGAAGATGATCACCATCAACGGCGCTGACCACACGCTCGAAAACATATACGGAGTCGAGGACAATATCAACGCCGGCAATCTGAATCACTCCTACGCCACGGCCAATCCGACATACACCACGACGGTAAGCGCCGGAACCGTAAAACTCGCCAAAGCCGGGGGCAAGCTCAAAGTATCTCTGACAGCCATCCTTGAAACATGGAGCGTGGGATATACCGGAAAGGACTCCGCAGGCGTCTCCATGCCGGGACAATACGTCAAAGGCACAGCCACGGTGACACTCGGCATATACAACGGATCGGTGCCCGTAAAGGAGGTGTCGGCCACAGTGAAAAGCCCGATACTCACAGAAAACCTCAAAGGCTACAGGACAGAAGATCTGACAGTCGAGGCCACAAACCTGAGTGTCGGAACCTATACGGTCCGTACCAAGGTGGAGCTCGTTCAGCAGAGGGACACCGACATAAACGGCAGAATCGTGCAAGCTACCGCGATGGCTACTGTCACAGGCGCGGCGAAAGTGTTCGGCAGTCCCGAACTCTACGAGGCGTTTCTCTGCGGCAACGGTTTCATCTCGGCCAACTCCATGCGCGACTACTTCCGTTCCGTCAAAACGACATCGGGCTACATGACCGAGGCTTCGGCCGGAGACTACGGCGTAAGGGTATCGGATGACGGACTTGCGGCTAAGGACAGCAACGGAGCTTGGAATGCCGGTATCATGACATACGAGAAAGAGGCCGTGGACGCCAACAAGTGCGTACTGCCTCAGCTTGGCATCCGCATGTACACCACCAACGCCAACACCGCCAATCTCCCCACGGGAGCCGGAACCAGATACGGCTCGATAACGACCACGACGCTCAACGCCACAGACGGTCACCACATACAGGAGTGGAAATCGTTCTCACAGCCCGTGCAGTGTTATACGCGCCGGTGCATGAACAACGTATGGGGAGCCTGGACAAAGAATTATTAACCACAAAAACATAAAGCGAAATGGAAGGAAACTTAAGAATCACAAACGTAGTGACAGCCACCATCAGAGTCTCCAACGACTGCGACACTGACCGAGAGTTCGACATCGAGGCAAACGTAAACATGCGTGACGGCATAGCCGTATCGGTGACATCCGGACAGCTCGCGAAGCGTGACGGCTCGGCCTCCATGTCTTTCCAGAAGACGGGCGACACATTCCAGACCACCTACTACACCGTCGAGGGCGAGAACGCAGCACAGACGCGCATGTCGATGCTCGAAGCCGGAGAGGCGTTCGTGGCCGAGGCAATGGCCGTAAGACTTGACGCTCCCGATACGGGCGCCGCGATCGCGGACAATTAAAACTTGCCGGCATGAAAAGGATCAACTACAAATCCGACTTCGACTTCATCCTGCATCTGAAAGACTGCAAGGATCCGGAGAAAGCGGTGCCGTTCCCCGAATGCGACTTTGACGCACGCTTCTGGACATCGAACAAGGCGAATGTCTATACCGCCTCGCATAAAGACGGGGTGTACACCAACTGTTTCCGGACCGAAGACGGCGGGATGCACTTCGTGTTCGACAACCACCGTCTCGGTGTCGGCACGCTGAAATGGGAGCCTCACTTCGAGCATCCGAACAACATCTATCCCGGCAACATTCAGGATCTGTTCTCGAAGGAACAGCTCGACATCGAACTCGTGGACGGTCCGGGCGATTGTCCGACAACCGCAGAGGTGGAGATCATCGCGCCTTTCATCAAGGGGGACCCGTTTACCTACGATGACTTCACGCCCGAGCAGATCGAGGAGTTCAAACGTCCGGCCACAGAGGCCGCTGTCGAGGCTCTGAGGGCGGCAGGACGTGCCGAATCCGGAGCGGAAGCGGCCAATGCGGCAGCCGAACGGGCCGAGAACGCGACGGACTCCGTGCGTGAGATCGAGACGGCTGTGACGAATGCCGAGGCAGAGCGCGAAAAGGCCGAGACCCAGCGGCAGACAGAAGAGACCGAACGACAGGCGGCAGAGGTTCAGCGGACCAAGGAGTTTGCCGGATGGAAAGATGAGATCGACGCCAAACCGGACGTGGATGATCTGAGTAACGTCATAGGCGATATAACCTCGTTCGAGGATGACGGTCAGTTCGAGGCCGTCACGGGCTTCACACGCGCGGATCTCAAGCTTGACCTTTTCATCGACCTGTTCAACACGGCTGCGGGATCCAACGGCAGATACGATCCGGAGCACGCGCCCGACAAAGAGCATGTGTTTCTGCTCAACGAGCTTTGGCTGACGTATGCCGAGGCCGTGGCGGTCTACGTGTCATGGCACAAGGGAGTGTATCAGAACGAGGCTCTGTCGAAGTTCGCCGTGCGCACCAACATGCCTTTCCGCACGCAGTGGAACTCGGTGCTGGAGAGATATGCGCAGGGTAACGTGACGGTGGAAGTCCTCTATCTTCCGATGATGCTGATCGGCAATCAGTGTATGCAGGCTTTTTATGGCTGCACGAACCTGCGCAAGGTCTACGGACTGTCACACCTACGCACAAATATAGACTCCACCACATTTCAGGGCTGCGCGAAACTTGAATATGTCGGCATAACGCATCTTCGGGGCAATCTCGATCTGAGGTGGTCCCCGCTGCTTGGCGCGGACTCTATCCGGTTTCTCGTGTCGAACGCCAGCAATACTTCTGCGATCGTAATCACTGTGCATGAGGACGTATATGCGAAACTGACGGATCCGACACTTGCGGAGTGGAGCGGTCTGATCGCAGAGGCAGCCGCCAAAAACATAACATTCATAACCGCATGACATATGGCAAAGACGACAACACTAAAGGAACGCGGCACCGGTGCGGTGCTTTATCCGCAGACCATACCCTCGCAGGTGATCTTCCCCGACGGAACCGACCTCGATGACGCGCTGGAGTCGCAGAGCAACGTGACGGGCGTTCCGACAGAAAAGCGGATCGAGGCAATTGAGCCTACGCTTGTGACGGAGGCTTTGCGGAAGGTGCCGCAGTCGCTCACTTCTGAGGAACAGGCGCAGGTGAAGGACAATCTCGGCATATCGAAGAAAGAGCTGTTCATCGACATGTGGCGTGCGGTATATCCACGGACACAGGAACAGAAATGGATCGACTACAACGAGGAGACGGACAAATTCTTCATCACTCCGACATTCGGAGGACACAAGATCGGCTTTGATGACATAACCTATGAAGAGGCATTGAAGATATATTGCAGACTCGGAGTGTCGGCCTATATGGAGACCCCGTATATCAGCGGTGCCCTCAGAATCAATTTGCCTTCTTTTAATTATTGGAATCCTTTCTCCGTCGGCAATCCGATACATAATGACTTCATTATGGAATATCTGATATTAGGTCTGTCAGACACATCCTATGTGGGAGGCTGCAAATCCATGCAGCGCAATCTGGCACTTAAAGGAATACTCGGAACCATTGTCATTCAGGACGGCAACAAGAATTTCATGATGTCGGAATGCCCGATGCTGAGATATGTCGCATTCTCATTTCAAGGCAATGCCGCGATTACAGTGACTCTCTCCGGCAGTCCGTTGCTTGACATCTCATGTTTCCTGCTGACGCTAAGTCAGACGAGCAGCACCACATATCCATCCGCGACAATAACCGTCCACCCAAACGTCTACGCCAAGCTGACGGGCGACACGACCAACGCGGCAGCAGCGGCACTGACCGAGGAGGAACTTGCGCAGTGGATGCAGATCGTAACGGACGCGGCGGCAAAGAAAATAACCTTTATAACAGCATGATCATGGCTCAGATAATCACATTGACCGACAGGAAGACAGGCGAGACCGTATATCCCGTGACAAGCACCAAGACGGTGTTTGACGAAAAAGGCGTGGATCTCGACATACTGCTGGCCACACAAAAGCAGGCTACGGAGGCCGCGCTGAAAGACTATGCGAAGAAAACAGATCTGTCGAAGAAGCAGGACACGCTGACCGATTCCCTCGACGTGAAAGTCAGCGGGACCGCACTCACCGTTACGGAGAGGGCGAAGCGTGCGGTGTTCGACGATCTGTTTCTTGCGGCGGCAGGGACTTGGGGAAAGATCGACCATACCCATGTCGAGGACGGCGTGAGCAAACCCTACTACCTGAATGAGCTGTGGCTAACTTATGAGGAGGCTGTGGCTGTAATGGACTGGGGCGCGATAACTACATACTCCACACTTGCACGGTATAAAAACGCGAAAATTAGAACAAATCTCCCGCCTCGTGTAGGTGCCACATCAGATGCAAACACGACGACCGCATTCGATCTTAAATATTTTGATCATGGTTCAGACATCGAAATATTGAATCTTGCTTGTAAGCAACAGGCAGGGAATATGGGATTTGTTGTGGCGCCGCAAGGAGGGGGATGGGATTACGGGCTGTCAGGAAGCAAGCTGCGCAAAGTTTTGGGTATTGTCAATCTCGGGAAACTGACCTCCACATGGAATGATATGCTGTGGACCCCGAAATTGGAGGAGATAAGGATCTCGCATCTGAAAGTCAACTTTAGCTTCAGGAAGTGTCCTCTTATATCGGCCGCATCCATCCGATATCTTATAGGGGAACGTTCAGGCACGAACGCCATTACAGTTACCCTTCATGCCGACACATACGCCAAAGTAACCTCGGCAGTGGATGATCCCGAAGACGAATGGTACGGCCTTATCGATCTCGCGGCGGCAAAACAGATAACATTCGCATGTGCGTAAAAATCAGACATCATGATACAGACAAGAACAATCGGCAGTCACACAGAAATTTACAGCGACAAAAATGGGGGGGTAAAAGTGAAACATATATCACCCAAAGCAAGACCACCGTGTTTCACGACTTCTTCACCCGCAAGTTTCTTGGCGAGGGGGAGACCGTGGAGGACTTCATGGAGGTGTCGCAAACGGAACGCGACAGACTTCAAGGTATCAGAGACGCTTGGGTTAGACCTCCGCAGGTGTTCATCGATCAGTGGAACACAGCGTGCGGCATATGGGGCAGGTACAACGAGGAGACAGGCTACTTCGAGCTGAACGGGCTGACGGATATAACCTATGAAGAGGCTCTGAGAATATTTTTCCGGACCATTTCATTCAGTGCGCAATGTTCAAGGCGACTTTACACTGCAAACGACATAAGGACAAATCTTCCTCTTCAACTCAACCTGGAACCCAACGGCATCAATACCATTCAAAGCTTCCGATTTTTCTGCTCCAACAATAACAGTATTGAAGTCTTGAACTTCTCGACTTTCTCCGGAAGCAGAATTTCTCCCGATTTGGGGGCGGATGCATATCAGGGAAACATCCAGATAGTTTCTGGCTGTCCGAAATTAAAGAGGATCGTTGGTACTTTCTCTCTTTACAAAGCGACTCAAAACATGTGGCCGTTCGACAAGTTACCCGAACTTGAAGAGGTCAATATATCGCATCTGCACACTGGGACACTTCATCTTGAGATGTTGCCGAAGCTGAATCATAATTCCTTTACCTATCTGGTGAGTCACAAATATCAAAATGCATACACTCCCGTGATGGTACATCCGACCGTCTACGCGAAACTTACCGGAGACACGACAAACGAGGAAGTGGCCGCGATGGATCCGGAGGAACTGCAGAAGTGGATGGAGATTGTGCCGCTGGCCGCAGAGAAGAACATAACGTTTGTAGCTTGAAATTAAATATTAACAATAAAAACTTATAGACATGGAAATCAGACCATCAAGAATCGAGGGCTTTATCGAGATAAGCTGCGACACGGCCCACATCATCCGGCGCAAGGGATCGGATGACACGACAGAGAACCGAATTACCACCGTCCCATCCGGCACGGAAGATGAATGGGAAGAAGTAGTGCTTGCCGCCGTGCTGGCTGAAAAGGAAAGACGCGAACGGGAAGAGGCGTATAAAGCCGATGTCGTCACGCGTATTCGCGCGCGCTATTCGTCCGACGATGAGAATGCTATCCTGCGCAAGATGCTTGCTTTGACAAGTATGCCTATGCCTGCGGCGGAGGGCGCGGAACTTGAAGCTGTCGAGCATCGGGCGCAGCAGGTAATGGCCGAGTTCGAGGAATACAATGCTTTTGCCGAGGAATGCAAGGCGGAGGCGCGTAAGGTAATGAATGCCGGAACTGACAACGAAAACAATAACTGAAATTTATAAAGACATGTTACGAAAGACACCTATAGACACCATCATGATCCACTGCACGGCCACACCGCCGCGCAGGGAAGTCAGCGTCAGGGAACTTGACAGCTGGCACAAGGCGCGGAACTTCGAGCCTTACACCGATCCGAAAACCGGAAAGAAGACATATGCCGGATATCATCTTCTTGTGCATATCGACGGCTCATACGAGCGGATCAGGCCGGATGAACACCGGGGACAGCATTGCCCTCAGTGCAACATGAACAACCGCGCCGTGAGCATATGTTACGTGGGCGGAGTCGACAACAACAACAAGCCGTGCGATACGCGCACCGAGGCACAGAAACGCACGTTGCTTTCATTGGTAAGGACAATGCGGGCGAAATACCCTAACGCACAGATTGTGGGCCACAGGGATTACGCGCCGAAAGCATGTCCGAGTTTCGACGCCAAGAGGGAGTATAAGGATATTTGACGGATCATGAAAAGGCCCAACATCTACATAAAGTCGATAATCGAGACCATCGTGATCTTCGCGGTCGCGATGGTCTCAACGGTGCGAGAGGATAAAATAAACCCCGCTGGACAAGGCGGGGTCGAGGAGAGATTTCTGCCTTAGAGTTGAGATGCGGCATGGCAAAGATAGTAAATCTTTATGACATGAGAAATTTTATAATACTAATCGTCGCGCTTGTAGCCTTATGTAGTTGTACGCGCAAGATCTACGTACCGGTGGAGAATACCGTCATGCGGACCGATACCGTTTACTCCGCAAAGCTTCGCGTGGATTCAGTGATATTCCGCGATTCAGTGGCCGTGATACAGAAAGGCGACACGGTATTTCTGACCAGATACAGGGACCGTTACCGCGTCAGGGAACATACGGATACGGTCTATCAGTCCGTGATCGATTCCGTAAAGGTCTCCGTTCCTTACCCCGTCGAGCGCGAACTGACCCGCTGGGAGAAATTGAAGATGGATGCCGGAGGATTCGCAATCGGCGCCGGAACCGCGCTGCTTGTGGCCGTGATCGCATTGCTTGTGTGGTTAATCAAAATCAAGAGGAGTAAATAAGCTATGGAGACAGTACAATGGATTGTGACCGCCGTTCTCGGCATGACCTTTCTCGGTGACATCGTTCTTCACTTCGTGCTCCCGAGCCGAAAGCGCAAGGACTATGCTGAGACCGAACTTGCCGAGCACGATGCCGACAAAGCCGAGGTGGAGCGTCTGCACATGATGATCGACCACCAGCAGAAGTCGCTCGACACATATCTTAAGATTGAGAAGGACAATGCCGAACGCATAGCCGAACAGAACAGGTCGCTTGACAGCAAGACCGAACAGATACGCAAACTGACCGATCAGATTATCGAATCCGAACATGGACGCAACGCCGACAAAGATGAGATTGCACGTCTGATGGCAGAGAACGCGGAGCTTAAAGTGCTTGTCGAACATTACAAGGGCTGGCATTGCCGTAAGGCAGACTGCGAGGAAAGACTTCCTCCGAACAAAAAACTAAAGGGACTTAAATACGAGCCTCCCAAGCGGGCTGTAAAAGAATAGCCCCTGCAACCTCCGGACCGCCTTACGTCTTCCAAACCTTTGACGATCCGGAGAGTAAGAACACCTCGTGTTACAAGAGCTATATGAGTTTACGCGCTTATGTAACTCTTAAACACGGGGCGTGACGTTTTGTTCACGTCCGATGTCTAACTATCTATAAGATCCATACCATGCCTAAAATTGCAGAATTCGCCGACAGCGTGATTGACCTTGTGTCGGGCGAGCTTGAGATAACAAGAGACAACATCCTTTCCCGGTCACGCAATGCCGAGACCGTAGACGCACGCCACATGGCCGTCAGACTTCTTTACGCACACGGCGTATATCCCTCACGGATCGCCGAAATCTTCCACCTCTCGCCAAGAAACATCCACTATGTCATAACCTCGTTTGACGCTCGTACTCAGACAAATAGAAAACTGCGAAACATCTACGCAAAAATCGCGAAACAACTCGGAAATAACTTCGAAATAACTTCGAAATAACTCACTGAACGAAAGGGTATTATAAAGTATTTTTGCAGTACAGGGCGATGTTGCCCTGCAATCCTAAAAATACTTCATAATTATGGAAACTGCTAATAAGGAGATTATCGAGAAGAAAGTCTATGAGACCGACAATCGCCATGACCGTTATGACGATTGTGTCGAGCGCAAGGCACGCAACGGATTCGGCATGGGTCTCGCAGGCGTGCTCACCGGTGGCGCGGCTCTTCTGAGTCAGTGGGGCGGCAACGGTCGTGGACTCTTCGGATTCGGTAGCGGTGCGAATGTACCCGAGAATGTCAATATCAACAACGTTGGAGGTGCCGGAGCTTACGGTGCAGCCGCCCCGACCGCTTTTCAGGCGTGGGAAAAGAGCTGTGACGACGCCATCAATCTCACTAATACCATGTGGGGTCTGAAAGTAGGCTCTATGCAGGCTGACTACGACCACCGCAACGTGGATGTAGCCGAGAAGTTCTCGCTCTACAAGTCGCAGGTGGATGGAGATTTCGCTCTCTACAAGAGCATCCGCGATCTCTATGACAACACCAACGACAAGATGAACGCCGCCAATTTCGGTCTTTATAAGAACCAGCGCGACGGTTTCGATGCCATCATGGCCCGCGTGTCTCAGCTTGAAAAAGAGGTTGCCGTGGGTGCCGCTATCCGTCCGTATCAGGACAAGCTCATTCAGTGCGAGATTGAAAAGGCTTATACCGCCGGAATCAACTACACTGACCGTAAGACTTGTCGCATGATTTCTGGCGCCGTGGTTCTCCCGTCCACTCCTACGACCACAGGGTTTCAGTCTTACTGCTGCTGCAACCGCGCCGCAGCCGAAACTGCTCCCACGGCGTAAACCTAAGCGCAAGAAGCGCAAATCAAAATAGTGGTGTAGTGTCCGCTTCGGCGGCACTCACCACTACTTTCAAACTTTTAACACCACTATTCAGATGCAGACAAACGTATTTTTAGGAGGTGCGGATCCGTTGTTAGGCGGTTCAACCGTTACTCCGGTCGATTACGACAGACAGATAGCCGAGCTTCAGCAGATGCAGCAGAGGTTAGAGGCACAGCGTCAGCAGCAGAGGGCGCAGGTTGTCAGCGGACAACCTCAGTCGCAAGCTCCGATATGGGACGAGATAGAGAAGCTGACAGCGGAACTGAGCGATCGTGAGTTTGATATTGTCAACCGCGATGAAGAATTTCAGCAGAGCCAGCAGGTAATAATGGCTATACTGCAACGCGAGCAGATGCGCCTCATGCGCCCGATTGTAGAGGGTACGCAGGACGGCAAGGCCGCGCTTGAAAACCACCTCGCTCTTATCAAGCAGCTCAAAAAGAAAGCGACAAAGGAGGCAGACCGCAACATGGAGCTGTTCAATGAGTATACTCAGCATTACTCCGATATGACTTATTCGGAGTTCCTACAGATGAAAAACGGAAGCAACAAGAAATCTAAAAAATAACGACCATGTATCTGAAAGAAGAAACCTCCAAACTTACAGGCGATTTTAAAAATGCTGTGCGCAAATGGGTGTATGGTAAAATTGACGAATTATCTGCGAGCCGTCCGCGACTTAAAGCCGCCTCGGTGTATCTGAAACGCGGACTCAACAACTATATGGAGCGCGAGGACAAGCGCATCAATTCGATGGTTGACGGACTTACAATGTTCGTAGCCGACAAGGACGGTAATATTGACACCGACATGCTGATTGATGATGCCGTCACAATGTTCAAGGGAATGGATGTTGCGTATGCCGAGATTGGCTCGTTCGGTATAGAGTACGGCAAGGGGGCAGTGACAATCAATATTCCGCACAATGTACTCTTTGACATGATTTTCGGTGACCTCGGAAAGATAACGATAACCGCCGACGATCTGCTTGAAATAAAAGCTATGATGGGAGCATAAACAAAAAACGCCCACCCTTTCGGGCAGGCGCATATCTGTGTGGGAGCCGCAGGGAAACTTGCGGCTTCTGCTATTTATTCAGTTTATCGGTGAGTTCGGGGGAGAAGCGGAAGTGACAAC
>ERZ860264.908-NODE-908-length-23610-cov-3.606835_pt1 | contig 23610 bp, 10 predicted proteins | sample MGYA00509980_ERZ860264 | MGnify/ENA primary metagenome ERZ860264 (study PRJEB30046, sample SAMN00715212) | human gut metagenome | study: EMG produced TPA metagenomics assembly of the A metagenome-wide association study of gut microbiota in type 2... | reverse complement strand
CTCGCGAATTTGCGGCCAAAAGATTTTCATTTTTGAATTCTTCAAGGATTTCGAGGCACTTGTCCTGTTTATTCCGAGTTTTTAACAGTTCTGTAGGGTGGAATTCTTTTTCGAGGAGAGAGGATGGTGGTGTGAGGAGGGAGAAATGCTTCTGATGCCAAGACAAGTGAAGGAGACACTTCTCCCTCCTCACCCCACTCTCCTCCCTCCTCGAAAAAGAATTCCTCCCCACGCCTGACGGTATGTCATCAACAGCCGTATGAATATCGACAATCTATTCAAAATCAGCGGCATCAATGACATAAAGTGAAACTTTTTGAGATAAAAAACGAAAAAAGTAAGTGGCAGAAACTTTTATTTCGCAAATAATCCGTACCTTTGTCGCAATACATTAAACTGGCTGACAGTATAATATCATAGTTCATATACATTAATTAACAAACATATTTTTATGCAAACAAAACTTTTACTTACTAAGAATTGGGCGCTCAACGCACTGATGCTCGTGATGATGTTTGCCTTTGGCAGCGTCATGACAGCCAATGCTGAAGGCTCCGGAACAAAAGAAGACCCATGGATTTTCGAGAGCGGACAGACGTATCACGTAGATGCCTACAAGGCGTTCTACGGCATTTTCACTGCCCCGTCCAACGGAACATTCTCACTCGGCCAAACCAATTATGCCGTCTATACCGATGCTACATTCACGACGATGGACAACAGCATATCCCCCGAGTTCAACGGCGACTTTCAGAACAAGGCCTACACATTCGAATGTGAGGCCGGCAGGACTTATTATGTAGGTAACAACTTCATGATGAACGCGGCCGACATGCTCTTCAAGTTCCTCACCGAGGCAGAGCCGCTCGAACTCAAGAACATTGACCCTGCCGACGGAAGCCTCTTCAATGCCGGTTCCGGCATCGTGAACTTGCAGTTCAATCAGAACGTGAGCGTAGGAGCGGTGGAACTGACTGCCGGAAGCGCAACGGAGACTGTATCAGCCAACGTACGCGGCGCATACGTGAATGTCGACATAAAAGACCAGCTCAACCAGTACTACAAGGACGGCCGCCTGAAAGCCGGTGACGGCATAAAACTCAAGTTCAACAACGTAGCTCCCACGGCAGACCTGAAGAAACTCTACAACGGTACGGGCATAATCGAGGTCACATATAAGGCCGGCAAGATGCCGCTTCAGATCATAAGCTCGTCAAACACACCCGACGGCGACCCGGCAATGACGGTATTCAAGTCATACTATATGTCTGACGACAATTCCGGTATCGTGACGCTCACCTTCAACGGCGATGTCAACCTGACGGAAGAAAACAGGCCTACCGTCAGACTGACCTACGGAAACATGGAGGCAGATGACCCGAACGAAGCATATTCAGAAACCATAATCCCCACGGCGTTGATGAGCAACATGCTCATTGTCAACCTCAAGAACAAGTTGCGCCGCGCGAAGGATATGGTTGCATCAGGTGAGTACTATAAAACAATGACGCTCAGCATCTACAACGTCAAGGACATGGACGGCAACTATGCCTACGGCAACGGCTCAGGAAACCTCGGCTCTTTCTTCTATCAGTACACCTTCGAGGATGTGGTCTACACTCCCATGAGCGACTGGACCACTGAGGGCGGAGCTACAGGCGTCATCGACAACGACACGAAGAACATCGCGCTTTGGCTTAGTGAGGCCGGCAGCAAGGCCACATTCAGCGGCGTAGAGATGAAATATGTCAGCGGCGGTGTGGAGACCGTACGCAACATCAGCCTCTCCGAGCTGACCATAACACCGGATGAAGATGACGAGAACGCACGGATTATCCTCATCCCCGTTCCCAACGTCTCCATCGACGCCAACACCGACGTGACCGTGACACTGACCGGCGTGGAGCGTCCCGACGGACTCACACCGGCTGTGGAAGCTAAGGCATTTGACGATTTCACGAAGACATTCACCACCACCGGCCGCACCGCCGCCGCTTTCAGCATCGAGAGCATGATATGGCACAGTGAGGACGGCGACGTCAACATGATTGACGGAACCATCGCCACGCTCACCCGTGGAACCACTTCTACGCTCAAGACCAACAAGGACTGCGAAATCGGTTATGCCGAATATGAGATAAGAGGCATCGCCGATCCCGACAACGAATTCGTCAAGTCCAGCTATCTCATGGGACCGCAGGAGGATGGTTTCACCATCACCTGGCATGACGAGGCTTTCGAGGATGGCAAGGACTATAAGTTCACGCTCAAGGCATGGCGTAGCGAGGCTGAAAAGAGAGGCGCAGAGCCTACCGTAGGCGCGGCCGAGTTCATCATTCACGGTGCAAAGAAGGCTTACGTCTACAGCGACGTGGTCATGGTGACGGACATTAGCGAGAAAATCGCTATCGCTTCCAAGGAAGACAACTTGCACACGGTGGAATTCAGTGCCCCCGTGACAATGACAGCCGTTGTCAACACCGGCAACGGAACAAGCATGGACTGCGAGGTCACGCCCAACGACGACCGTACGGTTTGGACTGTAGCCATTCCCCAATATGTAATAGACAACTTCAATGAGTTCAGCGTCAACGTATTTGCTAAGGATGATGAAGGCCGTGCACTCAACAAGACACAGAACGGACTGGGTACAATTCTCGGATATGAAGACGGTGTATGGTTCCAAATAGACTTCGTGTCAGAATTCAACAAGCCCGAGGTCACAATTTCGCCTGCAGACGGAACCACTCTTGAAAGCATCAGCACCATCACATTCACATATGGCGAGAACGGAGCAATAAGTGCCAACTGGAACAACTACGAAAAGATAAAGGTATACAACAGAACCACCCGTGAACTCATCGCAGAGTTCAGCGAGGACGATGTTGCCTATCAGGAGGATCCGAAAGACCAGTGGGGACCTTATATCGGAGCTACAATCACATTCGCACAACCTGTAACAACCCCAGGGGTATATAACATCGAAGTACCCGCCGACTTCTTCGTTCTCGGAGAACAGTTTGACGGCGGATACAGCAAAGCGGCATCCGTCACATACGAAGTCAAGGCTCCGGCCAAACCGCTCGTGGTCGAGCTGACTCCCGCAGCAGGTACCGTAACCGAGATACCGGCCAAGATCATCGTCACACTGCCTAACAACAGCAGCGTCGGCAAGACAGACACAGCCGAGCCTACTCTGGTTGACGACAAGGGCAACAGCTATGCAGCAACTCTGGAGATAGACAATGACATACCTGACTGGAACGTGATAACCATCGTTCTCTCCGGCGGAGCCATCACTGCCAACGGTACTTACACCCTGACTATCCCCGCAGGCGCACTCACCTACGACGATGATGACAGGAATGTCAACGAGACCGACCTCGTATTCGTCTATGTCATCGGAACCGACGGCATCAACAGACTCGTTTCTGCCGAAGGCGGCAAGGTCAGCGTCTACAGCATCAATGGAACGCAGCTCTTGAAGAACGCTGACGCAGAGGCTGTCGGCAAGCTCGCCAAGGGCATGTACATCATCAACGGCAAGAAGGTCATCATCCGATAATGACTCCGGTCATCCCTTCCTGCTGACAGGAAACAACCAATCGACAACGGCCCACAATCATTGTGGGCCATTGTCGGTTAAATAAAGAACAGACAAAAATAACAATCAAGTAACAAACAGAAGTATGATTAGAAACAATCTGAAAACACTGCTCATAGCAGTCGTCGGAGCCTCCTCGCTCGTCTGCGGCCACATTAACGCCCAGACCGTGGCCGAGCCGAAGCTCGATGTCTACAACTTCCGTGACCAGTCATGCGTACAGTCGCTTTCCGACAACGGTGTCTGGATGGTGTCCTACGGCACGAGTCCCACCGACGGCTCACGCTACACCAACGCCCGTCTGACCAATGTGCAGACAGGCGAGATTACCACGCTCGGTCTTGAAGACGATCTGGAACTGCCGCTGGAATGTACGGCAGGTGACGTGAGTGACAACGGGGTCGTGGTCGGAACATACAACGGTGTGCCGGCCGTATGGAGCAAGGCCGCCGGATGGACCAGCCTGCCCATCCCTTCCGGATGGCAGGGAGGCCGCGCCGAGGCCGTGACACCCGACGGCCACTGGGCTGTGGGCCGTATGTACAGTTACACTGGAAGCGCCGAGAACTACGGCGAGTATCCCATGCTGTGGGATCTCACCACCATGCAGACAGTAGAGACCCCGGGACGCCCCACCGTCGGCTCAGCAGGCGAGACCGCACGCATGGTCCGCTACACAAGCATTTCGTCCGACGGACGCTATATACTCGGCACGGTGGACTTCAGCTACACATGGAATACGCTCGATTTCATCTACGACCGTCAGACCCAAACATACTCAAAGATAGGTTTCAATGCCGACGGAACACCGTGGAATCCGCTTCTTCTGGCTGCCGATGGAACGTTCAGCCCCAACGGCAAGTGGGTAGCCGGTAGCGCAGCCCTGCGGAATGGGACGTCGGACGAAACTACGGTTCCGTTCCTATATAACATGGAAACGAAGGAAATCGAGTTCTTCGAGGACCAGGAAATACGTGACATCAGCTGCTTCATCGTCGACAACAACGGCATTGTCTTTGGCGCTACGCCAAGCAACACTCCCGTGCGCTCACTCTATGTACATGTCGGAAAGTTCTGGTATGCCATGGACGATTTGCTGAAGAGCGCCTACGGCATGGACTTCTACGCAAAGTCTGGCTTCGACAATACCGGTACGGCCATAGGCGTGTCAGGTGACGGCAAAGTGCTGGCAGCCTTCCCCGACCCCTACGTCAGCTACACGCTCCAGATGAACGAGACGTTCACCGAGGCCGCAGCCAAGGTCAACCTGCTCGCCAACTACAGTGTGACCCCGGCTTCGGGCGCATCTTTCTCCAAGATGAAGACCGTCACCGTCACCTTCCCGCGCGACGTGGTGGTCAAGGGAAGCACGGGTGACATCAAGTTTGTCGACGAGAACGGCAACTCTGTGGGCCGCGTCATATCGTTTGCCACGACTTCATCGTCAGACAAGATCGTAACAGTGGGCTTCCGTACGCTCTCGCTTGAGGACGGAAAGAAGTACACCTTCACCATTCCCGCTGGCACCATTGCCCTCAAGGCTGACGAAACACGCGTCAACGACGAGATAACACTGACCTACACAGGACGCGGCGCATCTCCCGTCAAGGTTGTTACGGTATCTCCCGAAAATGGCAGCAGCGTGTCGCAGATAAACGCAACCACAAACCCGATGCTCCTCACGTTCGACACCAACATCGCCCTGACCGACAAGGCTTCCGCTTCGCTCTACCGCAGTGGCGAAGAAGCGGCCTTGGCAAACCTCAGCGTGGCTGTCAAGGACAACCAGATGCTCATCTATTCTGCTACGACCCAGTATCTCTTCCTCAACACCGACTACAAGGTTGTGCTGGCCGCCGGTTCTGTGACCGACCTCAATGGCGACAATGCCAACGAGCGTTACGAGGTGAACTACGAAGGCCAGTATGAGCGCATCATCGTGAACGACGACACTCTGATGTACAAGGAGGACTTCGCCAACGGCCTCAACGGCATGCTGCTCTACGAGGGTGACCACAACACGCCCAACGAAGAGATGCAGGGCTACACTTTCCACGATGGCGACAACTATCCGTGGATACCCATGCACGACGATAACAATTATGATTTCGCCGCCGGTTCGACATCGGCCTACAATCCCGCCGGCAAGTCTGACGACTGGATGATGACGCCGCAGATATACATCCCTGACGCCAAGTGCCGTCTGGAGTTCCAGAGCCAGGGCTTCCGCTCCTACAAACAGGACAAGCTGAAGGTCATCGTATATGCTTCGGAACGGGAGATAAACTATCTCACCAAGACCGAGGTTGACAATATCCGCGCCAACGGTGAGGTCGTAATGAACGAAGTTGTTCTGCCCGGCAAGAGCGAGGATAATCTTGCCGGCGACTGGACGACATACTCTTTCCCGCTGGACAAGTATGCCGGCAAGAGCATCTATGTGGCTTTCGTCAATGAGAACGAGAACCAGAGCATCGTCTTTGTGGACAATATCAAGGTTATCCGCGACAACGGTTTCCTCACCGCTCTGACTTCCGCAACCACCGTTGTGGGCCAGACCGGTCATAAGATTGAGGGCCGCGTGATTGCCAATTCCGAGACTCTGACATATACAACGGCCAACATCAAGCTGCTCGACGCTGCCAACAACGTCGTCGACGAGATTTCCGAGAGCGGCCTGTCGCTGAAGAAGGGCGACCGCTACGAATTCTCCTTCGCCAAGGAGCTGCCCCTCACGATAGGTGAAATCAACTCTTTCGCCATCCGCGTGCAGCTCGACGACAAGTTCGACACCATCCGCTACACCGTCAAGGACCTCGCCTTCCAGCCAGTCAAGCGCGTCATCGTTGAGGAGATGACCGGTCAGGACTGCGGCAACTGTCCCAAAGGCCACCTCGCATGGGAGAACCTCGAACGCATCTATGGCGACAAGGTGATCATGGCCGGCTACCACGTCTACACAGGCGACAACTATGAGAGCGGCATGTCATCGTATGTCAACAAGTTCCTCGGCCTCGCCGGAGCACCGTCGGCCAAGGTCCAGCGCGGTGAGACGATAGGAAATCCTATGTACGCAAGCATCAACGCAGGCAAGACAAGCTACAGCTTCACCTCTCCGACAGGCGACTGCTGGTTCGACCTCGTGCAGAAGGAGTTCGACACCGACGCTGATGCCGATCTTGGCGTGACTGCAGGTTTTGACGAGGCAGCACAGAAGGTGAAGACCACTGTGACCTCCAAGTTTGCCATGAACCTGCAGAAGCAGAACATCGGTCTCTTCTTCATCATCTCCGAGGACGGTCTGCCCGGCTATCAGCACAACTACTTCTCCAACGACGAGTCCGAAGGTCTCGGCGAATGGGGCAAGGGCGGCACGCTCGGACAGGAGTATGTCGTATATAACCACAACGACGTGGTGCGCGCTCAGGTCGGTTCTTATTTCGGAACAACAGGCTATATCCCGACCACCATCACCAGCGGCGAGACTTATACGGCCAACATCGAGTTCGGCAAGCCTGCGGTCAACGAGATTCTGAACAGCAATGTCATCTGTATGATGATTGATGCCAACAACGGTACTGTCATCAATGTTGCCAAGACGAAGATAACAAACACTTCCGACATCGAGGGCGTTATCGCCACAGACAGCAACGCGACAGAGGTTATACGTTACAACGCCGCTGGCCAGACGATAACGGCTCCCGCCAAGGGAATCAATATCGTCCGCATGAGCGACGGAACGATACGTAAGGTGATTGTGAAGTAAGGAAGGGAAGATAAACAAACCCAAACCCTAAGACCCACCCCAATCCTCCCGAAGGGAGGGAGCTGGATATGCTTTTGAGGGTGAGGGTTGGGAATAATAACTGCGAAGAGCCCTGTTACCTCAATCGGTAACAGGGCTCTTCGCTATTATATTATAATATGTCTATGTCGTCTCAGAACGGAAGCCGCCATGTGCAACCCTCTTTCCAGCGGGAACATCCGTAGGCCGTCTTACCTTTGATGACAGGGGCGCCGCAGACGGGGCAGGTCGTTGGGGGAGTGACGGGGCTTTCTTGGGAGGGCTTGAAGAGAAGGGAAGGCTGGGAGTCTTGGGCACTCTGGACGACTTTGGCCTTTGCAGACTTAGTCATGGTCTTTGTTGCGGGCTTCGCAGCGGTTTTCGCTTTCGGCGCCATCTTCTTCTTCAGGTCTTCCTCCGTGGTTATCGTTATGCGGCGGGCAGTGCTGTCGCCCATCACATCGGACACGATGGCGGTGACCTGATGTTTCAGTTCCTCCACGAACATAGCCGGGTCATACTTGCCGCGTTCGATGTCGCGCAGCTTCTTCTCCCATATACCCGTCAGTTCGCAGCTCTTCAGCAAGTCCTCACGTATGATGTCGATGAGCTCGATGCCCGTCGGAGTGGCGATGAGGTTCTTCCGTTCGCGCTTGATATAGTGGCGCTTGAAGAGCGTCTCGATGATGCTGGCACGTGACGACGGGCGTCCGATGCCGTTCTCTTTGAGTGCGGCACGCAGCTCTTCGTCCTCGACGAACTTTCCCGCCGTCTCCATTGCCCGCAGCAGCAGCGCCTCGGTGTAGAACTTCGGCGGCGTTGTCCATTTCTCCGTCAGACAGGGCGCGTGCGGGCCGCTCTCGCCCTTGGCGAACGGCGGCAGCGTCCGTTCCTCGTCGTCTTTCTTCGTTTCTTCCTCTTCGGCCTGGCTCTTGACGTCCTTGGCGTAGATCGTGCGCCATCCGGCGTCGAGTATGGTCTTTCCCGTCACCTTGAACTCAATGTCCTCCACTTTTCCCAGGACGGTCGTCGTGGCGAACTTGCAGTCAGGATAGAACACGCTGATGAAGCGCCGCGTGACCAAATCGTAGACATGGCGTTCCATGTCGGTGAGGTTCACGGCCGACACGCCGGTCGGTATGATGGCATGGTGGTCAGTCACTTTCGACGAGTCGAAGACCTTCTTCGATTTCTTCAGCTTTGTTCCGACGAGCGGCTGGGTCAGCTGTTCGTAGCCGCGCAGTCCGCGCAACGTGGCGTCGCACTTCGGGTATATGTCGTCGCTCAAGAACTGCGTGTCCACACGCGGATATGTCGTCAGCTTCTTCTCATATAGACTCTGAATCGTGTTGAGCGTCATCTCAGCGCTCATCGAGAACTTCCTGTTGCAGTCCACCTGCAGCGAGGTCAGGTCGTAGAGATGGGGCGGGGCCTCGGTTCCGTTCTTCTTCTGGACGTCGGTCACGGTGAACGGCTTGGCGGCGATGGCGGCAAACGACTGTTCGCCCTCCTCCTTCGACTGGAACTTGCCCTTGGTGGCCGTGAACGTCGTGTCGCGATAGACCGTCGACAGAATCCAGTAAGGCTCGGGCTTGAAGTTCTCAATCTCCTTCTGACGGTTGACAATCAGCGCGAGCGTTGGCGTCTGGACGCGTCCGATGCTGAGCACCTGACGGTTCTGGCCGTATTTCAGCGTGTAGAGCCGCGTCGCGTTCATGCCCAGCAGCCAGTCGCCGATGGCCCGGCTCAATCCTGCGAGATAGAGCAGCTGATATTCCTTCTGGTCTTTGAGCTGATTGAAACCCTCGCGTATGGCCTCGTCCGTCATCGACGAAATCCACAGACGCTGCACGGGACATTTCGCTCCGGCCTTCTGCATGACCCATCGCTGGATGAGCTCACCTTCCTGACCGGCGTCACCGCAGTTTATTATACCGTCGGCGGCCTGCATGAGGCGTTCGATGACGGCGAACTGGCGTTTGATGCCCTGGTCTTCGATGAGTTTTATTCCGAAGCGCTGGGGTATCATGGGCAGCGCGCTCAACGTCCACCGCTTCCACGCATCCGTATAGTCGTTGGGTTCCTTCAGCGTACACAGATGACCGAAGGTCCACGTCACCTGATAGCCGTTACCTTCCATATATCCGTCTTTCGACGCCGTGGCGCCGATGATACGGGCGATGTCACGCGCCACGCTTGGTTTCTCTGCTATGCAAACAATCATTGGTTTCCTATAAAGTCTTTAAGGACTTTAAGGACCTTAAGGACTTTAAGGACCTTAAGGACTTTAAAGTCCTCACCCAATCAATACCCCCAGCTCTCCCCGACCAGCACGACCGTGTGACGGCGTCTCGGGGAGTTGCGCAGGAAATGTATGTGGTTGCAGATTGACTCCGGCGAATTGCAGTTGTGACAGACGCCGTCCGCCTTGCAGGGGGTGCTGATGTCAAACCGCGCCGTGTTTATAGGTCCGGCCGTAGAGCGTGCTCGGGCCAGTGCGGCGTCAACGGTTTGGGCGACCTTGTTCAGTCCGATGACGAAAATCACATGCTCCGGACCGAAGGTGATGGCAGCCACTCGGTTGCCATTGCCGTCGATATTGACAATCACACCGTCCTCACTGATGGCGTTGGCACTCGACAGATAATAGTCGGCCCGGAACGCCTGGAGATAAATCTCCACGGCTTCGGCCCTGTCCTTGGCTTTGTCGCGGTCCAGCAGACGGAGCGTTCCGCGTTCATGGAGCGCGGCCGTCAGCCCCATGTCGCGCAGAGTCATCGACCCGCCCCATGCCACGGTGCTGCCATCGGCTATCAGTTCCTGAACCTTGGCGATGGCCTCGGCTGAAGTCGGACAGTAGTAGGCGTCCATGTTCCTCCGGTTCAGGGCCTTTATCATCCGCTGTGCCAGCAGCAGGTTTCTTTGTTCTATAGGTGTCATAATCGAATTGTTGTGCTTTATATTGCGGTTGTCATCGCTTATCATTGCGTATGCAAAATTACACATAAATAATTGATTTCTCACCAGCAGGATGAAGAAAATGATTTTTCTCCAGATGAATGAGGGGCTCATATATTGGTCCGCTGCTCTATTGCGTCCCGGCATTGCTCCATGAGCCATTTCGGCGTGCTTGTGGCTCCGCAGATGCCCACCGTCGCGACATCGGCAAGCCATTCGGGGCGTATCTCCTCCGGCCCTTCGATGAGATAGCTGTTGGGATTGACGCGGCGGCACTCGTTGAACAAGACCTTTCCGTTGCTGCTCTTGCGTCCGCAGACGAAAAGGATGAGGTCGTGGCGGGTGGCGAATGTGCTGATGTTGGGCATGCGGTTGGCCACCTGCCGGCAGATTGTGTCGAAGCTGCGGAACGTGGCCGACGGCGAGATGTGGCTCTTTATGTAGTCAATGATGCGATGAAACTCGTCAAGCGACTTTGTAGTCTGGGAATAGAGGTAGATGTCACGGCCGAAGTCGAGCCTTGCCGCATCCTCAAGCTGCTCGATGACGATGGCGTGGCTCTCGGTCTGCCCCACAAGGCCAAGCACCTCGGCATGACCCTTCTTTCCGAAGATGACGATTTGGGAATTGGGGGATTTCGGGGTTTTCGAGGAGGGAGGAGGGAGGAGGGAGGAGGGAGATATGTCCTCTATGCTTGAAGCATTTCTCACTCCTCGCTCCTCACTCCTCACTCCTCGAAGTTCCTCCTCACTCCTCACTCCACAAAGTTCCTCCTCACGCGAACTCTCCTCATACTGTTTCTTTATCCTCCGCTGGAGCTGGAGCACAACGGGGCAGGTGGCGTCTATTATCTCGATGTTGTTCCTGCGGGCCAGTTCGTATGTCTCCGGCGGTTCGCCGTGGGCACGCAACAGAACCTTGACGTCATGCAGGCGCCGGAGTTCGTCGTGATTGATGGTTATGAGCCCCATGCGGCGCAGACGCTCACACTCCATGCCGTTATGCACTATATCGCCGAGGCAATACAGCGTCTTGCCCTCGGCCAGTTCCTCCTCTGCCTTACGTATGGCCGTGGTCACTCCGAAGCAGAAACCACTGCCGCTATCAATCTCTATCTGTAGCATTTGTGATTGTTGTGAATGGACTATAAGGTCCTTAAAGACATTAAAGACTTTAAAGACCTTAAGGACCTTATAGTCCCCTTACTCAAAATACCTCTCCAACAACTCCTTGGCCGCTATGAAGCTGGTCTTCTCACCACCCAGCACCATACGCTCGGCGTCGGAAAGGCGGGCCTGAATGTCGGGATTGTGGTAGAAGTGGTTTCGCAGCTGCTCGTTGATGGTCTCATACATCCAGTATTTGCTCTGCTCGTTGCGGCGGTAAGCGAAATAGCCGTTGGCCTTGACAAAGTCGATATACTGATAGACCATGTCCCATATCTCGCGGATGCCCGTGCCGTAGAAGCCGCTGTAACAGAGCACCTGCGGCGTCCATCCGCTCTCCGGCTGCGGGAAGAAATGGAGGGCGTTGCGGAACGACGTCGCCGCCAGGTGACACTTGTCGACGTTCTCGCCGTCGCATTTGTTGATGACGATGCCGTCGCTGATCTCCATGATGCCGCGCTTGATGCCCTGCAGCTCGTCGCCAGTGCCGGCAAGCTGGATGAGCAGGAAGAAGTCGACCATCGAGTGACAGGCTGTCTCGCTCTGCCCCACCCCGACCGTCTCGACGAATATCTTGTCGAAGCCGGCCGCCTCGCAGAGGATAATTGTCTCGCGCGTCTTGCGGGCCACACCGCCCAGCGAACCGGCCGACGGGCTGGGACGGATGAACGACGAGGGATGCTGGGCGAGCTTCTCCATGCGCGTCTTGTCGCCGAGGATGCTGCCCTTAGAGCGCTCCGAACTGGGATCAATGGCCAATACGGCCAGCTTGCCGCCATGCTCACGGAGGACATGGACGCCAAACTCATCGATGCTGGTGGACTTGCCCGCACCGGGCACGCCGCTGATGCCGACACGAACCGACCGTCCGCTGTACGGTAGACACTTCTCTATGACCTCCTGCGCCTTGGCCTGATGGTCTGGATTGACACTCTCGACGAGCGTGACGGCCTGACTCAGCACGGTCACGTCACCGCGGCCGATGCCCTCCACCATCTCGGCCGCCGTAAGCTCACGACGGCGGAAACGGCCGCGCTTCAAATACGGATTGATTATAGAAGGCTGTTCGACACCGCCGTTGACGGTCAAGCCTTTGTATTCTTCGTTGTTTTCTGGATGTTCCATAATATTTATAAAAAACGAAAAACCACCCCCTTTACTCAAAGACATTCTCAGCTTCCTCCCTTTGGGAGGGTTGGGGTGGGTTTGAGGTTAATCTTTATCACAACCTTCGCCCTGTCCGGGTCGTTTGTTATCATGAGGACACGGGGGCGTGTGCGTTGCTTCTTCAGCTCGTCACGCATGGCCGTTATCTTCAGCTTTGTTGACTCTCCGGGCTTCAGCTCCCGCTTGCCGAGCGTCACCCGCAGGCCACCGGTGAACATCTGAAGCGAAGATATGTTCAAGTCGGTGCGTCCGTTGTTGGTCAGCGTTATCTCAGCGCTCTTCTTAGCCTTGCCGTCAAAGCTGATGTCGAGCGAGTCGGCTGACATAGCCAAACGCGGGGCATACTGGCGCGTGGCCTCCGTGACACCCTCGAAGCCGGGCAGGAGCACGGCCGAGACACTGATTTCGTTGTCACTGCTGATTTTCTCACCGAGATTGCGGGCCAGATATACCGATGTCTGCGTCAGTCCGTAGTCGCGCAAGCGGTCGGAATTGAGCGTGATGGCAATCTTGCCCGAACGCCCTGGGGCAAGCCTCTCGGGCGTCGCAACAGCTGTCAGATATGGAGGGAGGTGCATCATGTTGGGCGTAAAGGTGGTCGTTCCGCTGTTCATGAGATATATCTCCTGCACCGGATTGTCGCCCTTGTTGACGTCATCAAACTCAATGTCGCGGCGGTCGGTGAGCAAATCACCTATTGCAAAAGGATAGGAACCGGAGTAATCCTTCAAATCTGCCATCACCACACCGGTCATGGTGAGATACAACGGCTTCTTCGTCCCGTTGCTCGTGAGCTTCACACTCTTGTGAAAATGGCCCAACTGACGCGCATCGTAGGTCAGTTTGACAGTGAACTTGTCGCCTCCGGCAATCTCACCGGTCGGATATTCGACCGATGTACAGCCGCAATCGGCCTTCACATCGGAAATCCGCAAGCGGTGGCTACCCTTGTTACGCAGTTCGAATGTGGCCGTGACGGGTTTCTCGTAGGCGACCTTTCCGCAATCAACGGAGGTTTTGGTCACCACCAGACGCTGCGCCGCGGCCGGCATGACGGCCAGCAGAAGTAGCGATGATATAATAGTCTTTCTGTTCATAGGATATTCTTTGGGGTCGTTATTGTCGTATCATTGTCGGCTTACAACCGTTTAATTATTCCACAGTTATTGTCTCCGATTTGACCGTGGCACGATATTCCGGAGCGTATGCACAGCCTGCCGTGCACGTTCCGGTCTCGTAAGTACCGGCGCGATCGATGTAATATTCTGTCTCTATCACATGCTTTCCTTTCGCCATACGGTCCATATAATAATATGTCGCGTTGTCTTTCGGTGAACAATATATGCCGTTGCGATAGCCGCTAAGTTGTCCGACGGGCTCCATGCAGGCAGCACGGCGGTCGGCTATCTGTACGAAATCGAGGTCGCGCTTGGCCTCAACCGTGATGCGCACGACGATACGGTCGCCGACGGAGAGTTTCTTTGCGTTCTTCCGGGACTTCACGATGACTTCACGCTTGACGCTGATGCCGCTTCCGGAAGCCTTGACGTCTGCCGTCTTTTGCATGAATTGGGCATAGACAGCGCCCCACGACGTGCCTTCGGAGGTCTTCGTGGCCGTGAACGTCTTACCCTTCGGGGCGTCGACAACGGTCTTCACATATCCCAATCCGGCTGTGGCCTCGGGCGTGGCGAGCTTCTTTCCGTCAATGGCGAGCTCGGTCTGCTCCCGTGCCGCCAACTCTTTCATGTTGCCGAAGAGGAACGCATAGACCGCATCGACACTGTTGACGGGCGTATCCCATGTCTGGGTGCGCTTCTGCTGGAGCAGCCAGCGGCGCATCTCGTCGACGGTCTGACGGTCTTCGGGCGTAACGGTGGCGATGGCCTCGATGGCCGCCACCTCGGTGGGAATGCGGTAGTCGCGCCATGAATAGGACGCACGGTGGGTATCATAGTAGCGTCCCATCTCCTCGGTATAGACGGTATATTCCTTCAAGCTCCTGACATACTCGCGGCTCTTCTGCGTCTCTCCGTGCTTGGCGAGGATGATGGCAGTTAGCGCCTTCTCGTACATGGTCTGACCAGCGATGTCTTTCTTCAGCAGGGCGATGAGATAGTTGAATGCCGACTGAACCGATGCCGAGCGGCTGCGGCCGTCGACGGCCCTGAGATAGAGATACTGAAGCGTCATCACACCGGGGAACGAGGGCTTCACGCCCTTGCGCTCGTCCTTCTTCATCTGCTCCACGTCCTTCACAATCTCCTTGTCCATGTAGCCGATGGCCGACGAGAGCATCTTCTTCGTGGCCTGCTGCGTGCCTGTCATTGCGTTCAGACGCACGAGCATCTGGGCAATCTCCACCGTCATATACATGCTTCCGTCCATGCCCGGACACCAGCTCCACGAGCCGTCGGACAGCTGAAGCCGGGACAGTTTGTCAACGGCCATGGCACTGCGGTTGGCCGTCATCGACTCGTTGAAGAAGTCGGCGAGCCGCTGCTTCTGCTCCGTCTCACGGTCGGCATCGGCCACCCACGGTGTCTCGGCGAGCACTATGTCCTTCAACGAGGCGTTCTTCTCAAGGCTGCTCATGAGCGAAGTCTCCCCGCCGCGCTCCATACGCCAGCGGTCGAACGTGGTCTTTACCGCAGGATTAGCGCTCACAAGGCTTCCGGCAATGGCGTTGGCGTAGAGTGCCGTGGCCTGATCGACGGCGTTGTCGTCACGCGGCGTGCCCATCGAAGGCAGCGCCTGAACCATCATCCACGCCGGATTGTTGGTATATTCAACCGTCAGTCGGCCGTCATGGCTCTTGGCGGGGAACATCTTGGATATGTCGACAGACTTCACTCCCGGCTCATTCTGCGTGAACGGCACCGTCACCGTCACCTGCTCAGCGTCGGGAAGAACGGGCAGATAGTGCTGCTCGCCGTCGCTGAAGGTCTTGCCGGCAGCCGTGATGCGGCACACTAACAGACTGTTGGCACCGTCGGGAGTATAGCTGAACGTGACAACGACCGTGCTGTCGGGGCTGACATTGAAGTCGGACGACTGGGAATAGACCTCACGTCCGGTCTCCGGGTCGGCCAACGACATGCGGGCCTTGCCCCGGGCCACAGCTGCTCCGATGTTGAAGATGCGGGCCTGTATCTGCGCCTTGTCGCCGACGCGAACAAAGCGCGGAACGTTGGGCTGAATCATGACCTCCTTTGCCGCCACGGCCTCGCCGCCGATGATTCCGCTCATCATGTCGGCCGTGTGGGCCATTCCGATGAACCGCCACGTCGTGAGCGAGCCCGGAAGCGTGAACGAAAGGCTCACGGAGCCGTCCTTGTCAGCAAGAAGAGCCGGATAGAAGAACGCCGTCTCTTCGAGATTCTCGCGCATCTGCACCTCCGGTCCGCCGGTTTCGCCACCGTCACCGCCTTCCATCGCCTTTTCCTCAGTGGGTGTCGCCGCGTCTCCCGTCATACCGGAAGCGCTTTTCATCTTTGCCGCCGCGGGGGCATAGCCCACGACGAAAGCCTCATCAGCGGCACTTTCCGTTTCGGCCAGCACTTCCGAATCACGTTTGAGCATGCCACCCCTGATGTGCATAACCTGATTGGTCGACCGCAGTACCATTCCTCCACCGTAATATGAGCCGGGGAAAAGACTGTGGTCGAAGCGGCTCGGGGCAAACGCTTTCCACGAAAGCGACTTCCACGAGGCCGTGCCGTAGAACGACGCGCCAGAGAAAGAGGGGCCATTCATGTTCACATACGGGACATTGAGCCACACCGAAGGGCTGAAATGCCAGTCGTGGCGGGCTATCTGGTCAAGCGACTTGTCGTAGAGCGTGGCCATGAGTTGGGCGTCGGCTGGCGTTCCGTCAGGCTTGACGATGGTCATGCGCCACTCTTCCTGCTGTCCGGGAGTGAGACGGTCGCGGAACGTTGTCCACTTCATTTTCAGTTTCTTGTCGGGCACCGGACGCCTTAGCGATACATTATATGTATGGAGATTGCCGTTCTTGACCCACGCGAAAACCATAGACAGGCCGTTGCCAAACTTCTCGTCATACGTGAACTTGCGGTTGATCAAGGCATTGCTGAGGCCGGTACGGCCGTTCTCGATGACGGTGTTGCCCGCCACGATGGTGTAGACGACATGCACATCCTTGTCGGACGAGCCCACCTGAACCGTCACGGGACGACCGTCGCATGGGAACGACTCCTCCGAAACGTAGAACCACTCGCGGGTGTCGGTGGGCGGCACGGTGTCGTCAAGGCCGAAAACGACGAAGTCCTGCTCCAGCGTATCTGTCTCGCAGATAGCCACGAGACGGTGCTTGCCCGAAGCGAGACGGCCGTCGAAGGCGTATGCGCTGCCAGTGCGGACGGTCTTCCACTCGCCGCCGTCGCCGATACGGAAACACACGTCGGCATCGACATTGATGCCCGCAGCATTGCGGAGAGTGAACGTCAACGTCTTCAAGCTGTCGGCCAATATTTTCTCCGACAAGTCGCTCGTGAGCACGGTGGTGCGGTTTCCGAGCGGTATGCTCATGCTGCCGCTGTGGCTCTCGCCTCCCATGTCCGTCACGTCGGCCTCAACCACAAAGTTGTAGAACAACGGCAACCGGAGGCTTGAGGCGGTCACGGCATCGTCGGGCAGCACCATCGGCACCTCGACGACGAAAGAGCCGTCGGCTCCCGTCGTGGCGGTACCGGTAAAGACGGTCTCACCCGAACCGGGATAATAGGACGACACCTTGTTATATATATTGCAACTGCGCCACCACAACGCCATGTTGCGCCTTACGGTATATCTCACGGCGGCTCCCTGCACCGGCACACCGGCGTATGTCGTGGCATGAGCCTTGACTATCAGCGTGTCGCCGTTTTTGTACTTCTCGTTCACCTCGGGGAACTCTACGCGGAACGTAGGCCGCTTATACTCCTCGACGCGAACCGACGACGACGTTCCGTTCACCTGAACCGTGAACACGCCGTTGAGTACACCAACAGGCAGGGTGAAATCGGTCGAACACGTTCCGTAGCTGTCGGTCGTGAGCTCGCGCTCTTCCACTATCTTGTAATTAGCGTCACGCAGCACGGCCTTCACCGTCTTGCCCGTCACGACCTTGTGGTCCACCGCACCATCAGGTTCATAGACAACGGCCGCCACGTGAACAGTCTGACCGGGGCGATAGATGCGGCGGTCGGTGAAGATGGAGGTCGACTCGCGGCGATTTCTGTTTTCTCTATAACTGTTGTATCCGGACCACTCCCGATATATAGGATTGGCCTTGTCCTTATCCGTATATGCAAATATCTCTTGTCCGTAATGTGCGTTCGGCAGCTTGCAGACGGCCTCACCGTTAGCGTCACACGTCAACGTGAACGTCGCGTCGGCCTGTCTGCGGCCCATGCCCTTCACCCGGACCTTAGCCCCAGGCAGCGGCTGTCCCGTGGTGGCGTTCACCACCACATAGCGCATCGAATCGCCCGGCAGGGGATTGACCACGCAGTAGACATCGCTCACATAGTACATCCGGCGCTCAGTCGTCGTGACCGGCACGGTCTGAAACTCCAGCAGATATACCCCCACGGGCAGTCCTGCGAGCGTCAGCGAGTCGCTGAACGTCTGCCAGTCGGGGCGCGACATGTACGTGCGTGTCTGCCGACGGTCGGGCAGAGCCGTGAGCAGCGGTTTCAGCCGGCGGTAGTCGTTGGCGTTCTGCGGCGTACCTTTATAGTCACCGTCCACCGCCGCGCGATAGACGTTCATCGTCAGCGACGTGATGTTGCGCAGGTTGTCCAGCCGTATCGTCTGACTGACACCCGGCTCCACCTTGCCTTTCTCCATATACGCCGCAAACTGTGCCGCCGTCAGTTCGCGTTCGGCATTGCGCAGATAGTTGGCCCGCTGCCATCCGCCCCACTTGTCGAGGGCGCGGCGTATGAACGCGGCCTTGTCCTCCGCGGTCACGTCGGGACACTCCTGCATGTAGTCATAACGCTCGATGGCGGCCTCGCAGACGATGTCGAGGTCCTCATACACATGGATGATGGAGTCAAGCGAGTTGATATATTCCGACTTATTGAGGCTCTTGCCGCCCGCCGGACGGTAGTGGCGCAGGGCTTCGAGGGCCGACATACAGGCCGCCGGACGCATGCCGGCTGCCTTATACCAATGATACATCGTCATGAAGTCCTCGACCTCATAGCCCACCACGCTGAGCATGTCGCCACCGAAGACCGAGGCGTTGTATCCGCGTTCTACTAACGGTTCATAGTCAGTGCCCTTTGCTGCGGCCAGCTTCTCCGGAACGGCCATCGCCAGACGCCGGTAGCGCGCGGCCACGGTGTCACTCCCCTCGCCTATCCGGCGCGCGTTGTCCGTGTATATCCTGTACAGCACGGCGGCATAGACCGCCTTTGCCACGCCGTCCACCTCCGTCCGCTCACGGGTCTCCAAGCGCCGCAAGGCCGGCATGAGCGAGTCCGGCGACACCATCGTCTCGACAGACATGGTCTTCAACTCGGCTTTCATCAGCTGACCGTAGGCCTTTTCGCCGGCAGCCTTCGCGGCAATCTTCCGCAGCACGTCGAGCTGTGTCTTCGGCAGGTCCTTCTTCTCGGCAGCCTGCTCCTGTGTCCACAATGCCGTATATGTCTGTGCGGCAACCGTCAGCGGCAACAACAAGACGGCCGTCAATATGAGTTTTCGGATATTTCGCATGGGGATATTCATTTTTATTGTATGTATCATGTCCGTATTCATAAACATATATGTTGAGACAACAAAGATAATACAATTATCGCACAAAGCAAAAGTTTTTCACCACCAACAATAAACTTTCACGTTGTTTTATCCTTATCTCATTCTTGTCCGGACGTCTGTTCCGTACTCGGATATGCCTTTCAACAGATTCCAACGGCCGGACCTATAAAGTAAAACGACTCATATTACCGGCCAAAATGACTCGTTTTACTCACCAATATGAGTCATTTTACTTTGCAATATGAGTCATTTTACTTTGCGATATGACTCATATTACTTACCAATATAGCCTATTTTGCATAGTAAAACAGGCTGTTTTACTCAGTAATATAGGCTGTTTTACTTTGCCACGAGGGCAGACGAAGTATGTATTACGGCCGCAAAACGGCTATAAAACCAATGTCATATCAAACATCCCAACCGGTTCCTGTACAAAAAAAGCACGGACACGCCGGTCTTCCGACGTTGTCCGTGCTCAACAATCCGGGCAGAAGACATATCGTCCTCAGGCAATACCGGTTTCTATACTTATCATAAATATCACTCTACACCATCCAATCCTTTCGCAATCCGTATATTTCCGTTATCCATATCCGACATGTTGCCATTAGCCATATCGGTCTGACGCAACAATGACGGAGCATGCGGTTTGGCATTAGATGGCATATTGGTTGTACGCACAATGACATCTGACATGTTTCCCGAAGCATCAGCCGACCATGTCACAATGAAATAGTATTTCGTATTTTCATCAATACTGTAATATACATTTTTATTTTCCGTAGCATATTGGCCGTCTTTCTTTGTCATCCATGCCAAATAAATGTCAGGGTAAGCAGTCGCTAATATATAAGGATATGCATTAAAGTATGCCAAAGTCCTATAAGATTTAGCATACGAATTCATCAAAAACGAACATTCCAGCTTTTTATTCCTCATAGATATGTTCTTCACCTCGGTCTTCGGGCTCCGGTCATTGAGCAAAGAAGCCGTGCGCACCGATGTTTTCACAACAGGACATTCATTTCCGTTTTTATCTATAGCCATCGTACAGATATAATATTCGGTGGCCGGTTGACGATTCCATGCATAAGAAAATAATGCATCATCGTTTATGACAAGTTCATCTCCCCTAAGAGCAGTTTTCAAATCTTCGTCTGACATCGCCGTAATATCTGCCGCACTGAAAAGATTCCAATAGAATCCATATGCCTCACTGCCGTAATTATAGTTGAAAGCAATTCCGTCATTAAGCACAACCACGTCATTCGGAGTAACAGTAAAGGCCTCCATTCCCTCCTGAGTGACTGTAAACACCTTGCAGCCATACTGTTGGCGTATTTCTATTTCGGCCGTGCGCTTGATACCAGCTATGTTGTCACCAGCCGTAACCATAAGTTCTTCACTACCGCTGCCGCCTATAGCAGACACGGTTATCCACTCCGGTACATTCTCCACCGTCCAATCGCCGATTGCCTCTATCTTCACTGTCCCGGAACTTCCATACGGCGAAATCTTGACCACATCTGGAGTCACCTTGATTGCCGTTCCCTGAACGAGCCGTATTTCCACACTCTCGTCATCAGTCTTGATGGTCATTGTTCCCGTCCTCGTCTGCGAAGTGCTGTTGAGCGTAGCCGAAACGGCAATACTTCCATCACCCTGACCACTGGTTGAAGAAATGGACAACCATGCGGGATAGTCCGTCACTTTCCACGGCTTCCCGCTCTTGATGTTTATTTTCTGAACCTCATAAGCATCAAAGAATATCACTTCCGTGATATCGACCGACAATCCGGCAGAAGCGCCGCCACCGTTATCGTCATCGTCATCACTGCTGCACGATGCTACACCCATAAGACCAACGAAGAATGCCACTAAGGGCAATAAGAATTTTGTTTTAGCTTTTAATAATTCCATAATTATATCATTTATTCTGATTAGTCACCGTTATTGGAAAGTGACAGAGGCAGACTGTCATAACCAATATATTTACCAATAATAATCAACAAAGGTAGTATTTCTATTCGACAACCATGTTTTACCCCCCGATTATGTTTTATTAACATAATAAATAGTCTCTTTAAGGAAAATAAAACAATAAATGAAAATATTGCCGGATATTCACTTCTTTAGTCCGTCTGCAACTTGGACCACAGTCATAAGTATCCGACAATATTACTATCAGCAAACTTTTAATAAATCAGAACATACCAGTGAAAGAGAAAAGCAAAACCAGCTATTCCCTCGCCTTACATCCCGGACACCGGCCCGTCCCGCCGCAGTTGTCACAATCAACCAGACGGGCCTCGCCCTGAGATATGACATAACGGCGCTTGGCTCCGTCGCATGCCGCGCACACTCCCGAACCGTTGCAGTGGGAGACATCCGTGGGAGAGGACTTACGGCACTTGACCGCAACGAGACGGAAGGTCTTCATCGGCGCAGTGGAATCATTTGCGACAGCGGACGGATTGGTTGCGGACATTGAAATACCGGCACCGGTGGATGTCTTTTCAGCATCGGAGCCTGTCTTGTCAGCACCGGGAACGGCCCTATCAGAATCTGACTTCAACTTATCAGCGACAGATTTCGGTACTTCCGCATCTGCCGCAGAGAGTTCATTCGCCGTCATCGGAGCCGGACGTAGCGACGCCGACGTATCGACAGGGCAGACGACGCGTCTCAACGAATTTTCCGTCACCTCTACCGCAGCTCCATTCACGGCGTTGAGCGAGTCGCGGAGGCGCTCCATCCGCGCGTTCACGGTCTTTTTAATCTCACGGTTGACCTTTATAACCTGATAGGCTGTATATCCGAGCAAAGCCGGCGTATAGGCTGTCCAAAACGGCAGTTTCTCTTTCTTGCCCTTCTTCTTTTTCTTCTTGCGGCCCACGGCAAGACTGTCCGAAACGACATCCGCCGTATCAGCAACGGCCCGGACAGCCGAATCCTGTGCCAACGGCATGGCCAAAGACCAATGATAGTGAACGCCCGGCGATGGTGCCGGCGACAAGATGGACGACAACGACGGTGCCGCGACAAACAGGACAAGCACCGACAGCACGACCAGACATTTAATTCTATTCATTTCCATTGCTACGTTTATAACAATACTGATTTACTATTGTGACATCTATTCATAATAAATACACTGCAAATATACAATAAATATCCGATATATGTCACTTTTATTTTACCTTATGAACCAAACAATACCACAAACCGAGTACCGAATAAGCATACAAAAACGACCAAAATCCAAAATTATTATAAGATTTTTGGATTCCATTCCCAATTTCTTATAAGTTTTTCGGATTCCATTCCAAAATTCTTAATGGTGGCAACATAACACTGCAACAAACGCCAACTTATTCCGACCGTATTTCCATTCCACCTCTTCCCCGCCGCAACTATATCCTCCCGGCAATCTTCCGGCGGTATATCAACGTCTGGACAGCGCCGCGCGAAGCTAGATAGAGCGTCATGGCGAGCCACAGGGCATGATTGCCGAGCGACGGATAGAGGCCGAAGAAGGTGGCGAAGAAGACAGCGGCGGATATGACAAGGGACACAAGCATGCCCCGTGTGGCAGTGACACCGATGAAGATTCCGTCCCACACGAAGGCGGCCATGCTCAACAGCGGGATGACAAGCGCCCACGGAAAATAGGCCGCCGAAGCGCCGATGACAGCCTCGTCGTCGGTGAGCAGACGCAGGAACGGTGTTCCGCCGACGGCATAGACCGCGGTGAAGACCACTCCCATCAGCAGTCCCCAAAGGAAAAGCCGCCTGACAGCGTCGCGGAAAGCCACGCCGTTGCGTGCCCCGTAGTAGCGTCCGCCGAGCGCCTCGCCCGCGTTGGCGAAGCCGTCCATGACATAGGAGAAGAGCAGGAAGAGCTGCATGAGCACCGTATTGACCGCCAGGATGACCGCCCCCTGACGTGCTCCGGCCGAAGTGAAATAGAGATTGACGGCCACGAGACAGAGCGTCCGCAGGAATATGTCGCGGTTGACAGTGAAGAAACGGCTCAGCTCGCTCCGCCGCAGCACGCCGGTCCACACCATATAGCGCCCCAGCCGGCCGTAATGACGCAGCAGAAGCACGGCGGCAGCGGCCAGACTGGTATCGCCTGCACCATATACGTCCGCACCAAA
>ERZ860264.902-NODE-902-length-23688-cov-5.786739_pt1 | contig 23688 bp, 17 predicted proteins | sample MGYA00509980_ERZ860264 | MGnify/ENA primary metagenome ERZ860264 (study PRJEB30046, sample SAMN00715212) | human gut metagenome | study: EMG produced TPA metagenomics assembly of the A metagenome-wide association study of gut microbiota in type 2... | reverse complement strand
GTAGGTAATCGCCGCCTTACGGAGACGGGACAGCGCCAGCTGCCCCGTCTTTTTTGTATACACATGGCTCTTTGTCATATCGGTTTTCAAGAGCTGTCGGGACAACGGCGAGAGGTGTTGGCTTATGTCGTTTTTTTTTATTAATTTTGCGAAATAATAGGGATTTGCATTCAGACTCTGTGAGTCCTTGGATAATCCGAAACGAAAGAATACTAATATATGGAAGAGCTTAGCGAACAGCAGATAGTTAGACGTAACTCACTGGCCGCGTTACGTGAACGTGGCATTGATCCGTATCCGGCAGCCCTATATCCTGTGGATGGACATGCCGCCGAAATCAAGGATAATTTCAAGGACGATGAGACTGAGCCGCGCCGCGTACATGTGGCCGGACGTGTCATGAGCCGCCGTATCATGGGAAAGGCTTCCTTTATGGAGCTGTTGGATTCCACGGGCCGCATACAGGTGTATGTGAGCCGCGACGAGATTTGCCCCGGCGAGGACAAGGATATGTACAACGTCGTGTTCAAAAAACTCCTTGACATAGGCGACATAATCGGTGTGGAGGGTTATGTGTTCCGCACCAAGACGGGCGAGATTTCCGTGCATGCCGAGAAACTGACCATGTTGAGCAAGAGTCTGCGTCCGCTGCCTATCGTGAAGATGAAGGACGGTGTGGCTTACGATGCTTTCACCGACCCCGAGTTGCGCTATCGTCAGCGTTATGTCGACCTGATTGTGAATCCCGGTGTGCAGGAAATATTCCGCAAGCGCACGGCCATGTTTCAGTCTATGCGCTCATTCTTCAACGAGCGCGGTTACATGGAGGTGGACACACCGGTGCTTCAGAGCATACCCGGCGGAGCTGCCGCACGCCCCTTCATTACCCACCACAACTCACTGGACATAGACCTTTATCTGCGTATAGCCAACGAGCTGTACCTGAAGCGCCTGATAGTGGGAGGTTTCGAGGGAGTGTACGAGTTCTCCCGCAACTTCCGCAACGAGGGTATGGACCGCACCCATAACCCTGAGTTCACCTGTATGGAGATTTATGTTCCCTACAAGGATTACCGCTGGATGATGGAGATGACCGAGACCATGCTTGAGAAGATAGCCATGGACGTGAACGGCAAGACAGCCGTACGGTATGGCGAACACGATATAGACTTCAAGGCCCCCTATCCGCGCATCACGATGCGGCAGGCTATTCTGAACCATACGGGCTATGACATAGAGGGCAAGAGCGAGGAGGAACTCCGCGCCGCCGCCAAGGATATGGGCATTGAGATAGACCCGGCCATGGGCAAGGGCAAGATTATCGACGAGATGTTCGGCGAGAAGTGCGAGGGCACATATATCCAGCCTACCTTTATCATTGACTATCCCATAGAAATGTCTCCGCTCACCAAGCGCCACAGGGACAATGATGAGCTTACCGAGCGTTTCGAGCTTATGGTGGGCGGCAAGGAGCTGGCCAACGCCTACTCCGAGCTGAACGACCCCATAGACCAGTACGAGCGCTTTGTGGAGCAGATGCGTCTGGCTGACAAGGGTGACGACGAGGCCATGATTATCGACCATGACTTTATCCGCGCCCTGGAGTACGGTATGCCCCCCACTTCGGGTATGGGTATCGGCATGGACCGTCTGGCCATGCTTCTTACCGGCCAGACCACTATCCAGGAGGTGCTGCTCTTCCCCCAGATGCGCCCGCAGGCGAAGGCCGCTCCCGCCGACAAAGAGGGTGAGACAGAAGCAGAATAAAAATCTGAAATCCCCATAGACAGATGAACGGAATCAAGGAGGTGGCCGTCCTGGGAGGCGGCTCATGGGCCACGGCCCTGGCGAAGCTGTTGCTGCGTAATGTAGGCCATATACATTGGTATATGCGTCGCGACGACCGCATAGCCGAGTTCAGGAAACATGGTCACAACCCGGTATATCTGAGTGACGTGCAGTTTGACACGGAGCGTATTATATTCAGCTCGGACATCAACGAGGTGTGCAGCATTGCCGATGTGCTTGTGCTGGCGGTTCCGAGTCCTTACCTGAAGTCTCATCTTGACAAGATTTCCGTCTCTTTGGCCGACAAGATTCTGGTCTCTGCCGTGAAAGGAATTGTGCCGGACGAGCACAAGATTGTGACCTCTTACATGATGGAGCGTTACGGATGCCGTGACGAGAATATGGCTGTTATAGGCGGTCCGTGCCATGCCGAAGAGGTGGCCCTGTCGCGACTCAGCTATCTGACCATAGGGTGTCATGATTTACTGAAGGCCCGCGAGATAGCCTCGTTCCTGGCCGGCCCCTCCCTGCGCACGGTCATCAGCAGTGATGTGGACGGTATAGAGTACGGTGCCGTGCTCAAGAATGTCTACGCCATAGCATCCGGAATAATCCACGGCATGAAGATGGGAGACAATTTCCTGGCCATGACCATATCCAACGCCCTCAGGGAGATGAGACGCTTCATAGACAAGGCTGACCCCATGCCGCGCGACGTGGCCGACTCCGCATACTTAGGAGACCTGCTTGTCACTGCCTATTCGCGTTTCTCCCGTAACCACAACTTCGGCTCCATGATTGGCAAAGGCTATTCCGTAAAAGCCGCTATGATGGAGATGGAGATGGTGGCCGAAGGTTATTACGGCGCCAAGTGCATCCACGAGATAAACAGTGCGCTGGGCGTGGATATGCCCATAGCCGAGAGCGTATACCGCATCCTCTACGAGGGAGAGACGCCTGGCCGCGCCATCGAATCCGTGGCCCCCACTTTCATTTAGAGCCGTTTAAAAGCGAATAGGTTCCGGGCATGAACCATTTCAGGCATGCTCTCGTTACTTATTAGAAGTAATAGATATATAACCATAGATTATGAGTACTATTCAGATTAACATTGCCGATGCCGAGAAATTCATCGGCAAGGAAAAGTTCGAGTCAATACGTCCTGCTGCGTTGCAGGGTATAGCGAACCTGAATGAAAACAAAGGTGCCGGCAACGATTTCCACGGGTGGGTGAATCTTCCTTCGGAGATAGACCGTGCGCAAATAGATGACATCAAGGCCACAGCCGACAAGCTCCGCAAGGCTGTAGACTATGTGGTCTGCATAGGTATAGGCGGCTCCTACCTGGGCGCCAAGGCCGTGATAGAGGCCCTTCAGAACAGCTTTGCGGCTTATGAGCCCAAGGGCGAATGGCCCAAGGTGCTGTTTGCCGGCCAGAATATCGGCGAGGACTACCTGTATGAGCTTCAGGAGTTCCTGACCGATAGGAAATTCGGAATTGTCGTAATCAGCAAGAGCGGCACCACCACCGAGCCGGCCATCGCGTTCCGTCTGCTCAAAGAGCAGCTTGAGGGCAAGGTAGGCGTGGAGGCAGCCAAAGAGCTGATAGTGGCTGTGACAGATGCCAGGAAGGGTGCCCTCCGCACCTTGGCAGACCGCAACGGATACAAGACCTACGTCATTCCCGACAATGTGGGAGGCCGTTTTTCAGTACTGACCCCGGTAGGCCTGCTTCCCATAGCATTGGCCGGCTTTGACATCGAGGCCCTGGTGGGTGGCGCGGTTAAGATGCAGAACGCTACCCGTGAACCCGGCGCCTCCAATATCTCCGAGACATACGCAATCATGCGCAACGCGCTTTACGCCTGCGGCAAGAAAGTTGAAATTCTGGTTAATTTCTGCCCCAAGCTGCACTTCTTCGCCGAATGGTGGAAGCAACTCTATGGCGAGAGCGAGGGAAAGGACCACACCGGCATCTTCCCCGCTGCAGTGGACTTCACCACCGACCTGCACTCCATGGGCCAGTGGATACAGGAGGGAGAACGCTCTATATTCGAGACCGTGCTGAGTGTGGAGGAGCCGGAACATGAGCTGCGTGTACCCTCCGACGCAGAGAATCTGGATGGCCTGAACTATATGGCCGGCAAGCGCGTTGACGAGGTCAACAAGATGGCCGAACTGGGTACCAGAATCGCCCATACCGACGGCGGAGTGCCTGTAATGAAGGTAACGATACCCCGCCTGTGCGAGGACACGTTAGGCCAGCTCATCTACTTCTTCGAGAAAGCATGCGGTATCAGCGGCTACATCTTAGGCGTCAACCCCTTCAACCAGCCCGGAGTGGAAGCCTATAAGAAGAATATGTTCGCGCTGCTCGGCAAGCCCGGCTACGAAGAGGCCTCCGAAGCCATACGCAAAAGAATCTGACAGAATATTTCCGAGTACAGGGAGCTGAACCAAATCCTTATTTTGGTTCAGCTCCTTTTTTGCGATAACGGGGGAAGTTGACATATAAAATATGGGAAATTCTTTTGGGGATGCGGATTTTTCGTTAAATTTGTAGTCCGCAACCGCAGAAGGATGAAGGACCTCGAAGACCTGGACATAGAGCTTATACAGCAGGCTATAGAGAACGGTGACACTCCGGTGGCACGCCGTGAGATAAATGAGCTGCACCCTGCCGACATCGCCGAACTCTTCGGCGAGCTGAACTTGCGCCAGGCCGAATGGCTCTTTAACCTGATTGACGGCAATGAGAAGAAGGCGGATGTCCTCATGGAGCTTGATGAGGAGGACCGCAAGCGTCTCCTGGAAGGGTATGACCCCGAGGAGATAGGCCACTTCATCGACCTGCTGGACACCGACGATGCCGTAGACCTTATCCAGGAGTTGGACAAGGAGGACCGGGACGAGGTCATAGCCCACATAGACGACATGGAGCAGGCCGGCAATATCGTGGACCTGTTGCAGTATGACGAGGACACGGCCGGTGGCCTTATGGGTACGGAGATGATTGTGGTGAACGAGAATCTGTCTATGCCCGAGTGCATAAAGGAGATGCGTGCCCAGGCGGAGGAAATGGACGATGTGTTCAACATCTATGTGGTGGATGACGACCAGCGTCTCACCGGAATACTTCCCCTGAAGAAAATGATTACCGACCCTTCGGTCTCGAAGATAAAACGGGTCATGGATGTAGACCCGCGCAGCGTGACCACCGACACTGCCATCGACGAGGTGGCCCTGGACTTCGAGAAGTATGACCTCGTGGCCATGCCTGTGGTAGACACCATAGGGCGACTGGTGGGCCAGATAACCGTGGACGACGTGATGGACGAGGTGCGCGAACAGAGCGAGCGCGACTACCAGCTGGCATCCGGTCTGTCATCGGATGTGGATGCCGACGACAGCGTCTTTTCTCAGACCAAGGCCCGTATTCCCTGGCTGCTCATAGGCATTGTATCCGGAATCTTCGCCTCATTGATTCTGGCAGGTTTCCAGGAACAGATAGCCGCCGTCACGGCCCTGGCGCTCTTTATCCCCATAATCGGCGGTACCGGCGGTAACGTGGGTGTGCAGGCCAGCGCTATCGTGGTGCAGGGTCTGGCCAATGGTTCGCTGGAAATCAAGGAGTTCGGCAAGCAGATAGGCAAGGAGATGCTCATCGGCCTCACCAATGCCGTGATTATAGCCACTGTAATCCTTATTTATAACCTGATAATGATGCCGCATGACCTGGCTGTGACCCTGTCTGTGGCTATAAGTCTATTCGTGGTGGTGATGTTCGCCACGTTGTTGGGCACCCTTGTTCCCCTCACTTTGGAGAAGCTGCATATCAATCCGGCACTCGCTACCGGCCCGTTCATTCAGATTTCCAACGATATTGTGGGCCTGGTAATCTATGTGTATATCTCCAAGATATGTCTGGAACTATTGGGCAGCGGAGCGTCCATTTAATGATTGTTAACGCAGGTGTGCATACTTCCGGCATATCCGGGGCGTTAACTTTGCAGTGTGATTGAGGGACGCGCCTCTCACTCCGAATAAGTAAAAAACAAAAACAGAATACATATTATGGCAAAGAAAAAAACAGCATCATCTTCACAGGGTTCGCGCATCAACGAGCGTTCCGAGAAGCTGAATGCCATTGAGGCCGCCATGGGCCACATACAGAAGGATTTCGGGCAGGGTTCCATCATGCGCCTGGGTGACAACGCCGTGGAGGATGTGGAGGTGATTTCCACAGGGTCCATAGGACTTGACAATGCCTTGGGAGTGGGTGGATTCCCCCGTGGAAGAATAGTCGAGATTTTCGGTCCGGAGTCTTCCGGTAAGACCACTTTGGCGCTTCACGCCATTGCGGAGGCCCAGAAGCAGGGAGGCATAGCCGCCCTGATAGACGCCGAGCATGCCTTCGACCGTTTTTACGCCGAGAACTTAGGGGTGGACACCAACAATATGCTGATTTCTCAGCCGGACAACGGCGAGCAGGCTCTGGAGATTGCCGAGCAGCTCATCAACTCCGGCGCCATAGATATAATTGTAATAGACTCTGTGGCGGCCCTTACCCCCAAGGCCGAGATAGAGGGTGAGATGGGCGACAAGAACATGGGTCTGCAGGCACGTCTTATGAGCCAGGCCATGCGTAAGCTAACCGGATGTGTCTCCCGTACCCGCACCACCTGTATCTTCATCAATCAGCTGCGAGACAAGATTGGCATCATTTTCGGAAGTCCCGAAACCACTACCGGCGGTAACGCGCTAAAGTTCTTTGCATCCGTGCGTCTGGACATCCGTCCGACCGTCACACTCAAGAAGAACAACGAGGTGGTGGGGCGCACAGTCCGCGTAAAGGTAATCAAGAACAAGGTGGCGCCTCCGTTCCGTTCCGCCATTTTCGACATTATGTTCGGCGAAGGTATTTCTCAGGAAGGAGAAGTCGTGGACCTGGGCGTGGAATTGGGAATCGTCAAGAAGAGCGGTGCCTGGTTCAGCTACGACGGACGCAAGATAGGTCAGGGGCGCGATGCCGTTAAGGTATACTTAAGCGAAAATCCGGAACTTTTCGAGGAAATCAAGGAGAAGATAACGGAGGCGCTTGAATCCACACACATAGTACGCTCCAAGGCTGCGGTCTCCCAAGAGGAGGGAGAGGAAAGTGACATGCCGGAACCTGTGGATGAGGCAATGGCGGAAGACTCAGATTCCGCCGAGGATGAACTGGAACTCGACGAGCCTCCGTTCTGAAAAATTGTTTCTAAGAACGCAATTTCAGAATAATACAGTCACATAATAAGAAGAAGCGGCAGCTGGAAAAAGTTGCCGCTTCTTCTTTTGGTAATATTACCGGTTAGTCAGATAAACGCATTAGAGTGCGTGTTGGTGTCATTAGTATCGGTCGCATTTCATGTTGACTCAATTTTACAAAGTGTAAGACATCAAAAACACAAAACGATTTGGCTAACTCATATAAAATCACTCAGAATAGCCAGTTAAACACATTTACCGGACAGCAATAGTTTAAATTTAACCTTTTCCCATGTTATTTGTTATGTAAATTGTGATGATTACTGCTTGTCTTAATATGAATCATTAATTAAATAACAGTTGAGATGAATAGTTTACGAGATGCAAATATACCCGGATTTAAATATATTATTTATATCTTTTACTTTCTTATAATAGCTACGGCTGTGATGGTGGTTTTTTGTTCGGATGTCCAAAAACTGTCATTGGCAATAAAGGTTTTTGTATTGATTACTGATACCGTATATGCTTATATTATTTATTGGCTATTTAGAAAAAAGATGATAAAAAAGTGTAGCAATACAGTGCTGTTTTTATCGGTGATTGTTTTAGGCGAAAATATAATGACATTCCTGTAGAGTAGATTCAATCTTTGTAGGAATGTCGGTAACTGCGAATAGTCCGGATATATTTTGCGGTTACAGCAGTTGGAGCAGGGAATTCATGAGGTCGGGGGTGGGAGAAAGGCGGGGCACTTTACGCTGACCGCCTAATTTGCCGGTGCCGTGGGTTGCCAACCAGCGGTCAAATAGGCCGGCGGGGGCAGTCAGCAGCTCCAGGCGGTCCAGGAATATGCCTCCGGCACGTTTGGCCTGGTAGTCCGAATTTACCCGCTGCAGCTCGCGGTCTAAGATTTCCGCAAACTCTTCCATATCGGCAGGCGCTTTGGTCCACTCCACGAGCCAACGGTGTCGGCCACGTTTCCCGTCGGCGGCATATACGGGGCCGGCGGAATAATCGGCAGGGGCGGCTCCGGTGATTCTGCAGGCCTCCTGCATGGCCGCGTCGGCGTTATGCTCCATAAGTTCCTCTCCGAAAGCGTTGATGAAACTCTTGGTCCGCCCGGCTATGGTGATTCGTCCCAGACCGTCGGCGTGTATACGCACGGTGTCGCCCAGCGAGTATCGCCACAGTCCGTTGCAAGCGGTGATAATCAATGCGTAGGTGCGCCCTTTTTCTACCGCCTCGAGGGGCACGGGTTCCCCGAACAGGGAGTCGCTGCCCGATGGCGCGAACTCGTAGTAGACGCCACGGTCCAGAAGCAGCTGCATTGCCGGGTCCGCGAAGTCTCGCTGCACGGCAAAGAATCCTTCGGATGCGTTGTATGTCTCCAGGAAGTGCATCTTCTGCGGGTCTGTGAATTCCTTATACTGGTCTCGGTACGGCTTGAAGGAGATTCCTCCGTGGAAGAATACTTCCAGGTCGGGCCAGATGTCGTGTAGGGAGTCCACGCCTTTTTGGGCCATCATACGGCGCAGAAGCACCAGGAACCAGGAGGGGACGCCGCTTAGATTGGTGACGTCGGCTTTTGAGGCGGCTTCAATTATAGCCGGGAGCTTTTTCTCCCAGTCGGCCATCAGGGCTGTTTTGCGGGAGGGAATTCTGAAAAAGTCAGCGAGTGCCGGGGTCTTGTAGATGAGGGTCGCGCTCAGGTCACCCACCTTCACCCCGGGTGGTAGAGGCTCTGCAATCTCGTTGGCGAAAGAGCCGCCGAGTATGAGTCCTTTGCCGGAGAACATACGCGAGCGCGGATTAAGCCGCAGGTATGAGGCCACGGCATCGGAGGCTCCCGGGATATGGTTGTGGCGCAGGGATTCGCCGGTGATGGGCACATATTTGCTCTTACCCCCGCTGGTGCCGCTGGACTGGGCGAAATAGCGGCATCTTCCGGGCCACAGCACATCCCTCTCGCCACGTACCATACGCTCGGCCAAGGAACGGATATCCTCGTATTCCACTACCGGGAGGGCTGATGCGTAGGCGGCAGGCAGCTCTCTGTCCGAAAGGAGACAGAGGCTGCCGAACCCGTATCGGCGCCCTATTTCCGTATCGGCGGCCCGTTGCAGCAGACGGCGCAACTGCGCCACCTGTATCTGCATGGCCGACATCGGGATGTCCCAGCGGTCCATCCTGGTGGCCTGGCGGATGAAACGTCCGCGTACCAAGGGAGTAAAGTCTATCATCTCAGAGAATTATATTATTGAACAGCCTCTTAAAACGCCGGGGCGGTGTCGACGCCGTTGGGCTGGCGTATACGCATGGTCCCGCAAAGTGCCGGCGCCAGCGAGGTAGCCGGTACCGGAGTGCGGATTTTCGCCGCGTCAATGCCGGGACCTGTCACAAGTGCCGGGGCCAGGTAGTGACTGCGGCGCACCGGGTGGCTCACGTGCGGGTAAACAGTGTCGTCGGTGAGCAGCCAGCCGGGGCAGATGTCCAGGATTAGGTCCGCGCCCCCTTGCGGGTCCACAGACAGACGCAGACCCTCCGTCTCCGCACTTGCGGAAGAAATAAGCTCGCTGATAGTGTAGACCCCTTCCACTCCGCTCATTTTGACCAAAAACTCTTTGGCTTCGCGAGCGACAGTCGTCAGGTCCAGTCCCTTCTGCTCCAACAGCTTATGATTAAGGAATAAGGTTCCGTCGGCGTAAGCGTCCACAAAATTGCCCTGACCGTGGCGGGCCGTCAGAAAAGCGTTGAGCAGGGAAATGGCGCGTTTCACAGAGAAGGTGCCACCGGGTATGCGGTACTTCTCATCGTCAACGGCGGCATCGTCGTAATAGCCAGTGGAGACAATGAAAATCAGAGCGTTGCCCTTTCCTACGGCTTTCTCCACTCCGCTGACCAGGCGGGCTATGTCGTTGTCCAGGCGCAGGTATGCGTCCATAAGTTCCAGACGGTAGTCCCCGTCCTTGACAAACTTGAAGGGAGCTAGTGAATAGCCTACGCACAGCATATCAATAGCGTCGCCGCGAGTCCCCGGCTTGAGGCTTCGCAGACACTCAAGGGCCAGGTCGGTGACCTCGGTGTTGGCCTTAGGGGAGGCCAGGAACTGCTCGTATACCTCCTTGTGTCTGCTGGGGAAGGTGTAGCGGAAAGGGTAATATCGTTTCTGGGCGGGCAGCCCCGGATAGTTCTCCAGGGGCAGCAAGGGCTTCCACTGCATGGTGTCCAGACGCGAGGCAAGAGAGTGGCGGTAATTGCGGTCGGAGACCACAGAGGGCAGCTCCTTGTAGTAGGTGGAAGAAGCCCATTTGCCGGTGTTGCGGTCCAGCCACATGGCTCCTGTGCCGGCGTGAGAGGCCATCAGTACTGCTTGCTGCGGGTCGGCGGCTATGCTCCAGGCCTGGCCCAGGCCAGCTCCGTCAATCATCACCTCGTCGGTGATCGTGCTCACCCGCAGGCGGCGTGGCGAGAAAGCCTCGGAGGTGAAATTGCCTATATACTCGGGGTCGGTGAGCGAGGGGAGTACCTTCATCCTGGAGGCATCCCATGTCCGGGCCGAGGGAACACCGGTGCGGTGGGGAGTGGTGCCGCTGAAAAGCATTGCGGTAGAGGAGGCTATGTCCAGGCGTGCCGGAGAGAAGCGCACGTCGCGCATATAGAGGCCGTGCTCCATCAGGGAGCGGAAGCCCTCGTGGCCCATGAGTGGACTGAGGTATTCCAGATAGTCGGTGCGCAATTGGTCCACCACTATTCCCACTACAATTTTGGGTCTGGGGGGTATGGATGCGGACTGATGCGGTTGGGCGGCGGTGGCCATGAGGGCTACCGCCGCCGTTGCCAGTGAAAGGAGTGATTTACGCATAAAGAGGGAGTCTTGGAAACGGTTTCTTAGTCAAACACAGCGTCCCAGTCCTTGTAGACAGGCTCGTATCCGTGTGCGCGGATAGCGGCATCCACCTCCGCCGGGGTGCGGGCGTCGCTGACCTCGAATTGCTCCAGGGCATCGGGCGTGCAATGGTAACCGCCCGGTTCTGTCTGGCTGCCGGCGCTCATGGAGGTCACGCCCAGCGTCATCATGCCGTCGCGGAAAGAAGGTTTCTCGCGGGTGGAATAGGAGATGTCCGCTTCGTGGTCGAAGATTCGGAAGGCAAAGGTGAGGCGCGCCAGCTGACGGTCCGTGAGTACCACATTGGGCTGATAGCCGCTTTCGCTGGGGCGCATACGGGGGAAGTTCACTGAGTAGCGTGTGCGCCAGTAGCGCTTCTGGAGGTAGCGCAGATGGCGTGCGAGCATCACGATGTCGGCACGCCAGTCTTCAAGACCTATGAGTACGCCCATGCCAATCTTGTGGACGCCGGCCTGACCCATGCGGTCGAAGCCGTTCAGGCGCCAGGCGTAATGGCTCTTCATACCCCTCGGGTGGTATTTTTTGTATGCCTCCCGGTGATAAGTCTCCTGGAAGCACACCACACCGTTGAGGCCCGCGTGTGTGAGACGCTCGTAGAACTCCGTCTTCATGGGTTGCACCTCGATGGTCATATTGTTGAAGTAAGGACGGCAGACGCCGAGTACCTTCTCCAGATAGTCCACGCCGCAGAGGGCAGGGTATTCGCCGCTTACTATAAGTATGTTGTCGAAGGGAGCGAGGGCTTTGATGGCCTTGCACTCCAGCTCCACCTGTTCCAGGGTCAGAGTGGTGCGGGTGAAGGGGTTGTCATGGTTGAAGCCACAGTAGACACACTTGTTGGTGCAGGCGTTGCTCACATACATGGGTATATACATGCTTATGGTCTTTCCGAAGCGTTCCTGAGTGAAACGGCGGCTCAGAGCGGCCATCTGGTCCAGGTAAGGGTCGGCGGCTTCGGAAATCAGCGCCGCGAAGTCCTCGGGGGTGAGCCGCACGCGGTTTGCTGCGGCCTTGGTGAGAACGCGGCGCACATCGGCATCGGTGGAGGCATCCACCATGGCGACGGTCTCGTCCCAATCGTATCGGTCTATTATGTCGGCGAATCCGTGACCAAACGGGTTCTCCCTCAGTTCTTCGTACATTCTTCAGTTATGTTTTGGGATATACGCATGGCGCAGAAATTGGGTCCGCACATGGTGCAGAACTTGTCGTCGGCATCGGGGGCGTTTCGCCGGCTTTCCAGGTAGTAGGAGCGAGCCTTTTCAGGGTCCAGACTCAGATTGAACTGGTCCTTCCAGCGGAAGTCGAAGCGGGCCTTCGATAGGGCGTCGTCGCGGACGTTTGCTCCGGGATACCCTTTGGCCAGGTCGGCGGCATGGGCGGCAATCTTATAGGCTATCACACCCTCGCGCACATCCTGCAGAGTGGGGAGCGAGAGATGTTCCTTTGGGGTGACGTAGCAAATCATGGCTGTGCCCAGGTTGCCGATTATCGCCGCGCCTATGGCGGAAGTGATGTGGTCGTAGGCCGGGGCGATGTCGGTGGTGAGGGGACCGAGGGTGTAGAAGGGGGCCTCGTGACAGCACTCGAGCTGCTTATCCATGTTCTGGCGTATCTTGTGCATGGGCACGTGTCCCGGGCCTTCGATGATTACCTGCACGTCATGCTCCCATGCTTTGCTTGTGAGTTCGCCAAGTACTTCGAGTTCCAGGAATTGCGCGCGGTCGTTGGCATCGTGTGTGGAGCCGGGACGCATACCGTCGCCTAAAGAGACCGCCACGTCATATTTGTTCAGGATTTCGCAAATTTCGTCGAAATGGGTGTAGAGGAAGCTCTCCTCGTTGTGGAGGACGGTCCACTGGGTCATAATAGAGCCGCCGCGGCTTACGCATCCGGTGAGGCGGGAGCCTACCAGGTCGGCGTGTTCGCGAAGCACCCCGGCGTGGATTGTGAAATAGTCCACACCCTGCTCGGCCTGTTCGATGAGGGTATCGCGGTATATCTCCCAGGTGAGTTTGCGGACATCGCCGTTTACCTTCTCCAGGGCCTGGTAGATGGGTACTGTGCCTACGGGAGTGGGGCAGTTGCGGATAATCCACTCGCGGGTCTCGTGTATATTGTCGCCGGTGGAGAGGTCCATGAGAGTGTCGCCGCCCCAGTAGCAGCTCCACACGGCCTTGCTGATTTCCTCTTCGATACCGGAGGAGAGGGCGGAGTTGCCGATGTTAGTGTTCAGCTTGACGGAGAAGGCCCTGCCGATAATCATGGGCTCGGCCTCCGGGTGGTTGATGTTGGCGGAGATTATTGCACGTCCTGCGGCAATCTCGGAGCGCACGAACTCGGGGGTGATGTGGCTCTCGATGCCAAGCTCGGCGTTGTTCAGGTTCTCGCGTATGGCCACATATTCCATTTCGGGGGTTATGATACCCTTGCGGGCGTAGTGGAGCTGGGTGACACGCTTGCCCTCCTTGGCACGGCGAGGGTTGTGACGCACGGGGAATCGTATTTCGTCCAGGCTCTTGTCGGCGAGGCGCATACGGCCATATTCGCTGGTTATGCCATCCAGCACCTCGGTGTCGCCACGGCTGTCCACCCAGGCCTCTCGGGTGCGGGGCAGCCCTTTGTAGAGGTCTATCTGGATATCGGGGTCGGTGTAGGGGCCGGATGTGTCGTACAGCACTACATCCGGGTTGGGATATTCCACACGTTTGCCGTTCTCGATTTTGACTGTGGGGTATTGGTGAACGCGGCGCATCCCTACACGCAGATAGGGGAAGAGGGTGCCGGGCATGTATATTTTCTCGGAATTGGGATATGAGGATACGTCTATATCGCTGATTTTCATAGGTATGGGGTATTAAAATGGGTCTTATTCGTCAAGGAAAGCCGTGAGGGGGGAGGTGGCTGCGGCGAAAGTGCCTACTTCGCCTAGGCCGGCCAGGAAAGCGCGTCGTCCGGCCTTCACCGCCTCGTCGAAGGCGCGGGCCATTTCCACTGGGTTTCCGGCTACCGCTATGGCGGTGTTCACGAGTACGGCGTCAGCACCCATCTCCATAGCCTGTGCGGCATGAGAGGGAGCGCCGATGCCGGCGTCCACCACTACGGGCACGCGGCTCTGCTCGATGATGATTTCCAGGAAGTCCAGGGTGCGCAGGCCCTTGTTGGTGCCTATGGGAGCGCCCAGAGGCATCACTGCGGCCGCACCGGCTTCCTCAAGACGCTTGCATAGTACCGGGTCGGCCTGCACATAGGGGAGAACCACAAATCCCTCCTTGGCCAGCTCCTCGGTGGCGAGCAGCGTCTCCACGGGGTCCGGCAGCAAGTACTTGGGGTCCGGGTGTATTTCCAGCTTGATGAAGGGGGTGCCGAAGATTTCGCGGCTCATCTGGGCAGCGAGTACGGCTTCCTTGGCATCGCGCACTCCGCTGGTGTTGGGCAGCAGCTGCACGTGCTCGCGGTTGATGTGTGTGAGCATCTCGTCTGTGGCCTCATTGAGCATATTCACACGCTTCATAGCCACTGTTATCATTTCGCTTCGGGAAGCCAGAACGCTTTCCAGCATCACCTCGGGGGAGCTGAATTTTCCCGTCCCCACAAAGAGACGCGAGCCAAATTCGCGCTCGCCGATTATCAGTTTGTCAGTCATTTATATTTGTTTTTATTGATTTCATCAATGAGAGTACGGGTTGCGGCCACGGGGTCGGCTGCATGTGCGATGACGCCGCTCACCGCTATTCCGTCGGCGCCGGCCTCCCGCAGTGCGGCCACGTCGGCCGGAGTTATGCCTCCTATGGCCACTATGGGCAGCCGGCGGGGAGAGCAGCCGGCGCATAGAGTCCGGTAGCCTTCGACGCCGAGTACCGGAGAGAGGTTCTTCTTTGTGGAGGTGAAGCGGAAAGGCCCCAGGCCGATGTAGTCCGATACGCCCTCGCGTTGTACGGCTTCGATGTCGGCGGCGGTGTTGCAGGTGCTGCCGATTATCGCTTCCGGTCCGAGTATGCGTCGGGCTTCACCTGGTGGCATATCGTTCTTTCCCAGATGTACGCCGGTGCCGCATACCCGGGCCAGCTCTACGTTGTCATCCACCAGAATAACGGCACCGGCCCGGCGGCAGAGTGCGGCGGCCTCGCGCAGTGCGGCTTCGGTCTGCGAGGCAGAGGCATCCTTCATCCGCACCTGTATCCAACGGCATCCTCCCCGGAGGGCAGCCCGCACCTGAGCCACTGTCCTTTCGGCATCTGTCGCGTCGGTGATGAACTGGAGCGGGAAGTTACGTGTCAGAGCCGTGTATTTACGTCCTGCGGCGATATATTCACGTGGGTTCTCCCAAACGTTGCCCAATAGTGCGGCTCCGCTGAAGCCGGCACGCCGCAGAGCGGGAAACAATTCGGGGCGCACCCCTCCAAGAGCTATCACTCTGCCCTTGCCGCGCAGGGCGGCGGGCATCTTCTCCAAGGAGAAGAGGGAGGAATAGCCCGGTTTGGATATGGAATCGAATATGGGGGAGAGGGTGACATAGTCAAATCGGCCCACGCACTCCTCGACTTCGGTCAGGGAGTGGCAGCTGCGGCTCACCCCATGTATGCCGGGTGGCGCAATGCTGTTGCGGCTGTTGAGATGTACTCCACCGAGATGAGGATTGAGCGCTGTCAGACCGAAGTGGTCATGAATACGCAGACGTGGATGCAGTTCCCGAGGGACAGCGCCAATAAGCGCCCCGGTACGTCGGGCATCCCACTCCGGTTTGCGTATGTGTATCACATCGGCGGCACCGTTTTTCAGTATTTCGGTTATCAGCATAGCCTCCTGCTCCAGCGCTTCGCAGGCCCATTCGCCGGTGGCGTCGCCCGAGGCATCCGTGATGTCGCGTCCCGGAGAGCCGGGCACGGTGAAGACTGTAGTCTGCCAGAACTCAGCCTCCATACGCCGCACGGATAAGGACAATATCGTCGTTTTCCACAATCAGGCGTGCATCCCACTCGGCGCGCCGCACCACTTTGCCGTTAATGGCTATTGCGGTGCCCCCTTCGGGCACCTTCTCCTGCTGTACGAACTCCGCTACTGTAATGGGACAGGGCAGTTCCCGCAGTTTGCTGTTTACTTTTATATACATTTTAGACATCTGTGTCAGAAGTTATAAATGGTGTCGGAATCCGGTACAGGTGATTAACCGGGCCGTGGCCGTGGCCGAAAGAATAGGAGGCGCCGGCGGCTATTGCGCCGGCGAGCCAGTCCACAGCTCCGCGTACCGCATCCTCCACTCCCATGCCCCGTGCCAGCAAGGAGGCTATGGCCGACGAGAGGGTACAGCCCGTGCCGTGGGTGTTGGGGGTGTCTATGTGGGGATGCTCAAGCCATATAGGTTCGGCAAATCCGGATGCGCCGCTCTGTCCGCACAGCTCCCGGGGACCCGAAAGCAGCAGGTCCGCATGGCCGCAGCGCTCCAACCCGTGCCCTCCCTTCAGCAATACCGCTCCGCAGCCGGTGTGGCGCAACAGGTGCAGTGCGGCCAGTTGCATCGAGGCTCTGTCGGAAATCCGTATGCCGGTGAGGGTTTCCGCCTCGGGGATATTCGGGGTTACGACACGTGCCAGGGGAATCAGGAGGGTGAGCAGGCGTGTGCGTGCCGGGTCTTCGCAGAGGGAATCGCTGCTTGTGGCCACCATCACCGGGTCCACCACCACGTTGGTCAGGGAGCGCTCCTTCAGGAAACGCGCTACCAGCTCCACGGACTCCGCGTCCGGGAGCATACCTGTTTTCACTGCGTCGGGACGCACATCGTCGGCTACGGCGCGGAGCTGTGCCGCGAGCATCTCCGGGTCAGTGACGGCCACACGGGACACCCCTTGTGTGTTCTGTGCCGTAAGGGCGGTCACCGCCGTCATGGCGCAGACTCCCAAAGCCGTACAGGTCTTGATGTCGGCCTGAATACCGGCACCTCCCACGGAGTCTGACCCGGCAATGGATAAAACGGTTCTGTAACTATTCATCTCCTGTCGCTTTAACATACGCGAGGAGACCCACGGCTCAAGAGCGTATAAGACAGACGGCTCCCGGCACTTGACTCATGACTCCCTGTCTCGGCATTATCCGTGTCAGGTTCGAAGGGTCTTATCTCAGCGCCGCCGGCGGGGGATGACGAAGTGAGTCGCATCTCCGCTGCGGGCACCCCCGCGTAGTACGCCGCAAATATACAAATAATTTTGCGGAACCGCAAAGTTTTTTGCGGATGATACGGAAAAACGCAGGCCGGTTATTTGGAATCGGCTTTTGGTTCTTAAAGATTGCCGGCGTAATTCAGAAGTTCCGGCCGGAACTCGAAGTGCATGGTGTCGTAATGATACCAGTTGCCGCCCCAGATGAATCCGTGGCGATGGAAAATATCCGCAATCTGCTTCGGAATCCGGTTGACGTATCTGATTCCGGCGCTTTCGTCGGCATCGGGATTATTCCATTTCCAGTAATCGGAGTAATTGACACCTATGTCAAAAGCTATGCCCATAGCATTATTTCGCCCATGTTTTTAGACAATCGCTCAAACAGATGACTAAAAAGTTGTTTATGAAAATATATGGTGACTATGTGTGTTGAATTTATTTATCTTTCAACTTCTTGATTTCTCTATCAAAATCGCTTTCAAGTAAATCCATTTCGCGTTTGCGATAGATGGCGAACTCCTTTTCAGCTTTTTCAACAGCTTGCTTATGCGAGATGTTGCCCTTGCCAATCAAGACTTTCCGCTTGTGGGCGATAATCTGGTTGTCCAAAGCCTCTATCCAGTCTTTCATGGTCATGGGATTCATTTCCAACGCTTGGAACTCGGCAAAGTCCAAGAAGCCGGAAACAAGCAGGTTCAATCGTTGGAGTTCAATCTCCGAGAGATAGTTTTTGGCAATCTTCACATCGTCCTTTGTTACATAATTGCCCTTGAAATTTGTCATGCCTACAAATGGCTTCTCGTTGTCCACACGATTATAGACGACTTCCGCTGCAGTATTCTCGTGAACGGCATAGTGCAACTTGTTTTGCACGGTAGCGAAAAACATTTTTGTCATCTCGTCTCGTGGATTATAGTCCGTGGCTGTGGCATAAATATCCGTAACCTGCTGGTAGAAGTTGCGCTCACTGCTGCGAATATCTCTGATTCGTTGAAGCAATTCACGAAAATAACGATTGCCCCCTTGTTTCAACCGCTCATCATCCATGGCAAACCCTTTTTGGATATACTCATGAAGCCGTTGAGTCGCCCAACGGCGGAAGCGGGTTGCCACTTGAGATTGCACACGATAGCCCAAGGCTATAACCATATCGAGGTTGTAGTGGTCAATGTTACGTTTTACCTGACGATTACCTTCCTGGCGAACTAACAAGAATTTCTTGTTGGTTGCTTCTATGGCGAGTTCTCCGTTCTTATATATATTGTCCACATGTTGACTGATATTTTGTTGCGTAGTACAATAAATTTCTGCCAATTGATTTTGTGTCAGCCACAAATCCTCATCAGCAAAGCGCACCGACACTTGAGTTATCTCATTGTCGTCCTGATAGAGTGTTATTTTGTTTTCGTCGCTCACCGGTTTTTCTTTTTTTATAACTTCTTTTATCCCAATAATCACATTCTTTCATGCCAATGTAGAATGTTCTACATTGGATATCAGTAAAGCCATATATCCTTTCAGATATTCGCTTCGCCAAGGTTCTTCGAATACGATGTCGTATGATTCGATAATCATATCAAATAATCCATGAAAAACTTCAATATTTGTATCTGATGCAAATATAGTTATTAATTATGAAAATTGACAAAGTATTAGCGGAAATACCTTCCCCTATTGGATTTTTATTTTATACCGGTTATTTGGAATCGGCTTTTGGCTCTCAAAGATTGCCGGCGTAATTCAGAAGTTCCGGCCGGAACTCGAAGTGCATGGTGTCGTAATGATACCAGTTGCCGCCCCAGATGAATCCGTGGCGATGGAAAATATCCGCAATCTGCTTCGGAATCCGGTTGACGTATCTGATTCCGGCGCTTTCGTCGGCATCGGGATTATTCCATTTCCAGTAATCGGAGTAATTGACACCTATGTCAAAAGCTATGCCATAGCTATGCGCGCTCTGACGGTTGGCTCCGCGCACCTTGCGCCAATAGAAAGTGCCTGACGATTTTAGATATTTTCGTAGTCCGGGGTATTTTTCAAGTTCGATGCCTACATTGCGCAGACTGTCGGCTGCGCCGTTGATGCGTGTGAACCGTACATTCTCGCCAATCCATTTTACAGTCACCAGATTCTTCTGCACTGCGGCTGAATTGTCGCCATACATTTTCTTGAACAATGCCTCACAACGAGAGCGGCCTGCATCGGAGAGATATTCCGGGGCACCTGTATGCTCCTTGTATAAGTCAGCGAACATATCCTCAATGTCGGAGTTGTCAAGCCGCTGTTCGAAGGTTTTCTCCTTGCCGTCGTCGTAAGGCATCGATGTGCCGTCGGTGAAGAGAATGTTCCTGCCGTCCCATCCGGAAATGAAGTCCGGATATGCTTTAAGCAGAGCGTTCACACCGGCCGGAATTGTGTCGTCGGCCGCTTGTCCGGCAGATTGCTCGGCGACCGGCATGACGGAATCGTCGGCAACCCCGCTGTCGGGATTGCCGGGATTCCGTTTGGCGGCCGGGGTATTGCAACCGGTGCAGTATGCCAGTATTGTCAATAGCCCGTAAAGACAGAGATGTCTCATTCGTATTTCTGGAGGAAAGTTACGTTGTATTTTTCAATTTCAGAGAGTTCATCTTCCGGCACTTCGGTGACTGTGGGCCGGTACCATGGGAACTGGCTGAAATACTGTTGCAGGTCCTCGCTCTGGAACTTGTGCCCGTGTATGGCGAAAATGGTATTGCGCATCAGGCGTAGTTCAGCTTTGGAATAGGGCGCAAGGTCCTGAGCGGTGAGTTTGCGCCCGGTCACCATAGCGCGGTAATCGCTGCCGGAGTCAGCCTCGGCCTTGACGGGATTGGTGTTGTCCGCGAACATCCCTTCAAGGGTTTCCATGGCCAGGGGGTCCAGTGTCTTGGAGATTACGTAGACGACAATTGAATTGCCGTCCTCCTGGAATTGAACGAGAACCGCTTCATTGCCCTTTTCCATTAAGGTGGCCATAATTTCGGTGTCAGGTATCATTTCGTTTTTTACTGATTTGAAACCCTTGGCGCCTATAGCTTTGACCAGAGAGTCATAATTCTCCTTCTTCAGGTTGCGTGTGGCGGTGACGTCAATCTGGACGGCTGTTAATTTAGCTTCGGTGTTCCATGCGTATCCGGAGCCGTCGGGCATAGTCGGATAAGTGCTGAAACAGGCCAAGGGAATGATTTCGCCGGAGGAATTGCCTGTTATTTTGGAGTTTATCGCTTTTATATTGTTATCCGTGTATATCGGGGTTTCGTCGTGGAATATTTTGTCGGGAGTCTGACCGAATGTCAGACCGCAGGCTCCGTTATCGGAAATCATTTCGGCGATACGGCTGATTGTTCCGCTGAAATCGAAGTAATCGCTTTTGATTTCCTGACTGGGCGATAACTGGTCGCAGAAGCGGTAGAAGTCCTCTTTGCCTTGAATCTCGCCGTCACCGTCAATCAGAACGAATGTGTTGCCGTCTTTGGCGAATAACCCGAAGTCCGGAGTAGCGGTCGACATCTCCTTATAGTTGAGAGTAAGTATGGTCTCTCCTTTGTCGTCAAGTTTGATAATGTCGGAATCATTGGTTTTCTTTGCCCAGAATGTATCCTCGGAGGCGAAAGCCAAGCCGTAATACTTGGCGCGTATCAGGGTTTTTCCTTTGATATCCATTACACCCATTTGGCGGTCATCGCTCTCGAAGATAATATAGTTGCCATTGAATGTCAATACCTTGTCAATCCTGTCAGGAAGTTTGGTCGCTTCTCCTTTTTCGTCAAGCACTGAAAACCGTCCGTCCTCATCCTTGACTACCATGTGGTTCTTGATGAATGCGGTTTCGACTTTATATTTATCCTTGATTTTAAAGAGGGATTCTCCGTTTGTGCCGATTACTTCCGAATTGCTGTTGAAATCCCCCTCATCCGCCGCTGTGACGGCGTATCCGTCTACGAAGCATTGGACATTGGAATATTTAGGTTTGATTACCAGCTCACCCTTTGTATTGACGAATCCCCATTTCTGATTCTCGAACTGCACGGCGAGGAGTCCGGACTGAAAACAGGTATGAGAAGCCACGATTTCCATATTCTCCTTGGGAGTGAGTTCTACTTCCTTCTCTCCCTTATTGTTGATAAGGGTTATACGGCTGTCGGGGAAGGTGACCGGTATCAGGCCGTCATTCATTATGCCTACGTATAGAAGAGAATCGCAGCCTGGCACCTCTTCGGGCGATTTGTCTCCTGCGGTATAGAGCGTGTAGCCTCCGTTGGAGTTTTCAGCACAGAACACTCCGTTGACGCAGGCATAGACATCGTTTTTGAACTCGCTGTCATATACTATGGTTCCGTCAGAGGAGACCATGCTCCAGTTGGCATCCTTTGATGTCTTGACGGGAATAAGCTCTACGTCGAGTTTGTCTCCGCCTCCGAAACATCCTGTCATGGAGAACATGAGTAACGACAGAATTGCCGTTGCCAAAAATGATTGTTTCAATTTCATGGTAACTGTAATTTTATTGATTTGAAAGGTTAACGCCTCAAAATTAATCAAATAATTTGATATTTCAAAATTCAGGATTATTATCGCATCAAAGGATGTAAAAAAGGCTTCGGAGGGTTTCCGAAGCCTTAGTGGAATCATTAGAGTGTCTGTTTATTTTACCATTACCTTGTGGGCTTTGTCGCCGGTGCGTACCACGTATACACCTGTGGCGAGGCCGTTGGCGTTTACGCGGGCACCGCTGATGCTGTAAATCTCGGCACCGGCGGGAGCGATGATGTCGTTGCCGCGCACGAGGACGGTCCGGTCAGCCTGAATGTCTTCAACGGATACAGGCTCCTTGAACTTGAGGGGATAGAGCTGAAGTTCGGGAGCGTCGGCACCCTTGGCCTGATAGTAGGAGATGAGTGCGACGAGGTCCTTGTCCGTTTCTGTAGCGGGGAAGTCAAGGTTGAACTTGTTGTAGGCGGTCATCGAACCGGTGGCGTCGGTTACCTCGGTGCCGTCATAGGATACGTTCTTTATTATGATGTATTCGTTCTGGTCCTCGGGAGTAATCTGAGCGATAGTCATTACATAGGGCTCTACAGTCTCGGTGCCTTCGGGCTCGCCGAATGTGGCTGCGTTGGCCATGAGCTCGTAAGTGGAGTAGTAGTTCTTGAATGTGCCCTTGAAGCCGGAGAGCACATCGCCCTGGGTGTATGTCTTGTCAAGTTTGCCGTATACGAGTATGGAGGCTGTCTCGTCGCGGAGGTAGAGGTTGCTGCCGTTTACGTATGTGACCGCAGCCTTGCCGCTGTAAGTGAACTCGGTCTCCTCGTCGGTGAGGCCGGCCTTGATGATGTCTTCGATGCTTTCCATCACCATGTCCTTGGTATAGGTGGCGGTAGCCACGGGGCTGTCGTTGAAGCCTTCCTTTACAGCGTAAGCCTTTACGGTAGTGGTCGCTGTCAGGACAATGGGAGCCTCGTATTTACCGGATTCGGTGGTGGGAGCGGTGCCGTCCAGGGTATAGTAGACGGTAGTGCCCTCTTCGGCGGCTATGGTTACGGCCAGCTGGTCGGCGAAGGAAGTGCCGGAAGCGGGAGTGAATGTGGGAACAGCCAGAGTCTCCATGGTCGATGTGCCGGAAGTTACGGTGAGCCCTTTGATGCGGATAGTGCCTTCAGAGGTGAAGGTGATGGCGTTGGCGGCGCCGGTCCAGGTTATTACCTTGGGCGTTGCGGCGTCGAAGGTGATTGTGCCGGTATCTACGGTCATGGATGTCTTCTTGTTGTTCTGGTCAAGGTCGAAGACAATCTGAGTGATTTCGGTGCCGGCGGCGGCAGCTATGGCCATAGTGTTTTGGCCGTAGAGGCGTACTGTGCGCTGCTGGTCCTTGGCGGTTGAAGTAGCCCAGTAGTAAGCCGGGGCATTGCTGTTTCCGCCATCGGTGAAAGAGAAGTCGAAACCGCCGAGTTTGAAGGATTCGACGGGCTGGTAGTGCTTGGCGGCCTTTACAGTGCCATCGTCTTTAAGGGTTTCTTCGGTCAACGTGCCGACAAAGTCGGTCGCATCGTCAACGTTGAGAGTCACTTCGTCAGCTGTGGCCATTGACATACAGCAGGCGGCAGCAGCGAAGGAGAGTAATAATTTCTTCATCTGGATAAGGATTTAAAGATTATATGATTACTGATAATATGTGTATCGAAAAAAACGCATATATAATAACATATATGGAGAGTAAAAGTTCGTGTTCCGGGAAGGGAAATATGCTATTCCGTGCAAAATTAGCAAGTAATTTTCAGATGTGCAACAATCGCAGCGGACCCCGCATTTGTAAATGAGAGACGAATCCGGGTTAATTTAAGTTAAATATTGAATATGTCAAATTTCCAATGTCTTTTATATTAAGTCGTTGATTGAGACGCAGGGAATAATAATCAATTATAAGACTTGTGTAATCAAGTAATTTTGCGGTGTGTCAGATGTGTGGACACAAGCAAATGTAATAAATTTTTAATTTAAAACCGATTGAGTTAAGTAGATGTTGAAAATTAGTTTATATCGAAATTTTTGCGTATCTTTGTGTGG
>ERZ860264.899-NODE-899-length-23713-cov-4.971764_pt1 | contig 23713 bp, 11 predicted proteins | sample MGYA00509980_ERZ860264 | MGnify/ENA primary metagenome ERZ860264 (study PRJEB30046, sample SAMN00715212) | human gut metagenome | study: EMG produced TPA metagenomics assembly of the A metagenome-wide association study of gut microbiota in type 2... | reverse complement strand
CCGCCATATTGGGCAGGCAGGCTCTCGGTGTCGAAATAGACGTAATTCTGGAGATTCTCGAAGCCGGCCTCTATTTTCGTGCGTGTCCAGGGGACAGTGACAGCGCCGCCGGCGCGGAAAGAGCGGGTCTTGCCAAAATCGTTGTTCCAGGCGAAGTGGTTGGAGATAAAGTGGTTCAGCAGATAGGGCTGGGCCACGTTTCTAAAATGCCCTTTCACTTCCACAGGCACCGTATCCCCGAACAGAGGTATACGTGTGGAGGCGATGCCGCTGAGTTCTATGTCGGCGGCCACGTCCCCCACGAGGCCCATGCGGAAGTCCGCCTCATAAGTGAGTATGGAGCCTTTCTGCTTGGTGAGCTGCGCTCCGGCCCAGAGCAGATTCCGGCTCGCCTTCTCCTTGACCGAGAAACCCTCGGGAAGCATCGTCAGCCGGTCAGCCGGAAAATCCTCCTCGTCAGGGATGGCCGCTCCCGGCTGTATGAAGCGCTGCAGACTGTGCTGCGCATAGGCGGAAAGCCCGAACTTGGCCCACTTCTGAAAGCCTTCTACCATCTGAATACCGAGAGTGTTCGTGAAGTCGGTGTAACGGGTATTGTCGCGGGTATTCTCAGGCTGCAGGTAGCGGTTAGGCCAGAAAGCCTGCCCCTCCGCAGGGTTATCATTCAGGAAGAGATGGTGGCCGCTCTTGTAATCCATGGTCCATATGAACTTGGTCACCGGGACATAGACATTACGTGTCAAAGTGTCGTTCACTGCCTCCTCGCGCCAGAAACCCACATTGTATGCCTGGTTCAGATATAGCTGCTGGCCGGTGACTCGGGTATGCGCCCTCGTAAGGTTCACCGGAATGGTCTTCGCGTCTATTTTGCTCACACCGCCCTGGAGTTGCGCCGGGTCGGTTATGTAAAGCGCGTCACTGATACCGCCGTTCTCCTTGTTAAGCATGTTCCAGTGGTTATAGAAGGCCTGCATCTCGTAACGGTCCCCCTTGTAATAGCCTGAAAACCCGAACACAAAGTCCTTGGTGGACTGCGCCTCGTACGCTCCCTTTGAATACAGGTAATCCATTTTGGCGCCGAGACCTATGCGGCGGTTTACATTGCCGGCGAAATCCACACGCAGTCGGTCCTGAGAGTTCTGCTTGCCCCCGCCCATATTGTAACTGAGCTGTGTGAAAGGGATATAGACGTTATAGAAACGCTGCTTCTCATAAGTGGGGAGCCAGGGGCGCAGGGCATCCAGGAAGAAGAATTCATTGCGGGCCGGGCGGTCGAAGAATATCTGATTCTGACCCTCGGCGCCGAGGTTTCCGGTTGTGGCGTATGCGTCGCTCACCATCGAAGGGATGGCCTGCCGCTGATAATTGTAGGGCAGAGTGTCAAACTCGGCGGCCTTGTGCAGCCCCAGCGGAGCTATAAGCCTCCAGCATGAGGGATGACGCACCGGCACAGAGTCTCCCCCGGTCTCCCGGGCAAAAAGAGACACGGCGCAGAACAGCAGCGCCACGGTTATAAATATGTTTCGTTTCAACAATCGCATTTCGAGATGACAAAATTACCCAAATCCGCCGAATTATGCAAATCCGGACAAATCCGGACATCTTCGCACCGCCACAATAATATCACATAGGGCGCACGGCAGAGCGCCCAAAAGGTGCGCGGTTCGGACTGAGGCTTGCGGGTCAGGAGACCACGCAAGGAAAGACGGTATATTTTTTAGTCTGATTGTAACCCTTTCACAAAAAATTATTAATTTTGCGGCTGCAGACCGTTTGAAGCTCCGGTTGAGGGGACGAGGGCGCGTCGACAGACATAATGAAAAGCGTTTATCCACGCTGATTCTTGGCGAATCGAAATTCTCGCAAAATTTCTTATTACAGTCAAGGATTGAGCAACGGTAGATGCCCATGGATATGTAATTATCTTGCTTCGACACAATTTTTCGAGAGAAATATAGCCGAAAGCATGATTGCATATATAAGCGTAGGGCTTCTTCGTTGCCGTCCGACTGTAATAAGGCAATGCGAGAAGCCTCGATTCGTAGGACGGTAACCGATACAGATTCCTACGCTTTCTTATATTCTAATTAAACGCCAACGAGAGGATGACCGCGGCAGACATACAAAAAATGCAAATTTATAAAAAATCGTTTATTTTTAAGGCAAATCGTTTCGAAGAGTATCAGAATGGATGCTGCACAAATAGTGGACGATGCAACACTATCGTTGTTGCAAAAGTATTGAACAATGGATGTATCGGGATGATGCTTCAGGGAACAGTTCCGGTTCGAATTAACAACAATTTTGGGTTACCAATCTTTGGTTCACAACATGGTGATGTTCTTGAGGATAGAGTGCAATATGGAAGAATTCCAGATTCCATGAGTTGGCATGATTCTAACGAGCCTGTTGTGTGTAATATTTTCAATAACATGACATGCATTAGGTTCGCTATGATGTCACCATTAAGAATAATAGAATTTTACGGTAAATTTTCAGATATAACCACTTTATAGAAAATCTTTATGGCAGAAGGGATTAATATGGGCAGAAAATGCCCTTGGACAAAAGACTTTATAAGAACACTATATGATAGAGTTGACGCATATTGCAAGATAGCGACTTTATATGCAATGAAAACAGAAGGTAAGCAGGCTGCAATGGAAACGATGGCCTCTTATAATATGTTTAAATACCCAATCGTATATATTTTTTTTCATTATCATTTTGGTAAATTTGAAGATTTAGGCATGCAAGATACTGATATCTCATCGTACATGATGTATCTTTCAATGGTAAGACAATTCACAAAAGGAATGATAGATGGAATGCAAAAGCAAAACGTTTTTGACTTTGACAAAAATAATGAGATTACACCGGCTTTGTTAGCTATCTGCAAAGAAGTTCTATTTATAGAAAATAATTTTTAACACCGATGAGGCTGTATCCAAATGACTTTTTGGCACATCAGTCCTTGCGGGTCTACTGACCACGAGTGGTCGGAAGACCCGCATGCCCCATACTTGGTTTCTTGTCGTGTTTCAGGGGATGAGAATCTTCCTGGAATCGCCTCCTGTCTTCATTATATACACTACGCTGTCCGGCACCCTTATATGCGTCGGTGTCTTGCCGAACCTGTAATCTCCTAATAGCAAATGATTATCAAAAAAGGAACTGCCAAGAATACGATAACAGCATAAGGCTTCATCTAAGAGGCTGTTTCTAAATACAAGTAAAGGCCCGAAGATTGAATCTTCGGGCCTTTACTTGTATTTATAGGGAGTTTGCAATTACTTGAGTACGCCGAGCTTCTTGCCTACCTTGATGAAGGCGGCGATGGCACGGTCAAGCTGCTCGCGGTTGTGGCCGGCAGAGAGCTGAACACGGATACGTGCCTGTCCTTTCGGCACTACGGGATAGTAGAAACCGGTTACATAGATACCCTCTTTCTGCATCTCGGCGGCGAAATCCTGACTCAGCTTGGCGTCGTACAGCATGACGGCGCAGATGGCGCTCTGTGTGGGCTTGATGTCGAAACCGGCATCCAACATCCGGGTGCGGAAGTATTCCACATTCTCCATCAGCTTGGTGTGCAGGTCATTGCTCTTAGCCAGTTTGTCGAACATGGCGATGCTGGCGCCTACGATGGCGGGAGCTACAGAGTTAGAGAACAGATAGGGACGTGAGCGCTGACGCAGCATGTCTATAATCTCCTTGCGACCGGTGGTGAAACCGCCCATAGCGCCGCCGAAGCTCTTGCCTAAGGTACCGGTGAAGATGTCTATGTCGCCATAAGCGTCGAACTGCTCGGCGACGCCGTGGCCTGTGGGACCTACCACACCTGCGGAATGGCTCTCGTCCACCATAACCAACGCATTGTACTTCTTGGCCAGCTCTACAATCTTGTCCATGGGGGCCACGTTACCGTCCATAGAGAAGACGCCGTCGGTAGCGATGATGCGGAAACGCTGTGCCTGGGCTTCCTGCAGACAGCGCTCCAGGTCGGCCATGTCGGCGTTGGCGTAACGATAACGTTTAGCCTTGCACAGACGCACGCCGTCAATGATTGAAGCATGGTTCAGAGAGTCGGAGATAATAGCGTCCTCCTCGGTGAGCAGAGGCTCGAACAGACCGCCGTTGGCATCGAAGCAAGCGGCATAGAGGATAGTGTCCTCGGTCTTGAAATAGTCGGAGATAGCCTTCTCCAGTTCCTTGTGCAGGTCCTGAGTACCGCAGATGAAGCGCACGGAGCTCATGCCGTAGCCACGGCGGTCCATAGCCTCCTTGGCGGCGGCAATCAGGTCCGGGTCGTCTGAGAGGCCCAGGTAGTTGTTGGCGCAGAAGTTCAGCACCTCGCCCTGGGTGCCCTCTACGGCTATGTCAGCCTTCTGGGGGGTCACTATCACTCTTTCGTTCTTGTAAAGACCAGCGTCCTTGATGTCCTGCAGTTCTTTCTGCAGATGTTCCTTGAATCCGGTGTACATTGTCAGTTTTAGATTTATAGGTTGTTTTGGGTTGTTCTGAATTGACACCCCAAAATTACAAAAATCCGCCAACACAGGCAAGCAGTATCTCACTTTTTTATTCATACTCTCCTGATTCCGCACGCCGCCCGCTCTGTCAGCACCTGTAAAGTCCCCTGCGATAGTGGCGTACGGCGCTCTGCGGGGCGAAAAATATACGGGACGTAATTTTTTGTGGCGCCACAGCGCTTCTCTTACAGATTTTTTACTTAATTTTGCAGTCAGAAACAAATCTATTGCCACTCAATAAGAAATGAAAAACGTTTTGATTATCGGCGCCACAGGCCAGATAGGCACTGAGCTTACCATGAAGCTGCGCCATACATATCCCAACGGCGACATCGTGGCCGGCTACATTCCCGGAGCCGAGCCCAAGGGAGAACTTTTAGAGTCCGGACCCTCGCATCTGGTGGACATAACCAATCCCGCACAGATAGCCGAGGCCGTGGACAAGTACAAGGTAGACACCATCTACAACCTGGCTGCCCTGCTGTCGGCAGTGGCCGAGAACAAGCCCCAGCTCGCTTGGAAAATCGGTCTCGGCGGTCTGTTCAACACCCTTGAGGTGGCCCGCGAGAAAGGTTGCGCAGTCTTCACCCCCTCATCCATCGGTTCCTTCGGCCCCGACACTCCCAAGGACAAGACTCCTCAGGACACAGTACAGCGTCCCCGCACTATGTACGGCGTGACCAAGGTGAGCGGTGAGCTTCTCGGCGATTACTACGCAAAGCGCTTCGGCGTAGACACACGCTCGGTACGTTTCCCGGGCCTCATCAGTTACGTGGCTCCTCCCGGTGGCGGCACAACCGACTATGCAGTGGACATCTACTATGCAGCGGTGAAGGGCGAGACTTTCAAATGCCCCATCGCCGCCGGCACTTTCATGGACATGATGTATATGCCCGACGCACTGCGCGCCGCCATAGAGATTATGGAGGCTGACCCCACACGTCTGGTACACCGCAACAGCTTCAACATCGCTTCCATGAGCTTCGACCCCGAAATCATCTACAACAAAATCAAGGAGTATATCCCCTCCTTCAAGATGGAATACGAGGCTGACCCGCTGCGTCAGGCCATAGCCGACTCCTGGCCCAACAGCCTGGATGACAGCTGCGCACGCAACGAGTGGGACTGGAAGCCCGAGTATGACCTGGACGGCATGACACGCCACATGATTGCTCACCTCCGCGAGAAATTCGGCATCGAGAAACCCGCCGACTGCAAAATCTGACTCTCTACTACTGTCTTATATAAATGAATCGGGATGTCCCATGAGGGACATCCCGATTCATTTATCAGGGGTTTCAGATTATCACTTCTTGAAGTAACGGTTGTACAGACCCTGGAAACCCTGGCCATGACGGGCCTCGTCCTTGGCCATTTCATGAACGGTGTCGTGGATAGCGTCCTGGTTGTTCTTCTTGGCGTTGGCGGCGATACGCATCTTGTCGGCGTTGGCACCTGCCTCGGCAGCCATACGCTTCTCCAGGTTGGTCTTGGTGTCCCAGACCATGTCGCCGAGCAGCTCGCAGAACTTGGCTGCGTGCTCAGCCTCCTCGAAGGCGTAGCGCTTGAAGGCCTCGGCCACTTCGGGATAGCCCTCGCGGTCAGCCTGACGGCTCATAGCCAGATACATACCTACCTCGGTACATTCGCCCACGAAGTGGTTGTTCAGGTCTTTCTTCATCTCCTCGTCAGCGTCCTTGGCCACACCGATTACGTGTTCTGTCACAAACTGGAGCATAGCGTCCTCGTCAGCCTTTGTATATTCTTTGAACTTGGATGCGGGAGCGCCGCACTGGGGGCACTTCTCAGGAGCCTGGTCACCGGCTGCGACATAGCCGCAAACGGTGCAAATCCATTCTTTTGCCATAATTGATTAAGTGTTTAGTTATGAATTGTTATTATCTGTGTTATTTTATTTTCAGTTATTCGATTATTCTCTGCCGGAGAGAATGTCCGCACTACAGCTCACTCACAAGTCTGAGCCAGGATACTTCGCAATCTCTGCCGGGGCGTACGGCCAGATGGCGGGAGCGCTTCACCCGGGGAATCCAAATTATCCTGTCCGAGGAATCCACACACACCGGATAATTACGGCGCCGGGACACATCCACTCCGGCTTCCCGGAGCAAATCGCTCACCAGCTTGGTGCCGCTCATTCCCATAGGGGCCATACGGTCGGCCTTGCGTGCGGGACGGAGCGTCAATTTTTCAGCTCCGCTATAATATAACGTCGCTTCCCCTATATTAGTTCGCACCATGCGCATTGTTTCTTCAGTAAGCGGCAGAACGCCGCCCTTACATTCGGGCATGGCACTCATTTCCTCTTTACCGTGGAAGCGAAGCCCCTCGCGTGACATACACACCTCACCTTCCCGCACAGCCCAACGCCGCCCGGGACGCAGTCCGGCAGCCATCTCGTCAATCTGCGCGGACGAGGCTCCCCTGCCCTCCAGCCAATCCATCAGCAACAACGCCCGCGAAGGGGCACCGACATATGCCTCCGCGCTCAGAAAACATGGGTCCTTCGCCAGCCACGGCGCCATAGCCTTCTCACACACACGCCTGGTTTCCGCCAGATTGGTCCTCGTACGGACCAGAGATTTGCTCACCCCAGGCCAACGGACAGCTATGAGCGGCAACAGTTCGCGACGTATGAAGTTGCGTTTGAAGTCGCTGGTGAGATTCGAGGAATCGGTAATATAGGAATACCCGCAATGATTCATATACTCCTCGATCTCCGCCCGGGAGATTCCGAGCATCGGGCGCACGATTCGCCCAGTGTCGACGCTCATGCCGCACAGTCCCGCTATGCCGGTGCCGCGCAACAGGTTCAGGAGCATAGTCTCGTCGTTGTCATCCCGGTTATGCCCCACGGCTATGCGGACGCACCCCTCCTCGGCGGCAAGCCGCTCAAACGCCGCGTAGCGGAGTTCCCGACAGGCCATTTCCAGGCTTACCCCATGCTCCCGCCGATATGCCGGCACATCGAAATGCACCACACGCAACGGCACTCCGAGACAGCGGCAACGCTCTTCCACAAACTCGCGGTCCCGCTCGCTCTCCTCTCCACGCAGGTGGAAGTCGCAGTGTACGGCCACACTCTCGGCTCCGCCCTCCACACAGGCATGGAGCAAAGCCATAGAGTCAGCTCCGCCACTTACACACACCAACAGGCGTCCGTGCGGCAATCCGGCATTGACACGTCTTACAAATTCTTCCGGTTTCACTCTGCAAAATTAGCTAATTTAAGGCTTCTGCGGCTTCAGGAAACAAAAAAATTTGCCCAACTCGCAAAAAATACCTAATTTTGCACCGCCATTACGAGGGGTCGCTACCCTCAACTAATGATTTTAACGTTAAAAACCGCATTTTAAAATGAAAAAAGACATTCATCCCTCCAACTACCGCGAGGTCGTTTTCAAGGATATGAGTAACGATGAAATCTTCATCACCCGCTCCACAGTCAACGCCAAGGAGACTATCGAAATCGACGGCAAGGAATATCCTCTGGTAAAACTTGAGATTACCAGCTCCTCGCACCCCTTCTTCACCGGCAAGCAGAAACTGGTGGACACCGCAGGTCGCGTGGACAAGTTCCGCAGCCGCTACGGCAACCGCATAAAGAAGTAATGCCGAGTTCCCGCCGAGGGAAAAAGAAACCGGGAGAGACGACCGACGGGTCATCTCTCCCGGACTTTTTCACACACACATTTTTATCACTTCACAAATTTATAGGCTTTGCCATTGGCCGACATTATGCAGAGGCCATCGGGAAGCGCTGACACATCCAAAGCGTTCAGTCCTTCCTCAATAGCCACAGACATCAGCATACGTCCGTCCGAGGCATAGATACAAGCGTCGCATACAGAAGCGGAACGCAACCGCAACATTCCGGAACAGCAGCCGAGAAGCACTACCCCGTCAACCACCGACACATCTTGGACCGAAGTTTCAATCCTGGCATCCGGGTGCAGGTCCTCGCCTCCGCAAATCTCGGCGGAACTTTCGCCGAGCCAACCGCAGTTCTGATTCACCGCCGTGTACACTTTTATAAAGTCCACCCTGTCCAGATGCACCGGTTTTCCGTCAGAATCCACAGCCCAGTCTATCTTGAAACCCGGGTCCTGAGTATTCGGAAGGTTGTCCGCATAGCCCCAAGCCTTGGGATACTGCACGAAATTGGTGCCCTCGCCGCTTTGGTCAAGGTAATTGTCAGCCAAAACCGAACCCTGGAACTCCAATGTCTCCGCTTCAAGCCATTCAGGCCAATAGCTCTGGGCGTGGAAGCTGTTGCGCTGCACATAGCCCTGCGGACGGGACTCGCAGTCGGTGGTCCACAGAATGTATGTCCGGTCAGTGATATAACGGTAGTCGGGGTCCGGGTCCGCCTCCTTGTCGGCAGCCGGACGATGATAGGTCATAGTCACGCCATGCAATGTATCGTCTTCGTAATAATCGCTTCCTGCAAGCTCATACCAGGGGTCGTCAGGCAGTCCGTTGCCATTCCCGTCAACGGATACCATTACAATCGCCGGTTCCGATGAACCGCCGGATACGGCACCCTCGGCCACAAACGAGTTCCCGAAAATCTTGAAATCATATTGGTCCTTAACGTTCACAACCGGATGGTCAAAACCCACAATGACATAGCCGCCCCAGGCCCCGAGCGAAATCATGCCCGGCTGACTGTCTCCGCAAATCTGTTCGCGAACCTTGTCCAGCATCACCTCCCGGGTGTCTCCATCCTCATACTCAGGCAACACATTCACAAACTGGCCCGGAGCCGGCATGAAATCATACACCTTCTCCAACCAGGGAGACACGGCACCGGCCGATTCCGCAGCCAGGGCTGCGCCCAGCGCCAACACACAAGTAAGTCTCTGTCTCATATTCTCATATATTGTATATTTAAATAATAATGGCGGTGTGAGGGGGATGTCGTCCCCTCCACACCTGAATGGCCTTAGGGTATGAATACTTTCAAAGTCAGCGCACCCGAATCATCACGCAGCAGGTAAATGCCCGCAGGCACACCAAGTTCCACTTTCACATCTCCGTCAGAGACAACGGACCATACAGCCGCGCCGGAGGCAGACCACAAGGTCAGCGTTCTTCCCTCCAGGCCGTCCACACGCAGCGTACGGCCGCGCAGACTTACCGTACCGTCCACGCCTACAGCGACAATGCCGGTGTCCTTGGTCACCGTGACCACACACACGGCCTTCACGTCATCGGAGGCAGCGGCGCTTGCGGTAATGTTCGCGGTGCCGGGCATGACGCCGGCGACTTCGCCCTGAGCCGAAACCGTAGCCACAGTCTCGTCTGAACTGCTCCACTCCACCGTCTTGTCGTCCGCATCGGCGGGAAGCACTGTGGCGGCAATCACGCAGGTATTACCCTCAACCACCGTAGTCTCTATGGGGTCGAGGGTTATGCTGGTAGCTGGAGTGAACACCTTTACATGGCACGTTGCCGCATTGCCATTCACATCGGTAGCGATGACTGCGGTCTCGCCGCTCTTCACGCCGGTGACTACACCGGTCTGGGAGACGGTAGCCACGGTCTCGTCAGCCACGCTCCAGATTACAACCTTGTCGTCAGCGTCCTCAGGCTCTACGGTGGCAGTCAGGGTCACAGTCCGGCCCTTGGCCACCGTGACCTCCTCAAGGTCAAGCGTAACGCCGGTGGCGGGAGTGATGACCGTCACCTCGCAGGCAGCGGTGTGTCCCTCCACGTCGGCGGCAGTGACGGTTGCCTTTCCGGTCTTCACTGCGGTTACTGTGCCCTCGGCATCCACAGTGGCCACAGTCTCGTCTGAACTGCTCCAAGCCACGGCCTTGTCATCAGCGTCCTCGGGACCTACGGTGACGACCAAGGCAGCGGTCTCACCCTTGCGCAGCGCCAGAGTCTCCTTGTCGATGGTTATGCTTTCAGCCGGAGTCGTCACCGTGACCTCACAGGTAGCGCTCAGGCCGGAGGCATGGGAAGCGGTCAAGGTGGCCGTGCCGGTCTTCAACGCTGTGACAACACCCTGCGCGTCGACGGTGGCTACAGCCTCGTCTGAACTGCTCCAGACAACTGCCTTGTCACTTGCATCCTCGGGAGCGACCGTGGCGGTAAGAGTCACGTTCTCCCCTTTCTTGAGAGCCAAGGTCTCCTGGCCGAGAGTCAAGCCGGTGGCGGAGGTGGTCACGGTAACAGAAACCTCTGTCCTCACTGACTCATCGGCAACGGACTTGGCCGTGATGGTCGCCTCGCCGTTGGCCACGGCAGTCACAACGCCTTTTTCATCAACGGCAGCCACCGCTGTGTCCGAGCTTTCCCAAGCCACGGCGCTTGCCGGAGCAATCTCGGGAGTGAGCGCGGGGGTGAGGGCCAGGGTAGACCCCTTCTCCATGTTGAAGGCAGTCTCTGCAAAGGAGATGCCGGTCACAGGCACAGGATGACTCGGGTCCACACCTATCATCAAGGCCTGGAACTCGGGAGAGCCATAGTATTTGACAGACTGGGCGGTAAAGTCAGCCTCGTAATACATAGGGTTCACGCCCGGGAAAGAGTTTTCCCAACCATAGCTGTCAGGGCCTCCAAGCGGACAGGAACCTTCTACTTTAACCAATCCATCTCTGTACGACTTGGAGCGTGAGTTCTTGTAGTCCATGCGCACAAACTCATGTGAGGATTCAATATGTACCTTGGTTCCCTCAGGCAGTTGAAGAACCGAAGTCTTCTCTTTGCACTGAGTAATTTTAAGTTTTGTGCCCTCAGCCGGAGTAAAGGTCACCTTAACGGTCACATCATCTCCGGCATGGCCAATGAGTGTAATCGCGCCGTCTAGTTCGATATCCTCGCCCTCATATTTGGGAAGGGCGGGAGTAAGTTTCTCGGGGGCCTCGAAATCGAAATTGACAAGGACGTGATTCCCGACCTGAAATTTCAAAGACTCGCCCTCAGTGGGGAGCAACCCGTCCTTAAAGGCTTTGTAACGGACAGTGTACTCCTCCTTGTCCGGGACAGTAAAACCTCCGGTATACAGAGTGGATGCCTCGGTAGGCTCGGTGCCGTCGGTAGTGTAATATATACGTGCGTCCGCATCATAGCTTATTATATATATGGGCTGGTTGCGTGCCGCTTTGAAGGTCTTGAACGCTGTAGTGGTAGGATATAGATAAGGCCTCAGCGTGTGTTCTTCACTTGAGATATAGTCCAGGTACGGGAATGTGGAACTGCCGCTCTTCTGAAATTCGACCAGTCCCACCATGTCATAAGGGACATCAAGTTTCAGGTCCTGCTCTATGGAGGAATCAAAATACTTGAGTCTCAGCTTAGTGTTGCTCAGGGCCCAACCGTTGTACTTGACATTTAGAATACTGCCGCTCTGTCTGTAAGGCTCCAAATCGCAGACTTTCACCAAATAGTTGGCCGGAGCCTCGCACACCTTGTCGCCGGCAACCGGACGCGGCTCCACTTTGTCCACGTGGCCCGTCTTCAGCGGAAGTACCGCATTTTTGAAATTGGTATCGGTAGTCTTATGGAGCGTGAACCACTCGCCGTAGTTGCCTTCCTTCTCCTGACGGCAGAGAACCAGATTGGTCACCTGGTCTCCGGGGACAAGGTCTCCTCCATACCAGTGTACACAGATTGCCGCCGTCTCGTCCTGCATATAAATCCACGTATTTTCCAGGGCAAAATAGCCGGTTCCTTTTTTCACCCATGTCACAGTGGCCGTACCGGTGTATGTTATGGGGAACTTGCTGTTGCCTACTCCGTTAACCGACGTAGGGTCCAGATTAATGAAATCGGCAAGCGTAACTGCCTCCAGGTATATTAGACAATGCCAGCCGGACTTCTGGTCGCTCGGTTCCATACCCTCCTTAAAGGCCCTGACTCTCAATCCGTACGTTTTGCCAGGTGTGCAATCCTTGAAAACGCAACCGTCTTCAGGAAATACGGGAGACTCTTCCGTCACTTCCGGTGACGTAGCTCCTCCCCATTCATAAACCTCATAACGAATAGTCGCTCCCTCGGTGTCACATATTACCTCCTGTGGAGTGAATCTGGCACAATTTGAACTTCCGGTGCCGCTCACAGCGTCTCCTCGCGGGGTGGCTACTTTCTCCGCGTATGCGGCCGAGAAGGCCATCAGCACCGCGAAAACCAATGTTAAAAGATGTCTTGCCATTTGATTGTTTGATATTATGTTCATTAATTCAGTTGTGTCAATACTTTGATGTCATCTATGGCTACGTATGCCGGCACACTCATGCCATAACCGTTGCCCACATTGCTCTCCAGGTTGAGCACGATTTTCTTTATCTCGCCCATGGCGGAAAGGTCAAGACGTGTCCAGACGGATATGAATGTGCCGCCCTTGGCCAGTTCCAGGCTGGGCTGCACGCCTACCAGCCTGTCATTTACGTCATACCCGTAAGCCACCAACTTAAAATAATCATTGTCCTTGCCTGCCGGAGAAAGGCTGTTGCCGTTCTTCCACACGTTCACCGCGTATGTCGTGTTGGTCACCCACATCTCTTTGATTACCCGCGCTTTGCCGTCCTTGAACGTTAAGCAGGCTATGTTGCGGTTCTGCGCCAGACCCGACGGGTCTGTGTCGAAATACCCGTTCTGTATGCAGAAATTCTTCGAGCCGTCATGGCCGCCGTTGCCGTTGGAGTGACGGTAATACACCGCGAGTTGATGCTGGTAGTCACCGTTGGCCAGGGTCATGTCCACATAATTTGAGACGGCATGGCCGCCACCTCCCCAGAACTGATAGTCGCCATACGTGTTTGGGAACTCTGAGTACAGCTCCGTGTTGCCCTCGTCATACCAATGATATAGAGTATTGGTCTTGGGATAAAGCAAAGCTCCACCATACTGTGGATTGTCTATGAGCGAGGACCAGTCCTTCTTGCCGAGCATATTACCGCTCCCTTTGTAGTCCTCGTCCTCAAACGTCAGTATGCGCTCTCCCATGAGACGCACCTTCACGCTTATCTTGAAGGCACGCATGTCATGCCTCTTATTGACCACTATAAGACGCACATCGCAGTTCACGTTCTCCTCATCCGCAGCCTCAGGGGCCTTCACCACCAGGCTGCTGCCCGAGATACGCGCACTCCAGCCATCGGTAACGGTAGTGACATACAGGTCCGCGACACCCGTCAGCTTCAGGGAATATGTACGCTCTTGTCCAGCCTTGAAATAGGGGTCGGAAGTGTCTATCGTCAATCCGAAATTATCGACGCGAGGCACTGTAAAGGTTGTGCCGTCGGTCATATTGAAAGTGATTTCATCTTCTCCAGGCACCACTGAGGTAAACAGGCCCGCTACAGTAGCCGTAGGATGCACTTCTATCTTATTACCGTTTTCGTCAAGCAAGAAGGTGGGACCGTCGCCATAATCCACAGTCCAATATCCACCGGAAACACCGATTACAGGGGTTACACCGTCACGTCCATCCTTACCGTCCTGGCCATCCCTTCCGTCAGAGCCGTCCTGACCATCCTTACCATTCAGTCCGTCCTGTCCATCCTTGCCATCCTTGCCGTCTTTGCCATCCTTGCCGCACACCGGCATCTTGTTTCCATTCGCATCAGTGAGCCAGCGGGTTGTGCCCTCCATCGTCACCGTCCAGTAATATACGCCGTCGCTGTCCTCGCGAATACCTATGGCCGGGGCATCTGTCCCGTCACGGCCATCTTTGCCGTCGGCTCCATCTTCGCCGTCCTTGCCGTTCTGACCGTCTTTGCCATCCACGCCATCACGGCCGTTACGCACCTGCACGGAACGGCCGTCGCTCAGTACGAGCAGATAGCCGTAATCGGTCTGTGTACAGCCGGTTATCACCGCGCCGGAACTGACTCCGGCCACAAGGTCGCGCAGACTTGTTATGTCGGCGTTTATACCCGCAATCTTGTTCTCAATTGTGGTCACTCTCTCCTCCAGTCGGTCCACGCTCTCCCACAGGTCATCGTCATCATAACAGCCCGTAAGTCCGATACATACAAGAAGAGATAGACTCCAGATTAATGGTCTGATTTTCATAAATATTGATTTACAGTTAATTAAGCCGACTCCAAAAACGAATGACGGATTTCAGGAGGGTCTACGCCCCTGAAATCCGTCACCTTATGTGATGTCAACTTGAATCTGCAATCAGGCCACAGCGCATGGTCATGACACCGCGCTCCATAGGCTGTCTCGGACGGCATACAGCCGCCCGGCGGAATAACACATATCTTTGTCCAAATGCCACGTGGACCGAGACATGACTGACTGCAAACTCAAACAGGTCTTCTGACTCGGTCCAATCGCCTCGGACGCCTTCCCGGACACACGGGTCCAGTGACCGTCAATCCATCCTGAGGACGAAATGACTATTCCGTAGCGATTATCGGACACTCACAGCAGCGGGTACTGTCCGGGATTCTCACCCGGTTCCCTTCCGACCCTCCTGACGGACTCTAATAAATCCGCACGGGCCGGATGACCATAAGGTCACGTTTGATGCGATATAAAGAATCAAGGCCGGTTCCCATGACGGACCTTCTCCAAGGTCTCGTGCCGCACGAGGCGGGAACCCGTACCCCGTTTCACGCCGCAAAATTAGGAATTTTTTTTTAAACCGCCCCATACCTCCCGTTTTTTAACATTTTGCTCCTATTCCGGCTACGTTTCACAATCATGACCGTCCGTCAGCATATACGGCGCGGGCGGACTCCCGACAAGAAATCCGCCCGCGCGTTTATCAGGTTCCGGCAATGTGCCGTATATGTCAGTTCACCTCTTCGGTCACCACATCGACGGCATCAGGCTCCTTGGCCTCGCGCTCGGCCTCGTCGCGAAGCAGAGCGGCGTAATCCTCCTTGCTGGCGACCACCAGCCTGTCGTATTCGCGCAGACCGGTACCGGCGGGAATGAGGTGACCGCAAATAACGTTCTCCTTCATGCCTTCGAGGGTATCTGTCTTGCCGTTGATGGCAGCCTCGTTCAGGACCTTGGTGGTCTCCTGGAACGATGCGGCGGAAATGAAGCTCTTGGTCTGAAGCGCGGCACGGGTTATACCCTGCAGTATCTGCTCGGAGGTGGCGGGCACGGCATCGCGTACCACTATCTCGCGCAGGTCTTTGCGCTTCAGGGCTGAGTTCTCGTCGCGCAGCTTGCGGGCGGTGATTATCTGGCCGGCAGAGAGCGTGGTGCTGTCGCCCGGGTCCACAATCACTTTCTTGCCCCAGATGCGGTCGTTCTCCTCGGCGAAGTCCAGTTTGTCCACGACCTGCTGTTCCAGGAAACGGGTGTCACCCGGGTCAAGGATATTGACCTTGCGCATCATCTGACGCACTATGACCTCGAAATGCTTGTCGTTAATCTTAACGCCCTGCATACGATACACGTCCTGTACCTCGTTGACGATATAGTCCTGTACGGCTGTGGGACCTTTGATATTAAGGATGTCGGCAGGTGTCACCGCACCGTCGCTGAGAGGTGTTCCGGCACGCACGTAGTCGTTCTCCTGCACAAGCAGCTGCTTGGTGAGGGGCACGAGATACTTCTTTTCCTCGCCCAATTTGGAGGTGACGGAAATCTCGCGGTTACCACGTTTGATGCGTCCGAACTTGACCTCTCCGTCAATCTCGCTGACGATAGCGGGGTTGGACGGGTTACGGGCCTCGAACAGCTCGGTGACACGGGGCAGACCACCGGTGATGTCGCCCGCGCTATTGGATGCGCGAGGTATCTTCACGAATACCTGACCGGGTGTCAGCTCATCGCCGTCATCTATCAGCAGATGGGCGCCCATAGGCAACGAGTAAGTGCGGACTATCTCGCCTGCGCTGTTTACCAGGTGGGCCTCCGGAGCCTTGGTACGGTCCTTGCTCTCAATCATAATCTTTTCGCGCAGACCGGTAGCCTCGTCGGCCTCCACGCGATAAGTGACGCCTTCTATCACGTTCTCGAAACGGACCTTACCGGCTTCCTCGCTGACAATAACCGCGTTGAAGGGGTCCCATTCGCAAATCATGTCTCCCTTCTTCACCATGGAGTCGGGACCGAAGTAGAGTTTGGAGCCGTAGGGGATGTTGGCGGTGGTGAGCACGGCGCCGCTGTTAGGCTCCACTATGCGCATCTCGGCCATACGTCCGACTACGATTTCGTTGCCGTCGCTGTCCTTGACCGTGCGCAGTTCATCTATCTCGAGGCGACCGTCATAGCGGGAAGTGACATCCTTGACCGCAGCCACGTTACCGGCGACACCACCCACGTGGAATGTACGCAGGGTAAGCTGTGTACCGGGCTCGCCGATAGACTGGGCGGCAATCACGCCGACAGCCTCGCCTTTCTGAACCATACGGTGGTTGGAGAGGTTGCGTCCATAGCACTTGGCACACACGCCCTTCTTGCTCTCGCAAGTCAGTACGGAGCGAATCTCCACCTGCTCTATGGGTGATTTCTCTATCTTGTCGGCAATGGCCTCGGTGATTTCCTCGCCGGCCCGCACATAGACCTCGCCGGTCATGGGGTCCGTAACGTCGTGAACGGAGACACGGCCCAGGATACGCTCGGAAAGGGTGGCGACCACCTCCTCGTTGTTCTTGATTTCGGTACATACCAGGCCGCGCAGTGTGCCGCAGTCCTCCTCGGTGATAATCACGTCGTGGGCTACGTCGACAAGACGACGGGTAAGATAACCGGCGTCGGCGGTCTTCAATGCCGTATCCGCAAGACCCTTACGGGCACCGTGGGTAGAGATGAAGTACTCCAACACTGAAAGGCCTTCCTTGAAGTTCGCCAAAATCGGGTTCTCGATAATCTGACCGCCCTCGGCACCGCTCTTCTGCGGCTTGGCCATAAGACCACGCATACCGGCGAGCTGACGAATCTGGTCCTTAGAACCACGGGCTCCTGAGTCAAGCATCATGAAGATTGGGTTGAAGCCCTGGTTGGCTGCTGTAAGCTGCTTCATCAATGTGCTTGTCAAGCGGGAGTTGACGTGCGTCCAAATATCAATAATCTGGTTGTAGCGCTCGTTGTTGGTGATGAATCCCATGTTGTAGTTGTTCATCACTTCTTCAACCTGCGCGTAACCTTCTTTTACGTATTCTTCCTTCTCGGCAGGGATAAGCACGTCGCCCAAGTTGAACGACAAGCCGCCCTTGAATGCCATGTAGTAACCGAGGTTCTTGATGTCGTCAAGGAACTTGGCTGAACGAACCACACCGCAACGCTTGATGACGGCGCCGATGATGTCGCGCAACGATTTCTTGGAAATCAATGTGTTGACATAGCCCATCTCCTCTGGCACGTTCTGGTTGAAGAGCAGACGTCCGACAGACGTTTCCTTAACCATTGTCTTCACGAGGTTTCCGTTTTCGTCAAGGTCGTCGACAACAACAGAGATTATGGCGTGAAGCGTACATTTGCCTTCGTTGTATGCAATCTGAGCCTCTTCCGGTCCGTAGAACACAAGACCCTCGCCCTTGTCGCCCTTGCGGAGCTTGGTGATGTAGTACAGACCAAGCACCATATCCTGCGACGGCACGGTGATAGGAGCGCCGTTGGCCGGGTTAAGGATGTTGTGCGCACCGAGCATCAGCAACTGTGCCTCGAGCACTGCCTCGTTGCCGAGAGGCAAGTGAACAGCCATCTGGTCACCGTCGAAGTCGGCGTTGAACGCCGTACATGCCAACGGGTGCAACTGGATAGCCTTGCCCTCGATCATGCGTGGCTGGAATGCCTGGATACCAAGACGGTGAAGTGTCGGGGCACGGTTGAGAAGCACCGGATGACCCTTCATCACGTATTCAAGGATATCCCATACAATCGGCTCCTTGCGGTCTACAATCTTCTTGGCGCTCTTCACTGTCTTCACAATGCCGCGCTCAATAAGCTTGCGGATGATAAACGGTTTATAAAGTTCGGCTGCCATGTCTTTTGGCAAACCGCATTCATGCATCTTCAATTCCGGACCTACAACGATTACCGAACGCGCTGAGTAGTCGACACGCTTACCGAGCAAGTTCTGACGGAAACGTCCCTGCTTACCCTTCAAGCTGTCGCTGAGTGACTTCAACGGACGGTTGCTCTCGGTCTTTACAACGCTTGACTTGCGTGAGTTGTCGAGCAATGAGTCGACTGCCTCCTGAAGCATACGCTTCTCGTTGCGGAGAATCACCTCTGGCGCCTTGATCTCGATAAGGCGTTTCAAGCGGTTGTTACGGATAATGACTCTACGATAAAGGTCGTTCAAGTCGCTGGTGGCGAAACGGCCGCCGTCCAACGGAACGAGCGGGCGCAATTCCGGAGGAGTGACAGGCACCACTTTCAGCACCATCCACTCCGGTTTGTTGCGGTTTTTCGACGCACGGAACGACTCTACAACCTGCAGACGTTTCAATGCCTCCGTCTTGCGCTGTTGCGACGTGTCGGTGTCGGCACGGTGGCGCAACTCGTAAGAAAGGCTGTCAAGGTCTACGCTCTTCAACAAATCGTAGATTGCGTCGGCACCCATCTTGCAGATGAACTTGTTGGGGTCTGAGTCCTCGAGCATCGAGTTCTCGCGCGGCAACTTGTCCACGATTTCAAGATATTCGTCTTCCGAAAGGAGGTCGAGACGGGCAAGGTCCTCATGACCCTCAAGCTCGGCTGCGGCTCCCGGTTGGATTACGATATAGCGCTCGTAGTAGATTACAGAATCAAGCTTCTTCGACGGCAAGCCGAGAAGATAACCGATTTTGTTAGGCAATGAGCGGAAATACCAGATATGGGCTACCGGCACGACCAAAGAGATATGGCCTGTACGTTCGCGGCGCACTTTCTTCTCTGTAACTTCCACGCCGCAACGGTCGCAGACGATGCCTTTGTAACGGATGCGTTTGTACTTTCCGCAGTGGCACTCATAGTCCTTTACCGGACCAAAAATGCGCTCGCAGAACAGACCGTCGCGTTCAGGTTTGTAAGTTCGATAGTTGATCGTCTCAGGCTTGAGCACCTCGCCGTATGACCGCTCAAGGATTTCTTCCGGCGAAGCAAGCCCGATCGTAATCTTCGAAAAGTTACTTTTTATTCTATTATCTTTATTGAATGCCATATTCTTTTGTCGTTTTATTCCAAGTTTATGCTAAGTCCCAGACCACGAAGCTCGTGCAGAAGCACGTTCAAGGATTCAGGTATGCCCGGAGTTGGCATAGGCTCGCCTTTGACGATTGCCTCGTATGCCTTGCTGCGGCCAACCACGTCGTCACTCTTGATTGTCAGGATCTCTTGAAGGATGTGGGATGCGCCGAATGCCTCAAGCGCCCAAACCTCCATCTCTCCGAAACGCTGTCCACCGAATTGTGCCTTACCGCCGAGTGGCTGCTGCGTAATCAATGAGTACGGGCCAATGCTGCGGGCATGCATCTTGTCTTCAACCATGTGGCCGAGCTTAAGCATGTAGATTACACCAACGGTTGCCGGTTGGTCGAAGCGCTCGCCTGTGCCGCCATCGTAAAGGTATGTCTTACCATAGCGTGGCACTCCCGCCTTGTCGGTCCATGAATTGAGGTCGTCGAGGCTCGCTCCGTCGAAAATCGGAGTGGCGAATTTCTCGCCAAGCTCGCGGCCTGCCCATCCGAGAACGGTCTCGAAAATCTGTCCCAAGTTCATACGTGACGGCACACCAAGCGGGTTCAAAACGATATCCACTGGAGTTCCGTCGGCAAGGAACGGCATATCTTCCTGACGCACTACGCGCGAAACGATACCCTTGTTACCGTGGCGACCCGCCATCTTGTCACCGACACCGATCTTACGCTTCTTGGCAACATAAACCTTGGCAAGCTGCATGATGCCTGAAGGAAGCTCGTCGCCGATAGAGAAGTCAAACTTCTTGCGGCGCAATTCTGCATCGATTTCCTTCGACTTGCGCAGGTAGTTGATAATCGTGTCGTGGATCATATCGTTCTTGTGAGCGTCTGTTGTCCACTTGCTGAGGTTGATGGTGTCGAATTCCTCGATGCCCTTCAAATACTCTGCCGTAAACTTCTCGCCCTTAGGAATAACCTCTGTGCCGAGGAAGTCCTTCACGCCTTGCGAAGTCTTGCCGTCGGTAAGCGTGATGAGTTTCTCGATAAGACGTGCCTTCAAAGCCACCTGACGCTGTTCGAATTCCTCGTCCATCTGCTGAAGCTCAAGGTTTGCCGCCTTGCCCTTCTTCTTCTGTGCCTTTGCATAAAGGTTGGTCTTAACAATCACACCCTTCAACGAAGGAGAAGCCTTCAACGACGCATCCTTCACATCGCCAGCCTTGTCACCGAAGATGGCACGGAGAAGTTTTTCCTCCGGCGTCGGGTCGCTCTCGCCCTTAGGTGTGATCTTACCGATAAGGATGTCGCCCGGCACAACGTGTGCGCCCACACGGACAATTCCGCGCTCGTCGAGATCCTTTGTAGCGTCCTCGCTGACGTTTGGAATGTCTGACGTAAGTTCCTCCATTCCTCGTTTTGTCTCGCGCACCTCAAGAGAGTACTCGCTGACGTGGACAGACGTAAGGATATCCTCACGCACCATGCGCTCGTTGAGCACGATGGCATCCTCGTAGTTGTAACCCTTCCATGGCATGAACGCCACCTTAAGGTTGCGGCCGAGTGCGAGCTCGCCGTTTTCCGTGGCATAACCCTCTGTCAGAATCATTCCCTTCTCGACGCGCTGTCCCTTCTTGCAGATTGGACGCAAGTCGATTGTGGTGCTCTGGTTGGTCATGCGGAATTTCGGAATGATATATTCTTTAACCGAGTCCTCGAAATTCACGAATTCCTCGTCCTCAGTACGGTCATAGCGGATTCTGATAACGCTGGCGTCAACAAACTCGATGACACCGGCGCCCTCTGCCATAATCTGTGTGCGGGAGTCGTGGGCAAGCTGCTTCTCAATGCCTGTGCCGACAATAGGAGCCTCGCTGCGCAACAACGGCACAGCCTGGCGCATCATGTTCGATCCCATCAACGCACGGTTGGCATCATCGTGCTCAAGGAACGGAATCAAAGATGCGGCGATTGAGGCAATCTGCATCGGCGACACGTCCATAAGCTGCACTTCTTCCGGTGCTACCACAGGGAAGTCGGCGTCAAGACGCGCTTTAACCTTGTTTCTTACGAAAGTGCCGTCATCGTTAAGCGGAGCGTTGCCCTGCGCGATGATCTGACCTTCCTCGATTTCCGCTGTCAGATAAGTGACGTGGCTGTTGTCGAGATCCACCTTGCTGTTCTCAACCTTGCGGTAAGGAGTCTCGATAAAGCCGAGGTTGTTGATTTTAGCAAACACACACAACGACGAAATCAAACCGATGTTAGGACCCTCAGGGGTCTCAATCGGGCAAAGACGTCCGTAGTGGGTGTAGTGCACGTCGCGCACCTCAAATCCGGCACGGTCACGCGACAAACCGCCAGGACCGAGAGCCGACATTCTTCGCTTGTGAGTAATCTCGGCAAGCGGGTTGGTCTGGTCCATGAACTGCGACAATGCGTTGGTTCCGAAGAACGTATTGATAACGGAAGAGATTGTCTTGGCGTTGATCAGGTCAATCGGAGTAAACACCTCGTTGTCGCGGACGTTCATACGCTCACGGATTGTACGCGCCATACGTGCAAGGCCTACTCCAAACTGATTGTAGAGCTGCTCGCCTACGGTACGCACACGACGGTTCGAAAGGTGGTCGATATCGTCGACATCCGACTTCGAATTGATAAGCTCAATCAAATACTTGATGATGGCGATGATGTCTTCCTTAGTCAACACTTTCACCTCCTCCGGCACTGTAAGCGACAATTTCTTGTTGATGCGGTAACGGCCCACATCGCCCAAGTCATAACGCTTCTCGGAGAAGAAAAGGTTGGTTATCACCTCACGCGCGCTCGCATCGTCCGGTGGCTCCGCGTTGCGCAATTGGCGATAGATATAGTTGATAGCCTCTTTTTCAGAGTTGCTTGAGTCTTTCTGGAGTGTATTGAAGATAATCGAGTAGTCGCTCATGTCTACATCCTCCTTGTGCAGAAGGATGGTCTGAAGTCCCGAATCAAGGATTTCCTGGATATGCTCCTCCTCGATAACGGTCTCGCGGTCGATGACCACATCGTTTCGCTCAATCGAAACCACCTCGCCGGTGTCTTCGTCAACGAAATCTTCAACCCACGTTTTCAACACACGGGCGGCAAGCTTGCGGCCAATGCATTTCTTCAGGTTCGTTTTGTTTACTTTTATTTCCTCAGCAAGACCAAAGATTTCTATGATGTCTTTATCGCTGTCAAGACCGATGGCACGCAACAATGTTGTTACCGGCAATTTCTTCTTGCGGTCGATGTAGGCATACATCACATTGTTGATGTCAGTGGCAAACTCTATCCATGAGCCACGGAACGGGATGATACGTGCTGAATACAATTTGGTTCCGTTGGCGTGTGTGCTCTGTCCGAAGAACACACCAGGCGAACGGTGCAGCTGCGACACGACAACGCGCTCCGCACCGTTGATCACAAACGTGCCCTTTTCCGTCATATACGGAATCGGTCCAAGATAAACATCCTGGATTACGGTGTCGAAGTCCTCATGGTCGGGATCCGTACAGTATAATTTTAATTTTGCCTTCAACGGCACACTATATGTCAAGCCGCGCTCAAGACATTCCTCTATCGTATATCTCGGCGGGTCGATGTAATAGTCTAAGAATTCGAGCACAAAGTTATTCCTTGTGTCGGCAATTGGAAAGTTTTCCGCAAAAACCTTGTACAATCCCTCGTTCTTTCTCTTCTCTAACGGAGTGTCCAGCTGCAAGAAATCGTGAAACGACTTCAGCTGAATCTCCAAAAAGTCGGGGAAGGGCAACGGATTCTTTACGGAGGCGAAATTTACGCGTGGTTTTACTGTTGAAACTGACATAAAAATAATATTAATTGAACCCGAAATTGAAAATAACACAAAAAGGTTAAGAATCGACTTTATAGGGGATTCTTAACCTAATTACCTGAATTTCAGGCAATATTATTTAAGTTCAACTTCAGCTCCAGCCTCTTCGAGTTGTTTCTTAAGAGCCTCAGCCTCAGCTTTAGCAACACCTTCCTTGATTGTGCTAGGTGCACCGTCTACCAAGTCCTTAGCTTCTTTCAAACCAAGACCACAAGCTTCCTTAACGGCCTTAACTACTTGAA
>ERZ860264.887-NODE-887-length-24011-cov-3.068793_pt1 | contig 24011 bp, 7 predicted proteins | sample MGYA00509980_ERZ860264 | MGnify/ENA primary metagenome ERZ860264 (study PRJEB30046, sample SAMN00715212) | human gut metagenome | study: EMG produced TPA metagenomics assembly of the A metagenome-wide association study of gut microbiota in type 2... | reverse complement strand
ATTTTCTGTATTTCTTCCGCGGAGAGGACGAGATTCGAACTCGTGGTAGAGAATAACCCCTACGACAGTTTAGCAAACTGTTGGTTTCAGCCACTCACCCACCTCTCCAGTGGTTCGCTTTTGCGAGTGCAAAGATATATCAGATATTTCAGTCTGCCAAATTTTTTGGGATGTTTTTTTGCAGTTATTTTTCACAATATATGCAAGTCGTTGTCTGTCAGCGGTGGTTGCGGAACGTTGTGGTTGCGGAGTTTTGCAATGCGGCAAATTTTAAGTATGTTTGCATATGCATCTCGGCAGAGCAGGCCCAATCAAGTATGGATGCTTTGCGCTCGATTTGCACTGTCTTATGGTGAAAAATAAGGATATGGGAGAAACTGCGATATCATTGGTGGAGTTCAATCGGCGCATCGGCGGCTTGCTGCACGATGCGTCGGTGCAGCGGTGCTGGGTTGTGGCTGAGACAAGCGACGTGCGTCAGAGCGGCGGTCACTGCTATCTTGAGTTGGTGCAGAAGGATGCACAGACGGGGCAGACGCTTGCCCGTATGCGTGGCATTGTCTGGGCGAGTGTGTATGCCCGTCTGCGTTGTGAGTTTGAGAGAGCCACGGGGCAGCCGTTTGCGTCGGGAATGAATGTGATGGTTGAGGTCAGTGCCAATTTCCATGAGCAGTACGGGCTGTCGGTGGTGATAACCGGCATCAATCCCACTTATACGCTCGGCGACATGGCCCGTCAGCGCCTGGAGATACTCAACCGGCTGAGGAGCGAGGGCATAATTGATATGAACAAGCAGTTGCCGTGGGCCGACGTTGCTCAGCGTGTCGCTGTGATTTCTGCCGCTGGCGCTGCCGGATATGGCGATTTTATGAATCAGCTTCACAACAACCCGTCGGGCATCAAGTTCTACACGTGTCTTTTCCCGGCGGTGATGCAGGGGCAGAGCACGGTGACGTCGGTCATCGCCGCTTTGGAGCGCATCAACGACTATGCCGATCTTTTCGACTGTGTGGTGATAATCCGTGGTGGCGGCTCGACAAGCGATTTGAATTCGTTCGACAACTATGACCTTGCTGCCAACGTAGCGCAGTTTCCGTTGCCGGTGATATGCGGCATCGGGCACGACCGCGACAATACGGTGGTCGACTCGGTGGCGTCGGTGAGGGTGAAGACGCCCACGGCTGCCGCAGAATGGCTGCTCGACCGCGCGCAGTCGGCTCTCGACCATGTCAACGCACTCACAGACATGGTGGTCGACTCTGCCACGCAGATGCTTTCGGGCGCGCGTCAGCAGCTGGCATATTTCACAAGCGGCATTCCGTTGATGGCCGACAACATCGTGGTGCGCCACCGCGCACGTCTGCAGCAGATTGCCGCGGCGATACCTGTTGTGGCGGCACGGCGCATCGACGGAGCCGGCAAGGATTTGGCGTTTGCCTCACAACGGGTGGCAATGGCGGCACGGCAGTGTGTGGCTAACGAGCGGCAGCGCGTGACGGGGCTTGAGAAGCAGGTCGAGCTGCTGTCGCCCGACCGCGTGTTGCGCCGTGGCTATTCGCTGACGCTTCGCGACGGACATGTGGTCTCCTCTGCCTCGTCGCTCCGTGCCGGCGACAGTCTCGTCACCCGCTTTGCCGACGGCGAGCGAACGTCGGTGGTGGAGTGAGGCAGTGCTATCTCCTGGGCGCACGGGGTTATCTGACGATGACTTTGGTGGTGCCGAAGATGTAGAGCCCGGGCTGGAAGTCGCTGTATGTGGCAATGCCGGGCTGCACGTCAAGGATGCGGTAGAGTTGACCCGCTACCGTTACCACATTCAGTCTTGTTGCCATCGTGCTCTCGATGCGCACGCGCTGGTTGCCGATTGCGCGGACGGTTATATGGTCTTCTTTCTGTGTGTCATCCTCGTTCTCTTCCATGTCGGGCATAATGTTGTCGGCATTCTGTTCGGCGATGTTGATCACCGAAGTGTAGTCGTAACGGGCGTTTGACCTCGTTGCCGTCGGCGACATATATGTGCGGAACGGCGTCACTGTCGACAGCGATGAAGCATCGTCGAAAGCCGTGCCGCTGTTGTTCATTCCATACACATTGCCGTTGCTCACATTGATGGCGGAGAAAGTGCCGAGGTGAGAGTATTTTCCGCCTACCATAGTTGCCATACCTTTTGTGACCGGGATGGTTATTGCGCCGTACGACGTGTCGCCGGTGTGGTTGTCGCCGTAGGCGTTGAATGTCACGGTCTGAGCGTCTTCCCAAGCCTCGAAAATATCGTTGTAGAACGCACTTGAGAGGTCGAACTCATAGTAGCGCGCACCAGGGAAGCGCACGATGTAGGGCACTTCGCCTGCAAGACGCAGGTAGTCGGGGTAATTGTGTGACGTCGCATAGTACGGGTTGGCATACTGGTTGTAGAGCTTGTCGGCGTAGTTGTCGACGAAGAACGTATTTGCGAAAGTGTAGGAAACACCATTTGTCAAGGCATTGCCCGAAGCGTCGGTAGGGGAGAACAAGGCTGCGCCAGGACGCTGGAACACTGCCGACGGAACGTTGCCCTCTGAGGCAATCGATGTCAGTCCACGGAGCCAGTACTCATGGTGCAGGGAGTGGATGTTCTGACTTGGGTTGTCGGTTTCCGCGTCCGACGGCGAGCCGTAGAAATGCGTTATCTCTCCGTTGAGCGATGCGGCGACCTTGTCGACGGTGAACGGCAGGCAGATGCCTTCCCATGCGCCTTTGCTGTCCTCTGCATAGTACATTGGTCTGCGCACATACCATGCGCGGTCGTTGACGTTGAACGCAATCGGCACGCAGAGATTGTTGTTGTTGCAAGTCTCTCCATCTCCGTTCTCGTTGTCGGGAGTGCGCTCCACGAGGTGTAACAGAGTGGTGCTGTAGCCGTCGATGCCTTTGGTTATATGGTGTCCGTTTATCAAAGCCTCTCTTGTAGTCTCGTTGTAGTTGAGTGCTTTTTCCACCACGTCGTAAGCCTCGTTGCCTGTTGCCTCGTCATTATCGGCGGTGTAGACAAGGAGATTCTGCGTGATGCCTGCGTCCTCTTTCACAACGAAGTCGTTGAAACGGCTGGCGTTGTCGTCCATAGGAGGGTAGAAGATGCCACCGACTGTTTCCGTCGCTGCAGGAAGGTCGTGCAGGCAAGTGAAGTCGACAGCCGTGGTAGCAGAATCGTGCACGTAGGTGCTCATAGTGATTGAGCCATTGTTGTAGGCGTTGTAGTGGAACGCGTCGAGCGTCGTATCGCCGTAGTAGGCGGCGGTGCGGTATACGCGGTTGCTCATATAGCTGTTCTGGTGCGAAGCGATATCGCGTGGGTAGTTGTCGGGGTTGTGCTGAAGCGACTGTCCCCAGAAGAGGAAGTCGTTCATAAGTTCAGTGCCGCTGTTGTTGGCGTTGAACAGAGGCGTGTAGACAACAGGTGTCGGGATGCTGCCGTCGGCGTTGTATTTTACGCGCGGCGCGTCGAGCGGGTGCGTCTTGTCGTGACGGGTCTCCACCTGTTCGTAGTTGGGGATGTCGCCACCCTTGCCGATACGCAGATATGTGATGCCGGTGTTGTTGCTGGTGATGGCATCCGTGCGGCACGCATACTGATAGTCGCCGTTGGCATAGTAGGCTGACACGTATTTCAGAATCTCATTGTCGGCGTCAGCCTCAGTGCTTGATGTTGTCGGCTCGGCGCGGTGGCGAGCGCGTAGATAGTACTCGTTGAGGTCGTATGCCACCCGTCCAAGTCGGAAATCCTCCGTGGTGTATCCCTCGTATGGAGAGCCATCCCAGCGATAGACAATAGGCGTCGATCCGCTTTTGCCCGATGCCGGCGCATACTCGAAGCAGCAGTGGTAGTTTCCGATTTTGCCGTCGGCAGTCAAGTTGGATATCCTGCCGGAAGCAAGTCCGAGGTTATATATGTTGCCAGAACTTTCGATGCTGTTGAAAAGAGATTTTCCCGAAGGGATGCCGCTGATCACGTGACCGTCGCCATGCAGGATTCCCGCGAAGTCGGAAATGTAGTATCCGCCCTTGTCGGTTGCTTCCAGAGCAATGTCGTTCTGCAGGAAGAACTGAGCTTTTGCGCCATAGCGCGGAGCGTTGCTGTCAGTTCCGATAGAGTCGACGAAAGCGACAAATGCAGAGAGGTCGCTCTTGTCGGAAATGTAGATTCGCGGTTCCGGCAACGGGTCTGATTCCGTAGTGTCAAGGCTTTCCTCATTGACGCGGGTTATCGCCTCGGCAAGGTGCAGGTTTATACCAGCCTTGTGGGGATCCATGCGGTGGTAGTTGTGCACGACAAACTTGTCGGCGTCGTGCATGTCCACCTCCAGGATGTCGTTGAGTCCCGTTATCGAGACGCCGAGTTGTATTCCGTAGCCGTTCATATAGTAATAAGCAGGGACGTCGAGAAGGTCGTCGGTCTTGTCGTAGTGACAGCCCGCAAACAGACCTTTGCCATTTTCATCGGCTTGGTTGAAAGTGTCGTAGCCTGTTGCCACGTTGTTGCTGATATTTTCTTTGGTCCACGGCGTGGTGTCTTTAAACTCCCACTTGCCGTCGGCTCCCATTTGCCGCTTTCCGATGCGCCAGTAGTAGCCGTTGACCGCAAACGACTGGTCTGCGCTGACCACGATGTTGTCTTTGGTAACGCGCACCATCTCGCCCGGCAGCGCGCAGTTTCCGATAGTGATTTGTCCGCTGACGGTTGGCCCCTGCACATATTCGATTGTCAGATATATTGTGTAGGTGTATTCGCGCTGAACGTAGTATATCGTAGGGTTGCTCTCGTCGATTGTGACGTCGGAGATGTTGTCCACCTTTTCATACGTTTTGTTGGCAGTGTCGTAGGTGAACAGGCTCTCGATCTTCACAAACTCTTCGGTCTGAGGTTGGTAGTAGGTGTTGTTGGCATCGAGGTTGCCCGATTCCACCAGCTCGTAGCCAGACTCGGTCTTCTTGTAGAATTTACCTGTGTTGGTGTATATCGGCTTGTTGTCGGTCTCACTGACATATTCCTCGTAGGCTGGCGCCTTCAGCACGAGCGTTGCCATACTCTTTCTGCCGAGGTGCTTGTCGAAGTAGTCGGGCTCAACGTAGTTTGTGTTGTCGACCATGTCCACCAGACGGAACGAAATCTTGGCATCCTCCTTCAGCCCCGCAGGCAGCGAGTTGTTGAAAAGGGTGGCTTCGTCGTCGCCCTTTTCTCTCATCGACAGCAGTGCGGCAAAGCCTTTCGACGCCTTGTCGGGATCGTCGATGGAGGTTGCGCCTGAGAAGTTGTTGCTCTCCGCGCCGCCGACATATAGTTTGTAGCCTCCGGCAACTGCGTCGGAATAGTATGTCTTGTCGGTTTCGTTGGTCTCGGTTCCTGTGAGATAGTTTCGATATTCCAGGTCGCTTGAGTATTGGCTCTTGTCGTCGGGATGGCCGCTGCGCATCTTCCAGTTGAAGATGCTTATAGGCTGGGTGCTCTTCAATCCGGCGAGAACGGTGAGTCCGTCCTTGTTGTCGCTGTCGAATTCGATCGGATTCTCTTTCGACGACTTGAACGTGTATCCTGAGATGTTGACATTGTAGTAATAATGGAATCCGGTGACATACCAATAGTGTACCTTCACGTCGTCGACCGTCTTGTCCGAGCCCGGCGCGGTGATGGCATAGTATCCTGTCGGGAAACAGTCGTCGACGATGTATCGGCCCTTGTGGTATGGGAACACAAAGTTGCCGGTGGTCTCGAGGAAGTCCTCCTCGTGGGAGTCGCCGTCATGCCGCTTGTGATTGTTGTCGGCATACACATAGCCTCCGCCCTCATCCTCGCGTACGTTGATAAGGTTCATTTCCACAACGCCGTAGATTGGGCCGTACAGTTTGTTTTCCACCACTTTTTTACGGTCGGAGTCGTATGTTTCATGACAAAGTTGAATCTTCATTGCATATCCCGAAGCGATGCCGATCATGTTCATTGCCGTTCCGTCGTTTCGTTTCTGGAACTCTCCGAACGGATCCTCGGCGTTTTCCTTGTCCTTGTTGGCGTTATAGTCGTCGATGTAGTGCTGCTTGACGCCCTGGTACGACATTCCGGCAAAGGCAGTGTTGTCGGTAGAGGCGGAGGCAAGCTGACCGTTGCGGTTGCGCCACATCCCGGTGTTGAAATCCACATTCGACTTTATTGCGCTTACATAGAGGATATTGTTTGAGAATCCCATGTAATTGCGGGCTTTCGTGCTGTATCTGAAGTCCGTGTTGTTGTCGGGCTTCGCTTCCAGATTTCCATTGCTGTCAAATCGGATGTCGTTTGCCACCATCTTGATTTCTCCGACACGGGCGATGGAGTAGGGCGTCTTGTTGACGTCGTTCACCGTATAGTCGCGGGCGCCGAGCAGAGAGAAGCAGTTGTCCTCCAGACGGATGATGTCGAGCCGCTGGAATGTGTTCAGAATCTTTGGATTGTCGATGGTGTGTCCGGCAAATCCATATCCTGTCAGGTCGGCGCTGCGGAAACCCTGGGCATACGACAGGTGTCCGTCGCCGAAGATGCCGCCCTCGCTGTCGTATTCGTAGAACTCATTTTCTCTGATTCCCTCAAGTCCCGACGGCGGAGTTGCGCCCGATTTGAAGAAATATTTGTCCTGCAGCGAAATGTAGCGGTATGAGTATATGCCGTTGGCGGCATCGGCGTCGCTGGCATAGTGCTTGTAGTAATAGCCGTATAGGTCGGTGCCGTCGGGCAGTTGCACCGGTCTGATGTCTTGGTGGGAGATGGTGATATGTTCACTGTCCTTGTTGTCGCCGACAAGCACAAGCGTGTTGCCGCAGAATCCAGCCGTAGAGCCGCCGGGCAACAAGTTAAGATCATCGCCGTTGCCGTTGGCGATTATGGCATAGTCGAGATTGTATTTGTCGGTTAGTTTCAGCACGGTTGTGTTGTTGGCTAATACCGAGCCTTGAGCCACCGAATATCCGCCGCCATAGACAGCCTCGTCAATGGTGATGTTGACGTTTTCCCAGCCCACCGACGGCGCGGCGGAAACTATCTTCTTGAAGTAGTGGGCGCGGTTTGCGTCGGTAATCGTGTCGCGCATGCCGTTGCCGTTGTCGATAGCCACGATGTCTTCGTAGACGCCCTGCGATATCCACTCGTCATTAAGCAGATATATGTGCTGCTTGATGGCAGGTGTCTTTTCCTTTCCGTTGTCGTTCTCAACTCCAAGATTCTTCCGGTCGGCGCGTTTAAGCTCATATCTGCCTCGGACATGGTTTTGGCGGTTGGTCGAGTAGTAGGTTGGATATCCCACAATCACCTGAGTGGAGCCATACACATAGCCCGAATATGAGCCGCCCGTGACGGCGCGGAATATGTGGCCGTTGAGCATCTTGATAGTCGAGTAGCCCACCACGTTGCCCTGCTGGCCTCCGCCGTAGATGAAGTTGGCAGAGACGCCCAGACCTTCCGGATTGCTGTCGGGGTCGACCACGCCGCAAGGCAGAAACTTGTTGCCGTCCATTTTTGGCTCGGAGCATTTCACCGATTCGCCGATTGTCACGTTTGCGATTCCGTATACGAAGCTTTCCATACCGTATCCGGCACCGTAAACGTTGAGTGCGGAATATTCGGCAGCCTTGACCAGCAGCTCGTTCGACTTCTCCAGCTTGTCTCTGTCCTTTCCCGCCAGCATGTCGCTCTGCAGGTTTATGCAGACGTCGCCGACGATTGTTCCGCTCTTGAAGCATCCGCCATACACATTTCCGCCGACGTATGCGCCGTTTTTCTCTTTAGGCATAAATTTGTTGCGGATGTTGAGTTTGATGAACGGATATTCAGAGTCGGCATCGCCGAGCAGATATCCGCCCCTGTGCTTGGCCTTGCCTTTGTAGTCGTAGTTGGTATTGTTGCATCCGCCCACAATCTTGTCGGTTATGGTCAGCCCTTCCGGAAATGTGTATTCAAGCACATTTCCTATTTTGCCGCTTGTCTTCGGCATAACGTTCATATTACCGCGGTTTCCTCCGCAACAGAACGTGCCGATGATGCAGTTTGTCAGACCTTCTCCAGTCTCGCTGCCGTTCCATTTGAGCGAGCCTTGTATGTCGGTCTCCACCGGTTGGAAGTAGAGGTCGAGTAGGTGCGGATACACAATCGGACGTTTGCTTTTTTCCGTTGGTAGATACACTGTGTTGATGTTTGCGTTTTCGGAGTCGTTGATCCAGTCGATAGGCTCAGCAAGATCCAGCTCCTGGGTGTAGTCGTAGATGTCGCCGTTCAGCTTCTGGAACATATTCATGAAGTCGTTGTCCTCCGACGTCACAAACAGCTCCTCGCCGTTGCATCCCATGAACACGCCGCCGATACGTACGTGGCTTCCTATGTTGACGCTGATGTCGCCGACAGACTTGTCGGCATCTTCCGAAGCCCCGTAGGCAAGCATCTTCAGCACGGTTGCGGAGTTGCCGCCGCCATACACGTTTCCGTCGATGCGTACCGTGTCGGATGTAGACACACCATGGATGTTGATGCTCACTTTGTTGGTCAGCGGACGCCATGAGTTGATGTTCACCATCTTCACCGCGTCGCTTGTGGCTTTTAACTGCGTCATGTTCTCGCGCATAGGCACGGTGTAGACCAACGGCACCGTCTCGGAGTCGGGGTCGTTGGGATTGATGGGATAATACTCGTTGACCGTCACATTCTTGTTTCCGTTTCGGTCGGTGGCATACAGGTAGTTTCCGTTGCCTGCGCCATACACGTTGCCAAACAGATGGCCGCCGTAGATGTTGATGGTGGTTCCTGTGCCGCCGTTGTCCATGAAGTAGCCATTCTTGTTCAGTCCCACGTTGACATATCCCGACACGTCGTTGCCGCCATACACGTTGCCATGAATGAAAATGTCGGCATTGCTGTAGGTATGGGGACTTGTAGCCGGCTTGTTGTCGCCAATTCTCACAGTCGTGCTCTTAAGCACATCGCCCATAAATCCGCCTCCGAAAATGTCGTGGCAGTCGATGGCCTTCAGCTCCACGTCGGTTGAGTTGACTGAACTGTAGGTGCCTCCTCCGAACACACGACGGCAGAACACGCCACCGGAGCCCACGATGTGCGTGTCGCCGAACACTTTGCCTGAATATCCGCCACCGATGATGTCCATCACCGAGTAGCCGTTGAAAAAGTGCTTGTATTCCTCGCCTTTCACGATGTCGATGCCTTCGAGGATGCTTCCTCGTCCTTCCATTTCCACGTTTACATACGTGTCACCCATCACGATGGCATTCTCACCGAATCCTCCGCCGAACACGCTGAATTGCGGTGTGCCGATTTTTTCGTAGATTTCTTTCCACTCAATGCTTTCAAAGAAATTCTTGCCGGTGTCACGTCCAGCCACCATTTCTGTGCTGTTGTAAAGGAGTCCCTTTGTCATGGTGATATAGGAGTTGTTGCCAACAACGGATGCTATTTTTCCGCCTCCGTAGATATTGTGGTTCACTTTGAACTTACGTGCTTTAGGGTCGTACTGCGGAGAGTAAATCGTTCCGTCTACGATGCTGGCAGGACTCCATGTGCGTGCCTGCACGTTCCATAATGCATGTGCCTGCACTTTGCCTCCAAGAATCAGCAGGTTGGTGTTGCCGGTTACGTCGGCAGATGTCACCGCCACGCTTTCGCTGCCATTCTCAGTAACGGTTTCGACGCTTCCCAGACCACCTCCGTGAGCGCTTTTTCCTAACCATCCGTCGTAGATTGTCAGCAGGGTGTTGCCATACACAGTGCCGTTCTGGCAGCCGCCAAAGAAGTCTTCCATGAGAGTGGGGTAGGTATCGTTGTCAACATCGGGATGCACCATGTTGGCGTCATCGCTTGGAGAGAGATATTCTTTCGTTGTGTCGTCCCAATAGGGGTAGTGCATCACCGGGCGGTCGAGGATGAGACACGAGTTGCCGTAAACACCTCCGAGACTCTTGCTGTCGGCACACTCAGTGACAACACGCCCCCTGCCGCCAGCAAACACCTGCGACATCAATGATCCTCCACGGATGTTTACGAGAGTGGTGCGGTTTGTCGGGGATAGATAGTTGTCGCGGGTGAACACCGCAGCGTCGGCTTTTTTGCTGCCTACATTCCCCAAATCGCCGCCGCCGTAGACTCTGCCGAATATCAATGTGCGTTCAATCAGTCCGAGTCCATTACGGAATTTGTACATTTTGCCATAGATGTGCACTTCGGTTTTCTCTACATGCGCCATGTCCGGGAAATCGATGAAAACGCCGTTTCTTTTTACCGATTCCACACCGGAGCCTCCTCCGTAGACACTATGATTGACATCGCCTCCCTTGATGAAAACCATTGATTTGCCTTTTACCGAACCGAAGTCATAGCCGCTTCCGCTGGAGAAGTCGCCATAGGGCAGCGCTCCCAAACCAGCACCAAAGATGTCGTGGCAGCCAAGTTGACAGTCGGTTTCCACATAAGTGTCGCCCGTTACATATCCGGCATAGCCGCCGCCATGAATCTGAAGCAGCACGAGTCCGGGCACACCGATTTTCCATGCAAAGCGGCTGATATGATAGCGGCGGAATACGCCTGGATCGTTCTCGCCGCCATCATAGCTGCCGAAATAGAGTTTCTTGTCTTCTTTCGACAACTTGAGATAGTCGTCGTAGATATCTTTTTCAAGGTCGAGATATGTTTTATAGTCCTTGTTTTGATAGAGATAGCGGTATTTTATGCCGTCGATTGTTATTATGCCGTCGTCGTCAAGTTTTGCTCCAGGCTGCGCATAGACTTCGGTTTTTCCAACGGATGTGTTGACACCATACCCCGCGCCGAACAACGAGAACGAGGGGTGTTCAACGTGAATGCTGTTCAGGAACCAGCAGAGCCCCTGTACAGTGGTGTTTTCAAACATACTTATGGTTTTCCCCTTTGAGTCCTTTATGTCGTCGAGGGGGGAGTGGTTGATTATAACGACAGTCTTGCCGGTGTTGGCAACAGAGGCTGAGCCGACATGGCAAGCCCGGTTTCCTCCGCCGAAGATGTTGTAGGTGGTGGAGAAGGTGAATCTGTCCAGATCGAAGAATTTCTTGGTATTCTCATTGTTTCTGATTCGATTGATGGCCTCCTGCGCAAGCGGGTCGCCGATGTTGTCGAGCGACGGTGCTTCGTTGATAGCATAGGCAATCCGTCGGAATTCGTTATTGTCGTTGCAGATAGGGCTGCTGTCAGACTCGGCGTCCAGCCATGTGGTAATGTTGCCGTTGATGTCGGCTTTGCGGTTCCACATCCAAGAGCCTCCGTCAAATTGCACTTTCGTGTTGCCAAGAATATTGGCATAAGTGCCGGTGTCGGCTACGTCCTTCTTGCCAAGCACCTCGTCGACTGCAGTCAGCTCGTTGTCGATGTCAATGTCGCCGTATCCTCCGCCATATACATTGCCGCCCATCATTCCGCCCTCGATGTGCACAAAAGTGTTGCCGTCGACCGTTCCGTATTCGCAACCGCCGTAGATGTCGCCCCAAACGCATGGCACCACATTGTCGGTGCCGCTGTCAACGCCCGGATTGCTGTTGACGATATGCACAATGGTGTTGCCGTTGATGCGGCCGATGTTGTAGTATTGGTTGGCTTCAGCCTTTTTGCAGCCCACACCTCCGCCATACACGTTTCCAAAAATGTTGCCGCCGCGGATGTTGACAAACGAGCGGTAGCCCTCAGCCTTGTAGCTTAAGAATGTGCCGTCGGCTTGGTTGAGCGTCGAAGCGCTTGTCAGCAAGTCGGGCGAGTAGTAGTCGGAAGGTTTCATCTCTTGGAAAATGCCCACATTGGCATTGTCGCCGCCGCCGTACACGTTGCCGTAGATGTTGGCGTCGTCGGCAACCTCCACCATGGTTGTGCCGATGACACGCGCCACGGTTATGAAGTGGGTTGAAGAGGCTGTCTCGGGCTCCAGTCCGGCACTTCCTCCAAACACGTCGCCATGGGTGAATGCTCCGCACATGTATACCTCCGTGTTGCCGCCAATCTGACCTGTGGTGTTGTCCTCGGTTGACGCAATGTCGCCGAAGCCGCCGCCAAACAAACGTTTTTCCGTCGACAGTGACTTTGGTGTTGCCAGCCACAGTGCCGGCATATCCGCCGCCCAACACAGCCCATACGGTGAAGTTGGGCACTCCCATCGAAAGGTCGAGAGAAGGAGCGTTGGGGCCGTATTTTCCATAGTCGCCGTCAACGTTGACGGTTACATCGGTGCTGCCGACGGTCGTCAGCCGTCCGTATCCGCCGCCGAAGACACTGAAGTGAGGATTCTCGTTGTCGGTGTACGACTGTTTCCATTCGTCGGTTATCAGCAGTTCGTAAGGCGTCATGCCTTTCTGCATCATCACGGTGGCAAGGCCGGTGCCGTCGGCAGGGGTTGTTGTCACATTGCCGTCGGCGTCTTTGTATGTGCCCACGTTGCAGGCAAGATTGCCGCCGCCATAGATGTTGTGGGGATTCAGGAACTTGCCGTCGGCATAGAATTTTGATTTTTCGTATACAGTGTCCTCCGTGGCAGGCTCGTCGCCGGCGTTGTCGATGTCGGGGTCCCAGATGTAGAATATGTTTTCAACCGGATCCCACATCTTGAACCATATCACATTAATCGAGAAGCTGTCGTCAATCGGACCGTGGCCTGCGCTTTGTGTGCCGCCCTCGTCCTGCGCCAGGGTCACGTTGGTGTTGCCGAGCACGTCGGCTGAAGTGACCGTGCCGTCGGTGATGTCGCCGTTTCCGCCACCGAACACCTGACCGGCGATGTTTCCGGCATATATGTTGACATACGTGTCGTTGGCAACCTGTGCAAGATTGCCTCCACCGAAAATGTCGCCGTAAATGAAAGGAGCCTGCTGTGTGCTGCCCGCGAACGACACGTTGGCGTTGCCGACAACCAGTCCTACCAGCTCAGGATGCTGCGTGAAGCCGTCGCCGTCGGCAAACGCTTGCGAGGCAGGGCGCAGACGGCGTCCGTTGCCGCCGGCAAACACAGAGCCGCGGATGTCGGCGCTGTCGCCGATGACAACGTTTGTGGCGTTGCCGTCAAACTCAACAATCGCCATGTCGCCTCCGCCATAGATGTTTTTGTAGAAAGTGCCGCCCATAATGTTCACGCTCGACTGTCCGTATATGCGTGCCATGTCGGAAAGCGTCTCTACGTTGGATGTGCCCATCTCCTTGGCGTCGGCCACACCGTATCCGCCTCCGAATACCGGACAGTAGAAAATGCCGCCATAGATGTTGAGCTCCACGTTGCCATAGGTCTTGCCAAGAGCTTTGTAGTCGCCGGAATTGCCGCCGTAGGGGTTCTGCGAATAGAAAAAGTCAGTGCCTCGTCCGCCGGCGAATACGCCGTTCTTGCAGTGAAACTCTCCACCGTTGATGGTGAGCGACGCCACAGTCGCTCCGGTTTTTCCGTACACGTTGCCACCGCAACTGTTTGGCGTGGCAGCCGTGCTCGACCACAAGCCTTTGCTCATGAATCCGCTTCCTCCGCCATAAATGCCGTCGATAGGCTCTGTCGTTGAGCCGAACTCTCCACCGTTGATCACAATCTTGGTGCTTGTGTTGGTTGGGTCGACATAGGTGAACGACTCGAAATCGTCGTTGTTGTAGCATCGATACGTCACCAGACGGTCCTTTGCAACGGCATACGGACCATAGAGCATAACGTCGCCCGAAGCATTCCAGTAGGCAATGCTTTTGTCGGGAGTGTGGCTGTCGGCATTGTCGTCGCCTTCGCCGATGCCGTTCATACCGCCTGCGCCAGCACCGTAGATTCCGCAGAAGATGTTGTCAGTCTTCGTGTTGCCGGCAGGCAGAATCTCGAATAAGCCGCCGTTGATGGTGATTGTGCTGTAGCCATAGAACGGGTTGTTGACAATCACGTTGCCGGTGTGTCCACGACCGGTGCTGCCGCCATACAGCTCGGTGACAATAACACGGTTGTCAATCCATTCGTCGTTGTTGTGTTTTGAAGACGCCGGGTCGAGCAAGATGTTTGCACGTCCCATATAGGTGTTGTTTGGCACGTAGTAGTCAGTGCCGTTGTAGGGGAGGATGAAGTCGCGCTGCGCACCCAGCGAACCGTTTACGACACGCGCCACCTTTCCGCTTCTGATTATTATGTCGACATCCGCATACATGGCACCCTCGTGGCTTCCGGCGAGAATGATACCGGCATCGTAGTCGCTCTTGCGTTTGCTTGTCTCTCCCTTGATTTCCCTTTCCGGGTTGTGGGCGTCGTTCCATTTGCGGTCGATGTCCATCTCGATTGTGCACTTTATGGGCTGATTGGGAGTTCCCATCACTCCATTGTAGTCATTCTCGGAGGATGTCTGACGTCCGCCCGCGCTGATTGCGGAGTATAACCCGGACTTGATGGATATTTTGAAACCCTCCTTGCCGTGAGGCATCGACTGCTCGAAAGCCTCGATTCTCTCTTTTCTGTCCAACGGATAGAAACGGCCGTCGTTGTTGAAACCGCCGAAGATGTGGAATGCAGTGGTCACAGCGCCGTCGATGGTTCCGTAGTTAGGCGAGTTCTGCCCGAAACCGGTCATCTGTATGCCTTCGCCCATCTCAAGGTTATTGTATTGGCAGTAGATGATTTTGTAGAAATCACCGCCGTTGTTTGTGACAGGGTCGTTGTTGAATGTGATATACTCAAATCGGGTGTCGCCCCATATCGGCAGACCTCTTTCAGCACCCGAAATCTCGATGGTGCCTTTGTAGTCGGTGCCGTCCCAGTCGCCTGTGATGGTGGCGTTGCGGAAAAGAGGGGACTCTCCCTTTGCTTTAGTCCATTCGTCAAGCTTCAGCATATTTTTGCCTCTGTTGTTGCTGGTTATGTTGAAGCCCGTGTATTGATTGTTGGTCACGTCGGCACCGCTTGTTCCCATCAGCACGATGATGTTTTCGTCCCAAGTACCCGTCTTGGCGAGCTTGCTGTAGGCGCCTTTCCACGTCTTCATCGCCTGTGTCGGGGAGTAGCCCCACTCCTCGTCGTCGTTGTCATCGCCCTGCGCGTAGGTTGTGCCGTTGATGCTCACCGACTCAGGACATAGGTACACCACGATTGTCACTTTGATGTTTTTGCGGAAAATGATGTTGCCACCGCTCTTTACGGTAACAGTACAGTTGAACTGGTCCTTGTTGGTGGCAGTTTCCGGACGTACAAATTCGTTGGACGTTTCCGACAGCAAGGTTCCTTTGTTGTACCATTTGTATGTGATGTCGAGACCAAGTTCGTCGTTTGTGAAATTCTCTTTCGTGTTGTTCGTCACATTTATGATGTATGTGCCGGGCTTGGTTTCGTAATCGAGTTCGGCAGTGATGCCGATAGCCTCGACGAGTACGGTGTTGGTGCGCTGGCTGCCGTCGACGGTCATGGCATAGACATACTGGGAGTATATCTGTCGCGGCAGGATGAACGGGTTGCAGGCGGAGCTGTTGACCTTTTCACCCTCAGTGTTGTCGGTCGATGCATACCAGTTGTAGACATCGGAAGTGGTTTCTCCGTCTTCTGTTGTCACGGTGAGCACATCGCTTGTGCCGCGCTCCGCCTTCAGGGCAATCGAGCTGAAAGAGAACCGTTTGGAAGAGTTTGAATATAACCACGGCCTCTTGTCGAGGTTGTTTTGGTTGATGTACAGGCTGTTGAGCCCGGCAAACGTCTTTCCGAACGGCTCTCCTGTGGTTGCGTCGGTTGCCGAAATGTCTTTTTCAACGCCGTATTGGTTATAGGCGTAGGTGTCGGCAGCCTTGTTGGCAGGAGTGTAGTACCATGTGTCCTTCACCTTGCTTGCAAAGTTGTCGGCGGCTATAAACGCCATCACGCTGGCTTTTTTGCATTGGGTGGTGTTGGCGCTTGTCTTCAAGCCGGCACCGTGCACATAGATGTTTCTTGGCCATACGGCATAGCCTGTTTGGTTGGCAAGTTTGCTTGCCGCACCGAAACCGCATGAAATCGTCACTTGTCCTTCCACCCCGTTGAGAGCAGCGTTCTGGAACATATCGATTTCCGTGTCTGCTGAGATGTTGAATATTCTCAGACTCACGAAGTTGTTCAGATAGCCGGCTATACCTCCAATTCTGAATTTTGTCTTTGTCGTGTAACTTTCGTTGTTGTCGGATATTTTGGAATTGCGGATGACGATGTTGCTGAGTTCCGCGTTCTGGGTTATGTCGGCAACCACAATGCCCATCTTTACCGTGTAGTTGGCGTTGTTGAGAGGCGTGTGTGCCGCCTTCTTCTCTATTCTGGCATTGTCGATGATAAGGTTGGAGACAGACGCATACTCATTCTCGTTGTTGCCCTTGCCGTTGAGTCGGGAGAACAGACCCCACGAGGCTTCTTTTAGGTCGCTGAAAGTCCAGCAGATGAGCATGTTGCTAATGGAGCGTCCGTCGCCGTCAAACTTTCCGGCGAAGAAATGTCCGTCGGTAGCCTTCGCGATGCCTTGAGCCGTGCCGATAGAAGTCCACAATCCCTTGCTGAGGTCGATGTCCTTGGTGAGTTTGAAATATTTCTGAGAAAACATTTGTTGAGCTGTGCCATTGTTGACTTCATGCGCCAGTCTTGCCAATTCCATATCGTTGCTGATGAGGAAAGGCTTTTCCTTGGAGCCGTCGCCCTCGGAGCCGTCGGGATAGAGCTGGTAGCTGTCGGCATAGAAGTGGTTGCCGTCGTAGTCAACGCCATAGGCTTTCGGCTCGATGCTGAAAGCGATGGTCTGCTGGGCATTGCCGGCAGACGTGATTGTCACCTCGCCGCTCTTGGTCTTGTTGGTCAGCGGCAGTGTGACAGTCTGTCCGCTGTCGGAAATGCCGTCGGTGACATTCTTGGAGTCCACTTTCCATGAGAAAGTGCTTCCAGCCGGGATGTCGGCGGAAACGATGGAATATGCGACAGTCCCGTTTTTGAAATCCCATGAAGCTTTGATGTCGTTGCTGCTTAATCCTTGAGCCATGGTCAGATTGACTCCGGCAATCATAAGCATGAGCAGAGAGGAAAAAACTCGTGATATGCTATGTGTTGAATGTTTTCTCATTTTTCAAACACTTTATTGTCGTTATCTATTGTTAGTCTATCAATAATTGACCCGTATAGGCATCCTCGTCGGCAAGCACATACAGGTAGCGTGGCTGTATGAGGATGCGTATTGGGTTTATCATCGCAGTCTTGCCTGTTGTGAGGCTGCTGAAATTATCCTTGTTGATGGTTATTCCGGAAGTAACGTTTTTTCTGGTGATGATGGTGGTGCCGTCCTCCGCAATGAATTCCACGTCGTATTTGACGTTGATGACAGGCAGGAATTTGGCATCGGGTATGGTGTAGATGTCGGCACCCCATTGCGTGTAGCCGGCAGATGTGACAATGACGGTCTGGGTGTTGTCGTCGTAGTCCGCGGAGCCGTAGCCTTTGTAGACAATAGGGAATGGCGTCTCTACAAACGACTGACGTTTGATGTCGCTCCATGTTATTGCAGAGGCAGACCAACTTTTTGATGTTGTATTCCAGATGTAGGAACGCGATATTGTGCACGATGTGGAGAAGCTGCCTGAAAGCGTAACGCTCTTGATGCGGAAGTGGCGGATGGCGTTCATCTTGGTGCCGAGCATGAAGAGCAGCCTGTAGCCGGTGAGAGTCTGGTCGAATTTCAGACTGACTGTTCCGCCTCCGTTGCTATCGGAGATTGCCCCTTTGCTGCTCGGGACGGCGCAGATGATCGGCGCCGCCTTTGTGTCGTAGATTATCGGCACAGGGTCGCCGCCGTCGCTCATAGCGAACGGAAACGAGAGGGTATATGTATTGTTGGCGGTGCGCAGAAGCGTTGCTCTGTCGTTGTATGGCATATATGCGAAGAAGTCGAATGACGAAGCCTTGGTGTATTCGGTCCAGCGCTTCTTTGTCGCAGTGTCCCAGCCGTATGTCGCCACGTTGTAGGTGGCAGTTTCATTGTTGAATATGGTGTTTGCAGCCGACGCATAGCGTTTCGGCATGTCGTAGTATCCGAACGTGCCCATCGTTGCGGGATGGCGCGTAGGGTCGTAAGCCTCGTAGGGGTTGGCGCGTGTCGCTGTTTTTTGCGGTTGCGCCGAGAATGAGATGTATCCGTGGTTGTCGGCTTGCTGTATGGGCATGTCGGAACCCTCGCAGGCAGAAAGCGTTGCGAGAAGCGCGATAGCGGTTATTTTTGAGATATGCTTCATTCTTGTAGTCAATTCTTTTTACCAGTCTTCAGTGCCTGAGCCGTTGTTTTTAATGTCGGCGCCGGGAAGCCATTGTTCCACCATCAAATCGTTGAAAGAGATGCTGTCGCCGGTGTCTGACAGTTTGAAAATGTAAGTGTATTGGCTGCCTGCTTTCCACTGCATGTATTGCGCCGGCACTGTAGCCGACACCGTTTTTCCGCCAATGTTGATGGTTATGGTGTATGCTCCCTGTTCGTAGGGGATGTTGGCGAGCGGCGGCACGTAGTACCATTTGTTGTAGAGAGTAGGGTCTTTGAGGATGTGTATCTGGTCGCCAGCCTCCTCGTAGGGAGTGGTGAGAACCAGGAGTCCGGACGCATCAGCCGCTTCCGACTTCGACATCGTGAGAGTCGGAAATGTGCCGACCGGAATACCGGTGAGCGGATAGGCGGCGTCGATGGTGCCGCGGAGAGGGGTGTCGGCTTTTGCCGGGGTGTCGACGAAACGGCTGTCGCGGAACTTGATGTTGCTTATCGCAACGTTGGTCGTTCCGTCAGGATAGGTGAAGCGGAAGCGCACCTTTGCGATTATCGGCGCGAAAGTCAGAGTGACGCACGACCCGTATGCCGGTGATGTCGACGAAGGGGAGGCAAGCCAAAGGCGGCTTGCGTATGGTGTTGAAGTAGCGGTTGCTGCTTCAGAATATTCAAATTTAAAAGACAAGGTAGCGGTAGCGTTGTCGCCCGAGCTGACCGAAGTCTTTACATCTGGATTGAAGGGACTGTATGCGAAAAAGCGGTAGCTCGTTGCCGAGTAGTCCCAATATTTTATTGTTTGCAGGGTGGCACTTATAGGATTTTCAATGCCAGCATATTCCCAGTCGGCAGTGTTTGTCGTAGAGCTGCCGGCAGAGCCCTGATTGTATGACATTTTATATCCGTCCATCACAATTTGCGGCGATGACGGGTTCGGGGAGTTTGTTGTGGTTTTATATCCCCATGTGCGGAACGTCTGGAAGATAGTCTCGAGACCGTTGCCCGCTGCTTTTGTTTTTGCATCCTGCCAGTTGTTGTTTGTGCTGCTGAAGGCGATGCTTGTCTGTGTATTGTCCGGTTCGGGCACTATTGGTTCGTCCGGCGCTGATTGAGAGCAGGAGAATAGGGAAAGTCCCAACAGAGGAAATATTAGGATGCGATGTTTCTGCATGTCTTCTTGTTTTTTTTAAAGACGGGCGGGGGAGAAACCCCCGTCCGACATATAAATGTGTCCGAGGCGTGTGAAAACACACCTCAGACACAATGTTTTTAGTCAGAATCCAAGGCGTGAGCCATGGAGAAAGAATTAGTTGTTTTTGACAACTTTGACAATCTTGTATGACTTTTTGGTTCCATTGTCGTATTCAACAGCGTAGTATGTTTCTGTAGCCGGGTCGGTGACAACACCTTTCCACTTGAGAGCATTTACTTTGAGAGTGTAGCCTGGACCTGCCGGAACTTCTGTTACGGTAGTGGCAAAACCATCAGCAGTCTCTGTCACAACCATCTTCTTGCCTGCGTAGTCGGTGACAGTCCAAGTCTTGGCAGTAGCGTCGTTGGTTCCTTTCACGAGAGCGTTGGCAACACTTGCTTCGTTGATAGTCTGAGTAGCACCGCTTTCGAGAGTTACGGTGTACAATTTCTGAGGAGCGACGGTTTTTGCAGCGGTTTCGCCTGCAGCAGGAACATATACAGTTGCATAGATGTCGGTGCCGTTGACATATTCGTTGCCGTTGGTAGTAACTTTGTTGTCCTTGTAGCCGTATGTAGTGAAGCTGTTGTCAGAAACAGTAGTGATTGTTTCCTGGAGACCGTTTGCCTCGTCGTCAACAACAACGGCGTCGAATGAAATGGCAGTCAAACCAGTGCTTGTGCCGCCGGTAGAGCCATTGGTGTCCTGAGAAATCTTGAAGATGTAAGTGTAGGCATATCCAGACTTCCATTCAGTGTATTGGGCAGGAACGGTTGCAGTGGCACCCTTCACGTTGATAGTCTCTTTAGAACCGTCGACAGAAGTGAGCTTGTAGTCGATGCGGAGAGTGATGGCGCTTGCCGCACCTTCCGACGGGAGCACGTTCTGATAGCCGTCGCCGCAGTAAGAAGGTTTCGCTGCATTCTGGCTGAGGTATGTTGAGCCTTCTCTAATAGTGCCTTCGTCCTGGTTGCCGTATTTGACAGCGCCGAATCCTTTAGAAGACAAGGTGGCAGTTTCACCTGCAGCGGTTGTTGCAGTGAATTTTACGTGAGCCTTGTTGTAGTCTTTCTTATCCTTGTTGTAGTCTTTCTTATCCTTGTTGACGATACCTGTTGTAGGGAAGTACACTGTCAATGTTCCGGAATTGTTGAATTTTCCGAAGAGCGTTCCTTCTTCAGAGTTTGTGGTGCCGGTGGCGTCTGCATAGAATTTAACGTCGCTGACCACATAGCCTGGGATAGTCTCGAAGAGCGCCATGCGCACCTTGCTGGCAAGGTGACGGAAACTCAACTCTACCGGTTTGCCGTAGTCATTCTCTTTCTCCACAGCGGTCTTCATATCGGAAATGTAGCACTCGCTGAGAGTGTTTACGTCGCCGGTGAGTGTGTAGGCGGCAGTGGCAAGATTGGCTTTGTCAACGGATGACGGAGTGGCGTATTCTTTTGGCGCCGAACCTTTTTTACCCATTGAGAAAGCGAGGAAGTCGTAAGAGGCGCAAGAGTGGTCCCAATATTTGATGGTCTGCTGCGTTGCTCCGCTCTGAGCAAGAGATTTGCCAGCACCATTTACTGTCATGTCTTGATTTACATACTCCCATCCTTTAAGGTTTGACAAGGTAGAGTTTGCTGAACTCTCATTGAAGTTCACGTTGTAGTGGTCGAAAGCATAATTTTCATTGTTGGCAGCGTCTGTCTTGTTGCCTTTGAAACCGACAACGACAAAGTTGTTTTCGAGGAGGTCTGCTGCAGTTTTGCCGGTTGATGAGGCACGTGTGATTTTGCCGGTGTCACCACCGAAGTTGATTGTGGTGGTGGCTCCATTTTGCTCATTTCCCTGAATTTCTCCCAAGAAATCGTCGCTTGAGCAGCTGGCGAGAGCCAATGTCGAAGCGGCTGCGATAAAAAACTTGTTCATAAATTAAAAAATTAAAATAGTTCGTATTGTTTATTATATATTAAATTTATTACTGATTACATGTCGAATATCCATTCTTTCTCTTCGTAGTCCTCCACCACAGCATCGAAGCCGGAGCCTCCGGACCGGTTGGGGACAGGCACCTTGTCCATGTCGAGCTCCACCGTGATTACCCCTCCCCGAAACAGCCGTCGCGCCTGGTCGGTGACGTCAAACACGAACGTGGAGTCTTTGCCGTTGTAGAACTGCATTTTCACGTCAATATAGTGGCGGTTGTTAAGGTCGGCGTCCCTCACTTTCTGCAGCGATTCCAGATATGCTCGCGCGTCAAGCTTGCTCGGGTTTAGTTTCGGGATGCCGAAAGTAAGCACCTTTCCACCTATCACGTCGACCTTGTCGCCGTTCTTGTCGGCAACGTCCTGCTTCATCCGCATGAAGAAGTTCACGGTGATGGCGTCAGCCCCCGTCACGCCTGTGTTGAGGTTTACGGAGCGAGCCATGCCGCTTAGATTGGCGTTCCCCTCTACGGCTGTCACCTTTCTGCCGTTGTGGTCGTTGTTGCGCAGAATCACTTGTACCAAATAGATGTAGGTCACTGGCTGCAGCTCCATCTCGAGCTGCCGTACCCAGCAGTTGCGGTCCTCGTCGAACGTGAATCCGTCCAGATTCTTGTTTATCTCAATTCCTCCATGGTATCCGGCAAACAGCTCCTCCGGCTGATAGAAGGAGCGCGTGAACTGCGGCGAGTTGTAGAGCGCCGGGTATATTGTCTGTCCGGTGTAAGCCGTGACGTGGTCGTAGGTGGTGTTCTCATCAATGCGCACACTCTGTACCCCGTCGGGAGTGTTGATGTTGTTCCATGCAAGAATGTCCCAAAAACCGAAATCGTATTTGGCTTGGACGTGGTTGCCTACAATCGAGTGCCTGTAAGGGGCATTGTGGGCACCGAACTGGACGTTGCCTGTGAAGTAGCGGCGCACCTCGAAGGCGTCGGGCTCTGTGTAGCCGATAGTGCCGAACATTTCCTCGTCGGTGTTGTCCCATCCGTAAATCCACTCCGCTTGCCAGTCGTATTCGGTGTCGTACTTGAAAATGTAGTTCCATATCACTTTCAGGTCGAGGTCGACTGTCGGGATTTCCATGTCGATGTCGGCGCCGCCCTGGTGGAGATGGAGCTTAGGCTCGCGCACGCATCCCGTTGCGACAAGGCATAACAATGCAAAACACATGACGACAGCCTTGTTGCAGGCTTTGCGGCTTGCATCAAGGATGATTCGTGATATGAGTTTTGTTATATTGCGCATTGTTGCTATGTTTTGTCTAATAGTTGATTGTCGTTTCTCGGTTTCTGAAACTTACGCCTTTCTTGTTGTTGCGTCTGTAGAGCAGGTCGTAGCTGAGCGTTATCTCCACTCTGGTAGGGCCAAGCCACGAGAAGCGGTGCTGCCTCTTTTGGAAATCCTTGGCATCGCCGTACCACTTGTAGTAATATTGCTCTTTGTCGGTGTCGGGGTCTACAGGGCATTTCCACTGATAGGGGTCGTAGTTGGTGCTGAGATATCCTGCCTGCAGCCCGAACTCCAGCTTCCAATGTCCGGAGCGACCTAACGGGACGACATAGCCTATACCAAAACCAGCGCCCCAGCCTTCGCCTTCCCATCCGCGTTTCTCATCGAAGCAGATGTTGTATAGGTACGCGTGCGCGTATAGACTGAGGTATAAACCTCTGAAAGCCGCGCCTTCTCCCGGTTTGCGTTTGCGGATGTCGCCGCTGCGCAGATAGTAGCGGGTGTGCAGCTGATAGTTTCTGACCTGAAAATATTTATGCTCATCATAGTGCTGCCACCACGGGCAGTCGAAACTTGCACCGTAGGTGAAATGACCATGAAGCGGATAGTATTCTAGAGCAACGTTGGGGATGGGGCAGAATCGGTCGTAGCCCGGCATGTAGGCAAAGTCAAACAGCACGTTTGTCTTCACGCTCAGCACCTCGCGACGCGGCAAAGCCGAGGCGGGTGTTGTCGCTGGGATGATGTATGCCGGTGTGATGTCGGCGGTCTGAATGTGCAGATGGTTGTCGGCAACGGTTGCCATCGGCATTGTTGCTATAGGTCGTGGAGCCAGGTCGTTGCTGTCGATGTTGGCAAGCCTTTTGTCAACGACAATTATTCTCACTGCGCGCAGTTTCGGGAAATATTCTTTCAGCAGGTAGCGCCATAGCTTGCCGCCGTCGTGCCGCTTCATAGCCGCCTTAAGACGTTGGGTGTCGTTGGCGTAGAGAGTGATTAAGGAGTCGACGTCATGGAATTTGGCGTCGTGTTTCAGCATCATCATGGTGTAGAGCAGGTCGTAGTCCTCAGCCACAACGTCGTATTGGATGTGGTCGGTGCCGATGCCGTAGCTTCGGAGCAGAGCGTCGACCGATGCGCGACGTTGGTTTGCCAGACAACGGTTGTTGTCGTATGGACCTTCTGGAGAAGCGGTGGCACGTCCGAAAACAATACCCCTATCTCCCAGCCTTTGAAGCTCTGGGATAAGCACATCGGTAATCCATTCTCTATCTTGGTCGCTGATGCTGATTCTGTTTACAACAAATTTTATTGGACGCGAATTTTGGATAAAGATGCTGTCGGCGGTT
>ERZ860264.871-NODE-871-length-24246-cov-8.417387_pt1 | contig 24246 bp, 20 predicted proteins | sample MGYA00509980_ERZ860264 | MGnify/ENA primary metagenome ERZ860264 (study PRJEB30046, sample SAMN00715212) | human gut metagenome | study: EMG produced TPA metagenomics assembly of the A metagenome-wide association study of gut microbiota in type 2... | reverse complement strand
GTTTGTGAAAAACCACGCTAAAGTACTGCTTTTTTACGATATACAAAAGTTTTCCTTCATAAACTTTGTTGCCGGCCACATTCTTACAGAGATTCCCTCTATATAGGATCATGATAGAGTTCACCTGTAAACAAGGGAGGATTGGAAATAGATGAATTGTGCGTTATTATATATAAGGTGTAGGAGAAAAACGGGAATAACATTATGATTTGTGGCACAGGATTTGTACATTATTAATTCAGTTTGTGATACGCAATATAAAGAAATGCGTATCTTTGTAATAGAAAAACCTTTAATTGAGGAGATTAAAATTATATGAACAATCAATTTTCACAAAGAGTTTCTGATATAATAACTTATAGCAAGGAAGAAGCTAATAGGTTGAGAAATAGATATATCGGTCCTGAACATCTCCTACTTGGTATGTTGCGTGACGGCGGTGGAAAGGCTATCGAAATATTGATGAGACTCGATATAGACTTGAAAAAGGTGAAGAAGCGTATCGAAAGTTTTTTGAGAGAGGCTGAAGATGACACCCTATTACCGGATGCAGATGTTCCATTGTCTCCAATGGCTGCTAAGATATTGAAAATGTGTATTTTGGAAGCACGTATCTTGAAAAGTGCAACTGCCGATACTGAGCATGTATTATTGGCTATATTGAAAGATGGAGATAATTTGGCTGCTACTGTCCTGGAAGAAAATCGTGTAAACTATCAGTTTGTATTCGAGCAGCTTACAATGCAATCTACTAATCCGAATGCAGGAATGGGATTTCAGGAAGAAGATGAAGAGGATGAAGAAGACATGAATATGTCTCATTCTTCCCGTAGCGCAGGAATGGGAACGGCTTCTTCTGCACAAACAGCATCAAAGCAACCCTCTAATGATACTCCGGTATTGGATAATTTCGGTATGGATATGACTCGTGCAGCTGAGGAAGGTAAACTTGATCCTGTGGTTGGGCGTGAACGTGAAATAGAGCGCTTGGCGCAGATTTTGAGCCGTCGTAAGAAAAACAATCCAGTGCTGATTGGCGAACCGGGAGTTGGCAAATCGGCTATTGTAGAGGGACTGGCATTGCGTATTGTCCAAAAGAAGGTATCTCGTATCCTATTTGATAAACGGGTTGTTATGCTTGACATGGCTTCTGTTGTGGCTGGAACTAAATATCGCGGGCAATTTGAAGAGCGTATACGTTCTATTATTAATGAATTGCAGAAGAACCCGAATATAATTCTGTTTATAGATGAAATTCATACTATTGTAGGTGCTGGTGCCGCTGCAGGTTCTATGGATGCGGCTAATATGCTGAAACCGGCCTTGGCTCGTGGTGAAATACAATGCATCGGTGCTACAACTCTTGATGAATACAGAAAGAATATAGAAAAAGATGGAGCTTTGGAACGTCGTTTTCAAAAAGTGATTGTAGAGCCCACAACTCCGGAGGAAACCCTCCAAATATTAAAAAATATAAAAGAAAAGTATGAAGAGCATCATAATGTTGATTATACAGATGAAGCGTTGGAGGCATGTGTCAAGTTGTCAGACCGTTATGTAACTGATCGCAACTTTCCTGATAAAGCTATTGACGCTTTGGATGAAGCCGGTTCACGCGTGCATCTAATGAACATAAATGTTCCTAAAGAAATTGAGGAACAGGAAAAGCTAATAGAAGACGCACGTGTTTTGAAGGCTGAAGCGGTGAAATCTCAGAACTTTGAATTGGCTGCTAGTTATCGGGATAGAGAGAAAGAACTTTCTGTTCATTTGGATGAAATGAAAGCTGAATGGGAAGCGCGTCTCAAAGATGATCGCCAAACTGTTGGTGAGGAAGAAATAGCCAATGTAATTTCAATGATGTCTGGGGTACCGGTGCAGCGTATGGCTCAAGCGGAAGGTATCAAACTGGCTGGCATGAAAGAAGATTTGCAAGCCAAGGTTGTGGCACAAGACACTGCTATTGAAAAGCTTACCAAAGCAATATTGCGCAGTCGTGTAGGATTGAAAGACCCTAATCGTCCCATTGGTACATTTATGTTTCTTGGTCCTACCGGTGTGGGCAAAACACACTTGGCAAAACAGTTGGCTAAATACATGTTCGGTTCCAGCGATGCGTTGATACGTATCGATATGAGCGAGTATATGGAAAAATATACGGTGTCTCGTATGATTGGTGCGGCTCCGGGATATGTCGGTTATGAAGAAGGCGGACAGTTGACGGAGAAAGTACGCCGCAAACCTTATTCCATAGTGTTGCTTGATGAAATTGAGAAGGCGCATCCGGATGTTTTCAACATCTTGTTGCAGGTATTGGATGAAGGGCGTCTTACTGACAATTATGGCAGAACCATTGATTTCAAGAATACTGTGATTATTATGACCTCCAATATTGGAACCCGCCAATTGAAAGAATTCGGTCGTGGTGTGGGATTTGCGGCGCAAGCTCGTACGGATGATAACGAACATTCGCGTAGTGTGATTCAAAAGGCGTTGAATAAGACTTTTGCTCCTGAGTTCTTGAACCGTTTGGATGAAATCATAACGTTTGACCAGCTTTCACTGGATGCTATTACAAAAATTGTAGATATAGAGTTGGAAGGCTTGTATGGGCGTGTTGAAGCTATTGGCTATAAGATGGTTGTGGATGATGAAGCCAAAAGATTCCTTGCAACGAAAGGTTATGATGTACAGTTTGGTGCACGTCCGTTGAAACGGGCCATTCAGAATTATTTGGAAGATGGACTTTCGGAACTTATTATTTCGGCTGGGGTACAACCGGGTGATACGATTAACGTTTCTGTAAACAAGGAAAAAAATGAGTTGGATATAAATAAAGTGTAATAAAAAAATAGAATAAAAAACAGTCAAAATGTCAGTTCTTGGGAACTGGCATTTTTTTTGTCTTCTGTTTGCGAAAGTAATAAAAATATAAATCTAAAAATATAAACTTAGTATGCAAAAAGGAAATATTGGGGTAACTACAGAAAACATTTTCCCCGTTATCAAAAAGTTTTTGTACAGTGATCATGAGATTTTCCTTCGTGAATTAGTATCTAATGCAGTTGACGCTACTCAGAAGCTTAAAACGCTGGCGTCTATTGGCGAATTTAAAGGTGAAGTCGGTGATTTGACAGTACGTGTGTCTTTGGGTAAGGATACGATTACCGTATCAGACCATGGAATTGGTTTAACGGCAGAAGAAATAGATAAATATATTAATCAGATTGCATTTTCGGGAGCGAATGATTTTTTGGAAAAATATAAGAATGACGCCAATGCTATTATCGGCCATTTCGGACTTGGTTTCTATTCGGCTTTCATGGTTGCCAAGAAAGTTGAAATAATTACCAAATCACATCAGGAAGGAGCTAAAGCTGTGAAATGGACTTGTGATGGTAGTCCCGAATTTACAATTGAAGATACAGAGAAAGCGGAACGCGGTACTGACATAGTTCTTTATATAGATGATGATTGTAAGGAATTCCTTGAAGAAACACGCATATCTTCTCTTTTGAAAAAATATTGTAGCTTCCTTCCTATTCCTGTTGCATTTGGCAAGAAAAAAGAGTGGAAAGACGGTAAGCAGGTTGAAACAGAGGAGGATAACATTATTAATGATGCAAATCCGTTGTGGACACTGAAACCCAGTGAATTAAAAGACGAGGATTATAAAAAGTTCTATCGTGACCTTTATCCGATGTCCGATGAACCGTTGTTTTGGATACATCTGAATGTGGATTACCCGTTCCATCTTACAGGTATATTGTACTTTCCAAAAGTAAAGAGCAACATAGAGTTGAACAAAAACAAAATACAGCTCTATTGCAATCAGGTGTATGTAACGGACTCCGTAGAGGGCATTGTTCCAGACTTTTTGACTTTGTTGCATGGAGTACTTGATTCGCCGGATATTCCACTGAATGTTTCTCGTTCCTATTTGCAAAGTGATTCTAATGTGAAGAAAATTTCTACATACATTACAAAGAAAGTATCCGATCGCTTGCAATCTATATTCAAGAACGATCGTAAACAGTTTGAGGAGAAATGGAATGATTTGAAAATCTTTATTAATTATGGAATGCTCACTCAGGAGGATTTCTATGATAGAGCAAAAGATTTTGCCCTTCTTACCGATACTGATAACAAACATTATACTTTTGAAGAGTATAAGACTTTGATAAAAGACAATCAGACTGACAAGGATGGTAACTTGATTTATCTGTATGCCAACAATAAAGATGAGCAGTACAGCTATATTGAGGCGGCCAAGAATAAGAGCTATAACGTATTGTTGATGAATGGACAGCTTGACGTTGCTATGGTAAGTATGTTGGAGCAGAAATTTGAAAAAGTACGTTTTACTCGCGTAGACAGTGATGTCATTGATAACTTGATAGTTAAAGAAGACAAGAAAAACGATGTATTGGATGCCGGTAAGCAAGAGGCTCTCTCTGCTATTTTCAAGAGTCAACTGCCGCAAATCGAAAAAACAGAGTTTAGCATAATGGCGCAATCTTTGGGGGAAAATGCCTCGCCGGTGATGATTACTCAAAGTGAGTATATGCGTCGTATGAAAGAAATGGCTAATATTCAGGCCGGAATGAGTTTTTATGGTGAAATGCCGGATATGTTTAACTTGGTATTGAATGCTGATCATAAGTTAGTCAAAGAGATTCTGGATGATGAAGATAGAGAATGTACAGCAGCTATAGCACCGGTTCAGAAAGAAATGGATGATATCAACAACCGTCGTAATGAACTGAAAAAGAAACAGGAAGGCAAAAAAGATGAAGAGATTTCTACAGTTGAAAAAGATGAAGTAGACAGCTTGGACAAGAAGTGGGAAGAACTGAAAGCACAGAAAGAAAGTCTGTTTGCCAACTATGCCGCCCATAATAAAGTTGTTCGTCAATTGATTGATTTGGCTTTGCTTCAAAACGGTATGTTGAAAGGTGAGGCTTTGAATAACTTTGTTAAAAGAAGCATTGATATGATTAAATAAGCCCCTTTAAATTTATTATATAGGGCATTACAGCTTATATGAGTTGTAATGCCCTTTTTTTTGTTTGTTTTTTCGTAATGATTATGTTTTTTTCCGTTGGATACGAGGTTTTTGGAAACTATTGTCTATATTTGGACATTGAATAAACTAGTATATTTCACTCGAAACTATATTCATGAAAAGATTTCTTTTGTTTTTGTCACTCTGCCTGTTCTTTCTGCCGTTTACGCAAGCTCAGAAAGTAGGACTTGTTTTGAGTGGCGGTGGTGCAAAAGGCATGACGCATATCGGTATTATTCGTGCTTTGGAAGAAAATAATATTCCTATCGATTACATTACCGGTACTTCTATGGGAGCTATTATTGGTTCGCTTTACGCTATGGGATATTCTCCTGATGATATGGAAGCATTGCTGCGCTCAGAAGACTTCAAACGTTGGTATTCGGGGCAAATAGAACCCGAATATGGGTATTACTTTAAGCAAAACCGACCTACTCCGGAGTTTTTCAATATTCGTTTCTCTTTTAAGGATTCGTTGCATATCAAGCCTCAGATACTTCCTACTAGTATGGTAAACCCTATTCAGATGAATTTGGTTTTTGTCGAGCTCTTTGCACGTGCTACAGCGGCATGTAATGGGGATTTTAATCATCTGTTTGTGCCTTTTCGTTGCATAGCTTCCGATGTGTATAACAAAAGGCCGTTGATTATGCGTAAGGGGGATTTAGGAGATGCGGTACGCGCTTCGATGAGCTTTCCGTTTGTATTCAAACCGATAGAAATTGATAGTGTTTTAGCTTATGACGGTGGAATTTATAATAATTTCCCGACCGACATCATGCGCGAAGATTTTCGGCCGGGAGTCATTATTGGTAGTGTAGTGGCTGCTAATCCCGGTAAACCAAAAGAAAATGATTTGATGAGTCAGCTTGAGAACATGATTATGCAGAAAACGGACTATACTCTTCCGGATTCTTTGGGTATTGTTATGACATTTAAGTATGATGACGTAAGTCTTTTGGATTTTGACCGTTTGCAAGAATTGCACGATATCGGCTATAATCGGACTATCAGCCTGATGGATTCTATAAAAAGTCGTATACATCGGAGAACAAGTGCAGAGAATGTACGTTTAAGGCGTCTTGTATATCGAAGCAATTTACCTCAGTTCCGTTTTAGAGACATCTATATAGAAGGAGCTAATCCACAGCAGCAAGCCTATATTAAAAAAGAGTTCCATGATGAAGATCATGAGGTGTTTACATATGAAGATTTGAAGCGTGGTTATTTTCGCCTATTATCCGATAATATGATATCGGAGATTATCCCACATGCGGTTTATGATCCCAAAAACGACTTATATTCATTACATTTAAAGGTTAAAATGGAGGATAATTTCTCTGTACGAATGGGCGGAAGTGTTTCTACGACCAGTTCTAATCAGATTTATTTAGGACTGGGATATCAGAATCTGAACTATTATTCCAAAGAAATTACTCTTGACGGTCAGATTGGTAAGGTGTATAATAATGCGCAACTTATGGCTAAAATAGATCTTCCTACTCGTGTTCCGACCTCCTATCGCCTTATTGCTTCTTTGAGCACGTTCGATTATTACAAAAAGGATAAGCTTTTCTCTAAAAATGATAAACCTTCTTTTAATTCTAAAGATGAGCGTTTTGTGAAGTTGATGGTGGCTCTGCCTTTTTTAGCAAATAAGCGAGCCGAAATAAGTATCGGATATGGAAAGCTTCAGGATAATTATTTCCAATCTAATGTGATAAACTTTGATAAAGATCGTTCGGACAGGAGTACTTACAACCTTTTAGGAGGTGCTATAGGCTTTTATGGTAGTACATTGAATGCACGACAATATGCCACAAAAGGCTATTTTGAAAAATTGGTAGCACAGGTTTTTACCGGAAAAGAAAAGTTTATACCGGGAAATCCTACAGAAACAAGTTTCACAACTAAAGACCGGCAGTCTTGGTTACAAATATCTTATATGAAATATGCGTATCATACCATGACTCCAAAGTTTACTTTGGGGTGGATGGCGGAAATGCTATATTCATCGAAGAATTTTTCAGAGAATTATGCGGCAACTATGTTGCAGGCTGCAGATTTTTCTCCGACTCCCCATAGCAAGATAATGTATAATGAGGCATTCCGGGCCAATCAGTTTTTAGCGGCAGGTATCAAACCGATTTTTGTTTTCAATGACATGTTTCAAGTTCGTTCTGAACTTTATGGATTCATGCCTATATTTCCTATTAAAAAGAATGCTTTGAACAAGGCTTATTACGGAAAAGCGTTTTCCCGCTTTGAATATTTGGGAGAAATTTCAGTGATATGTCAATTACCATTCGGAGCGATATCAGCATATGTAAATCATTATAGTTCACCGAAAAAGGAATGGAATGTGGGGCTGACACTCGGTTGGCAATTGTTTAATTACCGATTCATTGAGTAATTTTCCTCAAAAAAAGTGTGCATATTGTTTGCTAATTTAGAAAAAGTACGTATCTTTGCACCCGTTAAACAAAAAGGCCGCGTAGCTCAACTGAATAGAGTAGCTGACTACGGATCAGCCGGTTACAGGTTTGAATCCTGTCGCGGTCACAAATTGTTAATAATAAAGGTCGCGTAGCTCAACTGAATAGAGTAGCTGACTACGGATCAGCCGGTTACAGGTTTGAATCCTGTCGCGATCACAAAAACCTCTACATTTATTGTAGAGGTTTTTTGTTTGTTGCATTATAAGATTGACCCATAAAAAAAGCCTCGCTAATGCGGGGCTTTTTTATGCTCTAATATATAATTTAGCATTTGATATTTAATTCGTTTAATATCGTACGCATAGCTTCGAAAGTTGTGATTCTAGTTGGCACGAGTGGCAGACGAAGTTTATTTTCAATCATTCCCATTGCATTTAGCATAGCTTTAACTCCAGCAGGATTACCGTCTACAAAGAGTAATTTGAATAATTCAGCAAATTTGTGATGAATTGTCAGTGCATTTTGGTAATCTCCTTGTAATGCCAAACGCACCATACGACTGAATTCGCGCGGGAAGGCATTTCCTATGACCGAGATGATGCCAACTGCCCCTAAGGTGATCAAGGGAAAGGTGATGCCGTCATCGCCTGAAATAACGTCGAAATTAGCAGGTTTATTTTTGATGATATCATCCATTTGGGTAATGTCACCTGATGCTTCCTTGATTGCAATGACGTTTTTGAAGTCACGTGCAATTCGTAAGGTTGTTTCAGCTTTCATATTTACACCAGTGCGTCCTGGTACGTTATAGAGTACAATAGGGAGCTCTGTGGCTTCGGATATCGCTTTATAATGCTGGTAAATACCTTCTTGAGAAGGCTTGTTGTAATATGGTACAACAGAAAGAATCGCATCTACTCCGGTAAAATCGTCATTTTTCAGAGTATCTACCACAGCGCGAGTATTATTTCCTCCTACTCCGAGTAAAATAGGTATTTTCCCATTCACCCGTTCGATAACCATTTTCTTAATTTTCTTTTTTTCGTCTTCAGTCAAAGTCGGAGTTTCTGCTGTGGTACCAAGCACGCATAAAAAGTCAGTGTTGTTTTGAAGCTGATAGTCTACTAAACGCATCAATGCATCGTAATCAACGCTTTCATCCTCTTTAAATGGAGTAATCAGCGCTACCCCCATTCCTTTCAATCTAGTCTGTATCATGAGTATTATAAAGTAATCTCTAATTAAATGACTCGCAAAAGTACGATTTTTTTCGATTTACCATACAAATATAAGCTATAAAAAAGCTTTTTGTGGAAATTTGTTAGGATATGAGCGCTAAAAACTCATCTTCGCTTATAATCTTTATACCCAGTTTATGGGCTTTTTCCAGCTTGGACGGCCCCATATTTTCACCAGCCAGAATAAAACTGGTCTTGGTGGAGATACTGCCAACGTTCTTTCCACCATTTTTTTCTATCAGATCTTTATATTCGTCTCGAGAATGATGGGTGAATACGCCGCTTATTACGATAGATTGTCCTGCCAGTTTATCCGTATATTCATTCAAATCTTCTTCTTTACGATATAGTTGCAACCCGGCAGATTTCAGACGTTCTATAAGACTGACATTCAATGGACTTGAGAAGTATATTAAGATGCTTTGCGCTATTTTTTCCCCGATTTCATCGATGCTTGTCAGCTTTTCGAGATCTGCATTTTCCAGTTCCTCTATACTATTAAAGGATTTGGCTATTTTTTTGGCTACTGTTTCACCCACGAAACGAATTCCCAATGCAAAAAGCACTCTTTCAAAAGGAACTTCTTTGCTTGCCTTGATTCCTTTAATAATGTTTTCTGCAGATTTCTCACCCATACGGTCTAAATTTTTAATATCCTCTGCTGTGAGTTGATATAGATCTGCCGTATCCTTGATTAATCCCAAACGATAGAACGTATCTACGGTCTCCGGACCCAGTCCGTCAATATTCATAGCCTTACGACTGATAAAATGCTCTATTTTGCCTTTTATTTGGGGGGGACAAGCTGTTTCGTTAGGACAATAGTGGGCTGCTTCTCCTTCATAACGTACCAACTTGCTGCCACATTCCGGGCAATGAGTGATAAATTTTACTTTTTCACCGATAAGCATGCCGCGTGCATCTTTGTCCACCCCTGTAATTTTGGGTATGATTTCTCCGCCTTTTTCCACATAGACCATATCTCCGATATGTAAGTCCAACCCTTCGATAATATCAGCATTGTGCAGGGAGGCTCTCTTCACAATAGTACCGGATAGTTGTACGGGGTCTAAGTTGGCGACAGGAGTTATTGCTCCGGTGCGTCCTACCTGATAAGTAACCCTGTTTAAACGCGTTAAAGCACGTTCTGCCTGAAATTTGTATGCTATTGCCCAACGAGGAGATTTTGCGGTGAAACCAAGACTTTTTTGTTGGCGCATACTGTTGACTTTTAGTACGATACCGTCTGTCGCAACCGGCAGGTTTTTACGTTCAGTATCCCAGTATCGAATATATTCGAATACTTCTTCAAGGCTGTGAGTTTTTTTCGTGTGCTCTGAGATCTTAAATCCCCAACCGGCGGCTGTTTGCAGATTCTCATAATGCCCGTCACAAGGCAATTCCTCTCCTAAAAGATAGTATAGATAGGCATCAAGCTTACGTGAAGCTACAATAGCGGAGTTTTGCAGTTTTAAAGTTCCGGACGCGGCGTTGCGTGGATTGGCAAAAAGCGGTTCTTCACGTGCTTCTTTTTCCCGATTGAGTTCTTCAAATACCTCCCAAGGCATTAATATTTCTCCTCTGATCTCAAAATGTTCAGGATAATTGTTGCCATGTAAAACCAATGGTATGGTGCGGATTGTTTTTACATTGTCTGTCACATCGTCGCCTTTTTCGCCGTCTCCTCGGGTTACAGCACGTACTAACTTGCCGTTCTCGTAGGTCAATGAAATGGACGTTCCGTCGTATTTCAATTCGCAGCATATTTCAAAATCCTCATTCAGAGCTTTTTTTACTCGGTCATAAAAGTCCGTTACTTCATTTTCGGAATAAGTGTTTCCTAACGAAAGCATGGGATATTTATGAGTTACCTGTGTGAAGTTCTTGTTCAAGTCACTTCCTACGCGCATGGTGGGAGAATTTTCATCTTGATACTCAGGATGCTCTTTCTCAAGGTCCTGCAATTCGCGCATCATGTCATCGAACTCTTTATCTGATATTTCGGGGGTATTCAGCACGTAATAATTATAATTGTGCCGATGGAGGTCGGTGCGTAATTGGTCTATTCTTTCTTTTATTGTCATAACGATTTTAGAGTTTGTACGCAAAAATACGGGTTTCTCCCGAATATTTTTTGCTTTTACTCTTAACTTACACTATTTTTGCGGAAAAATTAAGTATATGCGTATTGACATCATCACTGTTTTGCCGGAAATGATTGAAGGCTTCTTCAACTGCTCCATAATGAAACGCGCTCAAAATAAGGGGCTTGCAGAAATCCACATTCATAATCTTCGCGATTATACAGAAGATAAGTATCGCCGGGTAGATGATTATCCTTTTGGTGGGTTTGCCGGAATGGTTATGAAAATAGAGCCCATAGAGCGCTGCATCAATACTTTGAAGGCAGAACGAGAATACGACGAGGTAATTTTTACAACTCCGGATGGTGAGCAGTTCAATCAGCCTATGGCCAATACGTTGTCTTTGGCTAAAAATCTCATTATTCTCTGTGGGCATTTCAAGGGGATTGATTATCGCATTCGAGAGCATCTTATAACAAAAGAAATCAGTATTGGCGACTACGTACTGACAGGTGGTGAACTGGCAGCTGCCGTTATGGCTGATGCGATTGTTCGCATTATCCCCGGGGTTATCTCTGACGAGCAGTCTGCTCTTTCCGATTCCTTTCAGGATAATCTTTTAGCTGCTCCGGTCTATACGCGTCCTGCTGATTACAAAGGCTGGAAAGTTCCGGAAATTTTACTATCCGGTCACGAGGCTAAAATTAAGGAATGGGAATTGCAACAGTCACTTGAAAGAACTCGTAAACTACGTCCAGATCTGTTGAATGAGTGATATGTAAAATGTAAATAAAAAGAAAAAGGACATTCACTTATGAATGTCCTTTTTTATGAAAATTGCTTGCGAATGGCTATACCTTGTTAAGTGTTATATCTCAAGCGCACCTATTATTTCCTTCACAGACTTATAATTGTGTCTGTTGAGATAATCATCAATTCCTTCTGCAACCTTCACGGTTATTGCCGGATCGATAAAGTTTGCTGTACCAATTTGTATGGCAGAAGCCCCTGCGAGCATGAATTCTACTGCATCTTTCCAATTCATGATACCTCCCAGTCCTATGACTGGTATTTTTACCGCCTTAGCAACTTGCCATACCATACGGAGTGCAATGGGTTTCACTGCTGCTCCGGACATACCTCCCGTTACAGTAGAGAGTATAGGACGCTTGCGTTCCGCGTCCACAGCCATTCCTAGCAAGGTATTGATGAGTGATACGCTATCTGCACCGCCATTTTCGGCTGCACGTGCTATTTCTGTAATATCTGTAACGTTGGGTGAGAGTTTTACGATAAGTGTCTTTTTGTAAACTGAGCGTACAGCTTTTACTACTTCTTCAGCGCCTTTGGCTGTAACTCCAAACGCCATTCCACCTTGCTTGACATTAGGGCAGGAAATATTTAACTCTATGGCAGGAATATTTACAAGATCGTTGATGATTTCCGCTGTTTTCACATAATCTTCAATGGCAGAACCTGAAACATTCACAATCATATTGGTTCTGATATCCTTGATGCGCGGATAGATATGTTCAACAAAATAATGCACACCTTTATTTTGCAGTCCCACAGCATTTAACATGCCGGACGGAGTCTCTGCCATGCGCGGATATGGGTTACCTTCACGTTTGTGAAGAGTGGTGCCTTTTACAATTATACCACCTATTCGCGATATATCGATGAAATCGGCAAATTCTTCACCATATCCAAAAGTTCCGGATGCCGTCATTACCGGATTCTTCATTTGCAGTTCGCCAATATTTACACTTAAATCTGCCATAATAGTTTATTTGTATTAAAAACCGGACCTTCTTTACATACACATAAATGACCTTCCGTAGTATTTTCCACGCAACATAAGCAGGCTCCTATGCCACATGCCATCATGTTCTCCAGGGATACTTCACAATTGATGCCTTTACTTTTAGCATATTTAGCTACGGCCATCATCATCGGTTTAGGCCCGCAGGTATATATTTGTTCAAAATTCACTTTGCTTAATATAGAGTGCTGGGTGACATATCCTTTTTCGCCATAGCTGCCGTCTTCCGTAGTGGTATATACTTCTCCATAAGCAGCGAATTCTTCTAATTGCAGCAAGTCTTTATTGCTTCTGGCGCCTAACAGGAACGTTGGTTTGCTTCCGTTTTTAGCTAATTGTTCACCTAAATACAGCATAGGTGCTGTGCCTACACCACCACCTACTAATAGAAGCTTATCTGAGGGCTTTTCAGGCATTGTGAAGCAATTTCCCAACGGAAGTACTACATTGATTGCGTCTCCCTTTTTCGCTTCGCCTAAACGCTTGGTTCCGTCACCAACAAGTTGAATGAGGAACCAAACCTCATTCCGTTGTTTGTCTACATAATTAATAGAGATAGGACGCCGTAGGAAAGTTGTTGGTGAACCGTCTACACGAATCTCTGCAAATTGTCCCGGTAGCATTTCCGGAAGCGGGGACGAAGAAGTCAATTTCAGCAGCGCATAATTGGCATGCAGACGAACATTCTCGGTCACTGTCAGATCTAAAATATATTTTTTCATATTATCTATAAAGAAGAATTATCTTTCGGCTGCAAAGATACGGGAATTTGTGCAAATAGCCGTAGCTGTCTTCTAATTTTCCGGTTTGAATGTTTCGTAAGTATTATCATCAAAGAAAATTCTTATTTCGGTTATTTTCCTTGGTGGCCTTTCTTTATAGATAATCTCTTGTTTTACAATCTCTTTGGTGGGCTTTTGTGCTGTTTCTAATGCGATTTCCTTGCGATTTTCCGAAACATTCGGTTCATAGGACGGGTTTTCTGGATTGTCAGCAAATAGCGGATAGTCAAATCCACCGCTTTCAGTGGAAGAGGAATCATTACTCATATTTCCTTTCCCCGTTAGCAACCATTCCAAGTTAATGTCCTTGTAACATTGATGCAACTTCAGAATTACTTCTGTACTTGGATATTTATTGCGAGAACCTAAAATATGAGAAATGGTAGCTTGGGCCACTCCAATGCTTTCGGCAAATGCTCCGGCAGTTAGTTTTTCCCGATCCATTATCATCTTAAATCTATCTTTTATACTCATGGCGTGATTAGTATTACAATTGTATTTATAAACTATCCGATTACAAAAGTAAATAATAAAAATCACAAAAGCAAATTATAATTGTGATATGTAATTTTTTACAGTTGTACTCCAGTTATTACTTATGTTATATATTAATGCGCAATGTCTATTATCGATTGATTTATTATTAATATTTTTAGTTTAATTAAAATCTATATTTTATTGATATATAATGTATTATGCACACTATATTTGCTTGATTTTACCTGTATTACAAATGTTTCATGCTTGTTATTTGTTCTATTAAGCCTTTGCTATAATAAAATGTAGTATAGTTAAGATTTATAGCTATTTATATTTCTAAAATATTACTATTAATGGTTTGTTGTATAAACGTATAATGAGCGATATTATTAATGCAAATTTCGATATTTACAATTGTACTGATGATATAATATGTATATTTGGGTATATATTACCATTGTATTTTATACAATAGTAATATATGCTTTTTACGAAAGTTATATTCCATAGTTGCAGTGCACAACTATTCTCTCTATTTAGTATTGATGGATAAATTTGGATGGGCTATTTTTTTAAGAAAATGGGTGACAATTAGCAAGCAGATTTATATTCTCTCTGTTCCACTTCTCATTAAGATGAAATCTCTGCCTTATTTCCGTATAAATGTCTGGATGATTAAAAAAATGCGATTCTCAGGACATCTTTTTGGGGGTATTTTATTGTATATTAGTCTTTTATACTACTTTTAGGGTTATTGGCAAAGAGGTGAAATAGAAAAAAAGGGGGAAATTCCCCCTAAATGTGACAGAATGATACAAAAATGAACAGTTTCTTCTATTTACTTTATTGTAGGAAAGGTTATGTTCAAAGGAGTTTTTAATGCAGGATTTTAAAGATCAACTCACGCAAGAGATCGCTGTCATTTAATGAAGAGTTGCCTACTCCTTTGGATTTTGCATCCGTATATCGTATTTCTCCAATGATTTGCATGGTTTTTACTCCATTATATCGCCGCATGGCATTTAGATATTCACGAGACTGCCATGGAGTCTTTAAGCCTATGAATGAAGCAATGCCTTGCTCTGTTTTTTCGGGAGCGTAATAGGCTAACATTAAGTTGGAAAAGAATCCAAAAAGTAAAGATAAAGTCATTTGAATCGGATTGGTTTTTGGATTTTCTTCAAAATATTTTATTATCTTATTCGCTTTCAAGATGTCCTTTTCCACAATGGCGCTACGGAGCTCAAAGTTGTTATAATCTTTGCTGATTCCAATGTTTCGCTCTATCTGTTCGGGGGTAACGCGTGTCTGGCTTTTTGGAAGTGTAATAATCAGTTTCTCCAGCTCTCCGGTAAGGCGACTGAGATCGGTTCCTACGAAATCGGCAAGCATGGAAGTTGCTTTAGGATCCATATCTACCCCCTTACGTTTCATGTATGACGTGATGAATGTCGGAAGCTGGGCATCCCTTACTTTCTTAGATTCGAACAGTATGCCGGACTTTTCTATTTCGGCAGCCAGCTTTTTCCTTCTGTCCAGTGTGCCATGCTTGTGGCATATTACCAATATAGTGGAAAGCAAAGGCTTCTGAAGGTAATAGGAAAGCTCTTCCATGTTGCGTATGTTCTGTGCTTCCTTTACCACAACCACTTGGTGTTCTGACATCATCGGATAACGTTTGGCGGCATTGATGATTGTAGCTACATCTACGTCTGCACCATACATTACGGTCAGGTTGAACTCTTTTTCGGTTTCATTCAGTATATTGTCCGTTATATAATCCGAAAGAAGATCGATGTAATATGGTTCTTCGCCCATTAAATAATAGACGGGGCGATATTGTCCGGCTTTTAGCTCTTTGATAATGTCGTCACACGTGATTTCCTGCTTTGCCATATTTTTTTTGCTTTACCAGTCGAATTTCAGATGTTTTACGGTTTTCTTTTCGTCAATAATCATACGCAGGGATGCGATGCCTATTTCAACGTGTTCCGTTACGTAATTTTGGGTTACTATATTATCGCTCTTATCGGTCTTGACCCCTTCGGGAATCATTGGTTGATCGGACACCAGTAATAAGGCTCCTGTCGGGATATGATTGGCAAAGCCGCAGCTGAATAAAGTTGCCGTTTCCATGTCAACTGCCATGGCGCGCGTCTTCTTGAGGTATTCTTTGAAGTTTTCATCATGTTCCCAAATACGGCGGTTGGTAGTATATACGGTTCCGGTCCAGTAATCACGCGCATAGTCGCGAATGGCGGAAGAAACGGCGCGTTGCAGCATAAACGCCGGTAATGACGGTACTTCCGGTGGAAAATAGTCGTTTGAGGTACCTTCGCCACGGATGGCGGCGATTGGAAGGATAAGGTCCCCTATTCTATTTTTTTTGTCTATACCACCGCATTTGCCTAAAAACAGACATGCTTTAGGCTGAATAGCGCTCAGTAAATCCATGATAATGGCGGCATTAGGGCTTCCCATTCCAAAATTGATAATGGTTATTCCTTCCGCACTGGCAGAAATCATATTGGCATCTTTGCCGAGAATGGGAACATTGAACTTTTCAGCGAAAATTTCCACATACTTGTTGAAGTTGGTCAACAGGATATACTCTCCAAAATCTTCCAGGTTACGTTTTGTGTAACGGGGTAGCCAATTAGCGACGATTTCTTCTTTTGTTTTCATAAGATTTCATTAAATTTGTTCCCTAAAGAGTCGTTAAGGAGTGATTGTTTAACTTACAAAGTTACAATAAAAAAGTAAAAACAAGAAATTAAAATAGAATGTTCTCACTGAACTTGCCGGCATTTGATGCCAAAATTGCTATGAGGGACGGGAAAAGGAGTATTTTTGACGTGGTCCGTCGTCGATATGTTGCTTTGACTCCTGAGGAATGGGTGCGACAGCACTTTGTGCACTTTCTTTTGGTGCATAAAGGCTATCCGCAGGCGCTTATGGCAAACGAGGTGCAGGTGCAATTGAATGGCACTAAAAAACGCTGTGATACAGTGCTTTACAGGCGTGATCTCACAGCGCGTATGATTGTGGAATACAAGGCTCCCGAAGTGGAAATTACTCAAAAGGTTTTCGATCAGATTACCCGTTACAATATGGTATTGAAGGTGGACTATCTGATAGTGAGTAATGGTATCAGGCATTATTGCTGTCGTATGGATTATGAAAATAATAGTTATATTTTCTTACAAGACATACCCGACTACAAGGATCTTTGATTTGAGTCACTGAGTGAGCTGTAATGAGTCCCTGAGTGAAAGGGATTCAGTCAGGGACTCAATGCCTTTCACTCAGGGACTCATTGTATCCCCTCTCAGAGTAGCTTCTGGACGGGGGATGAAAATGTTGATGATGTGTGAAAATGATAGTAAAAAATACGTATTCCCTCCTACTCTTATGAGTTTGGACAAATGTGTGAAATTAATTGGGAATAGCAAAGTAGGCCTACTTTTGATTTTCATGTTCATAAATAAGGTTCAGGCTGTTATTCATCTCATAAAATAACTGCCTGAACCTTATTGGGTTTATCGCAAGAATTACGGAATTTATTCAGCGTCTGCTGCTTTCTTTCTGCTTCTTGTTGTTTTTTCTTTTACCGGTTCTTCTTTCACTTCCGGAGCAATACCTGCCAGTTCCGGGTCAATCATGATACGTCCGCAATATTCGCAAACAATGATTTTCTTACGTGAACGGATGTCCAATTGTCTTTGAGGCGGAATTTTGTTGAAGCAACCACCGCAGGCATCACGCTGTACATAGACGATGCCCAAACCATTGCGTGAATTTTTGCGGATACGCTTGAAAGACTGGAGCAGACGCGGTTCGATTTTTGTTTCGAGATCTTTGGCTTTGTCTCTTAGCTTTTCTTCTTCCTGTTTGGTTTCAGAAATGATTTCGTCCAGCTCATTCTTCTTTACGTCCAGATCTTTCTGTCTTTCTTCCAAAGCGGCAATGCTTTCTGCTGCTTCCTGAGATTTCACTTCCTCATCAGCGGTAAACTCTTTGATTCTCTTTTCGCAAAGCTCAATTTCCAATGTTTGGAACTCGATTTCTTTACTTAGGAAGTCATATTCGCGGTTGTTGCGTACGTTTTCCTGTTGTTCTTTATATTTTGCAACGGAAGCTTTTGCGGTTTCGATCTCTACTCTTTTGGTAGCAATAGCGGATTTCAATTCGGAAACCTCCGACTGGATTCTTTCGATACGGGTACTCAAACCGGCAATTTCATCTTCCAAGTCTTGCACTTCCAGAGGAAGCTCGCCTCTCAACGTCTTGATTTCATCAATTTTAGACAACATGGTCTGTAATTGGAACAAAGCTTTTAATTTCTGCTCCACTGTCAATTCCTGAGGATCTTTTTTTGCTTCTTTAGCCATTTTAATTACATGTATTTTATGGGATTCGTATTTACTTTGCTTGGTTGAACTTCAACAGCAGGAAACAAATCCCGGATTATTGTATAAAATATTTCTTTTGTATACTGTTCGCTTTCATAATGCCCTATCTCTGCCAACAGGATGTCTGTGTCGTGGCCGAAATAGTCGTGGTATTTTATTTCGCCGGTAATGAAGACATCAGCATGGTTGCGTATGGCAAGCGGCATGAGAAAAGCCCCCGCACCGCCACATAGGGCAACGGTCTGTATCTCCCGTCCGGTCAGTTTGTTGTGTTTCAGGCAACCCACTTCAAAGGTTTTCTTGATACGCTTCAGGAACTCCAATTCGGTTTCCGGAGCTTCCAATTCGCCGATAACGCCTGCTCCGGCTTGTTGCCAGGAGTTCTGCAACGGATATAAATCAAATGCAGGTTCCTCGTACGGATGTGCGGCGAGTAACGCTTTTATTGCTTCTGCTTTTCGGTAAGCTGGCAGAATGGTTTCGATACGCGTCTCCTTTTCCACATGCAGCTCGCCGATTTTTCCGCAATAAGGATTGGCGCTTTCAAGAGCACGAAACATTCCCTCGCCCTCCACATTGTAGCTGCACGAATCATAATTGCCGATACATCCGCATCCGGCAGATGTCAATGCTGTGCGTACTTGTTCCGTCTGTGCGGCAGGTACGAATGTCACCAGTTTCAATAAAGCGTTTTCTTTGGCTTCCAGTACACGTACATTCTTTAATCCGATTTTCTCGGCAATCTTGAAATTCACTCCTTCCGGTGCATTGTCCAGGTTAGTGTGGGCGGAATAAATGACAAGGTCGTTCTTGATAGCTTTCAAGATACAACGCTCCACATAGTCCTTTCCTGTAATGGATTTATAACCTTTGAAGATAAGCGGATGATGCGATATGACAAGATTGTACCCTAACGCAATTGCTTCGTCCAATACGGCTTCAGTAACGTCAAGACACAACAAAGCCCCTGTTGCTTCCGCATCTGTCAATCCGATTTGCAGGCCGGCATTATCAAATCCGTCTTGCAATGGCAGAGGCGCGAACCGTTCAAGGGCGCTTACTATCTCCTTAATTTTCATTATCAGTAGAAAATTTGGTTGCAAATATACATAAAAGTAGCGAATTACGGCTTACTTTTTACTTTTTTTTCTACCATGACAGGCCGTAGCTTTCCGTAGGCGTCGAAAGACTTACGCGAAGCCAATGAAATGGTTATCATCAGTGAAAGCATAGATGCCGTAAATGTGATAACCATAATCATCATCTGATATTTGATAGCGACATTGGGACTACTCCCGCCCAATATCTGTCCAATCATTGTTCCGGGAAATGCTACCAAGCCCATGACAGAGATATTGGCGATGAGCGGACTGAATGCCTTGATAATGGCCTGACGGATAAACGGCGCTTGCGCTTCTGTACGGGTAGCCCCGTTACCAAGCAGATAGCGGTAAAGTTGTTGCTCGCGTTTCAATCCGCTATAATAAGTATTTAGGGCTATAACATTACTGGATAGCATGTTTCCCATCAATATGCCGAAAATAGGAATGAAGTATTGGGCACTGAACACATTTTCAAGACGCAGTACGATTCCTATAAAATACATTCCCACGCATACCACGCTACACAGAAAACCTACGGATATAGGTATCAGTAATATCTTGCGTTTCAGTTGTGTGCGTGCCAGTGCCGTTTGCGAAGCTACGAGTATCATGACGATTACCCACAGGAAATTAATCCACGGATTATTCCAAAGAAAAAGGTATTTCAGATAAACGCCGATGAAGAAAAGCTGCACAATCATGCGTGCCGTACCGATGAGAGTTGCACGTAGCAGGCCGGTCTTGAATTTCCATATATAGAATAATGGTATTAATAGCAAAAGTAGTCCGATGCCCAGACTGAGGTATGATATGTCGATAGTTCCCATGAGTATTTTCGATAGCTTGTAATGCAAAGGTAGCGCTATTAATAAATTATGGAAGAATTTATTAATAAATTTACCGGAATTTATTAATAAATCTTGGAAAATTCATTAGTGTTTTGGTGGTTCTCTTTTTCCTGCGGAATTAGCGGATAAATAAGAAAACCAATGCGGATGCAATAATAATGCACCCCCCAATAATAATCAGCATCATTCGTACGGTATGTTTCTGTTCGGAATGTTCCTTTTGCCGGGTAAATTTGGTTATCTTTTCCATGTCTTCTGCAGTTGTATTGTGAGGCATACGGCGCCCTTTGTGCATTTTATCTAAACGCTCATTGAGACGCTCCCGGCGAAGAAGGCGTAAATTGCGGTTCTCCTTATCACGACGTATCATATCAAAAACAAATCCGGCAAAACTCATGGCTTTATGTTTATCAGGTTTGTCACATTATTATATGTCGGTCACATCCTTTGGCGAAATCCATGTCGTGTGATACTGCCAGTACGGCGGTTCCCTTTTGGGTTTGATGCCGTAAGAAGGCCAGCACTCTCTCCGTAGAACCCGAATCGAGTGCCGAAGTCGGCTCGTCCACAATGATTAGTGGCTTGTTGATCATGGAAGCTACGGCTATCATCATGCGTTGGCGTTGGCCGCCGGATATCTCATTTACACGTTTATAATATAACTCTTCTTCAAGTCCTAATTCTTCAAAGCAATTGAATAGTTGCATTTCGGAGAACGGTGTGGCTCGATTGGCTTTCAGACTGAAAGGCAGCTGTATCATGTCTTTTACCCATTCTAACGGTAGCGCCAATTCTTGTGGAATCCAAGCTATTTGTTTGCGAATGAGGTCTATGCTGTTTTTATCCGATACGATGTTATTGACCGTAATACGTCCTTCTTTTAATGGAGTAAACCCCAGTATGGCATTGAGAAGAGATGTCTTTCCGCATCCCGACGAACCGGAAATACAGGCAATCTCTCCCCTCCTCAATTGCAGGTTGAAGTTGGAGAATAGTATATCATGACCGTATGCAATACTGGCACCCTCTATTTGTAACATAAATAAATTCTTTAGTCCTTATTGCAAAGGTAAGGAAAAAAGATTTGCAAAGATAACTTTATACTTTTATCTTTGTATCACTAATTAATTCGGGAAAAAAAGTATGATACAGAACGAACGGGATTGCCGCCATGAGCATGTACTGGGCGTGGCGAGACAAATGATGACTGCCGCACGCACTGCGCCTAAAGGGAAAGGTGTAGATGTAATTGAAACGGCACTGGTTACAGGAGAAGACCTGAAAAAACTTTCAGAAAAAATGAGTGCCATGGCAGAAGAATTGGGTATGAAGTTCTTCCTGCGTGATGCGGCAAACGTTTTGCAAGCAGAATGTGTTGTTATAATAGGTACGCGCGAGCAGGCGCAAGGGTTGAACTGCGGTCATTGTGGCTTTCCAACTTGTGCCGGGCGTTCCGAGGGTGTGCCATGTGCCTTGAATACGGTTGATGTGGGGATTGCTGTCGGCTCCGCTTGCGCTATGGCTGCCGATATGCGGGTGGATACCCGGGTGATGTTCTCTGCCGGGCTGGCTGCACAACGAATGAATTGGCTGAAGGATTGCAAGGCGGTATTCGCTATTCCGGTCAGCGCTTCTTCCAAGAATCCGTTCTTTGATAGGAAGCCTAAAGAAGAAAAGAAATAAGTGTATTGCCGAACCAGAAGTTGAGAAATGTAAAGCTGAACTTTAGGCTTCATTATCTTACTTAACGAATTAAATAACTTAGAATTGATATGGGATATTTTGTTGGAATTCCATTAGGTGGAGCTACCGAAAAAGATTATCAGGTGCGTTTTGGTAAGAATATGACCTTTCAGGTGGAAACGCGTGCTCCCCACCTGCCTGCAGAATGGGCTTTACAAAGCGGTGTACAACTTACATGGCCTCATGCAAATACCGATTGGGCTTATATGCTTGAAGAAGTACAGCAATGTTTTATTGCCATTGCTTCCGAAATAGCCAAGCGGGAGTTGCTGCTGATTGTAACTCCGGAACCTGAGGAAGTGAGAATGCAAATCTCCGCGGCAGTTAATATGGATAACGTACGTTTTCTGGAATGTGAAACGAATGATACTTGGGCGCGCGACCATGGAGCTATCACTATGGTAGATACAGAGGGGGCTTCTCTGCTTGATTTTACTTTTAATGGCTGGGGACTGAAATTTGCTTCCGAACTGGATAATCAAATCACCAAACAAGCGGTAGAAGCCGGAGCCTTGAAAGGCCAGTATATAGACCGCCTCGACTTCGTTCTCGAAGGAGGCTCCATCGAAAGCGACGGAATGGGCACACTGCTCACTACCTCCGAATGCCTGCTTTCTCCCCAACGGAACGGGCGACTGAACCAGGTAGAGATAGAAGAATACCTGAAATCAACCTTCCACCTTCAAAAGGTTCTTTGGTTAGACCACGGCTATCTTGCCGGTGATGACACTGACAGCCACATCGACACTTTGGCACGTTTCTGTTCTACCGACACCATTGCTTACGTAAAATGCGACGACAAAGAAGACGAACACTACCAAGCATTACTCGCAATGGAGGAACAACTGAAAACATTCCGCACCTTAGCAGGAGAACCCTATCGCCTGTTAGCCTTACCGATGGCGGACAAGATCGAAGAAGACGGCGAACGCCTGCCCGCAACTTACGCCAACTTCCTGATTATGAACGAAGTTATTCTCTACCCGACATACCATCAGCCAGCGAATGACCAAAAAGCAAGAGATGTGTTACAACAAGCATTTCCAGGGCATCAGATAATCGGAATAGACTGCCGTGCCCTGATTAAGCAACACGGTTCCCTGCATTGTGTCACCATGCAATACCCATTGGGAGTTATAAAATAACGAATGAATCAACCAAGTAATTATTCATCATGAAAAAGATAAAAGTCGGAATCATCCAACAATCCAATACCGCAAATATTCGGGTCAACCTGATGAACCTCGCAAAGAGTATCGAGGCTTGCGCTGCTCACGGTGCGCAACTGATTGTGCTTCAAGAGCTACACAACTCACTTTATTTCTGCCAAACAGAAAACACCAACCTGTTTGATCTGGCTGAACCCATTCCCGGACCATCCACAGGCTTTTATTCCGAGTTGGCAGCCGCCAATAAAGTAGTCCTTGTCACCTCTCTTTTTGAGAAACGTGCCCCCGGACTATATCATAACACCGCTGTTGTGTTCGACCGCGACGGAAGCATTGCGGGTAAATACCGGAAAATGCATATTCCCGATGATCCGGCTTACTACGAAAAATTCTATTTCACTCCCGGAGACATCGGTTTTGAACCCATTCAAACCTCTTTAGGAAAGCTGGGCGTACTGGTATGCTGGGATCAATGGTATCCGGAGGCTGCCCGCCTGATGGCACTGAAAGGTGCGGAACTCTTAATTTATCCTACTGCCATCGGCTGGGAAAGCAGTGACACAGACGACGAAAAAGCCCGCCAACTCAACGCCTGGATTATTTCGCAGCGTGCCCATGCCGTTGCCAATGGTCTTCCTGTTATCTCCGTCAACCGTGTAGGACACGAGCCCGATCCTTCCGGACAGACAAACGGAATCCTATTTTGGGGAAACAGTTTCGTAGCAGGACCGCAAGGAGAATTCCTGGCACAAGCCGGAAACGATCATCCGGAAAACATGGTAGTGGAAATAGATATGGAACGCTCGGAAAACGTCCGCCGCTGGTGGCCTTTCCTCCGTGATCGCCGGATTGACGAATACGAAGGACTTACCAAACGCTTCCTCGATTAAAGTTCAATGCAGAAGTTCTCCAATAAAGTTCACTCCCAAAGACATAAGAGAGGATATTTATAAATATCACAACACCAAAAAGGAGCTGTCTAACCAATTCTAAATATTGAAAATTACCCACGCTACAGATAGTTATAGCGTGGGTGAAATTATTAATGAGGGACTTGTCAGA
>ERZ860264.867-NODE-867-length-24345-cov-5.124455_pt1 | contig 24345 bp, 23 predicted proteins | sample MGYA00509980_ERZ860264 | MGnify/ENA primary metagenome ERZ860264 (study PRJEB30046, sample SAMN00715212) | human gut metagenome | study: EMG produced TPA metagenomics assembly of the A metagenome-wide association study of gut microbiota in type 2... | reverse complement strand
CTGTGGCTCTGCAGGAGCTGCAGACCATGGGCGTGCGCAACATCATCACCTTTGACGCACACGACCCCCGCGTGCAGAACGCAGTGCCCCTGATGAGCTTTGATAACGCCATGCCCACCTATCAGGTGCTCAAGAGCCTGCTGAAGAAGGACCCCACCCTGTCCTTCGACAAGGAGAAGTTCACCGTGGTCAGCCCGGACGAGGGCGCGATGAACCGCAATATGTACTTCTCCAGCGTGCTGGGCTGCAACCTGGGTATGTTCTACAAGCGCCGCGATTACACCCGCGTGGTGAACGGCCGCAACCCCATCGTTGCCCATGAGTATCTGGGCGAGAGCGTGGAGGGCAAGACCGTCTTTATCGCAGACGATATCATTGCTTCCGGCGAGAGCATGCTGGAGGTTGCCAGCAACCTGAAGGAGCGCGGCGCTGCCAACATCATCGCCAACGCCACCTTCCCCCTGTTCACCAGCGGTCTGGAGAAGTTCGACAAGGCTGTGGCAGACGGCACCCTGACCTACGTTGTGGGCACCAACCTGACCTACCGTATGCCCGAGCTGCTGACCCGCGACTGGTATGTGGACGTGGACGTTTCCAAGTATGCTGCCTACTTTGTGGTGGCTCTGAACCACGATATGTCCGTTTCCAGCATTATCGACCCCCTGAAGAAGATCGAGAGCCTGCTGGCAAACCGCAAGTAAGAAGCTGTTCCAAAGCCCCTGCACCCTGCGTGCAGGGGCTTTTTGCGTTTTATGAAAACTTCTGTTAAGTTTTTGAAAATTCGTGCCGGGGGCTTTGCAAATCCCGGTGGGTTTATGCTATATTTAAGTTGAAATACTTTGCATTCTGACAGAAAGGAAAAACGCCATGGAGCATTTTGTGGAGTTTGAAGATGTCTGTAAATATTACCAGACCGGCAGTGTGAAGATCGCTGCTGCCGACCACCTGAATTTCTATGTGGACAAGGGCGAGTTCTGTATCATCGTGGGGCCCTCCGGTGCGGGCAAGACCACCCTGCTGAACATTCTGGGCGGCATGGACAACTGCGACGAGGGCAACGTCTGGCTGGACGGCCGCAACGTGAGCCGCTTTTCCGCCCGGGAGCTGACCACCTACCGCCGGTACGATGTGGGCTTTGTGTTCCAGTTTTACAACTTGGTGCAGAACCTGACCGCACTGGAAAACGTGGAGCTTGCCAGTGAGATCTGCCGCGACCCGCTGGACCCCACCGAGACCTTGCGCAGCGTGGGGCTGGGCGAGCGGCTGAACAACTTCCCGGCGCAGCTGTCCGGCGGCGAGCAGCAGCGCGTGGCCATCGCCCGGGCCCTGATCAATTCCCCCGCCGTGCTGCTGGCCGACGAACCCTCGGGCAACCTCGATTCGCACAACCGCGACGAGATACACCGTCTTTTTTTCGAGCTGCGCGACCGGCTGGGGCAGACCATCGTGATCGTGACCCACGACGAACACCTCGCCGCCATGGCCGACCGCCGCATCACGATGTCCGACGGCCGGATTCTGTAAGGCTGCGCCCGGTGGGCGGTTCGCCGCGCCGTACGGGTTCCCCGGGTGCCCTGCCGTCTGATATCGCTTCCGGTATCCGGCGGCTTTCCCGGCGTGGCGGGGCTGCTTCTGGCTGTTCCCGAAGCCGTCCGGGGTTGCGGATCATTGCATAAATACAGGTGGATTATGGATACAGAACGCAGGGAGCTGCTCGAACGGCTCCACGACAAATACAACCGTCCCGAGTTTATCGAGTGCGACCCGATTTCGGTGCCGCACCGCTATGCGGGGCGTACCGACCGGGAGATCGCGGGATTTTTCGCCGCCACGATCGCCTGGGGCAACCGCAAGGCGATCGTGGCGAACGGCCACCGGATGATGCGCTGCATGGACGACGCTCCGGCGGATTTCGTGCGCAACGCCTCGGAGAAGGAGCTGGCATCGCTTTCGTCCTATGCCCACCGCACGTTCAACGGCGGCGACCTGCGTGACTTCGTGCTGGCACTGCGCCGTATGGAGGAGCTTCACGGCGGCATCGGGAATTTCTTCGAGACCCGTTACGAGGCGACGCGGAGCATCCCGGCGGTCTTTGCCGAATTCCGGCGCGAGTTTTTCAGCTGCGGCCATGCCCCGCGTTGCGAAAAACATCTTTCGTCCATCGAGAAGGGCGCCGCCTGCAAACGGCTCTGCATGTACCTGCGCTGGATGGTGCGCAGCGACGGGCGGGGTGTGGATTTCGGCGAGTGGACGCGCATCCCGATGTCGGCGCTCTATATCCCGCTCGACGTCCATACAGGCAATATGTCCCGTGCGCTGGGGCTGCTCACACGCCGCCAGAACGACTGGCGTGCCGTCGAGCAGACCACCGCTTCGCTCCGCATGTTCGATCCCGCCGACCCTGTGCGTTACGATTTCTCGCTCTTCGGGGCGGGTATCGACGGTTACCTCAAAGCATAGAGACGATGTTCCGCTTCAAACAATTCGCCATACGCCAGGATCGCTGCCCGATGAAGGTCGGGACGGACGGCGTGCTGCTGGGTGCCTGGGTCTCGGTGCGTCCGTCGGACAGGCGCATCCTCGATATAGGTACCGGTACAGGGCTTATTGCACTGATGATGGCACAACGTGTCCCCGGGGCCCGGATCACGGGTGTCGACGTGGAAGACATTTCGCAGGCGCGCGAGAATGCCGATGCCTCGCCGTGGGGCGGCAGGGTAGCGTTCGTGCAGTGCCCCGTACAAGAGTTCGCCCCGCAGGGAAAGTTCGACCTGGTCGTCTCCAACCCGCCGTTCTTTGTCGATTCGCTCACCTGTCCCGACGCGGGGCGTACCACGGCCCGCCATGCCGTACGGCTGCCCTTCGGCGATCTGCGCGACGCCGTTGTGCGTCTGCTCTCCGACGAGGGACACTTCGCCGTGGTCTTGCCTGCGGACGAGGCCGCCCGTTTCATCGGCATCTGCCGGGACGTGTTGCTTCCGGTGCGTCGTACCGACGTGCGCACGACGCCCCGCCACGCGGCCAAACGGGTGCTGCTCGAATTCGTCCGTACGCCTTCCGGCGACGTTTTTCCGCCCGCCGCCGCTTCGCCTCCCTCCGGTTTTTCCGCCGCGGGTTCCGGCCTTCGTTCCGATGACCCGGCGGCCCTGTCGGATGCCGTCCCCCTCTTTTCTGTGCCTTCCGTCCCGGCCCCCGATCGCAGCGAGCTGGTTATTGGCACGGGTGTGCACGAGCAGTATACCCCCGAATACCGCTCCCTGACGCGCGATTTTTACCTGAAATTTTGATAGCACGGCAAAATAAGTTACATTTGCGTTAGCGATTAAAAAATTCGAACCCATGAAACTCAGACTTCTGGCGCTCGCCCTCCTCGTATGCGGCGGCGCCGCGGCGCAAAACCCATACATAGCCCTGCAAGGGGCCGACGAAACATCCGGCGGCATCGTCGTGTCGCAGCCCCGCACGGTGCTGGCTGTCGACGTCACGGCCGAGCGCGACGTGACCCTCAGCGGCCCCTATGCGCGCTATGCGCAGAAATTCCTCGGCGTCCGCGCCCCGCTGACCGACAAGATGTCATGGGCCGTTACGGGGGCTTCGGTCGCCCTGCTCGACCCCAAGGCGTGCCTCGACGCGCCCGCGCCGGCCCAGCCTTCGCGCACGGTGATGTCCCATGCCACGTCCGAGGACGAATTTTCGCGCCTCCAGGCCGACAAGAACGACATGGCGGTGCTGGCGTTGGAGGACGCCGCCCGCGAAGCCGCCAACACGATCTTTTCGCTTCGCAGGCACCGTATCGAGCTCATCACGGGCGAAGCCGGCGAAAATGTCTTCGGCGAAGGGCTGAAAGCCGCCCTGGCCGAGATCGAACGCCTCGAACAGAGCTATCTGGAGCTCTTCCTGGGCAAGCGTGTCGTCACCACCGAGACCCGCCGCTATGTGGTCTATCCGCAATCCGACAAGAAGCAGTATATCGTCTGCCGTTTCAGTGCCGCCGCCGGGCTGCTCCCCGAGAGCGACCTTTCGGGCGACATGGTGCTGTTGCAGATCGAACCTTCGGGCAACACCTCCAATGCGCTCGAGGCTTCGGCCAAGGAGTCCAATACCGTGGCCTGCCGTGTGGCCGACCCGTCGGTCTGCACGGTCATCGCAGGCGGCTGCGAGTATGCCCGCGCGGTGCTTCCCCTGTTCGAGTTCGGCCGCACGATCAACGTCGCGCTTCCCCGTCGCAAATAGCTTTTACCGATGGATTATACGTCGCGTATGGTGGCGCTGCTCAGGGAGTTGCGCCGCGAGCGTAACGGTGCCGTAGCCGATTCGATGCGCTATTACGGCACGCCTTACGGACTGAATTACGGGGTGAGCCTGCCCACATTGCGCCGGATAGCGCGTGCGGAGGCGCCCGACCACGGTTTCGCCCGTTACCTCTACCGGCAGGATGTCCGCGAACTGCGCCTTGCGGCGCTGCATATTGCATGTCCGGCGTGCTTTACGCCGGAGGAGTTCCCCGCATGGGCCGCAGGCATCGTCAATTCCGAAATCGCCGAGGAGGCCGCTTTTGCCCTGCTGAGCCGAGCCGAGGCGTTCCCCGCGCTGTTCTCGGCGTGGATCGCCTCGCCCGATGCGTTGTTGCAGTATGCTGCCCTGCTCGCCGCCGCGCGCAGTCCCCGCCTTACTGCCTCATGGGTTGCTCCGGCCGTCGAAGCCGTGCACCGCAATGCAACGGCTGAGGCGACGGTCGAAACGCCGGCCGAAGCGACGACCGAGGCGACCGCCGCCGCAATTTCCGCCGCTGCGGATACCTCTGTTGCACCGGGTGCCTTTGTCTCTGATACCTCTGTTACGGAGGCCTCTTCTCCGGAAGTTACCACGCCTGCTTTCGGCGATTCTTCCGTTGGCGACACCCCTTCCGCCGCAATTGTCTCAGCCGCCCCAGGCGCTTCCCCGGCCTCAGACCCGCATGTCGCCTCCCCGTGTGCTGCCGGGCAGCAGGTTTCCTCCCGGCCTCTGGCGCAGCATCCCGTCCCCGCCGCCCGCCTTACGGCTCAGGGTGCGGTGGCGCTGCTCGCGGCCGTCGCGGCGCAAAACGAGGAGAACCGGCAGGCGGTACTCCGCGCAGCCGGTTCTCTGGGTAAGCTCCCTGCCGAAGACTACGTCCACGAGGAGCTCGCCTGGCGTCTGGAGGCATAGGCCTCCCTTTCATGCATTGTTTGTTTCGCGCGGGAGTTCATCGCTGTGCCACCTGTTCGCGCTTTTCCAGCTCCCGCAGCACGTTTACCAGATGGTCGTAACCCACGCGACCGCTCTCGCGCCACAGCACTTCGCCGCGGCGGAAGAACATGAGCGTCGGCACCGACATGATGTTGTAGCGGTGCACTGCGTCCAGCATTCCGCGGTCGTCGATATCTACCTTGTATACATCCACGCGGCCGTTCATCTCCCGTTGGAACTTGTCGATGGCGGGGTGCATCATCTGGCATGGCCCGCACCATGTGGCGAAAAAGTCCACGAACGTCAGCGCGTCCCGCCAGATGATCTTATCAAAATCCGTAGTTGTCATTCTATCTTCTTTTTCAGTTCATCTCTGCCCATGTTACCCCGGCGTAGGCCTTGTCCGCCAACTCCTTTTCCGCATAGCTGATCGTGCGGCGCAGCCCTTCCGCGAGCGGTGTCCGGGGCACCCAGCCCAGCTCCCTGCGTGCTGCCGAGATGTCGGGCGTGCGCCGCCTTGCGTCGTCGGCCCGTGCCGCCGTGTGCACGATCCGCGAGCGGCTTCCCGTCAGGGCCACGATCTTCTCCGCCAGCACCCGGATGGCGATTTCATGGTTGCTGCCCAGGTTCACCGTGCGCACCGCCCCGGCCGACGGCGGTGCTTCCATCAGCCTGACGAGCCCGTCGACGAGGTCTTCGACCCAGCAGAACGTGCGTAGCTGCTCCCCGCTGCCGTTGACGACGATGTCGCGGTTCTGCAAGGCCGCCACGACCATCTTTATCACCACGCGCTGATCCATCGGGTCGGCGCCGCTGCCGTAGGTGTTGAATATGCGGGCAATGCGCGTGTCGACGTCGTATTCGCTGTGGTATGCCCTGTGCAGTGCCTCGGCGGCGCGCTTGCCTTCGCAGAGGATGTAGTGCGTCGAGCAGCAGTTGCCCGGTTCGCTCGCCGGGTCGCGCTGCCCGATGCCGTAGATGTTTCCCGCCGAGGCGAAGACCACCCGCGCATGTTCGGTGCGTGCTGTGTCGAGCGCGTTTATGGCGCCCAGCACGCTCACGCGGAGCGTCTCCACCGGGAGCGCCTTGTTGTAGCGCACGCGCGACGGCGACGCGAGGTTGTATATCTCGTCGCAGCGGATACTGAACCCGTTGATGATATTGTGGTGTACATACCGGAACAGGGGGTGCTGCAATACGCCCCGCAGCAGGGGCGAGTTGACCGCATCGCGGATATCGACGCAGAAAACCTCGTGCCCTTCCTCCAGAAGGCGCAGGCAGAGGTGCGTGCCGATAAAACCCACCCCGCCGAGAACGACTATTCGTTTTTGCATCTCTTACTCCTTTTTACGGGTGTAAGAGCAAAATCTATTCCACAAAAAGCGCCCGTGGCAGTTGGTCTACGCTGTTTATCGTCACGACCTCGATCCCCTTGGGGCGTTTGGCGCCCTTGCCCAGATACCCCGATACGACGATGCGTTTGAATCCCAGGCGCGCGGCCTCGCTGATGCGCTGCTCGGTGCGGGGCGCCGGGCGCACTTCGCCCGAAAGCCCGATTTCGCCCGCGCAGCAGACCCCCTCGGCGACGGGGCGGTCGTAGTACGACGAGATCACCGCCGCGACCACTGCCAGGTCTAATCCCGGGTCGGCGACCTTGAACCCGCCGGCGAAATTCAGGAAGACGTCCTTCTGGAACATCTTCATTCCCACGCGTTTTTCCAGCACGGCCAGCAGCATGTTCATGCGCTTGGTGTCGTAGCCCGTCGTCGAACGCTGGGGCGTACCGTATGCCGCGCCGCTCACCAGTGCCTGCACCTCGATCAGGTAGGGGCGCACGCCGTCGGCCGAAGCGCCCACGGCGATGCCGCTCAGCGGCTCCTCGTAGTGCGTCAGCAGGATCTCGGACGGGTTGTCCACGCTCCGCAGGCCGCTGTCCAGCATCTCGAACACCCCGATTTCGAACGTCGCGCCGAAACGGTTCTTTATGCCGCGCAGGATGCGGTAGATATTGTTGCTGTCGCCTTCGAATTGCAGGACGACGTCGACGATGTGTTCCAGGATCTTGGGCCCGGCGATGCTTCCGTCCTTGGTGATGTGGCCGATGATGAAGATCGACGTCCCGGTCGACTTGGCATACTTGAGCAGCGTCGCGGCGCATTCGCGTATCTGCGACACGCTTCCCGCCGACGAGTCCAGCAGGTCGGTATAGATGGTCTGTATCGAGTCGATCACCACCAGGTCGGGCCTGTGTTCGCCGATCTGCCTGACGATATTTTCGAGCAGCGTCTCGGGATAGATCAGGCATTCGTCGTTGCCGATTCCGATCCTCCCCGCGCGCATCTTGATCTGCTCGGCCGACTCCTCGCCCGAGACATAGAGCGTTTTCAGCCCGTTCGCCGCCAGTGCGATCTGCAGCGAGAGGGTCGACTTGCCGATGCCCGGCTCCCCGCCCACGAGGATCAGCGACCCCGGCACCATCCCGCCGCCCAGCACACGGTTCACCTCGCCGTTGCCCACGTCTATGCGGCGGTGTTCGCTTTCGCGGATGTCGCCTACGCGCTGGGGTTTCGCCGCGGGCAGCGGCCCTGCGGCATTGGCCGCCACGGAACCGCTTTCACGGGCTATGATCTCCTCCGTAAAGGTGTTCCACTCGCCGCACGAGGGGCAGCGCCCCAGCCATTTGGGGGCTTCGAACCCGCAATTCTTGCAGAAAAAGGCCTTTTTGACTTTTGCCATCGGTGTATTGTCGGTTTGTAAAGGATCTTCGTAGCCCTTAGAAGGGGTGCGTCGTGTATTCCAGCCTTTCGACCTTCGTGATGCCGGCCGTGGGGTAGAGCGCCTGGTATTTGGCCGTGAGGTCTACGGTCAGCAGCGTGAGGCTCTTGCCCTCCTCCGAATAGTAGGAAACCGCATAGGTGTAGTCGGCGTCCTCGTAGAAGAACCGCAGCTGGTCGGGTTTGTCGGGTTCTTTGTTGAACGACCCGGTGATCGGCGCGGCGTCCGGTGCGGGTGTGATATAGAGCCATCCGCTGTTGTGGTAGAGGAATTCGAGCACGTAACCGCCCCCGGCCTGTACCGGGGCTTCGGCCAGCACGTCCGCGCGTATGGCCTCGATTACCGGGTCGGGTTCAGGTTCAGGGTCGGGTTCCGGCTCCGGTTCGGGCTCGTCTTCGGCCGTTGCCGTTGCTGCTGCGCCGAGCGTGACGGTGGCTTCGACCCGGCTCACCGGATAGCTTGTCGTGTAGTACGGTTCCGATTTCTCCCCGCAGGCCGCGAGTGCCGCCGCGAGGATCAGTATGGCTATGTATCTTATGGCTTTCATCCTTCCGGTATTTGTCAAAGTCCCAGTTCCTGATCTATCAGCACGACCAGCACGCGCCCTGCGGGCCAGCACCGCAGCATCTCCATACGCGTGTTGCACACGCGGTCGGGCGAGTTGCAGTCCGAGCATACGCCCGTCCGGGCGCACGGCGTGCGGAACCCCGGGTGCCGTGCGACGTTTTGCGGTGCGGCGATCGTGCGGATGCGATCCTCGGCCTGGGCACGGTCGGCGACGATCTTGTTGCGTCCGGCTACGATGACCACCTTGCGGGGCCCGAACGCCACCGGGGCGATGCGGTTGCCCACCTTGTCGAGCCAGTGGAGCGAGCCTTCCATGCTGATGGCGTTGACTCCCGTGATGAAGAGGTCGGACATCAGCGCCTGCCGGCGTATCTCCAACCGTTCGGGATAGCTCATCGCGGGGTCGAACCCGTCGAGCAGCTTCCAGCGTCCGTCGCCGCGCAGCCACCCGACGATGCCCGTGGCGTGCATCGTTTCCGAGTCGCCGAACGATACTATTTCCGGCCGTTCCCGCTCCGCGATGGCTTTCAGCACCGCGAACGCCTCGGTGGTGTCCTTCACCGTTTCAGCCTCAAAGTGGTGTCGCCGTAATGCTTCGGCGCAGTTTGTTAGTTTCATCTATTTCGAATTGTCCGCCCCCGAGGAATCCCTCCGGGCTATAATTAAGGTACGAAATCAAAAGATAAATCGCCGCCCCGAGTGCCAGGATTACCATGATCCATCCGATGATCCGTTTTCTGCGCCGTTCCCGGCGGGTCTCTTCCCGGATCTCGGCTTTGACGCGTTCGACCGTTTCGGGCGGGAGTTCTTCCCGACGTGTCGGATGACCGGCCCTGTCCCTGCCCAGCAGGTCGAGCATCTTCTCTTTCTTGCTGCGGGGCTGCCGTTTGCGGCGGAGCCGTTGGATCATGTCCTGTACATGCCCCAGCAACATATGCCTACTTGATAAAGAACCTGTATATGTCGTTCCCGTTGGCGTACAGCAGCAGGAACAGGATGATGACCAGCCCGACGTACTGCGCGCCTTCTAGCACCTTGTCGCTCACCTTGCGTCCCGTGACCATCTCCCAGAACGTGAAGATCGCATGCCCGCCGTCCAGGCCCGGTATGGGCAGGATGTTCATCACCGCGAGGATGATCGATAGGAACGCCGTCTTCAACCAGAAATCCTCCCAGTTCCAGTCCCCGGGGAAAATACTGCCGATGGCGATGAACCCGCCCAGCTCCTCGTACATCTTGGTCTTGGGCTGCACGATCATCTTCAACTGTTCCCAGTAGGACGAAATGACTTTCCCGGCCTTTTCGATGCCTGCCGGGATCGACTGCCAGAAGGTGTACTCCTGTGTGCGCAGCGTATAGGGATTGCGTGCTATCACGCCCAGCTTGCCCTCGTCGGACACCGGGACGGCGATCTGCAGCAGCATGTCGCCTTCGCGCTTCACCGTCAGGGTCACCTCCCCGCCCGCCCGGGTCTTCAGATATTGCTGGTAGCCGGAGTATTCCAGCCCCCGTGCGTCGTCGATGGCCACGATCTCGTCGCCGCGCCTGAGCGCCGCCGCCGATTCGTACACCGCGCTGTCGATCAGGAACGGCACACGCAGCGTAAAGAGGTCTTCGTAACCTTTGGCCTGGCGCATCTCGATCAGCTCGTCCAGCGGCAACGTCAGCTCCACGTGCTTCCCGCCGCGCTCGACGACGACCTTCCGCTCGCCTTCGGTGATGAGCAGCGAATTGAGTATCTTGTTGATGTCGCCGACCGGTTCGCCGTCGATGGTCACGAACTTGTCACCGTCCTCGAAGCCGAGTTTGTGCCCCGCCTCGTTGAAGTTGTAACCCCATTTGGCGTCCTCGTTCGAGAAGTAGTTGTCGCCCCACGTGTAGCAGACGCCGCAGTAGATGACGATCGCCAGCAGGACGTTCATCACCACGCCCGCGATCATCACCAGAAAACGCTGCCATGCGGGTTTGGTGCGGAATTCGTCGGGCTTGGGGGGCTGTTTCATCTGCTCCTTGTCCATCGACTCGTCGATCATGCCGGCGATCTTGCAGTATCCGCCCAGCGGCAGCCAGCCCAGCCCGTACTCGGTGTCGCCGCGCTTGAACTTGAAGATCGAAAACCACGGGTCGAAGAAGATATAGAACTTGTCGACGCGGATCCTGAAAACCCGCGCCATGAGGAAGTGCCCCAATTCGTGGATGCCCACCAGGATGGTGAAGCAGAGGAAAAACTGAATGATCTTGATGATTATATCCATGTCTGTCTTTTGGTTACAACGCTAAGTATTCCGCGGCCAGCCGCCGGGCCTCGTCGTTCGCTTCGGCGTAGTCCCCGAGGGTGGGGGCGGCGGCGAACGAGGCGCGCCCCAGGGCGTACTCGATGGCACGCACGATATCCAGCCATGCGCACTTGCGGCCGAGGAACGCCGCGACGGCCACCTCGTTGGCGCCGTTCATCGTGCAGGCCGCCGTGCCGCGGCGGCGCAGGCACTCGCAGGCGATCTCCAGCGCCGGGTATTTCGCCCGGTCGACCCCGGCGAATGTCAGCTGCGGGTGCGCCATGAAATCGAACCGCTCGCCGGGGCGGGTCGCCCGCCGGGGGTACATCAGCGCGAAACTGATCGGCATACGCATGTCGGGCGTGCCCAGCTGCGCCTTGATCGCCCCGTCCTCGAACTCCACCATCGAGTGTACGATCGACTGCGGGTGCAGCAGCACCGTTATTTTCTCCACCGGGGTGCCGAACAGCCAGTGTGCCTCGATCACCTCGAAGCCTTTGTTCACCAGCGTCGACGAGTCTATCGTGATCTTTGCGCCCATCTCCCACTGGGGGTGGCGCAGCGCCTGTTCCACGGTCACGTCGGCCAGTTTTTCGCACGGCAGGTCGCGGAATGCGCCGCCGCTGCACGTGATGATGAGCCGCCGTATGGGCGACTGCTCGCCCACCAGGCACTGGAAGATGGCCGAATGTTCCGAGTCGATCGGCAGGATCGGGGCACGCTTTTCGGCCGCCAGCCGCATTACGTATTCGCCGCCCACCACGAGCGACTCCTTGTTGGCCAGCGCCAGTTTCTTTCCGGCGCCGAGCGCCGCCACCGTCGGCGCCAGCCCGGCGTAGCCTACCAGCGCGTTGACCACCACGTCCGTATCGCCGCCCGCCGCGACCTGGGCCACGGCATCCTCTCCGGCGTACACCTTCACGTCGGTGCCGGCCAGCGCATCGCGCAGCTGCCCGTAATAGCGTTCGTCGGCGATGACTGCCGTGTCCGCGTCGAATTCCCGTGCCTGTGCCGCGAGCCGCTGCCAGTTGCGGTTGGCCGTCAGCACGCGCACTTCGAACAGGGAGGGGGTCTCACGCACGATGTCGAGCGTCTGCACGCCGATCGAGCCCGTCGAACCCAGTATTGCAAGTCGTTGTTTCATGCCTGTGCGTCAGAATACGATGTACCCTTCGGGGTCTACGGGCTTGCCGTTGTTCCAGAGTTCGAATTCGAAAAGCCGCACCTCGCCCTCTTCCGCCTCGGCGTTGTAGCCCACCATCTCGCCCGCGCGGATGGTCTGCCCCGTGGTGACGAGCGACTGCGAAAGCCCCTTGTAGACCGAGAGGAGGTTGTTCGCATGCTGCAACTCGACCATGTAGCCTGTCTCGGGCGTCCAGAGGCTCAGCACCACCGTGCCGTTGTCGATGGCCGTGATGCGGTCGCTGGCCGCCGCCGCGATGCGTACCCCGAAATTGCCGTTGCGGATGTCGAAGCGGTCGGTGATGATCCCCTCCACGGGTTTGGCCAGCTCGATCGCCTCGCGTACCGAACGCCGCGACCCGCCGCTGCGGCCCGCGATGGCGTACGGGCCGTCGCCCTCCATCTGTGCCCGCAGGAGCGAGTCTTCGGGCGAGGGCATCACCAGCACCTTGCTGGTGCGGGTGCTGTCCGATGTGGCGAGCGTGCGCGCCACGGGAGTTTTGCCCTCCATGATCAGCGCGATATGCTGGTTGTAGGTGAGCATGTCGTTCATCATGCGCTCCATCGAGTCGAGCCGGATGATGTTCTGCACGAGGCTTTCGCGCGAACGGTCTGCCTCGGTGCGGTATCCCGGCAGGAATTCCAGGATCGGGGAGTAGGCCACCAGCGACAGGACGAGGATGAACAGCAGCAGCACGAACGACAGGAAGGCCGCGAAGATGCTGGCCGGCGAGAGGTGCATGTGCCACTCCTCGCTGTTGTCCGTGGCATTGAGCATGTTGAAACGGCGTTTGCGGAAAAGCCCGCGCCACCATGCCCGTATGGATTTGAAAAATCTCATCGGTTTATGACATTATGAATGCAAAGATAACCAATTTCATAGAAAACCTTTGCGGAACGCGCCGAATTTTTTAACTTTGTGATCGTTTAGAATCAACGCAAAAAACAGCTGAAAAGTATGGTAAAACCTACATTACTCGTCCTCGCCGCAGGTATGGGCTCCCGTTACGGTTCGCTCAAGCAGATGGACGGAGTCGGCCCTAACAACGAGGCCATCATAGATTATTCGGTCTACGACGCCATCCGCGCCGGTTTCGGCAAGGTCGTTTTCGTCATCCGCCACTCTTTCGAAAAGGAGTTCCGCGAGGTCTTCTCCGCGGAGCGTTTCGGCGGCCGCATCGCCGTGGAGTTCGTGTTCCAGGAGCTGGACTACCTGCCCCAGGGGGCTGCTGTTCCCGAAGGGCGCGTCAAGCCGTGGGGCACCAACCACGCCGTGATGATGGCGGCGGACGCCATCCGCGAACCCTTCGCCGTGATCAATGCCGACGACTTCTACGGTGCCGAAGCCTACAAGACCATCGGGGACTACCTTTCGCAGTTGGGCGAGAGCCGGAACCGCTACTGCATGGTCGCCTACGACCTCGACAAGACCCTTTCGGACAACGGTACCGTTTCGCGCGGCGTCTGCGGCGTGGATGCTGCGGGCAACCTCACCTCGATGGTCGAGCGCACGCAGATCGAACGCATGCCCGACGGCAGGATCGTCTTCCACGACGGCGGCGCCGACGAAGTACTGGCCGAGGACACGCCGGTGTCGATGAACCTCTTTGGCTTCACCCCCGATTTCTTCACCTATTCCAGGGAGTATTTCAAGACGTGGCTCGCCCGCAACAAGGAGAACCTCAAGGCCGAGTTCTATATCCCGACGATGGTCAACAAACTCGTCGGCGAAGGCACGGCCTCGTTGCGTGTGCTCCGCTCGGCGGCGCAGTGGCACGGCGTCACCTACAAGGAGGACAAACCCGCGCTGGTGGCCTCGATCGAGAAGATGATCGCCGAGGGCAAATATCCCCGCAACCTCTGGGCATAATTGCCGGTTGCGGCATCGCATATGCAAAAGGGCGGATGAAAACATCCGCCCTTTTGCATATTGCTTGTGCAGTGCCGTTTGGCAGCCGGCTTCGGAAAGCCTGATGTGCCTTCGGTTTGGCCGGCTCCCGCGGCGGCTCAGTCCAGGAAACCTTCCCTGACCAACTGCTCCCGGATGCGCGTCCAGTCCGCTACGGGGCGTTTCACACCGTCCACGAACCGGATCGGGCAGCCGAGGCTGCTGTCGTCGATGTAGAGGTCGGCGTGGACTTTCGGCGAGGATGTCCAGCGCTGCTGCGAGGGGTTCTCGTTCACGGCGTAGAGCGGGATTCCCCGCTCGCGGAACCACCGGATCGCGTCGTCGAGCAGCTTGCCGTGGCGCATCGTGTAAAGTATCAGGCGGCAACCGTTGTCCGTAAGTTCTTTCAGTACGGGAACCGCCCCGGCGTCGTCGCCGATTTCGGGATATGCGTGTGTCACGACCGTTCCGTCGAAATCGACGGCGATCAATGCATTGCGTATAGCCATTTATTCCTTGTTCCTAATTCTACGTCCGATTTTGCTGAAGAAAAGTTTCAGGCGCTTGCGGTAGCTGGTCTCCTTGTAATCGTCGTAACCATACCCGTATCCGTACCCGTAACCATATCCGTACCCATAGCCGTAACCGTATCCGTGGCGGCGGGTGCGCGTGCCGTTGAGTACGACGCACATGTTGCGGAATTTCTTCTCGCGGTAAAGCCGTTCGATGTCGGGCAGCTGCCGGCGGTCGAGCACGCCTTCGCGCACGATATAGATACAGAGGTCAGCCAGCCGGTCGGTGATGACCGCGTCGGCGACAGACATGGCCGGGGTGCTGTCGATGAATACATAGTCGTAGCTCTCCCGCAGCTCTGCGATCAGTTTGTCCAGGCGATCCGAAAGCAGCATCTCCGTGGGGTTGGGCGGCTGGATGCCGGCGCAGATCACGTCGAGATTCTTGTGTACGTCCATCGGCGTAATCAGTTCGCCGATGTCGGTGATCGTCCCGGCCAGGTAGCTCGTGATGCCTTTCTTGCTGTTGCTGCGGCCCAGTGTCGTGGAGAGCGCGTGGCGGCGCAGGTCGAGGTCGATCAGTACGACCCGCTTCCCGGCCGTGGCGAGCGTCATCGCCAGGTTCATCGCCACGAACGTCTTGCCCGCATGGGGGTCGGACGAAGTGAAGAGCACGCACTTGATCTCCTTGCCCGACGATACGTTCATGAAGGTCATGTTCGAACGCAGGATGCGGAAAGCCTCGGACAATGCGTCGCGGCCGGTTTCCCGGACGACGATGCCGCCCTTGTTCTCGCCTTCGAGGAAGGGAATGTCACCCAGGAACGGGGCGCTGATGTTCTCTTCGATGTCCTTGCGGCCGCGGATGGTCGTGTCGAGCATGCCGATCAGGTAGATGATGCCGAAGGGGATCGCAAGGCCGGCCAGCAGGCTGATGCCCAGGATGATCATCGAACGGGGCGACACGGGCCTGGGGCTGCCGTATGCCTGGTCGATCGTACGCGAATTGCTTTCGGCGACGGCATAGTTGAGCTGCGTCTCCTCCTGTTTGTTGAGCAGGTAGAGGAACAGCTCCTCCTTGATCTTCTGCTGGCGCATGATGTCTAACAGGACTTTCTCCTGCGACGGCATGGTGGATATGCGGTGATTGGCCAGCGCCTCCTCCTTGCGCATGTTCGAAAGCTGTATTTCGAGCGTCGAGACGTGCGAGTTGAGCGAAGCGATGATCGAGCGGCGCACGGCAGCCAGCACGTTGTCCATGTCCTGGATCACGGGGTTGCGTTCCGAACTGTTTTCGAGCAGTTTCTGGCGGCGCAGGATGGCGTCGTTATATTCGGTGATCTGGGCGACGATCCCGTTGTTGGTCAGCGAGGCGACCATCGGGATCAGATCCCCCGCGTGCGACGGGTCGTCGAGGTAGTCGCGGATGTAGTTGGCGACGCTGATCTGGTTTTCGATCGAAAGCCCTTCGACCTTGAATTTGCTGCTCTCTGTGATGGATCGGGTAGCCTCCGAGGTGATGTCGATCATCTGGTTGCTCTTTTTGATCCCCTCGATTTCGCTGTCCACGACGCCCAGTTCCCGCCCGATGGCCAGCATACGCTCCTTGATAAAGGCGTTCGTCACGACCGATACCTGCCGCTTGTCGGCGATGGCGTCCTCTTCGTACACGGCGATCAGCGTGTTGATCACGTCCTCGGCACGCTTGGGCACGGAGCTGTTCATCGAGATGGTGACGATCGACGCCTGTTTGTTGGCCACGTCGCTCTTTACGGTGGCGCGGTAGGCGTTCGTCGTGACCATCGGCGAACTCTTGGTGACGGTGATGGGCCTGTCCACGTAGGTCGAGTCCATGAACGGCGTCTTGTGTACGACCATCTGCCCCAGCGGGGTGGGGATCGTGTCGCCGTACTGGGCGCGGATGACCCTGCGCTTCTCCTGCTTGGTGAGGTACTTGTCGTCGAAGTCCGCCAGCTTGATCCGGCCGTCCTCGAGTTCGGTCACCTCCAGCGAAAGGCGCTGGTTGTCGTCGTCGATGAAATCGACCTCGATGGGCGAGCGGCCGTAGAGGTCGAGCGTCCGCAGCCCGTCCCGTACGGAATAGTTGACCGTCAGGTGGAGGCGCTTCACCACCTCCGACATCAGCCTGTGCGACTGGAGGATGTAGACCTCGTTGTCGACGTTGCGGCGGTTCTGGAAACCTACCAGGTCGCTGAAAACGCCCAGCTCCATGTCGCCGCCCTTGCGGCTGTCCTTTACGAGGATGGTGGCCGTACGGCTGTATATCTTCGGGGTGCTGGCCAGGTAGTAATAGGCCACGCCGAGGCAGATGAGCACCGACAAGGCGAACCAGTACCAGTTGGCCAGAACCATCTGTAACAGGTCGTGCAGCGTGAGGCCGCTGCCGTTTTCGTACTCGTCGTTCTGCAGGTGTTGCTGCTGGTTGTTGTATTCGGTCATGGCCCGGCTTATTTGGTTAAGGTTATGATAAGCGTCGCCACGGAGATGGCCGTACCTACGAGCGAGAGGTAGAAGTTGCGGTTCTGGCTGATCTCACCGGCCTGTGCCTTGTATTTATTGGGCTTGACATAGATCACGTCGTTCTGCTGGATGTAGAACGCCGGCGAGTTGAAGAGGTCTTTCGATGTGAGGTCGAGGTATTCGATCGTGCGTACGCCGTCCACTTCGCGGGCCACGGCCACGTCCGTACGGATGCCGTAGATCGTCAGGTCGCCGGCCATGGCCAGGGCGTCGAAGATCGAGATCTTGTCGCGCGTGACGTCGTACTGTCCCGGGCGGGCTACTTCGCCGACGACCGAAATCTTCATGTCGGCGAACTGCACGTTGACCGACGGGTCGTTGATATACCCGCCCTCGACGATCTTGTCGGCGATGAGCTGCGCCAGTTCGCTGCGGGTTTTTCCCTTGCAGTCGATCTTCCCGATCACGGGCATGTCGAGCATGCCGTTCTCGTCCACCGTGCGGATCTGCAGCGACTGGTTGGTCGCCGAACTGTACGAGGCGACTCCCGTCACGGAACTCAGCGAGGTCGACGAGTTGAACGGCACGGCCAGTTCGGGGTCTTTGCTGTTGACCACGATCGTCAGCCGGTCGAGGGGCTTGATCCGTATCTGGCCGCTTTCGGCGATTTGTTCGGGCGTAAACGGGTTCGCGTCCTGCAGGTACCAGGCACGTTTCTGCGAGGCGCAGGACGAGACCAGCAGGGCCAGGATGGCCGGGACTAAGAGGCGGAAATGCTTCATTTTATTACTTAGAGCGTTTTGTTTTTGTATAAGGCGTTTTATATCGTGCGCAAAGGTAGTAATTTTTTATGAAATAAACATACCCGCCTGCCCAGCTATTTTGTCCCATTTTCACCCGATTCGGCCGCAGCACGGATTTTTTCCGGAAAAAAACGTACATTTGACGTCCCGGAATCCGGTTACGTATTAAAATTCGCAAATTATGCTGCATCCCGAGTGGAGCTACCAGGCTGTAATCTATGAAATGAACGTGCGCCAGCTGACGCGCGAAGGTACCCTCAGGGCCGCCGCCGCGAAGCTCGGCTTCTTGCGCGACATGGGCATCGACGCCGTGTGGCTGATGCCCGTCTATCCGATCGGTGCCGAGGGGCGCAAGGGCTCGCTGGGCTCTTACTATTCGATCCGCGACTATTGCGCCGTCGACCCCGGGCTGGGGACGATGGGGGATTTCGATGCGTTTGTCGCCGAGGCGCACCGCCTGGGCATGAAGGTGCTGCTGGACTGGGTCGCCAACCATACGGCGCGCGACGCCCGCTGGGTCGGCGAGAAGCCTGCCGACTGGTATGAGCGCGATGCCGCGGGGGCGCCCGCCGTGCCCTGGGACTGGACGGACACCGCCAAACTCAACTATGCGAACCGCGACGTATGGCGGGCCGAGGCCGACGCCATGGAGTTCTGGGTGCGCCGGCACGCCGTCGATGGTTTCCGCTGCGACATGGCGATGCTCGTGCCCGTGGAGTTCTGGAATGAGGCTGCCCGCCGCCTGCGGAAGGTGAACCCCGGCCTGTTCCTGCTGGCCGAGGCCGAGGAGCCTTACCTTTTCGAAGCGGGTGCCTTCGACGCCTGCTATGCCTGGGAGATGCATCACCTGATGAACGACGTGGCGCAGCAGAAGGTGCGCGTGACCGCCCTGCGCGACTACATTTATGCCGACCGTAACCGTTACCCGCAGTCCGCCATGCGCCTGGTGTTCACCTCCAACCACGACGAGAATTCGTGGAACGGCTCGGAGTTCACGCGCATGGGCGGCGCCCGCGAGATCATGGCCGCCTTCACGTTCGTCGTGCCGCGCGGCCTGCCGCTGGTCTATACCGGGCAGGAGATCGGCTACGACCATTCGTTCGCCTTCTTCGACCGCGACCCGATCCCCTCCTACGCGGCCAATTCGTTCACGGATTTCTACCGCCGCCTGGCCGGGCTCCGGCATGCCAACCCTGCGCTCGCCGCCGGGGAGGCGGGCGGCGAGATGGTCGAGATACGCAACAACGCCGAGGATTGCCTGATGACCTTCGTGCGCGAAGTGAAGGGCAACCGCGTCGTCGCCGTGATGAACCTCTCGCCCTACGCCATCCATGCCGATTATTACACGGGTATCTATGCCGGCATGTACACCGATGCCATGACGGGCGTTGCCTGCGAACTGCGCGGGCATGTCGAGGAGGACATGGCGCCGTGGAGCTACCGCATCCTGACGCGCTGACCCCTGCGGCCGCGGAGGCAGCGGCCGCATCCCCGCCCGATGCCTGGCTGCGGCCTGCAAACCCGGCCCGGGGCGCCCGCTCGGGGCCGGCGTACCGTTTTTATCCGCCGCGGAATACGAATCCCCGCGCGGTCGCGTTCCTTTTATGGAATTTTTCCTATTTTTGCCCATGATTATGAAACGCTTCCTTCTCCTCTTCTGTCTGCTGTTCGTCCCGTGCCTCGCGGCACAGGCCGAAACCTACCGCGTCGAAGACATCCCCAATGTCCAGCGCGCCGACCGCACGCGTTACGTCTCGAACCCCGACGGGATACTCTCGGACGAGGCCGTGGCGCATATCGACCGTTTGTGCGCGGCGCTGCGCGAGCGGGCCGTCGCCCAGGTCGCCGTGGTCGCCGTCGATGACATCGCAGGCGGCGACGTCTTCGACTTCGCCATCGACCTCTTCTCCGCGTGGGGCGTGGGGCAGGCCCGCAACGACAACGGGCTGGGCATCCTGTTGGTCAAAGACCGTCGCGAGATCCGTTTCGTCACGGGCGGCGGGCTGGAGGGCGTGCTGCCCGATGCGATCTGCAAGCGCATCCAGCTCAAATACATGCTTCCGGCATTCCGCCAGGGCGATTACAGCCTCGGCATGGTGCAGGGGGTCGAAGCCGTGTCGCAGCTGCTCGAAGGGAGCGAACTGGATCTGGGCGGCACCGATACGGCCGGCGACGAGCTGCCTGCCTGGGCGGTTTTCCTGATCGTCACCGGGTTCGTCGTGGTGCCGATGGGCGTGATCCTGCTGGGTTACTACGCCCGCAAGCGTTGCCCGAAATGCCATAAACTGACACTCCGGCAGCAGTCGAGCGACATCCTGAAGGTGACGCCCAACTACCGGCTGGTCGAATATACCTACGTCTGCTCGAATTGCGGCGCCGTGGTCAAACGGCAGGCCAAAAACCTGCGCGACGACAATTTCGGCGGTGGCGCGGGCGGCGGTATGATTATCGGGGGACGTGGTTTCGGCGGTTTCGGCGGCGGGTCGCGAGGCGGTGGTTTCGGCGGCGGTTCGTTCGGTGGCGGCGGTGCCGGCTCGCGCTGGTAAAGGCCGCAGGGCGTGCAGGGCGGCTTTGCCGGTTGCGGGCGGCTGTTTGCCGGACAAAGGCTGGCTTTGCGGGCGGACGGGATGCCTTTCCGGTTCGGAGGGGATAAGATTGGAACGAATTTAAAACACGATATTATGAAGAAATGGATTTGGATTGGAGTCGTCGCCGTCGTGGTGATCTTCTTCTACGCAACGTACAACGGATTTGTAAATAAGGAGGAGGGGCTGAAGACCGCGTGGTCGAACGTCGAAACGCAGTACCAGCGCCGTGCCGACCTGATTCCCAACCTGGTGAACACGGTCAAGGGCTATGCCGCACACGAGTCGCAGACTTTCGAGGCCGTGACCGAGGCCCGTGCTAAAGCCACCTCGATCAACCTTTCGGCCGACGACCTCACGCCCGGGAAACTCGCCGAGTTCCAGCAGGCGCAGGCGCAGGTGCGCTCGGCGCTGGGGCGCCTGATTGCCGTGTCGGAGAGTTATCCCGACCTGAAGGCCAACCAGAATTTCCTCGAACTGCAAGCGCAGCTCGAAGGCACCGAGAACCGTATTTCAGTGGCCCGCAAGGAGTTCAACGAAGTGGCCAAGACCTACAACGTCGCCGTGCGCCGCTTCCCGGCCAACCTGGTGGCCAAGTTGTTCGGGTTCGGGCAGAAGCCTTACTTCGAGGCTGCCGAAGGCACCGAAACCGCACCCCGGGTGCAGTTTTAGCCCGGCTCCGGGTAGAAAGCAAAGGGACGGGACGCGCCAGCGTATCCCGTTCCTTTTATGTTGCCGGCGCCTGCCTACTTACGGCTCCCGAGAATCCGGAGCAGGTAGAGGAACAGGTTGATGAAGTCCAGGTAGAGGGTCAGCGATCCCAGCAGTGCGATTTTCTGCGTCGATTCGTCCACGACTTCGGCGTTCATCACCATCTTCTTGATCTTCTGCGTGTCATAGGCCGTGAGGGCGACGAACACCAGCACGCCGATGTAGGTTATCACCCACATCATCGTTTCGCTGCGCAGGAAAAGGTTCACCACCGTTGCGATGATGATGCCGATAAGCGCCATGTAACCCATGTTCCCGATGCCCGAGAGGTCGCGCTTGGTGAAATACCCGAACAACGCCATGGCGCCGAACGTGCCGGCCGTTACGAAGAAGGTCGATGCGATGGACGATGCGGTGTAGAGCAGGAAGATCGAAGCCAGCGTCGCGCCGTTGAGGATCGAGTAGGCAATGAACATCAGCGTCGCCGTGAGGAACGACATGCGGAAGATGAACGACGAGAGGATGATGACCAGCGCCAGTTCGGCGATGATCAGGCCGAAGAATGCGACTTTGCTGCCGAAGATGGCATTGAGCAGCGTCGGCGAGTCGGAGACCGTCAGGGCCGTTGCGCCCGTGATGAAGAGGGCCATCGTCATCCATAGGTAGACGTTGCGGAACAGGGTGGTGTTCTCGGACTTGTCAGCCCTGCGCACGCCGGCTGTCTTGCTGTAATTGGTGCTTGTTTCCATAAAGTTTTCCTGTGTATACCTGAAATTACGTTTCGTTGCGGTTTTTCCGCTGTCGGCGCAAAGGTAACGATTAAATCGGAGTTTTCGGGCAAAGCCGCGTAAATTTCACGGCCGGCCGCCGGGGATGCGGTGCGGCTACATCCCTTTTTTTATGCCGGCCCGGATCAGGAGGATATTTACGGGCAGCGCCACGAGGAACCCGCATGCCATGGCGACCTGCATCGTGAACCAGAATACGAACGAGGTGCGGGGCATTGCCTCACCGCCGTTGAGCGCGAAGATCGCCACGGCCATCCAGCCGTACATGCCGGCCTGCCATGCCGTGAGCGAGAGTATGTCGGCTTTGGCGGCACGGCGTATCGCTTCACCGCGCGGGAGCGTGCGTTCCATGCCCCGGATCGCGGCGTACTGGAACCCGATGCCGAATGCCAGGGCCAGGAGGTAATCCACGACCCATGTCCCTGCCAGTATGCTTCCGCCTATGGCTACCGGGACGAAGAAGAGGAACCATTCGCCGACGATATCGGCCAGTGTACACCCCGCCCCGCAGTGGAGCGTCGACAAGACGACCGACTGCCACCGCGGCCGCCCCTTCATCCCCGGCATATTCCCCATCCCGTCCATGCCTTCCATAGTCCCGGACATGTTCGGCTCGTTTGTCATCCCCGGCATGTCCGCCCTGTCAGCCATCCCCGGCATATCCACCCTGTTTGTCATTCCCGGTATGTCCGCCTTGTCTGCCGTATCCGTTTTGCCCGCCGTCCCCTTCATCCCGGGCATATCTTCCGCACCGTCCGCTTCTGTCGTGGTTCCGTTCTCCATCTGCATCCCGGTCATCGCCGGTTCCGGCATGTTCATGGCTGGTTCCGGCTCCGAGACCTTCCATGGATCCGTCCCCGCTACGGACAGGTCTTTCCGTCGGCCCGTGCCGGGCTTTCTATTCTCCGTTTCCTGCCCGGCGCTGCCGACCTTCCGTTCGTTTCCGTTTTCCCCGATGCCGCCGCCTTTTGCCGGCTCGCTGATTTTCGCGGAGTCTTTCTGCTTTCCGGTGCCGTTGTTTTGCACGGGCATGTGCCGCGTGGCGCGTCCGAAGGCGTAATAGGCCCATAGCCCGAAAAAACTGGCCCAGAGGGCGGTGAGTACCCATACGCTTTCCATAATGCGCATCGGTTGCCGGCGCGTACGCAGGTCGGCAGCGACGATGAGCGCCGAGCCGATGCCGCCCGCTACGAACAGGACTGCCAAATAATAGAATTGCTGCATGACGAGGTGTTTTTTCCCGTCATGCAGCAATTTATATACCGTGCTTTACGTACCGGCTTGCCTCTTCGGGTGCGGTGCCGTCATTCCATCGTCACGCACATATTTTCGAAGTCGATCCGTATCCGGCGCACATCGACGATGTTGTTCATCTGCCCGTCATAACCGGGCACCTCCGCCGTATGCATGTCCTCCGTGTCGAAAACGACCCGCACCTCCGGCAGGATCACCTCCCGCGATCCTATCTTCGCGCAAATGCCGCCGAGTGCATGGTAACGGTATTCCGCTGCCCCGGCCGCGGTTATTTCCGACCCCTTGCGGACAGAACCCAGTTCCGGGAGCGACGATGCGTGTTCCGCATAGAACTTGCCCGATAAGCGGGGTTTGGCGTTCATCCCCGTGTCCCAGTGCATCATTGCCGGGATACCGTTCAGTTCCAGCCACAGGTAGGGGATGTTGTCTTTCAGCATGAAGTTGGCAATCCCGGTTTGCGGTTGCTTCCCGGTGTCGAACGTGATGGTTCCGTGCTCTACATCCACGGTCAGGGCCGATAGCTTCCTGAGCGTCGAAATCCCCAGCATCGCCCGGATCCGTGTGATGCCCGAATCGGCGGCCGCTTCCCGATTCCGTGCCGCCAGACCGTCGGGGAAGACACAGCAAATCTCGTTTTTGAGGGTGATGGATCCGATTTGCAGGGAGTCGAGAATTCCCAGTTTCATGTAAGATGCCGGGGACATCCGCAGTGAATCCTGAAATATCCGGACACCCAGTTCGTCGGCCAGGCTCTGGTCTATCGAAGTATATTCGGCCCCGATATCCAACAGGGTTTTCACGCTTTTGCCGCAATAGCCTGCGTTCAGGTAAAATAGGCCGTCCTCCAACTCCATGCCGACCGTGCCGGGGGAACCCTCCCGCGAGCGGTCGATCACCTCTATCCGGGGCAGCCTGGCAATTTTCCGGCATTGCTCCAGCCCCGAGGCGATCCCCTTCCGGGTCTGGTCGTCGAGGTAGGGGGCGTCGTAGGCCAGCATATAGGTGAATACGGAGTCCATTTTCGCATAGGCGCGCAAGGAGGCGAGGTTTTTGGCCATCAGCATCCTGTACATGACGGCTTGTCCCCCGAGCTGTCCGCCGTATTTGGCCAGCAGCTCTTCGATGGCGGACACCCCTTCGGCCGGCCTGTTGAAATATGCTCCCAGGAATGCGCCGGAAATCAGGCGGATAACCTCGGACAGGTCGTCGTGGCGGGTGTCGTAAAGGGATTTGGCATCGAACCATTTTTCCTGGTTGATGTCATTAGTGTCCCGTTAAAATTGGGACGAAGTTAATATTAATCAAATAGTCCCTC
>ERZ860264.861-NODE-861-length-24498-cov-6.174528_pt1 | contig 24498 bp, 18 predicted proteins | sample MGYA00509980_ERZ860264 | MGnify/ENA primary metagenome ERZ860264 (study PRJEB30046, sample SAMN00715212) | human gut metagenome | study: EMG produced TPA metagenomics assembly of the A metagenome-wide association study of gut microbiota in type 2... | reverse complement strand
GCAAAAGCACAAAGGCCTTTATCTGAATTCAGATAAAGGCCTTTGTGCTTTTGCGTCTTAGCGTTTTGTCCTTTTATGCTGTGTGGTATTCGTAATCATTGGTGCAGCTTCTCCATGTCCCTGCGGCTCCGTGACTTTGTGACGAGCCACACTCCGGAGAAGACGAGGACGACGGCGAGGGCGTGGGAGAGGCGGAAGGCGGCCAGTCCGGCGGCTACGCTGACGATGACGGAGACGAGGGGCTGGACGTAGTTGTAGGTGCTGACGACGGTGGGGCGCAGCGTGCGCTGGCCGACCATGGTGAGGATGTAGCTCAGGTAGGTGGCCACGAAGACGACATAGGTCGTCTCCCACCATGTCCTGACGGGCACGTCGGACCACTCGATAGCCGCCACGTGGGACCATGAGAAGGGGAGGATGAAGACGGTGGCCCAGAGGAACATCCACTTGTTGATGGTGAAGACGGAATAGCGGCGCACGAGCGGGTTGAACAGTGCGAGGTAGAGGGCGAAGGAGAACTGGGCGAGCAGACAGAGCAGGTCGCCGCGTATGTCGCCGACCTTGGCGTTGGCGGCCGATGCCGAGGTGAGGATGAGGATGAGAGCGCCGCTGCATCCCATGAGCACGCCCGTGGCCTTGCGGCCGGTGATGGGCTCCTTAAGTATCAGTGCGGCCAGAATCATGGCGAAGATGGGCATGGAGGTGGTGACGATGCTGGCGTTGACGGGTGACGTGATGCTCAGTCCGATGGTGTAGCAGCACTGGTTCATGACGAGGCCGAAGAGTCCGGCCAGGGGGAAGAGCATGAGGTCGCGGCGCGTGACGTGCTCGCGGGGTGTGAAGAGTGACGTGAGCCAGAAGAGTAGGGCTGCTCCGCTGACGCGGAAGGTGACCATGTCGATTCCGGTGATGCCATGGGTCATGGCGTCTTTGCCCAAGGGGGCCATCAGTCCCCAGAAGGCACAGGCGGCGAACATGCTCAGGTGGGCCAGGAGGGGACGGGACGTTTTGTCGTTCATATACATTATATATATAGTTGTTGTAACGGGCTGCAAAATTACAAAAAATTAAGTGTCACGGCCAAGGTTTTGTGCCATTAAATGCTTATATTTGCTGACGGAGAAACATAAATCAATAGCGTGCTTATGAAATATGCAGACTATATAACTGAAATAGAGATTGAATCTCTGTGGAGCGGCATGAAACACATCAAGTGGACGCTGGACCCGAAGGTCAACATCCTGAGCGGTATCAACGGTGTGGGCAAGAGTACGATTCTGAACAAGGTCGTGCGCGGGCTGCTCTCGGGAGGCGAGTTTCCGAGCCATCTGCTGAAGGGTGTGCGTCTTGGGGTCGACCCGGCCGACGCGCGGTGGATTCGTTATGACGTCATCAGGAGCTTCGACCGACCGCTGATGTCGGGCGAGGTGATGAACAAGATGGTCGACGCCTCGGTTGTCACGGAGCTTGACTGGCAGTTGTATCAGCTCCAGAGGAAGTATCTGGACTATCAGGTGAACATCGGAAACCGCATCATCGAGGCGCTCCAGAGCGGTGAGGCGGACAGCGCGCAGCGGGCGCAGCAGCTGTCGGAGCCCAAACGGAAGTTCCAGGACATGATCGACAGGCTCTTCGCGGCGACGGGCAAGCGGCTGATACGGTCGAAAAACGAGATTGCGTTCACCCAGATCGGCGAGGAGCTTCTGCCTTATCAGCTGTCCAGCGGCGAGAAACAGATGCTCGCCATACTGCTCACGGTGCTCATCGAGGATGGCCAGCACTATGTCCTTTTCATGGACGAGCCGGAGGTCAGCCTGCATATCGACTGGCAGAAACAGCTCATCGACCTTATCGTCGAGCTGAACCCCAATGTCCAGATTATCCTCACGACACATTCACCGGCCGTGATTATGAACGGATGGATGGACAAGGTGACGGAGGTCAGCGACATTACGGTGGGGTAGAATAACATTTAGGAACCTTAAAGACCTTAAGGTCCTTAAAGATTTTAAGGTCCTTAAAACCGATAATCATGTCCCATCGCCTTAAAGACAACATCACATCCGGTTATTTTGAAGCCGCCAACCGGTTAGCTTCAAAAAAAGCGCGGAGGCGCATTGCGGCATACGTGGAGAGCTATGACGACATCTTCTTCTGGCGCACGGTGCTGAGCCGCTATGAGAACGCCGACCGCTATTTCGAGGTCATGCTCCCTTCCAAGGGAACGCTACAGCGCGGAAAGAAGTCCGTCCTGATGAGCTTGATAGCAGGAGGAGCGGGCAGCGACATGATAGCCTGTGTCGATGCCGACTACGACTATCTGCTGCAGGGACTTACGGATCAGTCGCGCAAGGTCATCTCCAACCCCTACGTGCTCCACACCTACGTCTATGCGATAGAGAATTTCCAGTGTTATGCGCGCAGCCTTCATGACGTTTGTGTGATGGTTACGCTCAACGACCACGCCATTTTTGATTTTGAGGAATACTTCCGGCTGTACTCCGAAGCCTGCTATCCGCTGTTCGTATGGTCCATCTGGGCATACCGCACGGGCAATTATCCCTATTTCTCCATCACCGACTTCTGCCGTATCGTAGACCCCGGAGGCTTCAATGTCGACAATCCGATGGCCTCCATCGACCATCTCCGCCACAAGGTGGGACGCAAGGTCCATGCTCTTCAGCAACATTTCCCCAAGGCCAAGACCAGCTATTTGCGCCTGAAGGACGAGCTTACGGCGCTGGGTGTGACGCCGCAGACCACATATCTTTATATACAGGGGCACCACGTCTTCGACACCGTGGTCGTTCCGATACTCAACAAGGTCTGCAACCGGCTGCGGCAGGAACGCGAAAGGGAGATATATGCCACGGCTGCCCACCGCACGCAGATGCGCAACGAGATGTCGTGCTATGAAAACAGCATCGCTGACATACGCTCTATGTTGAAGAAGAACATGGGATATATGTACTGTCCGCAGTTCGTCCGGCTTCAGGAGGACGTCAGCCGGCTGCTGGATGGAACCACCGATGGTGAGAAAGAGACGGCCAAGGAGATAAAGGGAGACGGTTAAGGAGATAGAAGGAGATTTCTAAGGAGATAGAAGGAGCTAAAAGGAGAAAAAGGAAGATAAAGGACAATGGTCTTTGTTCAAATGTCAAGACATAGTCCTTTATCTTCCTTTTTCTCCTTTTAGCTCCTTTTATTTCCTTAAACCTTACTTTAATCAGTTCTCCGTCCAGTAGCTGCGGGTGAAGAGGAGGAGCACCGACATTATTTCCAGACGTCCCATGAGCATCAGCAGGGAGCAAATCCATTTCACGATGTCGGGCAACTGGCTCCACGACATGACCGGACCGATTTCCGTTCCGAGCGTCGGACCGACGTTGCTCATACAGCTCAGCGAGATTGTGATGGCGTTGACATTGTCCACCCCGGCCACAATCATAATCGTGGCGGCAATCAGACACATCAGCACGTATGCCGAAAAGAACGCCAGCAGCGTCGCTATCTTCGACTGGGCGACGCTCTGGCCATTGATTTTGACGGGCAGAACGGCGTTCGGATGGAGCAGATGGCGGAACTCGTTGCGCAGAATCTTGAGCACCATGACACCGCGGATGCACTTGAATCCGCCACTCGTCGAACCAGCACAGGCCCCGATGAACATGCACGAACCGAGGATGACCCACGTTATGTGAGGCCATGCGCCGGCGTTGTCGTTGAAGAGTCCGGTCGTCGTTATGAACGAAACGACCTGGAACAGGGCGCTGCGGAAAGCGCGTTCAAAGCCGTAGTCAAGCCGGGCGATGAGCAGATACATTATCCATACCGTCGCGATGGAGACGACGGCGATGTATAGCCGGAACTCGGAATTGGACAGCATGTTGCGCAGTTTGCCCTTGAAAGCCGCCATGTAGAGCAGCGTGAAGTTGATTCCGGAAAGGAATTGGAATACTATTCCGGCGTATTCTATGGCCGGCGAGCGGAAATATTCGGTGCTGTCGTTATGGGTTGAGAAACCGCCCGTTGCCGTCGTGGACATCGAATAGTTGACGCTGTCGAATAGACTCATTCCCGCCACCCAGAAAGCGAGCATGCAGGCCACCGTCAGACCGAGGTAAATGGACCATATCCACTTCGCGCTTGTGCTCAGACGGGGGTGCATCTTCGACCTTATGGGGCCGGTGGCTTCGGCCGCGAAGACCTTCACGCTTCCCCCGACCATCGACGGAAGGATGGCGATGGTGAAGAAAACGATTCCCAGTCCGCCTATCCATTGGGTCAGCGAGCGCCAGAAGAGGATTCCGTGGGGCAGCTCCTCAACGCTGTCGAGGATGGTCGCGCCGGTCGTCGTGAATCCCGACATGGTCTCGAAGTAGGCATCCGGCAGGTGGGTTATGTATCCGCCGACGATGTATGGCAGCATACCGAAGACGCTGAAGATAATCCACGTTGACGTCACGACGAGGTAGGCGTCGCGCCGGCTCATGTTGTTGGAGGCGTCACGGCCGAAGTATTTGAAGACAAGTCCCGCCCCGACGGTGGCTATCAGGGATATTATGAAAGCCATGACGTCGTCTTCGTCGTAGTAGAGAGCCATCAGAAAGCAGCACAGCATGAACGCCCCTTCGAGGAAAAGGAGCTGTCCGATGATTTTGGAGACAATCCTAAAGTTTACCATAACGATGAGAATTGGGGTCTGGAGACAATTCTGAAACTACCATAGCGAGGCGGTTTTGAAGTATTTCTCTATCTTCTTCATGTTCTGTTCGTGGCAGAACACCATTACGGCGTCGCCCGCCTCAATCTGCGAATTACCGTTGACGAGCATGCCCTTGCCGTTCCGTGCCAGTCCGCCGATTGTCACTCCGAACGGCAGTCCGAGCGCCTTGACGGGCTTCTTCGTCACCGGCGAACCCTGTGCGGCGGTGAATTCGGCCACTTCCGAGTCCACCAGCATCAGTGAGCGCATGTTGCTGACCTTGGCGTCGAGCATCATCTGATAGATATGGCTGGCCGCAATGGTCTTTTTGTTGATGATGGTTCCGATGTCGAGTTCCTCCGCCATCTTCACGTAGTCGAGGTTCTCGACCATCGCTATGGTCTTTCTGACGCCCAGACGCTTGGCTGTCAGGCAGGCGAGGATGTTGGTTTCGGCGTGTTCTGTCAGTGCGACGAAAGCCTGGGTGTTTTTTATTCCCTCTTCTTCGAGAAGTCCTATGTCGCGTCCGTCACCGTGAATGACCATGGTGTCGGTCTCTCCGAGCAGCTGGTTGAGGCGCTCGCAGCGTTCCTCATTGCGCTCGATGACCTTTATCTTCATGTTGTCCGGCGATTTCAGTGAGGCCCTGACGGCAGTCTTGCTGCCTCCCATGATGATGACGTTGCGCACGTCGGGGTAGTGGTCTTTGCCGACAATGCGGCGTATGTAGGGCACATCCTCGCGTCTAGTCATGAAGAACACCATGTCCCGTTCGCGCAGTTCGTCGTTACCTCCGGGGATGATTGTGTCCGTCCCGCGCTTTATGGCCACCACGAGATAGGGGTCGTCGGGCCCGCAGAGCGTGCGCAGCGGCTGGTTGAGAATCTCGCATGTGGCGTAGAGCTTGACGCCGAGGAGCACCAGCGTGCCGCCGAAGACATCCCATTGCTGGCGTGCCCAGCTCAGGCTGAGGCAGTTGTTGATGTCACGTGCGGCCAAGACTTCGGGATAGATGAGCGAGTCGATGCCCATCTTCTTGAAGAAAGGATTGAGGTTTGGGGCGAGATATTCGTAGTTGTCGATGCGTGCGACGGTCTTCTTTGCGCCCATGGCGTGGGCAATCATGCACGCGTTCATGTTCCGGCTCTCGTCCGGCGTCACTCCGACGAAGAGGTCGGCGTCCTGTGCTCCGGCCTCGTTGAGGGCGCGGATGCTGGTCGGCGAGTCCTGAACGGTCATGATGTCGTATTCGCCGTCGAGTCCGGCCAGCCGCTCTTCGGCCTCGTCAATCAGCGTGCAGTCCTGATTGTCGCGGGAGAGGAGCTTGGCCAAGTGTGTGCCTACTGCGCCGGCACCTGCAATAATTATTTTCACTTTTAGTTCGCTGATAGTTGGTAATTAATAGTTGACCTATGGGGTAAATGCTCAAACTGTCAATTTTCAACTATCAATTATCAATTGATTATAGATTCCTTCTTCGTCCATTCCGCAAAGATGGTGCAACTCTTGTATGGTGCCGTGTTCTATGAAGGCATCGGGTACACCGATACGTCTGAAATGGGGAATATAGTCATTGTCCGCCATGAACTCCAGTATGGCACTGCCCATTCCTCCTTTTTTGACACCGTCTTCTATGGTGACGACATGCTGGAAGTTGAGTCCCACCTCGTGCAGCAGGGCTTCGTCGAGCGGCTTGAGAAAACGCAGGTCGTAGTGGGCTATGGAGATTCCTTTGTCCTTCTCCGCACGCTCTATGGCACGTGCGGCCACGTTGCCTATGGGACCGAGGGTGATGACTGCCAGGTCTTTGCCTTCTTTCAGTCTGCGCCCTTTGCCTACGGGGATTTCTTCCAGCGGACATTTCCAATCCAGCAATACGCCGCGTCCGCGGGGATAGCGGATGACGAACGGACCTTGGTCCGGCAACTGTGCCGTGTACATCAGGCGGCGCAATTCATGTTCGTCCATCGGTGAAGATATGGTCAGGTTGGGAATCGGACGGAAATAGGCCAGGTCGAAAACTCCGTGGTGTGTCGGTCCGTCTTCTCCTACCAGTCCGGCGCGGTCCAGGCAAAGTACGACGGGGAGGCGGAGCAGGGCGATGTCATGGATGACATTATCGTATGCCCGCTGCATGAAGGAGGAGTAGATGTTGCAGAAAGGCTGCATTCCTTCTTTAGCCATACCGCCCGAGAAAGTGGCTGCATGCCCTTCGGCAATACCCACATCGAAGGCACGGTCGGGCATGGTGTCCATCAGCTTGTTCATAGAGCAGCCGGTGGGCATGGCGGGGGTTACTCCGACGATTTTCGGATTTTCCTTTGCCAGTTCTACCAGCGTTTCCCCAAACACGTCCTGGAAAAGCGGAGGCAAATTGCTGGTATCCGCCTTGAGGCGTTCTCCGGTTTCCGGATCGAACTTGCCCGGTGCATGCCAGATATCGGGATTCTTCTCGGCAGGTTCGAATCCTTTTCCTTTCACAGTGTGCAGATGCAGTATTTTCGGTCCCTGCATATCTTTGATGTCCCGCAGGACACGGGCTATGTTTTTCACATCGTGTCCATTGATAGGGCCGAAGTAGCGGATGTTCATCCCTTCAAAGATATTCTGCTGCTGGGCGGCCATTGATTTCAGGCTGTTGGCGAAGCGAATCAGCGCTTTGCGGCGGTCCTCGTTCAAAAGTCCCATTTTGAACAGCAGTCTGGATGTCTTGAAGCGCAGCTGGTTATAGCGGTTGCTGGTAGTCAAGTTGAAAAGGTACTGCTTCATGCCGCCTACACTTCTGTCTATCGACATATCATTGTCGTTGAGAATGATAAGAAGGTTGTTAGGGGTAGACGAAGCGTTGTTCAGTCCTTCGAAAGCCAGGCCGCCGCTCATGCTTCCATCACCGATGACGGCGACCACATGGCGGTCTTTCTCGCCTTTTTCGGCAGCGGCAACAGCCATGCCAAGAGCGGCGGAGATTGAATTTGACGCATGTCCGCAGGTGAATGTGTCATAATCGCTTTCCTCTGGTGAGGGAAAAGGACGAACTCCCTTGAATTTACGGTTGGTGGAGAATGCTTCACGGCGTCCGGTCAGTATCTTGTGCCCGTACGCCTGATGGCCTACATCCCAGACTATGCGGTCGTACGGAGTATTGAATACGTAGTGCAAGGCAACGGTCAGCTCTACCGTGCCCAGGCTGGCAGCGAAATGTCCGGGGTTACACGAAACCTCCTTTATAATGTCTTGCCTCAATTCTTTACAGACTTCAGGAAGCTCTTCTACGCTGAGTTGGCGTAAATCCTCGGGAAATGTAATGGTGTTAAGCAAGTTATATGTTGTTGGTTCTGTTCTCATTTCTAATCTGAAGATTACAAAATGCAAAAATAGCAAAAGAAAACGGATGGCGGGAAGTTTTAGAAGGAAAAAAAGCCTCTTTTGTTCACTTCTGTTTTTACTTTCTCTTTGCATACGCCATATTTCTCGTTCAGCCTGCCTATGGTTAAGGGAAAAGATGCCTGATAGTAAATCGTTCCTCCATGGAGAAAATATTGTTCCATCCTGGGGGAAAAATCGTTCCACCATGGTGGAACGATTTTTTCTCCATATAGGAATAATTTAATTTTGGTAGGCAAAGATATTAGTCCTTTCAAAAATTGACTTGTACTCTCGTATGTGTGCATCTATGATAAGAGATGCTTTAAATTTAATGTTTATTGAAAAATACAACTTAATAAATTATTTATTGCAACTTTTTGAGGTTTTGGTTGTTATTTAATATAGTATTATGTATATTTGCGAAGTAGAATATGTCCTATTTATCAATATGTTATACAATTTTGAGTTGTATATAATGATATTCTTGGTTGTAATATGTGTCGGAATGGGGTGTAATCACGAATTGTTAAATGAATAAACAATGAATGATATGAAGAAAAAGCTCAACTTTGGAATTTTGGCTATTGTGGGCGTAGTGGTATTTTCCGCTTGCGGTTCTGATAGCGATTTGTTCGACCCGGAAAAGGCGGCGGCTAAGAAAGAGGCACAGTATGCATCGGCTTTCGTGCAGAAGTATGGAGAAATTGCAGTTGATCAGGATTGGGGATTTGGGGCAACACCGACAACGCGTGTTGCTAACACTAATAGCAATCAATGGAAAGATTTTACGGAAGTACCCGAGGGTATTACGGCTACAGAAAAAGAAGTGGTTACGGAATGGTTTAAAACACATCAGAATCCACAATCCATTGGTGTGGATTGGACCGACTTTTTTGTTCAACATGTAAGTGGCTCACACTCTAATATGGATTTTTTGGTTGCAGCATCAGATGAGCATATCAATAATTTTAATGCTACTGAGGGGGCTATAATGCTAATGCAGAATAGTGGAACGTCTTCTTTTGGCTATAGGGTTTCTTTGGATGGTAAAATGCACTATAATTATACTATACAATATATTGGGGGTGCTTATTATGTGGGATTTGACTTTGAAGCTACCGGACAGAACCCAAATCAACAAGTGGCTGCAGATGGGTATTATAGTGATTGGATTGTGAAAATCTCTCCGGCCGTATATACGAATGCGTACAGAATCATAGCAGAAGACCTTGGAGACAGTGATGATTTTGACTTCAACGATGTCGTGTTTGATGTAGCGACCAATGGGGGAGCAACTATCATTACCCTGCAGGCTGCGGGTGGTACTTTGCCTTTGTATATTGAGGTAGGCGGTGATAGCCGTGAAGTTCATGAACTCTTTGGTGTTTCTAATACTACAATGGTAAATACGGATGCTGGGGCAACTAAGGCTCCGGTGATGTACAGAGTTAACGGTACCGGTGCCGTAAATATCAAAGTGGAAGGCCAAAATGCTGAAGTATATACACTGAAAGCGGAGATAGGCAAAGCTCCGCAGAAGATACGTGTAGAGACAAGATATGAATGGACTGCTGAACGTCAGGATATTAATGATAAATATCCAGGTTTTGCAGATTGGGTGGCTGATCCTACGGCTAATTGGTATTAATAGAATATATAGTATTTTTATTTAAGGCAGATGATATAATGAAAGGTTATATCACCTGCCTTTTTATGTTTCGACCGTTATATATTGAAATTTACTATCTTTGTGGCGTAGCAAGCAGTTGGTACATCATTTTTTTTCGAGAAAGTGAATGGTTTATTTATTCCGAGCTTATGAATCTTTATACACCTGTAGAAGTAGTTTCCAGTATGCCCCTTCTTTCGCAAGAGAATAATCTGTTGCTGATGGGTTCTTGTTTTGCGTCCGAGATGGGGCAAAGGCTGGTGGATGCCAAGTTCCGTTGTGACGTCAATCCTTATGGTGTACTTTATAATCCGTTTTCCATTTCTGCGGCATTGCGTGAAATCATTGCGGGCAGATGCTACAATGAAAACGATATTTTCCTCTTTCATGAACTTTGGCATAGTGCCATGCATCATGGTAGTTTTTCCTCAGTCTCTGCAGAGGAAACATTGGCAGGCATTAACGGGCGTTTGAAAAGCGCCCATGAAAGGCTGGACCGGTTGGATTGTCTGCTGCTGACTTTCGGCTCTGCCTGGGTTTATGAAAATAAAAAGACGGGAACTGTAGTTGCCAACTGTCATAAGCAACCTGAGTCCTGCTTTACCCGCCGTATGCTTTCTGTCTGTGAAATAGTATCTGACTACACCTCTTTGCTTTCTGGCTTGCTGGCGCGGATTCCCCGGCTGAAAGTATTGTTCACCGTCAGCCCCATCCGCCACGTGCGTGACGGAATGCATGCCAACCAGCTCAGTAAAGCTACCCTGCTACTTGCCGTGAACCAGTTGCAAGCCACTTTCCCGGAACATGTTTTCTATTTTCCGGCTTATGAGCTGCTGCTCGACGAGCTTCGTGACTATCGCTTCTATGCAGAAGACATGGTGCATCCTTCCGAAACAGCCATTCGCTATGTCTGGGAACGGTTTACCCGGTCGTGCATCTCTGCCGATGCGTTACGGATTATGGAAGAAAGTGAAAATATCCGTAAGATGTTGTCACATAAGCCATTTTATCCCGCTTCAGAAGAGTATAAGCGTTTTTTAGGACAAATTGTGTTAAAAATAGACCAACTTAACGGAAAATACCCGTACTTAGATTTCCAAAAAGAGAGAGAAATATGTCGTATTCGATTGAAAGCATAACCGAAAGTATTGGCGCACGGCGTATGGGAAACGCGCCGGCTACCATAGACTGGCTGCTCACTGACAGCCGTTCCCTGAATTTTCCTGAGGAAACATTATTCTTTGCCTTGACCACCAAGAGGAATGACGGTGCGCGCTATATTGCAGATTTATATGCCCGTGGAGTACGTAATTTTGTGCTTAGCGAAGAAAGCTTTAGATTAATGGACAATGGACAATTGACAATTGACAATGCTATGCAGCGTGATGATGCGCAGTCAATTGTCAATTATCTCATTGTTCCCAACCCGCTGAAAGCCTTGCAAAAACTGGCGGAACAGCATCGGAACCGGTTCCAGATACCGGTCATCGGTATTACGGGAAGCAACGGTAAGACTGTTGTGAAGGAATGGCTGCACCAGTTGCTCAGTCCGGAACGTGCCATTATCCGTTCTCCCCGCAGTTATAACTCCCAGATTGGAGTGCCTTTGTCTGTGTGGCAGATGAACGAACAGTCCGAACTTGCTATTTTTGAAGCCGGTATTTCCGAGCCGGGGGAAATGCGTGCTTTGCAGAACATTATCAAGCCTACCATAGGTATTCTGACCAATATAGGAGGGGCTCACCAGGAAAATTTCTTCTCGTTGCAGGAGAAATGCATGGAGAAGCTGACGCTTTTCAAGAATTGTGATGTAGTGATTTATAATGGTGACGATGAGTTCGTCAGCAACTGTGTGGCGAAGTCCATGCTGTCTGCACGTGAGATTGCGTGGAGCCGGAAAGATATGGAACGTCCTCTATATATAAGTAAGGTGGAGAAACGGGATGACTGTACTGTCATTTCCTATCGCTATCTGGATATGGATAATACGTTTACTCTACCGTTCATAGATGATGCTTCCATCGAGAATTCGCTGAACTGCCTGGCCGCATGCCTCTATCTGATGCTTCCTGCCGAACAGATTACAGAACGTATGGCAAGGCTAGAACCCATCGCCATGCGGCTGGAAGTCAAGGAGGGAAAAAACAACTGTCTGTTGATTAACGACAGTTATAATTCTGACCTTGGCTCATTGGATATTGCACTCGATTTTCTTTACCGCCGTTCGCAAAGTAAGGGATTGAGGCGGACTTTGGTTCTTTCGGATATATTGGAGACCGGTCAGAACACGCCGACACTTTACCGACAAGTGGCACAGCTGGTAAACAGCCGTGGCATTGAACGCATCATAGGTGTAGGAAATGAAATATCTTCCTGCGCTGCACGCTTTAATATAGAGAAGACCTTTTATCCGGATACAGCGGCCTTGATACGTGCCATTCAGCGTGGGGAACTTCGCCTTGAAAACGAAATAATTCTGATTAAGGGTGCACGTAAGTTCGGTTTTGACTCCTTGACGGAAGTATTGGAGAAGAAGGTGCACGAAACCATTCTGGAGGTTAATCTTGGAGCGATGATTGCCAATCTGAACTATTATCGTGGCAAGCTGAAGCCGGAAACAAAGATGGTCTGCATGGTGAAAGCCTCCGCTTACGGTGCAGGTTCTTACGAGATAGCCAAGACCTTGCAGGAACATCATGTCGATTATCTTGCCGTGGCGGTTGCCGACGAAGGCTCCGAACTCCGTAAAGCGGGCATCACTGCGAACATCATTATCATGAATCCTGAGATGACTGCTTTCAAGACCATGTTCGATTACAAGCTGGAACCCGAAGTATATAGCTTCCATCTGCTGGACGCTTTGATTAAAGAAGCGGAAAAGGAAGGTATCACAAACTTCCCCATCCACATAAAGCTGGATACCGGTATGCACCGCCTGGGGTTTGCTCCGGAGGACATGCCCCGGCTGATAGAGCGGCTGAAGGGACAGAATGCCGTGATTGCCCGTTCCGTCTTCTCGCATTTGGTAGGGAGCGATTCGCAACAATTCGACAGTTTTACACGCCGGCAGATAGAAATGTTCGAGAAAGCGTCCATGGAATTGCAGGAGGCTTTTCCGCATAAGATACTTCGCCATATCTGCAATTCCGCAGGTATCGAGCGTTTCCCCGGGGCGCAATTCGATATGGTGCGCCTGGGTATCGGCCTCTATGGTGTCAATCCCATAGACAATTCCATTATGAATAATGTGAGCACGTTGAAGACTACCATCCTCCAGATACGTGATGTTCCCGAAGAGGATACGGTGGGGTATAGCCGGAAAGGGCATCTCACCCGTCCGTCGCGTATAGCGGCTCTTCCCATCGGTTACGCCGACGGCCTGAACCGCCATCTTGGAAATGGACATGCTTATTGTCTTGTAAACGGCCAACGGGCAGCCTATGTAGGGAATATCTGCATGGATGTCTGTATGATTGACGTGACGGACATTGATTGCAAGGAGGGTGACAGTGTGGAAATTTTTGGTGACCATCTGCCTATAACCGTTCTTTCCGATGTACTCGAAACTATTCCTTATGAGGTGTTGACAAGCGTTTCTACGCGGGTAAAACGTATTTATTATCAAGACTGAAGATAGGGGGCAGGGATTAGGGATTAGGGATTGCGATAAAATTAATCCTTAATCCTTAATCCCTAATCCTTAATTTTCCTATCTTTGCACTATAATTAATCAGATATAACTATGACAAACTTACTTTTATTAGGCTTTCTGCCCAGCGGTTCCGAATGGATAATTATTGCATTGGTCATCTTACTGTTGTTTGGTGGTAAGAAAATTCCCGAACTGATGCGTGGTTTGGGCAAAGGGGTGAAGAGCTTCAAGGATGGTGTGAATGAAGCCAAAGAAGAGATAAACAAGGCTCAGGAAGATTTGGATAAACCGGCTGAAAAGAAATAAAAGGAACAAGGGTATTTACTATTTGACGATTTACTATTTACTATTTGATACTCTGAGAAGTTCAGGAGTATGGGTAGGCTTGTTGCCTTTTCCACAGCGCAGCCCAAATAGTAAATAGTAAATTGTCAAATAGTAAATCCCCACAGCGCAGCCCAAATAGTAAATTGTCAAATAGTAAATCCCTTTATGTCAGAAAAAGAACTAACCTTTTGGGACCACTTGGACGAGTTGCGCCGAGTGTTGTTTCGTGTACTCGGTGTGTGGTTTGTATTGGCTATCGGTTATTTTATTGCCATGCCTTATCTGTTTGACAATGTGATATTGGCTCCTTGCCATAACGACTTCATTTTCTATGACTTGCTGCGCTGGATAGGGCAGAGACTGGACTTGCAGGATGAATTCTTTACCCAGGAGTTTCATGTGAAGCTCGTCAATATCAATCTTGCTGCACCGTTCTTTGTCCACATGTCTACCGCTTTCTGGATGTCGGTGGTAACGGCTGCTCCTTATATTTTCTATGAAATCTGGCGCTTTGTAAGCCCTGCACTCTATCCAAACGAGCGTAAAGGGGTGAGGAAAGCGCTGGGTATAGGTACGGTGATGTTTTTCATCGGTGTGTTGCTGGGGTATTTTATGGTCTATCCGCTGACATTGCGTTTCCTTTCCACTTATCAATTGAGCGCAGCCATCGAGAATCAAATTTCCCTGAACTCGTACATCGACAATTTCATGATGCTGGTGCTTTGCATGGGACTGGCATTCGAACTGCCGCTGGTGACATGGCTGCTTTCCCTGCTGGGACTGGTGCACAAGACCTTTTTGCGGAAATACCGCCGTCATGCTGTTGTCATCATTGTTATTGCCTCGGCCATCATTACTCCGACCGGTGACCCGTTTACCTTGACAGTAGTGGCGGTGCCGCTTTATCTGCTCTATGAGTTGAGTATCCTGATGATAAAGGATAAAAAGACTGATGATGAAGCGGAAGAAGTGGAGACAGAGGAATGATGGATTGTGAAGTAAAGGAATATTTTAGTATATTGCTGGAAGCCTGCCACGTTGAGGAAATCTCCTTGGACGTGGCCTATCGGCAATTGCGCGAGTTGCTGGAGCGTTTGTGCCGTACACAGATGCCCGACGGCAGCTTGCAGATGACGGACCTTTCTGCACGTATCAGTTTCGTGGCTTCGAAGGCCGGACTTTCCACCGTGGAACAGAACCGTCTGCATACCTTCCGGCTGACCTCCAATGCTATTCTGAACCGCCAGGCGGAACCGCAACGTGAACAGTTGTTGCGTGATGCCAAGACACTGGCATTCTTTGTCAAGCGCTTGACGGGGGAGGAGATACCTGCCGAACTTTATCGCCTGCTACCTCGTGCGGATGCCACCTATATAGTGGCACCGCCCGCCAAAGAACGGATAAAGCGCATGCGCGTCTGTTTTCAGTATGCCGATGATACTTATTTATATGTACTGCCCGTAGACACTGTAGCCGATGAGCCGTTGCGTGTCCGTTATAATGTACCTCAGATTAATGAAGAGTTTGCAGAAACCTGCCGGATTCTGTGGCGGCATGCCCAGGTCAATCTGCTGGATGTTACGGTGGACGAAGTCGGCATACTCACCCCTTCCTTTATTATACTTGAGCCCGATTACTTGATAGACATCAGTTCGCTTGCCGAATGCTTCAAGGATTACGGGCATCATCCTGCCAATTATATCCTGGCACGGCTCCAGTCGCCAGACAATACCCGTCCGTTACTGTTGGGTAATATTGCTAACCTCTTTCTGGACGAATGGATTCATGCCAAGGAGGCACCCGATTATTTGGCATGCATGAAGAAGGCCTTCCGTTCTTATCCCATCGAGCTGGCAGCATGTGCCGACCTGCGCGACCGGGAGAAGGAAGCCGAATTCTTTTCCGATTGCAAGCGCCATTTCGACAATATCCACCGGACGGTGACAGAAACATTCCGTGCATCCGGCTATGAACTCGATAGGACTGATGCCGTGCTGGAACCCTCTTACATCTGTGAAGCATTGGGTTTGCAAGGGCGTCTGGACTACATGCAGCGGGATATGACCTCGTTCATTGAAATGAAGTCCGGTAAGGCGGACGAGTATTCCATCCGTGGTAAGGTGGAGCCTAAAGAAAACAATAAGGTGCAGATGTTGCTCTATCAGGCTGTGTTGGAGTATTCTATGGGAATGGACCATCGACGTGTAAAGGCTTATCTGCTCTATACCCGTTATCCGTTGCTTTATCCGGCGCGTCCTTCGTGGGCAATGGTGCGCCGTGTGATGGATGTGCGTAACCGGATTGTAGCCAATGAATATGGCATCCAGTTACGGAATAGCCCACAGTATACGGCAGAGCGCCTGAAAGACATCCATCCGGATACCTTGAATGAGCGCGGTTTGGACAATACCTTGTGGAAACGCTTCCTTTGCCCCTCCATCGATGCCGTAGCGCAACGCATCCGTTCGCTTTCGTCGTTGGAACAAAGCTATTTTTATACGCTCTATAACTTTATAACCAAGGAACTCTATACCTCCAAATCTGGAGATGTGGATTATGAAGGACGTACCGGTGCTGCCGCCCTCTGGCTTTCCACACTGGCTGAGAAATGTGAGGCAGGTGAAATTCTGTACGATTTGGCTATTTGCGAGAATCATGCGGCAGATGCGCATAAACCGTATTTGTCACTCAGAACGAAGCAAATGGTTGCTTCCCGGCAGGAGCGGGTTCTGCCCAATTTCCGTCAGGGTGATGCGGTGGTTCTTTACGAACGGAATACGGATACCGACAACGTTACCAACAAGATGGTGTTTAAAGGTAATATAGAGCGCATATCCGATAACGAGGTCTGTATCCGTCTTCGTGCCACCCAGCAGAATGCGGGTGTATTGCCTGCTGCTAGCCTTTATGCCATAGAGCACGACTATATGGACACCTCCTTTCGTAGCATGTATCTGGGACTTTCCGCTTTCCTTTCTGCCACTCAAAGACGGCGTGATTTGTTGTTGGGGCAGCGCCCTCCCGAGTTCGATGCTTCTTTGGATACTGGTATTGCGACCGCTCCGGATGATTTTTCGCGGATTATTCTGAAAGCGCAGGCTGCTCGCGACTATTTCCTTTTAATCGGTCCGCCGGGTACTGGCAAGACCTCTCGCGCGCTGCGGGGCATGGTAGAAGCCTTTTACCGGGAGGGGAAACAGATTCTACTGCTTTCGTATACCAATCGTGTTGTAGATGAAATCAGTAAGGCGCTGGCTTCCATTGAGCCTGAAATAGACTTTATCCGTTTAGGCAGTGAGTTGTCTTGCGATGACTCATTCCGCCCGTATCTGATTGAGAATGTGTTGGAACCTTGTGCCACTCGGCGGCAGGTGCAGGAGCGCATTGCCCGTTGCCGTGTTTTTGTCGGTACGGTTGCCACGCTTTCTTCCAAGACCGAACTTTTCCGGTTGAAGACTTTTGATGTAGCGATTGTGGATGAGGCTACCCAAATTTTGGAACCACAACTGCTGGGGTTACTCTGTACCCGCAATCCCGCAGGCGCGGATGCCATCGGCAAATTTATTTTGATAGGTGACCATAAGCAGCTACCCGCAGTGGTCTTGCAGTCGTCCGAGCAGTCGGAAGTGTGTGACGAAGCTTTGCAGGCTATCGGATTGTATAATTTGAAAGATTCCCTTTTCGAACGCCTTTATAGGAATCTCTCCAAGGAAAGTGCCAATCGCCAGGCATCAACCTCTCATTCTTCATCTTTTATCCCTCATCCCTCCTACGACATGCTCTGCCGTCAGGGTCGTATGAATATCGAGGTAGCTTTGTTTCCTAACCGGGCTTTTTACGGTGGTCTGTTGGAACCGGTTGGTCTGCCGCACCAGCAGGGAGAGCTGACTCTTGCTCCTGAGCTGTGTGATTGTGAGTTTGCCGGCTTGCTGACTCGTCGTGTCGCTTTTCTGCCTGCCGCAGTCGAACCGCCGGCACAGTCGGCCAAGATGAACCATTCGGAGGCGCGGATTGTGGCACGGTTGGCAGCGGCTATCTATCGGCAATATGCAGCTGTTTCCGGTTTCAACCCGGCTGTCACTTTAGGTGTCATCACTCCTTATCGCAGTCAGATAGCCTTGATTAAGAAAGAGATTGCCGCTTTGGGTATTGCTCCTTTGGAGGATATATTGGTAGACACCGTGGAACGCTTCCAAGGTAGCGAACGGGATGTCATTATCTACTCTTTCTGTGTGAACCGGGCTTATCAGTTGAAGTTTCTGGCAAATATGACGGAGGAAAACGGTACTCGGATTGACCGGAAATTGAATGTAGCCCTTACTCGTGCCCGCAAGCAGATGTTTATGACAGGAGTGCCGCAACTATTGAAACTTAATCCTATTTATGCCGAGCTCTTGTCTGTAGTTTGCCATTCGTAACCGTCTTATTTAGTAAATCTTAAATATTTTCTGCTTCTTTATAGAGTTTATTAATAACGCTGTGTGAGATAAACCATTATCTTTGCATCACGTTTTTTTCATAGAGATTTAGATTTAAGGTTAGAAGAATTGTGGAAGTCGTGAGACTTCCCTTTTTTTCATCTTAAATTGTGTTCCATTTACAGTTTTTTGTTTTTGACTGTAATTGAACGAAGAAAAGCCATTTCGTGAGAAAAGGCTTTTTTTGTGCGGAGTTTGCAAGGCATGTAATGCAGTTTGCAAACTCCGCATGATTCTGAATATCTATATAGAGACTTCTGATTAGTCCACTATAATCGGTTTGTACTTCGGAACCAGTGCCTTCATGATGCACCAGCCTATCAGGTAGGACACTGCACATACACAGAAGATGATGAAATATCCGGCAGGCTTGCCCTGGAATCCAAGAAATACCATTTGTGTCTTGTCGGCATAGTCGAACAGCAAACCGGAACTCATGTTGATAAGGAATGAGCTGATACCGCCCGCCATACCTCCGATTCCCACAATGGTGGCAATGGTGCTCTTGGGAAACATATCACCTACCACAGAATAGATGTTGGCCGACCAGGACTGATGGGCAGCGCCTGCAATACCTATGATGATAATCGGGAACCAATAGGCTTGTTCGCCAAATACTTCCTTGTTGCCCAATGGCTGTGCAAACAATGCCAATAGCGGGAACAGTGCAAAGATGAACATGGCCTGCATGCGTGCGGCGTAGGGGTTCTTACCGGTTTTGTTGATAATGATGGTGGGCAATTTCCCGCCATAGACGGACAACATCGTGATGGCATAGAGCACAAAGATAAGCATCTGTGCCGTGGGAGTATCTGAGGAGAATCCGTAAACGTCCGAAATGTATGCGGGTGCCCAGAAGAGGAAGAACCACCATACACCGTCAGTCATGAATTTGCCGAAAAATACAGCCCAGGTTTGCGGATATTTGAAACATTGCAGGAAAGAAATGCTCTTTTCATCCTTGGTTGTCGGAGTAGTCGCCTTTTTATCCTCCTCATTGTCTTTGTCTTGTTCTATATATGCCAGCTCAGCTGCGTTTACGTGTGGATTTTCATCAGGTTTCTTGTACATGAATATCCACAGTCCCATCCAGATGAAACCCAATCCGCCGATAACGATAAAAGCCATTTCCCAGCCGTTGCCCACGCCCATGCGTTGGAAGTAGCGGGCCAGGGTAGGGATACACAATGGGGCTATCAGTGCTCCGATGGTAGAGCCGGCATTGAATATGGAAGTGGAGAAGGCACGGTCTTTCTTTGGAAAATATTCGGCAGTCACCTTGATGGCGGCAGGAAAGTTTCCTGCTTCACCGATGCCCAGTATGATACGGGCGGCAATGAAGTAGTAAACGCTGGTGATGGCTATGGTAGAGGCCAATGCACCGGTAGCGCTAATCATGTTGGCGGCATTTTCAATGCCGAGGGTCATTTCTGTGGCAAGTCCGCAGAGGGCGTGCATACAAGCGCCGATAGACCATACGGCAATGGCCCATAAATACCCTTTTTTCGTTCCCATCCAGTCGATGAAACGTCCGGCAAACAGATTGCCTAAGGCATAGACAATGGAAAAGATAGCTGTGATGTAGCCGTAGTGTGTATCGGTCCAGTGGAATTCGGGGGAGATGAAATCTTTCCAGGTCAATGAAAGAACCTGGCGGTCGAGGTAGTTGACGGTTGTCGCGAAGAATAGCATGGCGCAGATAATCCAACGGTAATTGGTCATCCGCCCTGCGGTGTTTTGAAATGTACTCATGATAATAGATTTATATTTTGATGCAAATGTAGGGGTTTGTGTGTTGTTCGAGGTGTAATATTGAGTAAAAAGGATGTAGAAAATGACAAAAATAGGCATGGATTATTTAAGTCCATGCCTATCGGACGTTGCAGAGCAACTTTATTTCATATCGATGTATTTGATTTCGTCTTTGTCGCTGTATTTCAGGTTTTCACCGCCCATACCCCAGATGAAAGTATAGTTGCTGGTTCCGGCAGCAGCGTGGATGGACCATTCGGGAGAAGTGATGGCTTGTTCGTTGTGCAGCCATATCAAACGTTCTTCCTGCGGTTCGCCCATCAGGTGACAGATAGCGTTGCCGGGTTTCAGGTTGAAGTAGTAGTAAGCTTCCATGCGGCGAGTGTGCGTGTGGGCAGGCATGGTATTCCATACAGAGCCGGGAGCCAGTTCCGTGAGTCCCATCTGCAACTGGTTGGTACCGCCGTCTTTCACTCTTTCCAGTACATCTTTCACAATCAGCTGGTTTACGATACGGTCGTTGCTGTCTTCCATTTTTCCATAATGGTCGGAGATGCCCAGTGCATATTTCTTGGGGTTGGCTTTCTGAAGCTTGGCATCGGTAGTAATCAGCTGAGTAACATAGGGCTTGTAGGCCGGAGCCGAGTTGATGTAGAACTTGGCGGGATTGGTAGCGTCGTTGCTCTTGAAGGTTACTTCCTTATTTCCGCAGCCTACGTAAAGGGCTTCCTTATACTTCATGGGGTATTCCTTACCGTCTACAGTAACCACTCCGTCACCACCGGTATTGATGACACCCAGTTCGCGGCGTTCGAGGAAGTAAGTGATTTCCGGACCCAGTTCACGGAACACTTCCAACTTCAATGTCTTGTTCACCGGCATGGCGCCACCGTAAATCAATCGGTCGTAGAGGGTGTAGGTTACGTTGATTTCATCCGGAGCCATGACTTTGTCCATCATGAATCTGCTGCGTAGAAGTTCCGTGTCATAATGCTTCACGTCCTGCGGATGGCAGGCGGTCTGCACTTTGTAATTCACTTGGGCATTGGCTGCCATGGCAGCTGCTCCCATCATAAATGCAAGTACTAACTTTTTCATAATTTGTTACTATTTAATTTTTAATTTTTAATTTTTGATTGATTTTTGGTATTTGATAATAGCACGACGGTTCATAATCATCAGGAACAATGTGCATAATACAAGGATACCGGAGCCTATCCATTTCAACGAGTAGGTCAGGTGGAAAATGACCCAAGCAAAGGGGCTGGATGCAAAGTCCAGTGCGCCGCCTTCAAATCCGGCAGGGATATTCACGGCAGCATCTTGTGTCTTCTCGTATACATCGTGGGCTGCTTGTGTGAAATAGGGGGCGAGGTCTGTTACGAAATAAAGACCGATGGTCAGTACAACGAGTCCGATGATGAACGTCTTTACTACATTTCCTTTCGTGATGGGCAGTACCAGCGGGAAGAGGTAGAACATTCCGGCCAGCGACGCCAGAGGCAGGAACTGGTTACCCGGCAGGATGACAGCCAGCAGTATGGTTACGGGAATCAGCAGCAGGGAAACCACCAGCGTTGCAGGATGGCCGATAACCAATGCGGGGCTCATACCGATGTTCAGGCCGACAGCACCTTTGAATTTTTTGGCAATCAGCTCGCGGGTAGCATCGGAAATGGGCTTCAAGCCTTCGATGAACAAAGCGGTGATACGCGGAATCAGCTCCATTACGGCGCCCATCTTGATACCCAAACCTAATATATAAGGTATCTTGTCTACCAGTTCCTGACCGTTCTTGCAAGACAAAGCACCGATACCGCAACCGACCAGAATACCCAGGAACAGAGGCTCACCCAGCAAACCGAATTTCTTCTTCATGCCTTCCGCATCAATGTTCAATTTGTCAAAACCGGGGATTTTGTCCAATGCTTTATTGATGACTACGGCAAATGGAACGAAACCTGCGCAGAAAGGCTGGGGAATGGAGATACCCTCCATCTTGTCGTAGAACCCCTGGAATTTGTCGGCGGTATAATCGGCCATAATCAGGGTAATGATGTAGCAGATGATAGCGGCGAAGAAGCCCCACCAGATATTGTCGCTGGCAAAATAAACGACTGCGCCGATAAATGCGAAATGCCAGTAGTTCCAAAGGTCGATATTGACTGTACGGGTCGTTTTCGTTAATAACATCAGAAGATTTACTCCCAAACATACCGGAATGATGAATGCACCCACCGATGTGTTATAGGCTACAGCCGCAGCTGCAGGCCATCCCATGTCGAATACTTTCAACTGCAGGCCGTAGATTTCAACGACTTGGCTCAGAGCAGGACCGAGGCTGCTGGTCAACAACGCAGTGACAACTGACAGACCTACGAAACCGACACCTACCAGCAGACCACTCTTTAGCGCCTTACTGAATTTGATGCCGATGCATACTCCCAAAATTGTAAAGATTATAGGCATCATCACTGCTGCTCCTAAGCCGATGATATAGCCGAAAACTTGTTCCATTCTCTTGTGATTTAATTAGGTAATTGAGTTTGTTTTTGCAATAGTATGAATTAAAAACCGGGTCAAAAATAAGACCTTTTCTCAATTAATCAAACTTGAAAAGCATAATTATTAGTAAATGGAACGATTTTGGACGAAATTAGTCGTTATCGTGCACAAAATTGCTCGTTTTCGTACACGAAAACCAAATAACACATCTTCTACGTTGAAAAGTACATATCCGTTTGGAAAGAAAGTATTACTTTTGTTCTTGGAAATAAAACTGTTCTAATACAAAAAATGAATGATTGCACGAAGAAGAATTCGATTTGTAAATTTATTGTATTTGCATGTATGTCGATTAAGAGAGTCAGGGGAGGAAACAGATCCTCGTGTACGTGCTTTTTTCTCCAAATTCGGATGGAGTGAACTTTAATACTGTTCGCTGTGTTATTATAAGACATTGAAACAAACTGGACTATAATGATATATTTGATTTTTTTATTGGCAATAGGACTATTGGTCGGATGGAGCTTATGGAAAGCTCCATCCGATATTGATTTATGGGGAAAAGATTTAGAGGATTGATAGTTATATTGGTTATATTCTGAAAATTTAACTATATTAGCGCCAGAAAAGCATAAATATGGCGCTAAATCTGATAAAAAAGGATAAATCCCACTCTGTTGTAAGCATTAAGCTGGATGAGCAAGAGTTTCATAATATTTTTAAGGAATATTATGCGGCGCTTTGTTCTTTCGCGTTCCAATACATGGAGGATGCGGATATGTCAGCAGATATAGTACAAGACGTATTTGCCAAGTTGTGGCAGATAAGAGACGATTTCTTTTATCTTCATCAGGTGAAAGCTTTTCTTTATACGGCCGTACGTAACCATGCCTTGAACGAACTTGAGCATTCGAAGGTAGCTCATGAATACGAGCAAAAGATTATAGCCAAAAAAGCAGATGCTTTTTTTCGTGATGCGATTGTGGAAGAAGAGACTTTCCGGATTCTGTCAGAAGCTATAGAGAAACTTCCTACCCAAATGAGAGCCATCATGCAGTTGGCTCTGGAAGGTAAAAAGAATGCAGAAATAGCAGAGCGTCTCAATGTCTCTCCCGAAACGGTACATACTCTTAAAAAAGTGGCTTATAAAAAGCTTCGTGCATTCCTTACCGATTATTATTATTGCCTTCTGTTATTTATCTAAAAGCACATTTTTTTCTATTTTTTCAAAAAAAAGTCTTTATCGATTCACCATGTTTTCATTTTGGCTTGTATTATCATTAAAGATAGACTAAAACATGCCAAATTATGATAAAAGAGTACTTTCATATAGCTCATCTTATTTCCAAGCACCTATCCGGTGAAGTAACACCGGAAGAGAGCCGTTTTTTGGATAAATGGCGCAAAGAGAGCAAAAGCCATGAGCAGCTTTTCCAAAAGATTTGTAGTGATGAACATTATGCACAGCACGAAATTCGTAAAATGGAGTTTGATTCGCAGGCTGGATGGAAAGGTGTCGAAACACGTATCAAGAGGATGGAGCTCAGAAGGAGACATTTGAAACTGTTACGGTACGTTGCTCTTTTTATTGCACCGGTGCTGATATTGGTTTTTGCATTTCAGGATATTTCTGTACCCCATGTCATGGATGGCAATCAATTATTGGCTGCCCAGCAAATACGGCCGGGTGGAGCCAAAGCTATTCTTACATTGGATAATGGGGAAACGGTTTATCTGGATGAGAATGCCGATGGGCGGCAGTTGCAGTTGGCTGGTAAACAAATACAGATAGATTCAACGACCTTGAACTACAGCGCTGCAGACGGGCAGGTTGTGCAGTCAGCTTTGGTATATAATAAAGTTGAAGTGCCTCGAGGCGGTGAGTATACACTTGTTCTGAATGATGGTACAAAAGTACATCTGAATTCAATGAGCAGTCTACGTTTTCCGCTTGCTTTCGAAGCAGGGAAGCGGGAAGTGGAATTGGCGGGAGAAGCTTATTTTGAAGTAAATAAGACCGGTCATCCCTTCATTGTATCGACTC
>ERZ860264.858-NODE-858-length-24514-cov-4.413631_pt1 | contig 24514 bp, 19 predicted proteins | sample MGYA00509980_ERZ860264 | MGnify/ENA primary metagenome ERZ860264 (study PRJEB30046, sample SAMN00715212) | human gut metagenome | study: EMG produced TPA metagenomics assembly of the A metagenome-wide association study of gut microbiota in type 2... | reverse complement strand
TACTACGGCTTGTCTGTTTCTATCGAAATCTTTTTTTCATAAAGAGCATTTTTCTCAAGTATTTCCCGGAATGCTGTCGAATTTTCTCCCAGTGCCAGCCCCTTGATCTCCATGTATTCATCATAATCATAGAGGTACACTGTGATCTCGGATATATCGTATCCGCTGACCGCCAGCTCGTTGGTATTGTTTCCTGCGTATGTCAGTTTTCTTCCATCTTTATCCAACACTACGGTCACAACAAGATGATCTTCCGGGAAAATGTCATATACCGTAAGCTCCACGGGAGAGACTTCGATTCTGTCCAGCCCGAAGCCTGCCTCATTTGTTTCGCCTATCTCTATGACCTGCATTTCCTTATCGCTCTGCGCAATGGAAAACTCTGGGAATTTCCAACTTCCGTGTACTGTCTCCTTGGAATCCCCCTTCGGATATAGGAAAAAATACGGAATTTCCAGTTGCAGTGTCATGTCTTCCGGAATCTGTTCATAGTATCCCTGATCCCCTGTCTGGATCGATTTGTAATCGATACGGATCAGTCCCAGAAAAGTATGTTTATCCACAAGTTGCCCCACAAGCGCCCTGCCCCCGTGTACCGGATCGCCGCTTCGGAAAGAATACTCCTCCAGCGTTGCGATCATAATCTGGCTTTTTCCGTCACTATTCGCTGACATCTCCGGAAATCCTTCCTCGCTCTCCATTTTTACCCCCAGGAAAATTGCCTGGTTTGTGGCATAATAATCCGTCAAGGTAATGGTGTAGCCCTGATCCGATACCTGATACTGCGCCGGTTCTGTAGCTTCCACACTGGTTTCCGTACTCTGGATCCCAGTGGCTCCGGTATTGTTGTCCCCAGCCTCTTCTCTCTCCCCGGCATTGTATGTTCCTTGCCCTGTTGGTACCAGCGTTACAATTTCTTCTGTCGGAATCTCCTGGAACCCCAGCAGCTCCTGTACCCGTTCTATCACGCTGCCGATCAGAGGCAGTTCTTTTGCCAAGACCGGATTTGCCGCACAGAATCCAATAGCTACAACAATCGCTGCAGCTGCAGCCCCCGTCTGCACGAACTTTCTTTTTCGACTCTGTCTTTTTTTCTTTTCCGATGTTTCTCTGATAATTCCGTATGCTTCCTCTATTTTTCTGTCAATCAACGGACTGTTTGTCATGGCTATTCTCCTTTCCTACACCCATCTGCGATCTCAGCTGTTCTCTGCCCCGGTGAATTTTACTCTTCACCGTATTTTCTTTCATATGGAGCAGCTGTGCGATCTCTCCTATGGAAAACTGTTCCCCATAATACATCTGGAAGATCAGCCGGCTGTCCTCCGGCAGAGTTTTCAACAGATCATTGAATTCCAGATCCGTACTGAAATCATAGAACTGTGAAGCTTCCTCCGCCTCGTTCATGGGAACCGTCCGACTCCTGTTCCGTCTCATTGCAATACATTGGTTGATCAGAATACGAATCAGCCAGGTTCTGAAATATTCAGCTCTTCGTAAGGTATCCAGCTTTTCAAAAGCTGAAAGAATTGTCTCCTGCATGGCATCGGCAACATCCTCTTCGTTCCCCAGATAAGCGAACGCGATCCGTATCATGCTCTGCCTGTTCTGTTCCATCAGAGCGATGAAGGCTTCCGCGTCTCCTTTTTTCGCTTTTTTCACCAGTTTCTCCATGGTTCCTCCCGTTCTTCATCCGGCCGGATGCCTTGCAAGGTATTTTGTGTTCACATACATTAGATAAGCATATCGTATTTTCGGTTGCAGAAAAATAAATTTTTTCCATAAAAGTTTTCCATAAAAAGTTTCCATAAAATAGTAAACAGCTTCCGAAGTTTCCTTCGAAAGCTGTTCTGAAAGCTATTTGAACTATTCCACTACTACCGTACCGTCTTCTTTTACGGTAATATTCATGTCATCCTTCACATATTCCAGGAACTCTTCCCCCAGACTGTCAATGACAGGCATCTGCACATTGTCAAGCCACACATCTGCCAGGATTGCTCCGGCTGCTGCCAGAGAATCAATAGGTTCGGAAAACAGCATACATGCCGGCTGTCTGTTCATGGAGCAGGCACAGTAAAGTACCAGTCCGCCGGTGGTAGATCCTATGGTCGTCGGCAGGCACAGGGCTTTGCCCGCCATCTGTTTACCATAGAGGTCGGGGTTATTCTGATCTCCGCAGGTTGCTTTTTTATCGCCGAACTGCAATGCCTTCTGGAAAGATGCCAGTGTGTTCAGACCCCCGTGAGATACCAGTGCCTTGGCTGTTACGGTTCCGGAGGCTACGATTCTTCCTTTAAATTCTTTCATTTGTCCGCTCCTCCCTTCGTGATCTGCTCTAAGATCTCAGCATCGGTATAATATCTTGCGCTGGTGTAGGTCCGCAGCTTGTTGCTGGAAGTAATGACCGGCATCTTCTCGCTGAGAGGATTGTTCATATACATTAACGGGCAGATATAGGAAGTAATGACTCCCGTCGCCTTTAACGTCTCCGCATAAGGGGTCTCCTGAAATTTTTTCAGTACCGCAGGCGCCGCCGTGAATACGGTAGGAATACATACTCTGGTTCTACCGGCTTCTTTCAGGCTCTGAGAGACTTTTTCCGTCCAGTCGATGAGCTGCTGTAAACTCATATGGGGACATCCCATGAAACACAGCTTCGGCTTGGCATCCTTCTTTTTCCAGATCACCGGATAGCTCTCATAGACCCTCTGAAGTTCCGCATCATCTACCACGTAGACCTTTGCATCCTCCGAAATCAGATCTTTTCCGTATTTCACAGCCTCCGGAGTGATATTTTCCACATGATACAGACCTACCGCACCGTTGGAAGCAGTCGCTGCGCCGAAATCCTTCAGATAGGTTTTCGCAGCATCATCCAGTTCACCGCCCAGCCATTTGTCCAGTCCTACGATATAGGGAACATCCGCCATGACTTTCATACCAATGGCAGATCCCAGCAGCTGTGCTTCCGGCTTTTTCGTGGTCTCGATCTTCACGATCCAGGTGGCTTTTCTGCCCTCATCCGTCAACAGACCGAAACGGGGCACATACCCTACTACCGAGCCCATGAGGTCAATGATACCGGAGTTACGATTGCATCTTGCTCCCAATACGGAGTTGGCATAAACAACTGCAGAAGATTCCGACCATGACAGCACCTCTCCCATAGCCGGGGTATTTCCTACTTCATCCATATAACAGGTACAGGTATACGCATCCTTTTCCATGATACCAAGCTGTGTCAGCTGCTTCTCGTAGTCATCCTGCTTGGAGTACATGAAATTTTTGAACACAAAATCTTGTAAAAAAGAACTGGGGACATTGGGATCCAGTGGTCTGGGATCTGCTGAAAACTTCTGTTTCGATACATTGCCGGATTCGATCAGCTGGTTCATCAGTTCATAAACCGGAGCCAGTGCTTTCAATCCGAAGGATGTTACCAGATGGTTGTATTTGCTGGTCACGGGTACCATCTTATCTGCGCCGAACAGTTCACCGTAACGTACCAGTGTCTGCATGACTTTCGCCAGGGTCGCTCCCTGTTTTCCATCATATATTTCCTGTTGTTCTTTTGTTAAGTTCATTGATTTCCCTCCCCCTTAAATCTTCATGGCAACTTCATAAGCGCGCCATATGACACTTCGCAGATTACCTACACCATTGCAGTCGCCTACGAGGCTTACATTGCTGCCCTTCGGTGCCAGTGGATTGGGAATGTATCCTGCGGAGCTGATCACACTGTCACAGGGAATGGTGATCTCTTTTCCGGAAGCATCCTTGCATACGATGCTGTCATCCTTTACTTCCTGCAGCGTAGTTTCCAGATATACGGGCACTTTCTTCCAGGCGAACCACTCTCTCAGATAGGAACTGTTGGCCAGGCATACTCCGGTCTGGGCGATGAGATCGTTTTTCATCTCTACGATTACAGGCTGTTTGCCCTGCAGCGCCAGTTCATAAGCAATCTCACAGCCGGTGAGTCCGCCGCCGATGACGGCAACCTTTTCTCCTACGGGAGTACCGGTAAGGTATTCGCATGCCTCAACCATCTTCTCATGACCGGGCACTTTTTTCAGTACTCTGGGCACTGCTCCGGTAGCGATGATCACGGGAGCACCGGCAAACGGGGCGATACTCTCCACTTTTTCATTGTAATGAATCTCAATTTTCAGATCTGCCATCTGCTTCCGATACCAGGTCAGAAGATCCCGCAGTTTTCCCTTATAGCTTTCCGCACTGGCAGCAATAAAGGTTCCGCCCAGGTGATCTGTCTGCTCGTGAATCACCGGCTCGTGTCCCCGCAGCTTCAGTACTCTGGCAGCCTCCATGCCGCCGATACCGCCACCGATAATATGTACCTTCTTCGGGCTGGTGGTCGGAACGATCTTGTGCTTCTCCCACTGCATGGTCTCGGCATTTACCGCACAGCGTGCCAGATGCAGGGAATCAGATAATGCCTGATCATTGGGGACTCCCTTATAGTGACACATGTTGAAGCAGCCGTTGTGGCACAGAATACAGGGACGGATGTCGTCCTCCTTATCATTCATCAGCTTGGTCACCCATTCCTGGTCTGCCAGGAACTGTCTGGCGAATCCGGCACCATCGATTCTTCCGTCTGCAATAGCAGCCGCAGCCGTCTCCGGATCCATACGTCCGGCGCATACCACAGGGATATCCACGAATTTACGGATATGCGCCACATCCTCCAGATTGCAGTTCTCCGGCATATAGATAGGGGGATGTGCCCAGTACCAGGCATCGTAAGTACCGTTATCGCAGTTTAACATATCATAACCGGCATCCTGCAGATACTTCGCTGCTTTTTCGGATTCTGCCATATCACGGCCTGCTTCTGTGAAGCTTTCTCCGGGAAGTGCTCCCTCACGGAAGCCCTTGGTCTTGGATTCCACACTGTACCTAAGAGACACAGGGAAATCCTGCCCGCAGACCTTCTTGATCTCTTTTACGATCTCTACAGCAAAACGATATCTGTTTTCAAAAGATCCACCATATTCATCGGTTCGCTGATTCACATATTTTAAAGTAAACTGATCCAGTAGATAGCCTTCATGTACCGCATGGATCTCCACACCGTCCACACCGGCATCCTTTAATAATTTTGCAGTCTTACCGAATGCGGTGATGAACTCCTGAATCTCCTCCACAGTCATCTCCCGGGAAGGAACTTTATCTGACCAGCGGTTCGGAGACGGGCTGGGTGCGGCTGTAATCTTGTCGAGATCCATAAAAGGTTTCGCCAGTACCCGCAATGCCTTATTGGTGTACAGGGTCTCCATCATTTCACTGATGGTAAATGATCTGCCGAAACCTGCCGTCAGCTGGACGAACAGCTTTGCCCCTGTCTTGTGGAACTCCGGCATCCACTTTGCCAGATCCTCATACATTTTTTTCTTCTTATATAGCCACTGTCCGTACATGGGATTGTATACCGGCTGACATCCCGGAAGCACCAGACCGCAATTATTTTTCGCTACCTCCAGAATAAATTTCGCACCATCCTTGTCAAAATGGTTCACTTCCATCCATCCCAACAGGTTTGTGCCACCCATGGATGTCAGAACAATGCGGTTCTTAATCTCGCAGTTTCCGATCTTCCACGGCGTAAACAACGGTTCCAACTGTTGTTTCATTGTAACTCCTCCTTTGCCTTCTCTCTTCTCGTTTGCGTACCCCTATATGTATTTTTATTATAACACGCCGCCTTGCCGGCAGTAAAAATATTTCTTATTGATTATTCTACAAAATAGGCCACATTTTGTTGTTGCATCAACAACCTTTTTTATTTTAACAGACTATATGTCACTTGTCTACTCTGTCTTCCACAGGTCTCCCCATACGGAATCACACAAATTGACACAGTATTCTCTGGAAAACTCCGGATCCTGCGTAACGATCTCATTTTCCTCTGCCAGTTCTTCCGGATAATCCTCCAGAAAATATGTTGTCACACCTTCGGGACCGAAAGCCACATGACTGATCATCGGTTTCACCCCATAATCCGCGATTTCCACTTCCCCATCCTCGTTCTTCGTAAGCGTTACCTCTGCCATGCCGCCTACCATACGGTTAGCGACTCCCTCTCCCGTCCCGGATGTCCAGTTCACGAAATTGCCCAGGGAATAATAGACCAGCATCTCATGCTCGCTCGCTTCATCTGTCACCCATTCTATAGGTTCAATGACATGCGGGTGAGTACCCAGGATCAGATCCGCACCGTTTTCCGCAAATATCTTGGTCCATTTTTCCTGCGAAGCATCTGATGTCAGCCTGTACTCCGTTCCCCAGTGCGGACATACGATGGTGAAGTCCGCCAATTCCTCTGCCCTCTGAATATCTGCCGCCACCTGTTCCTCATTCAAAAGATCCACCGCATAGGGCATATCCGCCGGCAGAGAAATTCCGTTGGTTCCGTAAGTGTAGTTCAGGACTGCAATCCGCATGTCTCCCAGCTCAATGATCGCCGGATCTGCGCCGCAGGAAGTGGAGGTATCCGCAATATCATGAATACCCAGGACAGTGATCTGTGGGTATTCGTCTCTCCAGTACTCTACACAGTTTACCAGCCCCGCACGCCCCTTGTCCATAGCATGGTTCGTGGCATGACAGATGACATCGAATCCTGCTCCCACCAATGAATCGCAGAGACTGTAATCCGCATTGAAACAGGGATACCCGGAGATTCCAAGATCCGCACCGCCTATGATCACCTCCTGGTTCACCAGGGCAAGATCTGCCGCCGCGATCTCCTCTTTTGTGTGGGAAAACAGCGAATCATAATCGTAACTTCCATCCGGCTGCAGACAGCTTTCCTCCACCGGAGTGTGAAGCAGTATATCCCCTACCATGATGATCTTGTACTCCGGCGCGGCTTCCGGTGGTTGGTCGGTAGATGGCTGGATTGCATCCTGCGATTCTGTTTCTGTTGCTTCTGTTTCTATTGCTTCTGTTTCTATTGCAATAGTTCCTGTGGCACTGACAATATTTTCATTTGTTACTGTATTGTCCTCAGACACCATCTCAGTCTTCGCACAGCCGATCAATAAAAAAATGTTCCATATACAAATATAAAACATTATTGTTTTTCTTAAAGTCAAAAGCCTTCTATCTGCCATTTTCTGCCATTTCTCTACCTTTTCACTGATTTTTCTGTATTTTATTCACTTCTGATATGTCCCATTATAACATACCTATTTCTTTTATCAAAAATTGCATTTCAAAATATTATCAACAAATATTATCAGAAGCTGTTTGATTATACGGAATTATTCACATCTTTTTTCGGGCATCTTTTATGTATTAAATATTTGACTGATGAGATTTTCCACACTCATTGTATTTAGACTGTATTTTTCTGATTCAAATGTATATATAATGTCTCTACCTTGTATGAACCCATTCTTGGAGTAAATTTGGAATTGCCGGTGCCACTAAAATATATTCCAACCATTTATATCACAAACTTTCCATTTTATATCGTAGTTTTCTTCTATATTTCATACTTTCTAACTATAACATCTACAAAAAACGACTACAACTAACAAAAAACAGCCTCGTCACACTGTAACGAAGCTGTTCTCTTCATCCTTTACTCAACCATCTGCAAATAAATCCACATTGCGGGTTGATTTTCTTTTATCCATTCCATATCATGTTGCTCTAATACTTCTACAGCACCCTTTGCCCATTCATCGAAGTACTCTTGTCCAGTTTCTGCATATAATCGAAGCTTTGCTTCTGGGGCCAAATCATCTAAAAGTATCTTCATCAATTGACCACGCAATCCCTTCTGTTCTCCTTCCATAAATTTATGAAAGATATAGTTTAAACTGTATTGTCCATAATACATAAGTTCTCTGTATTCCAAGGAATGTGCATCAATATAATCTGCCGGATTCGATGCGGTTGCCGGAGATGCTTCCATTTTGTCAAATAATTCTTCTATAACGGCTTCCGTATCTACCTGATAATACTGAACCGCTCTACTATAACACTCTTGTATTTGAGCCACCACATATTTCTGCGTATCCAGAGCATCTTCTTCAATTTCATCCGGAAATTTGTCCCTAATATCCGATACATAATAACTTCCATCTCTGGGAACCCAAAAATCAGTCACCGTATATGTATTATCTGCCACTTCAAAAGTGATGACCACCGGCATATGGCTTCCACCGACTTGATTTAACTTACCTTCCGAATAAGAAAATGACTGTTCCATTGCCATTCCGTATACCATTATTAACTCTTTCGAAATATTCCCATCAGCAATAGGCACTCCGCATAATTCCTCACTATGGAACTCCACAAAGCTGGCACAATGATAGGCACCATCCGGATAATCGGATGCAGTATGTTCAACAATAGCGTTTAATATGGCTGTATCCAAGGAATCCGTCTTGTCCACCATATTATCTATTTCCATTGTTCCCGGTACCTCAATTGCCAGTGCACTTTCGCTAGTCTGAAAATCTATCTTCATTGCGTAAAATCCGGATTTTCCATAGACATAAATGAAATATATTGCCTCATCACGATGATCGCCCCGGACAGCAACCTCCAACTCAAACTTTCCCTGTGCATTACGTTCCAGCTCATAAGTTTCTTTTTCTACAATAACTCCGTCCGATGTGTACTTATGATACTCCTCATTAACGGCCAAAACATTTGTATCTGTACCACCATCCACGGTAAATACCAGCTTTCCGGAATGATTTATCGGATTTGGATATAATTCATCATATTTCACTTCGTCACTATTTAGATAATATGTCGGCTCAATGTACGCATTGCAGTCCTCACTAATGGCATTGCAACTTAGGATGTCTGTACGTTCCAAACGAAACAACCATCGGATATAAGAACCTTGCTCCAACACTTCCGTACTATTATCTGCGTCATACCCATAAGTCAGATATACACTTCCATCTTTTGTCTGAAGGAAATAGTAAAACACATTATTCTCCACATCTATCCGCCACGCCTTATTTATTGTATTTCTAAATTTTGACCATGAATCATTTGAAATAGTAAAGCCGGACATATCGAAATAGTTATCAAAGTTTTCTGTTGTAATCTTTACTTCCTCAATTTTCCCGCTCTGCTGTACCCACTCCGTTGTTCCCTTATCATCCAATACATCACCTGACATGAGCATAGTATAATCCGATGTAAATTGATATCTGGGTGCCGTTTCAAGTGTATAGGCGAACGCATAATGGGATGCATCATTCATAATTTCTGCCACCCTGTAGCTATGACCAAAAGGTTCCGGTGCATACAAATTTTCTTCCTTTGGATTGGATATGCATATCACAATTCCAACAATGCATATCAAAATTGCCCCTATGGTAACCCAGAAAGTAGGTTTCTTCCACGCTGCCAGGTTTTTGATGCGTCCTTTGGTGTCTACCTCACCAAATGCAAGTGGCATTCCAAACATAATAGCATTATCCGTTGCTAAATTCAGTAAAGAAACGGAATAATCTGCTCGTACATCTTCACCAAGTTTTTTGATAACCGCCTCATCACAACTCATTTCCATGTCCTTGCTAAATAATAGAAAGGCTAGCCAAACCAATGGATTAAACCAGTGTATGCAAAGGGCTACATAGGCAAGCAATTTAAAAATATGATCCCCTCTGCGAATATGATATTGCTCATGTTTTAGAATATACTCCTGTTCTTGTTCGCTTAATGAAGATAACAAATAGATACGCGGTCTGAATATGCCAAGTACAAAAGGAGTAGTAATGTAGTCCGCAACATAAATATTACCCCTTACCCGCACTGCTCCAACCAGACTCTTTCGTAACTTAACATAAGAAATCATGCTAACGCCTATCATAGCCACGATTCCAGCCAGCCATATATAGGTCGCAATGCTGACAGGCGCCTCCAAAGGATCTGCTACAAGCTGTTCCGCCCCTTGTGGCAACACATTATTTACAGCATTGTCCAATACCGGAACTGGTAATGTCACTTCTGGATTCTCTGTATGAACGATATTGTTCGGAATATATGCAACCTGACTCACACTATCAGTTGTTTCCACAATTGGGGTATCAAATAAACCCAATACCGATAAGGGAGTATTTATAGCGATAGGGCAAAGCAGACGAAACAGTACAACTGTCCATAACATATAGGAATATATCCTGGGTGCCCGTCTCAGCAGCACTCTGAGTATAAGCACCGTAACAATGATAACACTTGCCGTAAGACTCATATTCAAAATCTTAGGTAATAATTCGTACCAATCCATCTACTCACCTCCTCATACTATCTATCACCTTTTTCAGTTCCTCCACTTCCATATCCGATAACTTCTTTCTGGAACCGAATGCTGCCAAAAAAGCCGGTAATGAACCTTCAAAAGTGTCATTCACAAACTTTTCACTTTGGAGAGCATAAAACTCTTCCCTACTGATTAAGGAAGTAATCATTCGGTCCTTGTTTTGAAAAATTCCTCTTTCACATAACCTTTTTAAAATGGTTAAAGTAGTCGTCCGTTTCCAATTCAATTCAGCTTCCGCGAGTTTCTCCAATTCTACTGGTCGCAATGGTTCATTATTCCATATGATATCTGCAAACTTGGACTCTACTGCTCCTAATCTTATTTCACTCATATGATCACCCCTTTTGTCTACTGTGTGTAGTCTTTTATTTATAGTCTACTATCAGTAGTCATTTTTGTCAACCAATTTTTACTTGTAGATACAACCACTTTATATGTAACATTCTATATGCGTGTTTCCTCGATGAATGCGGCATTCGCCGCATTCCCATAAGCATAAAAAAGCCCAGAAGCAAGCAAGCTTGCTCTGGACTATTTTACACTTATTTAATGCTTCTCATTGCTAACGCACAATTACTCAATGATTGTAGCAACACGACCAGAACCAACGGTTCTACCACCCTCACGTTATCTGAATAGCGTTTTTCAACATATTTTCTATGCTTTTTATGGCTGAAATCTGCATAGTTTCGTTGATTTTACATGGTCTACTTTTATTTGCATGGTTTCGTGGCACCGTTTTGGCACCGGAATACTTGCTCCTGATCAGCTAATATGCATCTTGTCCTTAATATCAGTTATAAGTCAATCGGTAAGTTATTTTCTTATTCCACTCAGGCGTAGTTGCTCAATTGTCTCCCTATTACAATCGACATATGTGACAGACTCCGGTTGATATTGCTCCAATATCGTTTGTAGCGAATTTTCATCTATCAATTCATTCCAGTGATAATAGGATTGAACTGTGCCGTCTCGCCTTGAAGAAACACTGTCTATTGTCTCAAGTTCAATTCCTCCCTCAGGTAAAATATGGTATAATGTTTGCCCGTCCCATGCCGACCCTGAATAATTATCCTCTATTACTCCATTTTCACATATCTTACACGAGCCATTACGATATCCGATACCTCTCATTAACTGATACGCTCTTCCGTCTTTCCACGTATATACATCATAAATTACATAGTAGGGTGTATCATAATTAAATTTAAGACCTATAAAAAATTCCTCTATACCGTCATTATTTAAATCATGCAATACATATACAGATTCAGCCTCCGGGCTTCCCATCGCATTTAGGTACTCATCACATATATACGAATCCCCTGCTGCGACCATAGCCTTTGATACATCCTTTACCTCTTTCATATATTGACCTACAGTATAATATCTTTCCGCAATATCACCATAAGATACGCCGGGCGTCTCACCTTCATAAATTCTCTCTTCGGCTTCTTTATTTTGATCCAAATACTGGTACTGTGGTCTAAACTGGATGCTCAAAAATCTTGTATTTCCTTTTTCATCATAATCAAAGTAGACATCTGCCTCTCCCCAAAAATCAAACTTATCATAACACTGAATCCCATGTGTTGCAATCAGGCAGGTTTTTCCTTCATATTCTCCTACTTCTATATTCCAAATTCCCCACGCTGACACATTCCCACAGATTTCTCCCGAAGGGTAATCTACAAATTCTGTTTCATACCACTCAACCAACTGACTGGTAAATTCCGTTTCTTCCCCGTTGTCTGAAAGAAATTCTCTTTTCAAATCTAAATAATGTGATTCTACATCGAAAGTAACTGATTCATCCAAATTTTCACAGGATATCACAGCCTGCCACTTGGTGTCTCCCTTTGTAACAGACAATGGAAATGCATTATCCATCATCGTTTCGCCATGAATCATCTCCAGCGGTTTCCAACTTGAATTGTACTGCTTTAATACGATATATTCCTCCAGTGGCATGGAATTTACTCTTGGAGCAAATGAAAAGAAAATTTCTTTTTCCCCATCATGATCCAAGTCTACATATTCTGCTACGCATGGGTCAATTCTACAAGGATCCTCATACTCATAAATCATCTCACCATTCCAATAAAACTTGAAATGGGAATAGAAGTTGTTTGATTCATCTCCTAGATCGACCTCCACATATTCTTTTGTACCATTGCCATCCAAGTCCTTAAGTTCACTTATAAACACTGTATCAGATAGCCATATGTATCCATTGTCATCTTTTGCGTTTTCCACATTTTCGTTTTCTTTGACTGGCTCCTCCTCTTCCCAGATAAGCCAAAAAGAACTGCTGCCTGAAAATATTTTTTCGTTTTTCGTCTGATTTTCCACTGCAATCTCAAACACCGTATTCCTATTATCATCCGTATCAGCTGCAACTGCTATATGTGCATAATAATCCCCCACATAATATGCGGTTCCCGCCCCTTCCCTATAATCTATGGAAATAACATTTCCGTAATTTTCACTTATTTTTTTTAGGAGTTCAGACTCACTTAATTGTTTAGTATCATCGCCAAACAACTCTGATAATCTCCCCTGTATCCTTATTGCTTTCGCATCCTCAGCCAGAACAGCCCCTGCTAAATCTTCATCATAGTCTCCTTCAAAAACGATTGATAATTCCGTTTTGGGCAATTCCCCGATATAATATAAGGCATGATAGAATTCCGCGTCATATCCTGTCAATTTTTGATATTCTCTATAACTGATTGCCTTGTAGTCTGCTATCGAAAAATCACTTTTCGGTTCTGTCAAAAAGCATACAGCCACTACTACACAGGCAGCCATGGATATCAAAACAATCCAAAAGGATGGCTTTTTGTAATTCAGCACCAACTTCACTCTATCCTTTACTCCCACTTCTCCAAATGCCAACGGACACATCATTACTAATCGCCTCTGCGTTGCACAAGACAATAGCACTCTGGAATATTTTTTCTTATCCTCAAAGTTCATATCACGAATCACCTTTTCATCACAGGCAAGCTCAATATCCTTGCATAGCATAATGTATGCAACCCAGCAAAGAGGATTGAACCAATAGATACAAAGAAGCAAATACCCAAAAGGTTTCCACAAGTGATCTTTTCTTTTAAGATGTGCACTCTCATGCGCTATAATATATGCCATCTCTTCCTCTGATAGTGAAGAGGAAAGGTATATTCTGGGTCTGATAATTCCCAAAATAAAAGGGGATTTTACTGCATCACAAATATAGATGTTTTCTCTATATAGCACAGCTTCCCTTACACATAGGCGCAATTTTATCATACTCACCAATGCCAAAATAAGAAGCACCACCATTCCGCATAACCAAAGCCCCCCTGCGATTTCTGTCACTATTTGTAGCGGAGCCACGCTTTGGGTTTCCTGATATGCAAAGGTTTCTGCTAGTGCGGGATTTATCGTATTTTCTACAACATCTACGTTACTGTCTATGAACGGCACATAAGGTATCCGTTCTCCCTCCACCATAGTGCTGGACTTGATAGGCTCTGCACTTGGTTGCAGGCTAAATGTACTTTCTATGGAAAACGGAAATATCAGTCGGATTGCTACTATCCCCCATAATAAACAGCTAATCCACTTTGGTATCCTCCTAAATAGAAGTCGAATACCTAATACTGCTAAAATTATCCAACTGGCTGTGATGCTCATATTCAGCAGTTTTAAGAAAATTTCTCCCATATTCATTTTTCCTCCGCCTGATCAATCATCTTACGAATTGCCTCAGCTTCTTTCGGTGTCAGTTTTGCATCCTGCGTAAATGCTGCAATAAATGCCGGAAGAGAACCCGCAAAAGTGTCTTCTACATACTGTCTGCTCTGTCTGGCATAAAAATCCTCTCTGGATATTACGGCTGTTACCAGTCCGTTTTCATTCTGAAACAATCCCTTATCAATCAATCTTCTCAAAACATTGTGTGCAGTTGTACGCTTCCAGTTAAACTCCGCTGCCGTCATCTTTACCAGTTCCGATGAAGTAACTGGTTCATGCTCCCAAATCATATCTGCATATCTTGCCTCAATAACACCTAATTTAATATCCATATATGTATCCTCCTAAAGCCAGTAGACCACAAGCAGTAGTCTTATTTAGAGACTATCACTTGTAGTCTTGTTTGTCAATATGATTATATTTTTTCCTATCTGCCACCTCTATCGCTCCGGTAATGCTGGCTCTGTCTGTTGTTTTCTCGTTCCTTTACTTCTTGCGCCTTTCTTTGAAGCCTTGCCTTTAAGCTGTCCGACTCTGCCTTATTTCCGGCCTGCTGTTCCCACCTTGCAACTGCAGACTGATAATCGCAGTATTCAGTTTTACAGGTATGGTATTCAGCCAAGAACTCCTTTACATTGTTATAGCCATAACTCTGCACGATACTTGACAAATACTGTTTCATATTGGCTATCTGTATCATTAACTGTTCTGCCTGCTCCTGCAACTCCTTACGCTGTTTTCCCTTGAAAATCCCTTTTGTTCCGGCAATCTCCTTCTCAACACTTGCAAGCTGTTGCTCCCTTTGACAAATGGCTTTGTTCTGCTTCTCCAACTTGCTATAAATATCTGCAAGCCTTGGATAGTTGGAAGCAGGTTTGGACTTCTTCGGCATTTCCGGTATCGGTTCACTTTTCGCCATCACAAGCTCATTGACTGCCCGAACTTTCGTCTGATCCGGCTCTGACTTTGCAACCGCTTCCGTCACCTTATCAGCCTTTTCCAAAGCCGTTTTAAATACCTTACTAATCAGAAGTTCCAAAGCATATATCGCTGTCATAATCAGGCTTTTGAACAGTGCCGGATTTCTCCCCGACTTCTGAATGGAAGCCTTTGCTTTCTGTCCAATTTTGCTCTGCTTCACATCCAAAATCTGTTTCTCCGGCACACCACTGACCAATGCCCTGTCCACCGTCTGGTTCCACATGGTACGAACCCGATTATCCGCTTCAATCTGCTCTGCTTTGGGATTGTTTTTTCCAATTTTTTTCATTGGCAGATACACACCATTCTTATCGAATACTTTCAGCTTCTCCTTATCATCCCGCACATAAATATTGATAAGGTCTGTATAGGAGTGCTTTACTTCATCAAGGAAACTGTCGCTCTTAAATCGACTGTCCTTAATGGTAAAAATGTTACGCTCATACACTTCACCCTTAGGTATGATTTTGCAACCGCTTCGAAGCTGACCGTCTTCATCCAGTATCTCTTTTTTGGTGCGAACATGCTTTCCGTTTTCATCATAAAACATGTTCCTTGTGGCAATCTTCACCACAGGATCATCAAGCAGCTTTCGTTCCGAAAAGATAAGATGGATATGATAATTCGTCTTGCGTTTGTTGTGGTGCAGGGCAGCGATACACTCCACACCATAATTTTGTTTGAAGTGTTTCGTAAAAAATCTCAGCAGCTTGTCCGGCTCATAATCCACAAAACTTTCCGGCAGTGCAATGATAAGCTCCCTCGCTTCAATGCAGGTTCCTTCCGTTCCGCTTTTCTTAAATTCCTCCTGATTGCACTTAGCAAGCTCCGTCCAAAATTTACGGTCAGTTGTTTCATAAACTGCGTACAAATTTTCCTGCCTTGCGTGACTGGAAATATAGTTAATCCTGCCTTTTAGATTTGTCAGTTTTGACATCTGTATAAATGAATTTCTTACAATAGGCATTGCCCCCTTCCCTTGAAAAATGATGGCAATTATGCCACCGTGAGTGGACACATAGGTGTCCGTTTACGAACTCATTGCCGTATCCGACATGGGCACAAATGCGACAGCATTTGAACGCAGGTAAGCATTGTAAATGCTTATACAGCGATGCTCTTTCGCTGTACTGCGAAGCAGCTGCGTTCATGAGCAAGTAGCGTAGCGGATTGCGAATGTCAGCCCCCTGCAAGGGCGAAATACACAGAGTACAAATCGAAGATTTGTGCGATGGGTATATTTCGCTCTCAAACGCCGAGGGCTTGTGAGAGAAGTCCGGTTCCTGCCATTTGTTCCCTCACACTGCTTTCTCTTTAATCGTATTTACAGGAGCGTGTCACGCTCCTGTCCTACACACTGAAGGAAAAACTTACCAGCGGAAACTCCGGTGCATTCCCACCTTTTTCAGATATTCCTGCCTTGCTTTTTCTCTTTCTTCCTCGGTTGGAGCGGTCTTGTATTTTGTATATAGCTCCCGCCTTACCATAGCTTCCAGTTTGTCCTCCAATCCCTTCTTAATCTCCGGCAAAACATCATCTATTTCCACCAAGTGATACTTCAAAAGTGCGAAGAACAGTTCCTCGGAAATTTGTATGTTTTTCAATCTATCAATCCGTCCTTTCCATCAAGACCGCAACAACGTAATGTCTATGAATTTTGCAACCTTGCAAGGTTCATCACCGCAAATTCTATATAGTCTGCATTGTTGCGTTCTTCACTTAAATCAGTTTTATCCTATCCAATTCCCAGTACCATGAATTGTTGATTTTCTTTGCCCTAATGCCAAGCTCCTTCTTAGCATTTTCCAATGTCCTCTTTGAGATTCCCTGCTCGTCAGCCATATCAAAAATTTCATTGCTCTGTACCGCATTTGATGTTTCTGCCAATTCCTGAAGCAATTGTTTTGCTTGTTCCAATTTATTTGCTTTTGGTGCAATACCGCCAAGCACTTCATCTGCTGTAATTTCATAATCACCAAGCCACTTAAAACCGTTCTCTGACAATTCAAAAGCTTTCGGATGTCCGAACTGTGCCAAATTGTTTTTTATCTGAACAACAGCTCGTATATTCGGCTCTCCTTCCACTCTGCCCACCAGTAATACACTTCTTGCCACTGCAAAGAAATCTATGGAACCCATGCCCCTATAAGCCGCCTTATTACCGGATGCCTTATTCATATGACCGATTAGAATGATTGCACATTTATATTTTTCTGCTAAAGCTCCCAGTTTCTTTGTCATGTCCCTTGCTTCATTCGCCCGGTTCATATCCATGCCACCACCCAGATAAGCCTGTATCGGATCTAAAATCAATAACTTAGCATGTGTCCTAACAATAGCTTCTTCCAGCCTTTCATCTATCATGGAAAGCGATTTCTCGCTTTCATCAATGACTGCTATTTTTTCACAATCTGCTCCTGCTAATTCCAGTCTTGGCTTTACGGTATCTGCAAGCCCATCTTCCGCAGTCTAGTATATGATATTGACTGTTTCTGTAATATTCATATTTTCATCCAATTTTTCTCCCTTAGACAATTTGGCTGCAATGTTCAATACCAGGGTTGTCTTTCCATCACCCGGGTCTCCTTGGATAATTGTCAGCTTTCCATAAGGAATAAAGGGAAACCATAACCATTCTATTTCCTGTGATTGCACCTCTGACATTTTGATCAGCTTTAATTCTGTTTTCTGTTCTTCCATTACATAATGTCCTCCATTCGTAAAATTTCTCGTTGATACGTTGGAAAACCTCTGTTATACTGGTGTTGTAAATACATTGATAGCCGAGATTTTCCTGTTATCTTAAGTCCTAACAGTTGCCGCTGTTGGGGCTTTTTTCTTTTTCGGTATCAAGCAAATCTGCCACTTTTCTTTGTTGGTTCGGATATAAGTGCCCATAAGTATTTAATGTAATACGAATGTCCTTATGCCCCACTCTTTCCTTTATCAAAATAGGCTCAACACCTTTATTGATTAAATACGCTACATGAGAATGTCTCAAATCATGAACCCGAATTTTCTTTACTCCGGCTTTCTCCATCTGTCGTTTCATCTTATGCTGCACTGCTTCCTGCACAATGGGGAAAAGTCTTTCATCCTCCGGCATTCCATAATGCCTATCCACAAAATCTTTAATCTCTTTTTTTAGGAATTCCGGTATTTCTACTACACGAACAGATTGCTTGGTCTTAGGCTCAGTAATAACATCCTGCCTTCCGGTCCGATAATAGGTCTTTGTAATACTGATTTGATTTCTGTCAAAATCAATGTCCTTTGGAGTAAGTGCCAGTAGTTCTCCGATTCTGCATCCAGTCCAGAAGAGGATTTCAAAGATGAGATAGTATCTCGTGCCCGGTTCCATTGTCTGTATGAATTTCTGATATTCATCTATCGTCCAGAAATCTAGACTCCGACTATCTGAACTTCCCATTCGCTTTACTTTCTTACATGGATTTGCGTGCAAGTCGTAAATCTTTGATGCATGAGTATATAAGCAGGTTAATTGATTTTGTATCATTCTCAAATAGGCTTCCGAAAATCCCTTTGTCTGCATTTCGTTCTGCCATTGTATAATCTGCCCTGCGGTTATCTCACTCATCATCTGATTACCGAAATAAGGAATAATATGCTGCTCCATCATATACCGCTTATTCTTCATGGTGCGTTCCTTCAGCTCATTCTGCTTATCTTCAAAATAAACTTCCATAAATTCACTTAGCTTCATATCCATACTTCTGCTGTTATTCAATTTCTTCTGTCGCTCATACTCAAGAGCCTCTCGCTTTGTCTCAAAACCTCTTTTTCTTCGCTTTTTCTTTTCACCCCTGGCACTTGTTTCAAACCATTGGGCTGTCCATTTCTTTGTGTCTTTTTCTTTGTATGCCATACTGCTCTCCTTTCCTATCCTACTGATAATTCGTAGCCATACATTTTTTTCGCCCAATACGCTCTTGGAATTCTTCCAGCCATTGTGATATATCCTTGCGAAGCCAACTCTTCATTCATGCTTTTTACCAGCTTGTACGCATGCGATTTGGAACAATTCAATTCTTGGGCTACATCATCGGCACTCATCATATATTGATAATTCACCATACATTCGTCCTCCCTTCCATACTTTGAATCTCGTTACATTTCTTGTATTTAATTTGTGTACGTTTTTCGTACATTCATATTATCACTACACATTTCACTTGTCAAGACTTCGTAATTATGTTTTTACGATATTCGTATATGCTATTTTTGAAAATTTCTCTTTTATGTCTTTCGTATTTGTGCTATGATAATAATTAGATTTATGCAATTCGTAAATTTTCAATTTATGAAAACAGGAGGTTTCAATGGGAGACGGTAAGAAACTGAAAGAAATACTAGATAGCAAAGGCACGAATGTCCGCCAGATTGCAAAAGCAACTGGTATCAGTGCCACAACACTTTATTCAATTATTCAAAAGGATTCTAATATCCGATTTGACTTTGCACTTAGACTGGCAAATGAATTAGAAATTGACGTAAATGAGATATGCTCTGCCAGTCCCTTTTCCGGTGCAATCACAGAAGAAGAAATATATCCTACATTACCAAACGGATTGAATGGTGCTCTTGACGGAAATCGTGTAAAAACGTATTTAAAAAATTCCATGTACCCACTTATGTATCTTTTCGGGAAAAACAGTATGCCTGATGTGGATAATTTGCTGACTTCCTTTTATCAGTTAGATGATGAAGCACGAAAAGAAGTAGTGGAGACGATACAATTCAAGCTGCAGTATCACAGAGATCCCGAACGGGCAGAACAGATAAAACAGATTAAAGGGTGGTAATTTCATAACATAAATGCTACCATTAAAACATTAGAGATATACTCTACAAGGAGATAAGATATATGGCAAACGATAAATCTTTTCTAACTTATAATCAACAAATGAAAAAACTCCGTAAAGATAAAAAAATTGATTGCAACGGAACTCCACACAAAATATCATTAGTACGCTCCGGCTATTTTAATATGATTAATGGTTATAAAACGCCTTTTACTTGTGGTACTGATGCTAATGGGAACCATACCTATTTTCCCAACACGACCTTAAGTCAAATCAACAGTTTAAAGAAATTTGATGAATCACTAAGAATATTTTTGCTTAAATACATCACTCAAGTCGAAGAGGAAGTTAGAACATTAACCGGTTACAAATTTGACCAATGTAACGAAAACGGAAAAATACCATGGTACGAAACAAATGCCTATTCCTCTAATGCTACTTTACAATCTAAAATGAATACTATATCATCTGCTTATTCTGAGTTAAGCAAAAGTAAATCAGAATATGTACAGTTTTACATGAAAAATCATGAGCAGATTCCGACCTGGATTATGATAAAAGTTGTGAATTTCTCCACTTTTATTGATGTTCTTCATAACAGTAAGACAAATGTAACCCATGCTATCTGCAAATTATATTCCATGTATGATGACCATAATTTGCCCAATGTTAAACTATTGATTGGCAGTTTACATTGGCTGCGAAGAGTACGGAACTCCTGTGCACATAATGAACGTGTTTATTGCATTCACCAAACACAAGCACGTAACAATTCTGCAAGTGGTCGAATTTTAGACCCTTATTATGCGCAGCTACCCACATCATACAGTAGATGTACAGAAAAAAATATTTTTGATATTCTTATATACTTTAAATATTTTCTTCCCAAAGAAGAATTTGCACCAATGATTATGGAATTAAAAAATATGTTAATAGAACTGCAAAACACTTTACAGCCAAATGCGTTTGACAATGTCAGAGGTCAGATGGGAATAAAGAATTTGAATGTTCTTGATACATTAATCGCTTTACCAAAATCCAAAATTGAGTACCACAAATTCGATACTTTATAACTTACTTTTTTCCATAAAAAATATATAAACTCTTGTCATAAATTCTTAAATGTGGTAATATACTAACATAGAGAGAGCCATATTGATTATGGCTGAAAAACACTCATACACATATGTGTATGGGTGTTTTTTACTTTACCCAAATTCTATATTCATAATTTTTTATGGCACCGTTTTGGCACCGCTGACCACACTTTCACTGTTATTCAGACGTAAAAAGGCTCCCAAGGAAAACCTTGAAAGCCTTGAATTTACTGTAATTCTATTGATTACTCAATGATTGTAGCAACACGACCAGATCCTACTGTACGTCCACCTTCACGGATAGCGAATGTAAGACCCTGCTCCATAGCTACTGGATGGATGAGCTCGATTGTCATCTCTACGTTATCACCAGGCATGCACATCTCAACACCAGCGGGCAGTTCGCAAACGCCGGTAACGTCGGTGGTTCTGAAGTAGAACTGAGGACGATAGTTGTTGAAGAAAGGAGTATGACGTCCACCTTCATCCTTGGTCAGAACGTATACCTGAGCGGTAAACTTTCTGTGGCAGGTAACAGTACCGGGCTTAGCCAGAACCTGTCCTCTTTCGATTTCAGTTCTCTGGATACCACGAAGCAGAGCACCGATGTTATCACCAGCCTGTGCCTCATCCAGCATCTTACGGAACATTTCGATACCGGTTACAACGGTCTTCTTGGTCTCTTCTTTGATACCAACGATTTCAACTTCATCATTCAGATGCAGAGTACCACGCTCTACACGTCCGGTAGCAACGGTACCACGACCGGTAATGGTGAATACGTCCTCGACGGGCATCAGGAAAGGCTTATCAGTATCACGTTGAGGATCAGGGATATAAGAATCTACAGTATCCATCAGTTCCATGATCTTGTCGCCCCACTCGCTCATGGGATCTTCCAGAGCCTTCAGAGCGGAACCCTTGATGATAGGGCAGTCGTTGAAGTCGTACTCTTCCAGCTGCTCGGTTACTTCCATCTCAACCAGCTCGATCAGCTCGGGATCGTCAACCATATCACACTTGTTCAGGAATACGATGATGTAAGGAACGCCTACCTGACGGGACAGAAGGATGTGCTCCTTGGTCTGAGCCATAACACCATCAGTAGCAGCTACAACGAGGATAGCACCATCCATCTGAGCAGCACCGGTGATCATGTTCTTAACGTAGTCAGCATGGCCCGGGCAGTCAACGTGTGCATAGTGTCTCTTCTCGGTCTGGTACTCGATGTGAGCGGTAGAAATGGTGATACCACGCTCTCTCTCTTCGGGAGCCTTATCGATGTGATCGAAGTCAACCTTCTCGTTACCAGGTACTCTCTCGGAAAGAACCTTGGAGATTGCAGCGGTCAGGGTAGTTTTACCATGGTCAACGTGACCGATGGTACCAATGTTACAATGGGGCTTTGTTCTGTCAAATTTAGCTTTAGCCATTATTTAAGTCCTCCTTAAAATAATTAAACTGTTTATATTTTTCTACTCGCCGAAGTGGCGAACGCGCACTCGGCGCTTTTTAACTCGGCTACCTCTGATTATATTAAATAATCAGAGGTTTTTCAAGTTATTTTTATTGATTTAGCGCTTATTTCGCCTTTGCAGCAAGAACCTTTTCCTGAACGTTCTTAGGAACGGGCTCATACTTTTCGAAGAACATGGAGTAGTTACCACGACCCTGGGTCTTGGAACGCAGGTCTGTGGAGTAACCGAACATCTCAGCAAGGGGAACGAAAGCCTTAACCATCTTACCACCGCCGATGTCTTCCATACCTTCTACACGACCACGACGGGAGTTCAGATCACCGATTACATCGCCCATGTATTCCTCGGGCATGGTAACCTCAACCTTCATGATCGGCTCAAGCAGTACAGGAGCTGCCTTCTGCATTGCTTCCTTGAATGCCATGGAACCTGCAATGTGGAATGCCATCTCGGAGGAGTCGACCTCATGATAGGATCCATCATATACATTCGCATGAACACCCAGTACAGGGAATCCACCCAAAATACCAGCCTGAGCTGCTTCCTGGATACCTTCACCTACTGCGGGGATGTATTCCTTAGGAATGGAACCACCGACTACAGTAGATTCGAATAACAGGGTAGGAGGATCGTTGATCAGAATGTTTGCCTTCGGATCAAAGTCAAACTTCTCACAGTTAGCCTCCAGGGGCTCAAACTTAACTTTACAATGTCCGTACTGTCCACGACCACCGGACTGCTTAGCGTACTTGGAATCCACTTCAACAGCCTTGGTGAATGCTTCCTTATATGCAACCTGAGGTGCACCTACGTTAGCTTCTACATGGAACTCACGAAGCAGACGGTCAACGATGATCTCCAAATGCAACTCACCCATACCGGCGATGATGGTCTGACCTGTCTCCTGATTGGTATGAGCACGGAAAGTAGGATCTTCTTCTGCCAGTTTTGCAAGAGCTTCACCCATCTTGCCCTGACCAGCTTTGGTCTTAGGCTCGATAGCCAGCTCGATAACGGGCTCAGGGAACTCCATGGACTCCAGGATTACAGGGTGCTGCTCATCACAGATGGTATCACCGGTAGTGGTGAACTTGAAACCAACTGCTGCTGCGATATCACCGGAGTAAACCTTTTCCAGCTCTGCACGCTTGTTTGCATGCATCTGCAGGATACGTCCCACACGTTCCTTCTTGTCCTTAGTAGCATTGAGCACATAAGAACCGGAATTCAAAGTACCGGAATATACACGGAAGTAAGCAAGCTTACCTACGAACGGGTCGGTCATGATCTTGAATGCAAGTGCAGCGAAAGGCTCTTCATCGGAAGACTTTCTCTCTACTTCATTACCGTCAAGGTCTACACCCTTAATAGCCGGCACATCCAGAGGAGAAGGCATATACTCGATAATAGCATCCAAAAGCTTCTGAACGCCCTTATTTCTGTATGCAGTACCGCAGCATACAGGAACGGCTCTGCACTCACAGGTAGCTTTTCTCAAAGCAGCCTTCATCTCTTCAACAGAAGGATTTTCACCTTCCAGATACATCATTGTCAGATCATCATCCAGCTCACAAACCTTTTCAATGAGCTCGTCATGATATAATGCAGCCTCATCAGCCATATCTCCAAGATCATCGGTAACAGTGATGTCATCACCCTTATCATCGTTGTAGATATAAGCCTTCATCTCGAACAGATCAATGATTCCCTTGAACTCATCTTCCTTACCGATAGGTAACTGAAGGCAGATAGCGTTCTTACCAAGTCTGGTACGGATCTGATCTACTGCTGCGTAGAAGTTAGCCCCCAGGATATCCATCTTGTTGATGAATGCCATACGAGGTACATTGTAGGTATCAGCCTGACGCCATACGTTCTCAGACTGAGGCTCTACACCACCCTTTGCACAGAAGACGCCGACAGCGCCGTCAAGTACACGGAGTGAACGCTCAACCTCTACGGTGAAGTCTACGTGTCCTGGTGTATCAATGATGTTGATACGATGTTCCAGAGCACCTGGCTTCGGTTTGCAGTTCTCTTCCAGAGTCCAGTGACATGTTGTAGCCGCTGAAG
>ERZ860264.857-NODE-857-length-24600-cov-6.200000_pt1 | contig 24600 bp, 31 predicted proteins | sample MGYA00509980_ERZ860264 | MGnify/ENA primary metagenome ERZ860264 (study PRJEB30046, sample SAMN00715212) | human gut metagenome | study: EMG produced TPA metagenomics assembly of the A metagenome-wide association study of gut microbiota in type 2... | reverse complement strand
AAGCCTGCTCCTTGCCGCTCATGTGAGCAAGGCAAAGATAAATTCTCTTGTCCATAAAATTATGTGATTATAAAACTATAAATCGAAAAGAGGGATGGCTATTTCCGCCAAATATAATGAGGCACTATCAACCATCGGATAACTCCTCCCACTTTCATAAAAAAGCGGGAAAAAAGTATAAGCCAATTCGTATATATACCGTTAATTCTACACGCCTTCATAAGTTCAATGCTATTCCCACATAATACACTATAAAAACTCCTATTGCTAATCCCACCGAAGCGCATCACTACTACGTCAAGATCAAGATAGCGGTAGCAAATCCTTTCCTTCAGGAAAAAACGCAAAAACAATTCATAGTCACCGGCAATCCGGAAATTCGTATTAAATCCTCCGGACTTTATATAACACGATTTTCTTGCATAAAAAGAAGGATGGGGAGGCATTATGCCATAGGGTAACATCCCGGGATTAAAATAATTACCCGAATATCTACGAAGCAATCGTTCGTCATTCCTTCTTCTATACAGCACATTCCCAAATACAGCATCAATCTCCGGCTTTTCAAAAGTTTGGGCTATTGTTTCTATTACATACCGGTCTTTAAAAACATCGTCAGAATTCAGATAACCGACAACATCTCCAGCAGCCATCCGCAACCCTTTGTTCATGGCTTCATAAACACCGGAATCTGCTTCACTGATATATTTCAGTCGTCCTTCAAACAAAGGAACATACTTTTCTATTGCAGAAACGGTATTATCTACGGAACCTCCGTCAACAGCAATGCACTCTATGTGAGGATAAGTTTGAGCCAGAACAGATCGAAGCGTATCTTCAACCGTTGCCTCCCTGTTCAATACAACCGTTATAATGGATATAAGCATCTCCATGTCCGGGGTACAAGTTACGTCCATCCGCCAAGCGGACAATACGTTCTTTTGATTTTACGGCATCCGTTTTATGGCTGTTCGGAAATGAAGCTATTACTTTCACACCGGGAATATATGAATCGCCTGAAAAAACATCATTACCCAATTTATAAGTTAAGCAACTTTTATCATGTCCCGGCGTCTCCAGTACTTCCAAAACATTTCCAGTAGTAATTTCTATTTTATCACCCTCTCCCAGTATGCTGATATTATTTTCAGTCCATACAATGGGATCATTATGATAACGTGAGAAATTTAACTTGTCAGAGCCCAGAGCTTCCTTTCCAAAAGAGGAAGTATAAATGATGCAATCCGGATATGCTTTTATCAGTTCCCTGATCCCATAAATATGATCATAGTGAGTATGGGTCAGGAATACTGCTTTCACAATTTTTCCATCGTTATCCAGCAACTCCTTTACAGGCTGAACATCACCGATGTCTATTAAAAAAGCCGACGGCCCCTCACTGGTAAGAATATACGTATTTGAAGTAAACACACTGTTTATGATCCGATGGATATACATTTAATTATGTCCATTAAATGGTTCTGTAGTTGCACTTCCTTCCATATTTATTCCTTCACGAATAAATACTTTTTTGATTGTAAGGAAGATTATTTTTATATCCAGCCAGAAAGAGATATGATCCACATACCAAACATCCAGTTCAAATTTCTTAGTCCAGGATATGCTATTCCGACCATTCACTTGTGCCCAACCCGTAATTCCCGGACGAACTTCATGACGGCGGTATTGCTCTTCCGAATATAAAGAAAGATACTTGATTAACAAAGGACGAGGTCCTACTAATGCCATATCTCCCTTTAGAACGTTGATTAACTGCGGCAGTTCATCTATGGAAAGAGAACGAACTATTTTTCCGACTTTTGTCAGACGAACGTCATCCGGCAACAGATTGCCTTCCGCGTCCCGTTCATCCGTCATAGTCTTAAATTTAATAGCCTTAAATATCTGGGCATTTTTCCCGGGACGAGCCTGGGTAAAGAAGACACCGGCACCTTTATTTGCAAAATGAAGGAAAATGATAATAATAAGTAAGATTGGCCAAATGATAAGTAAGGCAGAAAGAACTACAAGAAAATCTATCGCACGTTTTAATCCGTTCTTATACATAATCTACAATTCAATTAACGGTTGTTTACTCCAATCTATTGACTCAGCAGCTTGCTGTACATTACAGAATGAATAATTCCCCAGTAAAGTATCTAATTTATTCAACGCTCCTCCTTTACCTATGTTTGTCTTTACATAACGGGTTATACGGTTCTTTAATGTACCAGGTTCTTTAAAATATTCTTCAAACTCCTGTTTAGTCATGAACTTTGAATTCTGTTCAATTAAATCATTAATATGAAAATAGAACATCACATAATCCATGCGATTTATAAGTTTTTTCTGTAACCACAATGGAACTAACCTAAAATAACCACCACCCGAGAATGGTATACCTCTTCCCAATAAAGTAGCAGGACAGATGGGAAACTCCTTAATCGTATAGTCCCTCTTTTTAACCAACGAAGGTACAGATGAAGTAAACTGAGGAAATCCTCCAAAATCACGGTTGGTAGGAAATATTGAGCAGTCATATTCAATACCATTGTCTACCAATACTTCAAAGGCCCAAGCATTGTCTTTCCCTATTGAGAAAGCGGGTGCACGAAAGCTTTTGACCTTTTGGCCTATTAAATATTCTATTTCTTGTATGGCAATACGTGTGTCTTCTGCAAACTCTTGTTCAGTCATTTTATTTATCCATAGATGCCGATTTGAATGACTGCCTATTTCGTGACCATTATCAGCAATTCTTTTCACTACTTCCGGAAACTCTACGGCTAATTGCCCCACACAGAAAAATGTTGCTTTGGAATTACTTTTGTCAAGTGTATTCAAAATCCAATCAAACAACTTATCATACTGATAATATTTTTCTTTTCGGCCTCCTTTAAAGTGTTTCTCAATATACCACTCCTCAATATCAAAAGATAATACTCTCATTTTTCTCTAACCATTATTTGCTTCACGACTTTCGCTGGACGCCCCACTGCAATGGTCCAAGCTGGAATATCTTGTGTAACCAATGAACCGGCTCCGATAATAGTTCCTTCACCAATAGTCACACCAGGCATTATCAATGTTCCCGTTCCCGTCGAACATCCTCGTTTCAGATGGATCTCCCCTAAACGATACGGAAGTTTTGCATAATCATCTCCTATACAATAATCTTTCAGCTCTTTCTTATGGCATAACAAGATAGTCCGAGCAGTAACATGAACATGGTCTTCTATATATATCAAATCTGCATGTCCTGCATCTATATATACTCCTGCACCGATAAAGACATCTTTTCCCACATGGCAACCAACTTTTCGTAAAACCCATGGACGAAGCTTTCTGGGAGAGACCGGAGACAGTAATGCTGAATTCATTAGATATTTTAACAAAAAGGCATCACGATAGGTCTTACAGACACGCTTAACTACATCAAACAAAGAGACCTGACCATATTCCTGTTCAGGATAATTCAACCCTAACTTTCTTAAGAAACGGAAAGTCACACTTAATTTTCTACTATCCATTTTTAGAACTTCCTGTAACAGATATCTACATTATTACAATTTCCGGTATAATCATTGGCTTTGTTTTCATCCACATGGTTCCCCATGTTAATCCTAAGCCAAACGAAGACATTAGCAAGGTAGTCTCCTTCGATAATAATTGTCCTCGAAGTCGTGTCACCATTAATGAAGGAATCGAAGCGCCTCCCAAATTACCAAACTCTTCCAAATTATAAGGGACCTTTTCCTGAGGAAGTTTTAACTTCTTAACGATACGGTCAACAATCATCTTGTTAGCTTGATGTATTAGAAAATAATCAATATCTACATTACGATCAAGATTATAATCCGCAAGAAAGGATTCAATCGATTTAGGAGGACGGGATATGGCAAAAGAGAAGACATTCATTCCATTTATCAGAGTATGGATAGGAGCACGAACAATACCATTACCAAAATCTTCATATTCAAAAGATTCCGGGGTAGCCGGATAACGAAAACCACCGTGGGGAGTCATCAATGCTTCATATCCCTTACCATAAGTATGAAAATCAACAACAATATCATTAGCCGCCTCGTCATATTCCAAAGCTATTGCCGTACCACAGTCACCAAACAATGGTACGCGGCTCTTGTCCTTCATCGACCCCATACGTAATGCCGTATCACCAATAAGTAATAAAGCACGCTTCACATTACCAGTCGTCAACAAATTGCCAGCAACCGTTATTGCATACATGCATCCACAACATCCCATAGGGATATCCATACAGAAACAGTTCTCCGACAACGCTAATCTGTCTTGCAATATACAAGAAGTAGGCGGAGTACGATAATCACCTGTTACGGATTCAAACAGCAGAACATCAATACTATCCCTCTCCCATCCCAGTTCTTCAAGTAACTTCTCAGCGGCAGCTTGACACATATCCGAAGCACACATATTATCCGGACCAATATGACGTCTTCTTATGCCGACTGTATTATCAAATACTTCCGCTTCTTCCTGAGAAAAGAAATCAAAATCAGATGTCTTCACCACATTCTCAGGAACAGCCATAGACACTCCCTTCATGCCGACATTCTTAATTTTCCATCTTGCCATAGTGCAACCCGTTAGAGTTCAACATCATATTTTTTCAAGATTTCACGTCCCCTACCATAGGAAGTGAATTCCATAATATCTTCCGGATCGAACATCACATCAAAGGACTCTTCCAATAAAGCAATGATATTCAACTGGTGAACAGAGTCCCACGATTCTACATTCTCTTTCGAGAAATCATCACTCAGTACAGAACTATCCACACCAAACACTTCAACAAAAGCATCATTGTATTTTTCAATATTCGTCATTACATTCTCTATTTTTATAAATTCAACTTACTATATAATATCTTTCCGGCTTCATTCTTAGGAATACTATCTATTATTCTCACCTCAAAAGCCGACGCCACAAGTTTGGTCTTTTCTACCAATATTTCCTTTACCGCAGTCACATATTTATCATCAGTCAGATAGACAATCATCTTTTCATCTGTACCCACACAAGCACATTCTATCGGGCATTTACCTTTAATTATCTGTTCACACTCATCCAATCCGATACGCATTCCATACAGTTTTAAGAAGCGCCCCATACGGCCTACGATGTAATAACACCCGTCTTCATCCCGATAGGCAAGATCACCCGTACGCATAAAACCATTACGCTCATCACCCAACAGTAAATCCTCGCGTTTACGAGCATACCCCATCGTTACATTTTTGCCGCGATAACACATCTCACCCTCCATGTTTGGCAATTCTATTACAGAGCCATCACTGTCTATCAATGACAATTCTGCATTCGGAACCGCACGGCCTATACTGCCACACTTTGAAATCGCATATTCCGGTGGAAGATAAGCCATACGGGCAGTACCCTCTGACTGTCCATAAGTGGCAATCCAACGTTTCCCGTTATCACGACAGTATTCTGCAAATTTCAAATTCAACTGACGCGGCATTTTTCCGCCTCCTTGAGTAAGCAGTGTCAAATCAGGTAAGTCCATACGGAAAAAGCGCATCAGATTTAATATCTCAAAACTATAAGGAACACCTGTAAAACTGGTGGCATGCTGTTCTTTCATAAAATTCCAGAAAGCTTTGTCGGTCATACTTTGATTGGTTATCAATACAGTAGCTCCAACATAAAGATGACTGAATACCACTGATAGCCCCATAGTATAATATAATGGAAGAACAAGCAAAGGGCGATCATTGGAAGTCAGGCCAAAGAAAGTAGAGATATTTAAGGCCGCCGCTTCTATATTACCATATTTATGCCGTACCAACTTGGGACTACCCGTTGAGCCGGAAGTAGGTAAAAGATGAGATAGATCAGGATGCATCGCACAATCTCCCATTCCTGTACGCAAGAGGATATAGCCATAATATTCACACACCATTTCATAATGCAGATCAACTGCCATCAACGAGGGCACACAAACATAAGAAGGGCGGTAAATATCAAGTAGATTATGAAGAAGTTCCTTTTCAATATGTGCATTCAATATTAAAGGGACATTACCGGAATTGATACAACCTATACTCCAGGCTATACCTCCGACATTATTTTCTGTCAATAAGAATAATAAGGAACGACTGGGAAGAATGGTAGATATGCTCTCGGAAAAATCCAACAACTCACCATACTTCAAGGTATTCCCCAAAGCATCAACTGCAGCAAACGCATCCTGCGCCTGCTTATTTAAATTCAATATCATTTGGTTTATTTTATTCTAAATGGAAGCACAGCCATCAACTCCCAATATCTGACCTGAAATATAAGAAGAACGGTCTGAAGCAAGAAAAGCACAAGCATTAGCAACATCTTCAGGAGTTCCCAAGCGTCCTAAAGCAATCTTTTGAATACGAGTATCAATTTTTTCACCACTTTCCTCATAAAGTTCTGAAAAGCGTTCCGTTTTGACAATACCCGGTGCAACAGCATTCACACGAATCCCCAGAGGAGCCAATTCTTTAGCTGCAGATTTAGTAAAAGCCATGATTGCTCCTTTGGTTGCAGAGTAAGCAGACTGTCCCGGTGAACCTAGTACAGCCGTTACCGATGCTATGTTTACAATAGAGCCGCTGTGATTGCGAGCCATCAAACGAGAAACCAGCTGAATCATTTCAATTACAGCTATTACATTCACACGGAACATCAGTTCTGTTTCCGGACGCAATATCATACCGATTTTCTTATTAAATACCACACCCGCATTGTTAATCAGTGCATCAATACGCCCTTCCTGTTTGAATACGGACATAAAGGCTGATTTTACAGCTGTAGCATCCGTCACATCAAAATATAAAGGAAACACACGGGTATTATTATCTTCTGAGCAAGCCTTCGCCCATTCATCCATAACTCCTTCAGCACGGTCACAAGCATAAACTATTGCACCATCCGAAGCAAAACGTTCAGCTATAGATTTACCGATACCTTGTGCGGCACCGGTAACAATACATATCTTATTATATAAAAGCCTTTCCATACAAATTATTTCAGACTACGACCACCATCAATTACCAAGTTAGTACCAGTAACCCATGCAGAAGCATCGGAAAGCAAATAAATTATGGCAAAAGCCACTTCTTCCGGCTTGCCATAGCGTTTCATTGGGTATTGTTCTATGTCTTTAATCACATCTTCCTCTGATAGCAAACGATTAGAAATCAAAGGAGTATTGATTCTTCCCGGCTGTACAGCATTACATCGAATCCCCTTCCCTGCCAATTCCAAGGCAGCATATTTCATATAAGTACTCAAAGCACTCTTTGAAGTTCCATAAATACCATTTGCAGGTGCCACATTATTATAACCAGAAATTGATGCAGTAAAGACCACTGAAGATGAATTTCTCAGTTTTTTTTTCTTCACCAACAATTTCAATAACAGCATAGGAACAAAACAATTCATCTGAAATACTTCGTTTAGTACATCCAAAGAATAGAACTGCAATGGTAACATTTTCCCTATTCCCGCATTGCAAACAAAACCATCCAATACTGGTAATTGAGCCACCAATTTCTCACAGGATTCTTCTATTCTTAAATCAGCAACCAGCATTAAATGTTCTTTATTTGAATCAGATAGCAACTCTTTAGTTTCTTGCAAAGCATTCTCATTCCTACCTGTCAGAACTAAAGTTGCTCCCAGCTTCGAACATTCAATAGCAGTAGCTCGTCCGATACCAGATGAAGCTCCTGTAACTAGTACAGTCTTCCCTTCTAAAGAAAAAGGATTATACATTACAAACGGGAAGATACCAAATTATACAAATCACCAATAGTTACCTGTTGTTTCATATCATCACCAGTAACTGTAACGTCATATTCCTCATCAATCATTGTAATAATCAATAGAGCAACCAGCGACGTATAACCATCTAACTCGCGAAATCTAGTTGCAGAATTTAGTTGTTCTACATCCACATCATCAAATTGCTCAGCAAATTTTTCAATAAAGTCTACTAATTCCATTTTATTTTTTATTTATATTAATCTTTTAGCGGGATTCCCCATAACAGTAGTACCAGCTTTAACTCTGCGTATAACAAAACTACAAGCGCCAACATGAGCATTATCTTCTACAACAACTCCATGATTTAACACGGAAGAAGTATAAATATCCACCTCATTTCCAACAACCGTACCACCTACACAAGTGACATGTGTATCGATACGATTCCAATCACCCAAACGAACATCATGCCCCACTACTGTGTAAGATTGTATCATATTATAATCACCTATCACAGCATCAGCACCAATGCTTGTATAAGCACCGATAATATTTCCTTCACCCAATTTTACGTTAGAACCAATTCTAGCTGTATGATGGATTAAAGAAATAAAACGCCCCCCTCTATTAATAATTTCACTCATACATTTTTTACGGGCATTTCCACCTATAGAACAGACAAAAACATCATCGTTCTGTGGTATATAAGTGCTAATCTTGTCTATTACCGGAGGATAATTCGGAAAGTCATTTAATGCAGATAAATTATCATCAATAAAACCTTTAATAACAAATTCTGTTGCAAAACCAAAACTTTCACGCGCCATGTCATATAAAGTACGTCCCATACCGCCGGCAGCAATAATAATTAATTGTTGCATAATGAATATTTTTTTATGGCACTATCAAACACATCTATTAATTGGGCAGCAATTACAGAAGGAGAAAATCTATCAAAACAGTCTTGGGAAATACTCTGGCTATCATATTTATCTATTGTATAATACATTTTTTTCATTGCATCAGACAAAGAGTTTACATCTTCAATAGGTACTAATAAGCCATTGCTATCATCAATACATTCTTTTATTCCGCCACATAAAGTTGCTATTACAGGTAAACCAACAGCTAAAGCTTCTAATACAGAAACCGAAAAATTCTCGCTTCGTGAAGGAAGGATAAAAGCTGAACTATTATTTAATATCTGAACTATCTCACTTTTTGTTTTCCGACCGACCAAAAAAATATTATTAGAGAGACCTAACTGATCTATTCTATCTTGTAACCTTCCTCTTTCTTCTCCTTCTCCAATTATTGTTAAATACATTTTCTCATCAATTTTACACATTATAGAAAAAGCTTCTATTAATAAATCAAATCCTTTTCCATATACAAGACTACCTATAGAAGAAAAATTAAAAATTTCAGTATTTTTTCTGTCCTGGCTAGCCTGAAAAAAAATACTATTGACTAGATTATGAACAACAAAACTATCTCTTTCAAAATGATATAATATCCTTTGTTTTAACGTTTGTGACACTGTTATTATTTCCTCTACATTAGAATAAGCATAAAAAGCCATCTTTCTTGTTATAGGATCAAGCTTATCTGCATTAAAGCGCCCAGCATGTTCTATCCCGATTAATGGAATACCATATTTTTTTTGTAAACAAACCGCAATAGCTGTATTAAAAAAGAATTGCCCATATATCACATCCGGTTTACCGTGTATTTTTTCTATTTTCTTATACAACCGTTGAATCTGTATTTCTTTGACAAACAGGTTATAATGCCCAAGAACCAAACGTGTAATAGCACCAGGTATCCAATAAATATTATAATAATCAATTCCATCTTTTTGACAGTGCGTAATCCCTATTTTTCTTTTCCTCCATAAAAAGCGGTTATCAACACTTAGTACAACAACTTTATTCCCATTATTATACAATGCTTCCGCTTGATCCTGTTCAAAGCACCCCCATTGTGGATCTTCTTTAGTAGGATATCCACGAGCAATCATCAATATATACATAATCTTAAAATCTTTTGATTATAGCTTGATATTGTTTCCATAAACCACAGTTGTGTAATTGCTGAAAATCATGATCAGCGTTATCATTGCCTTCTATTAATAAAAAACGGCCTCCACTCTGTATTACAATATCCCAACCTATATATCGAATACTTGAAATATGTCTTGCTGCACCTTTAACAAAAGTTTTACACTCTTCCCAATATGGTATCCGAGCACCTATTATTTGTTTTCCTGTAATCGGATGTACTATATAAGTGTTATTATGAGCATCATAACCAATTGTATCTATAATTCCTGTTTCTATATTTATATTTGCACCAATTCCGCTAAAATGAAAATTATCAACACTATTTTTTTTGTTTCCCATTCGTAAACGAGCATTCATTATATGAACTTCATCATCTATCGTATCGTAAACCGTTACTATACGTATCGTATTGATCGACCAAGGATGAAATTCTGCCAATTCACTAATCTGAGTTATTTGCTCTTCGGCTATATAATGAGAATTTACATCTGAAACCAGTTCATTATACAAATCTTTTGCATTCAACTTCTCCGTCTCTATTTTACGAGTACCTATGCCTCTATATCCATTAATTTCTTTAATAAAAACAACAGGATATTTATGACAAAATGAGACAAACTGCATCTCATCAACATTATTTACATCAATCCAATCACGCCCCAAAAACTTTTCAAATAATTTATTAAATTTATTTTTTTCTCGACACAAGCATCTATCCGAAACTTTATTGCATTTATTTTGTATAACGTGATAACGTCTATAAGTTATATACTCCCTTCTTCCATTATATCTAAGCTTATAAAAGCCATAAGCAAAATAATCACTGATAGAAGCACCATGAATCAAATAAGACAAAAACCAATCCGCATAATAATACACCTTACATACAGGAGATACATTATCACCTATATATATTCTTCGCATCTCACTGAAGCGAGTTAAAAATTTAAGAATCATCATTTGACAAATTAATCAATAAATACCTATAACAGAAATATATAATTAATATTTAAATAGTAAGTCTATAAATAGAAAACAACTTCTAAAACAACCATCAACAAACAACGTAAAATATATATTAATTCATTCACGATATAATATTACACTCACATAAAAATCGCAGATATTAGCCTTTCATTAAACCTTTACTATCTTTCCTACTATCAAGGTTATAAATAGGAGAAATTAATAAAAAAAGATAAATGGTAGAAAAGATGAATGGGCGTTGGTAGATTAATGAAAGAAACAACATGATCAAAAGCAACATATTTTTTGAGCGTCTAAACTTTTCCCAATACAAAAGAACAAAAGCCAAACAATAAATAAGAAACATCACTATCCCATAATCTACTATAAGATGTTTATATGAAGCACCACCTGAATCAACAATTAAACTTTTACCTTTTCCATATCCCCAAAAAACGTTATCAGAAAACAAATAATCTTGATACCAAGTTTCAAACGAAGCACTAGTCCTATTATTTCCCGAAAATGTTCCATCTTCAAACTCCATACGTGAAAAAAGAAACTTTTCTAATAAAGGATCTTCCTTAATAGGAATAATTATAGAGCATACAGTAACTACAAATATAATTTTCATCTTCAAATTAGAAAACAAAAGAAAATACAACAACAATAATACATAAAAGTATAATGAAAAAGAAAATATTCCAGCAACTAGTATAGGCCAATTTTTCCATTCTTTCAAATTTACTCTATTCGTAACCAAGAAGACACCAGCAATTGTACCGATAACTCCTGGTTCATCATAAAAGCCACAAAAACGGAAAGCTCTTATTCCTATATTTGGAATTACACAAAAGGGATAAGCAAAATAAGTATAGTTTTTCAATTCATTTATAGGTTCAATTTCTTTATAAGGTAAAGAGAAATCTAGCCAAACAACTAAAAAGTAAACAATTAGAGAAGGAATTAATGTTATCGAAAAAAGGAATATATACTTTTGATAAATAATACGCCAATACTTTCCACTTATTAAGAATAAACAGAAAGGAAATAAAGCAAGCATATAGCCTAAAAAATTCAAATTATTGGCAAAAAGGAATGCATAAAAATAAAAACAAACAAAAAGAAAGACAATAAATGCATGTCTCAGTTTCATCTTTTGCTTCCACAGAAGAAAGGATAGTGGATACCCCAAAAATAGTCCAATATTAAACAAGCTATTTCCCCAAATATAAAAGGGAAAAGAAGATGTTATCAATGCAATAATAAATAGATACAGAGAACATTTAGTAAAAAAATCCTTCATGTTTATATACAAGGTAAGAACATCAAAACTTCAATATTTACTAAAAATATCCAGATACTGTTTAGCAACTAACACATCTGAATGAAAACCTTGTACAAAATTATATGCATCAAGCGACATCTTACTCAAGACCTCTTGTGGTTGCATTATTAATTCTTCTAACTTGTTAAAAATATCATCACTATCTGGTAGAATATTGACTACAGGAACTTTACACCCAAATTCCTGTTCACACTCACTTTCATTTCCACTCAATACAATTTTTCCCATAGCCATAGCATATATAGCATTCATTCCATAAGAATAACCTAAACACTGATCCACAACAATATTCGCTTTAGGTAATTCCATCAAATATTTTTGGAGTGGCATTTTTTCATGCAATACTATTTCAACCTTATCAGGATACAAATTCTGCAGTTTTTCCAATGCTGGAATAATAAATTTACCACCTTTAACAGAACTAACCTTGCCATGATATATAACTATTTTATTCCCAATAATATTATCATAGCTAAATGTATCAACATTTATCGGTAATGGTATAGTAGGAAGTACATTAACAAAATACTCTTTCTGAATACATCTATATGCTACTGCATAGTCATACATAACAGGAATTACGCCCCTTATATTCTGTAACGTTTGATCAAACAGCTTCATTAATCTTCGCTCAAAATAACGATTTCTAGCTATACTTGAATAAGGAGAATACCTCAAATTTGAAGCATTTTTTAAATAAGGCATATCATTCCCACAAGCCGTCAAGTAGATTTTCCCATCTTTTTTTAAGATTTTTTTTAAATCGTTATATGAAATCCGAGAAGACCAAATTTCATAATCTAATCGAACAAATTCATAATTTACAACAATTGCCACATCAAAGCAAGCATTAAATCGCTTTATATTAGGCAAATAATATTTAAAATGTGAATATATTCCACTAAACATCCACGTACGTCTTATGGTCCAACCAGCAATCGTAATATTCTTAACAGGATATAGTATCGTACCTTCACCAGAATCTATTTTTTTCCACCCATCTAAATTACCTAATATTACAACCTCACATCCTAATTTCTTAAATCCTAATGCGAGATTAGATGCAAAACCACTATATTCACCTATTATTAATATTTTCATATTGTACTTCTAAAAAGTATTTTTCGAAACATTATTATCATACAAATCATATAAATAACATAATTACAGAAATACGCCTGCGTTATTCCTATAACTCCATTCCATTGCATAAATAAAAAACCCATACCTACAAAAGTCAAAGCGAAAAATATTTCAGTTGTGACAAAGGCTTTTGCCATAGACTTAGCAACCATTAGAAAAGCAAGCAACCAACTACATATTTTAAAAAAATCACCAATCAGCTGCCATAAAAATAAATTTTCCATTGGTAAGAACTCTGAAGTAAACAAAACGCGGACAATGACAAAGCGCAAGAGATAAATTATAGAAAAACTTACGAATAATATAGGTACAATAACTTTATACGTCTTAAAAATTTCTCTTCGTAAAGCCAATATTCCTTTCAATTCAGACAATCGAGGTAAGTAATAAACACTAAAAGATGTAGTTATTACCATCAAATACATATTAGATATACGATTCATCGCCTCCCACCAACCCGCTTCAACTGGAGAAATCTGTGAAATGACATAACCACGAAGTAGCATTTGAGAAACTGGTACTGTAGCAGCTGAAGTCAAAGCCATCAATGTATAGTGGAAATATTTCTTAGAGACTCTTAGTTCTATCTTTTTCTTAAAATAATCCCAACGCAACCATGGTAATTTGCGTATCATCCAAAGAGTAACAAAACACATTACGCTTTGATAAGTAACTGCACTTATCAAAGCACCATCTAAGCCTAAGGTAAGAACAAAACATAATGTAAATATCAAACCTACAATACTATTCGCTATATTTATTTTTACATATTTTTTAAATTCTTTATACCCATTAATAATGGATATTAGCATCATATTTAGCGCATATAATAATACAGTAAAACCCAAAATGATAAAAACATATCCATAGTCAGGCGAAAGCATAACATAGTTACTCAAAAAAGAATGTAGCAGTATCAATAATATTCCTACTACCAATGAACAGCCCACAATTATCCGCAAGCCAGTAGAGAGAAGGCTCTTAACTTCATCCGGATTATCTCTGCATTCTGCAATATATTTAGTTATACCATTATTAATGCCGCCACAAGAGAGTGACATAACAATTGTTGTGAAATTATGCAACTGTCCTAATAATGCCACTCCTGTAGGGCCAATTATAGCTGCAACAATTTTAACACTAACCAATCCAGTTAACATCTTCACCAAAGTAGACATTGACGTAAGAGTGAAAACTTTCACAATATCCGCTCTTGTTACATGCTTACAAAAAGAGAGAAATTTATGCGTCAGTATTCCCATTGGTTCACCAAATCAACAACACCTATTATATCTTCTTCTGTCAATACCGGACTCATCGGTAAACTTAACTCTTCATTGTGTATTTGCTCAGTAATAGGAAATGAAAGATTATTCCATTCTTTATAGCATTCTTGCTTATGAGGAGGAATCGGATAATGAATAATTGTCTGAACACCATTTTCTGCTAAATATTGCTGTAAACTATCACGTCTTTGTGTGCGCACTGTAAAGATATGAAATACATGAGCATCCCAATCTGTTACCATTGGGGTAATAATATTCGGATTAGTCATATGCTCAATATAATATCGAGCAACTTCTTTACGAATAGCCACATCTTCATCCAAATGCTTTAATTTCACATCCAAAACAGCTGCTTGGATTTCATCCAAACGGCTATTACGGCCACAATACTTAAAGACATATTTCTTCTGTGAACCATAATTGGCTATTGCACGTACCGTCTTTGCCAGCTCTTCATCATTTGTCGTCACAGCACCCGCATCACCAAAAGCTCCTAAATTTTTACCTGGGTAAAAACTATGTCCAGCAGCATCACCCAACGAACCCGTTTTTCTACCTTGAAACTTACAGCCGTGAGCCTGTGCATTGTCTTCCACTAGTTTTAAATTATATCTCCTACACAACTCACCTATTTTCTCTGTATACGCACACTGACCATAAAGATGAACAATCAAAACAGCTTTAGTACGTTCTGTTATAGCAGCTTCTATCTTTGTATCGTCTATTTGGTAGGTTTCAATACTTGGTTCTATTAATACTGGCTTCAAACCATTCTCTGTAATAGCCAATATCGAAGCAATATAAGTATTTGCCGGAACTATCACTTCATCACCTAATTGCATCACCCCCATTTCTATATAAGCACGTAATATCCAAATCAAAGCATCCAAACCGTTAGCACACCCTATAGTATACTTCGTTCCTATATATTGAGCATAATTCATTTCAAACTTTTCACTCTCTTTTCCTTGAAGATACCAACCACTATTTATTACACGACTAACGGCCTCATGTATTTCATCAGAGTATTTTTGAGTTATTTTTTGTAAATCCAGAAACTTAATCATCTTAGTATATTTACATTATTATTTTTCATCATTTTTATATTTCATCATCTCTCCATGTCCAGGGCATAATATCATATTCTTATTGGAATACATCTTTTCAATACATTCTACACTTATTTTATACTCTTCCATTGAACCGCGCTTTTTAGGTACATAGGGCTTATATTTCATTATTGTATCTCCACTAAATAAATAATTGCCAATATCAAAGCAGATGGAGCCTTTACTGTGGCCTGGCGTAGGTGTAAAGTGAATAGCCAAACCATTCCAATCTAACTGATATTCAATATTTTCAATCAAAATATCTACACAAGCAACTTCATAATGATAGTTTGGATTATCATAATAAAGTTGAAAATACATATCACCTGCTTTGGGGAGTTCTTGAGAACAGGCTTCAGAACATACCACCTTAGGAGCAAATTTTTCTAATAAGGAATTACATCCCCAAGTATGATCTGTATGCTCATGCGTAAGAATAATATAATCTAAGTGAAGACTGTTTTCTTCAATAAAGACTATCTCGCGCTCGCTCCTTTCACTCCCTGGATCAACAATAATACAAACATTTGTTATATCATCATATACTACATAACAGTTGGAAGCCATCAGCTCGTTAATATACTGTTTGATCTTTATCATATCAAAAAAACAGAATGACTCCTCCCCATGTATAACCTAAACCTTGAGCAACAGAAAGTACTTTTGTACCCTGCTTAATGGAGCCATCTTTCAATGCATGAACTAATGCAATAGGTATTGTAGAAGATACCGTGTTACCACTATTTTCATAGCAACAATAATAAATTTCTTCAGGAACTCTCAACTTACGTCGTTGTAATCCTGCTATATATTTGTTAGCTTGATGAAATACATGTAAATCAATATCCTCTAATATCAACCCATTCCTTTCTAATACTTCTGCTGTCACTTCAGGAATCCTATCCAATGTATAATTTAGTATCTCTGGCCCATTCATGTAAATGTAATCAGATGAACGAGGATTACCAAAATCATCAAAGGTCAAATCGTTTAATGGTGTTCTATTTCGGGCACCACCAGTCTTTACAATCAAATTCTCCGCACCCGCACCATCTGTTCCAAAACTAAATTCACCTATTTGGGCCAACCCCTCTGTACTAATAATGGAGGCTGTAGCGCCATCGCCAAAAATCGTACGATTACCTTTATCACGTGGATGCATATACTTAGAATAGGTCTCTGCTGTAAGCAATAAGATATTTTTTGCCACACCAGCAAAAACTAAGCCTTTAGCCACTGAAAGAGAGGCAATAAAACCAGAACAGCCTAGATTAATATCCAATACACCTATCTTATTGGAAAGTTTCAACTTATCTTGTATTAAACAAGCAGTAGTAGGCAAAATATAATCGGGGCTTTCTGTACATAAAATACAATAATCTATTATATCCTTGTCAATACGATATTCAGAAAACAAAGCTTCAGCAGCCTTAATAGCAAGATCAGCAGCCGTTTCATCTTCTCGTGCGATATGCCGAATTTTTATACCTAGTTTTTTTTCTATTTTTTCTTCCGACCATTCCGGGAACTCTTTAGCAAGTGTTTTATTATCTATTATTTGCTCCGGTAGATAATAAGATATTGCTTTAATGTATGCCTCCATTATAATTCTGTTAATTCTAATATTTTGCAATCTGCAATATTAAGAAGAACTGTTCCATAAGCAAATCCAGCCCCTATAGCATTCATTAAGATGGACTCGCCAACATTAATTTTATTGCGATTCTCAACCATACACAAAGGAATAGAAGTTCCAGCTGTATTACCATATTTGTGTATTGATTTCAACATTTTATTCACATCCGCCTTAGCTTTTTTTGCAATGTATCCAGTCATAAAATTATTAGCCTGGTGAAAAGCGTATTTATCAACATCTTCAATTTTCTTATTTGCAAAAGCAAGAAGTTTCTTAATATCTTTCGGCAATTCAGAAATAGCAAAGCTGAAAACGTCCGGACCAACCATAATAATTTGTTCTTCGTTGCGAATACTTCCATCTTCAAATTCTTGCATTGCCAGAGTTTTTGCAGAAGAAGGTCTACGAGAGCCACCAGCAGGGATAAATACACTATTTGTATTAGAACCTTCAGTTGACATTGAGAAGAAACTTTCACCGAACCTATCGCCTTTACCAACTACGATAGCCGTACCAGCATCACCAAGCAACATGCCTGTTCCTTTATCTTGCAAAGAGATTAGCTTTGACAACGTGTCACCAACCATGATCATTACATGATTAATATCTGACATTTGCAAAAAGCTGTATGCCATCAATAGACCATGAATAAAACCAGAGCAAGACATATTAACATCATAAACCAGTGTATCTCTGCTAAGTCCAAGACGATCCTGCATAGACACAGAGGTACCAGGTATTTTATAATCCGGAGTTTGGCTAATAAAAATCAGCATATCTATATCTTCTCTCCTGATAGTTGTATTATCAAAAATCTCACATGCCGATTTATAACATAAATCAGAGGCACAAATGTTCTCATCGGAGAAACGACGTTCTTCCACCCCTGTTGCATCTATGAATTTTTCAATAGCCTCCTCCGAATAATAACCAGTGAGGCTACGCGTTTTCACAATTTTCTTAGGAACAGTTGCACTGATAGCCTCAATTCCAGTATTTTGAAATCTATATAAACCCATTATTAAAGATTTAAGCTAAACAATATCCTCCATCAATTAACAAATTAACACCAGTCACCCAGCTAGACGCCTCGGATAGCAAATAGATAGTTCCATTAGCTATATCTTCAGGTGTCCCAACTCTCTTCAAAGGATAACGACTATACATCGTATCTTTTAACTGTTCTTCCGAAAATACAGTATTAGAAAGTTCCAATATTCTAGTAGGTACAAGCCCCGGACAAATAGCATTTACACGTGTGCCTTGAGCAGCTAATTCCAAAGCGGCAGTTTTAACAAAGCCACTTAATGCACCTTTTGTGGTGGCATAAGGACCTTCGCCTGTATTAGCCATAAAAACTCCTGACATTGAAGCGATAAAAACAATGGAAGACTTTCTCAACAACTTTTTTTTCTTTAAGAGTTGTGAAGTTAGCAGAATAGGAGCGATTTCATTTACATTAACGATTTCTTCAAGCATTTCTCTATTAATATGCTTTACTGCGCTAATTTGGGGAATGCCTGCACTATGGACACAACCATTGATTGACGGGCATTCTTCAACCAAGTAATCAATATCCTCTTGTTTTGACAAATCAGCTTGTACAGCCATATGTCCTTCACCTTCAAGGGAATGCAATGTTTCATTCAGACGGTCTATATTTCTGCCATTAACGATAAGCCGGGCTCCCATTTTAGAGCACTCGACAGCAATGCCTCTTCCAATACCGGAAGAAGCACCTGTAACAAGTATTGTCTTACCTTCTAAAGAAAAGGGATTATACATATTTATTTGGATAATGCTAAATTATATAAATCCTCAATAGTAGTACATTCTCGTAAATCAGCACCTGTAACTCGTTTTTCAAGATTTTCATCTACCATTGCTATGATAGAAAGCGCCGTCAAAGATCCCCACTCATCCAATCCTTTAAAGTTCGTTACGGGAGTGAATTGTTCTGCTGGAGTTTCATCAAATTCTTCAGCAAAAGCTGTTACAAATTCATCTAATGTCATAATCTTAAAGTTCTTAAATATTAATAATCGGGTTAATTGTTTTCAAGTTGGAATAATTCCAAATAGAAGTCACCAGTCTATCAGGACACATACGGGTAACAATTTTCTGCAATGTATCATCTGTTCCTATTTCATAAAACTCATCAATCCCATCTCTCACCATATTACGGGTCATAGAGGTCCATTGTACACCGTTCGTAATATGGAGAATCAAATTGTGACGTATTTCTTCAGGATCTGTATGTCTTTCACCATCTACACATTGATAAATAGGAATATGGGGTTCATTAAATTTTGTTCGTTTTATGATTTCACCAAGTTCCACTTCGGCTTCCGCCATATAAGGAGTATGAAAACTGCCACTTATCATTAATGGAACTGCTTTCTTAGCACCTTCCTTCATGAAAGATTTACAAGCCATGCGAATCCCCTTTTTAGAGCCAGAAATTACAACCTGACCAGGACCATTAAAATTAGCAAAATAAATAGGCTCTCCGGTTTCGTCCCAAATCTCTTTAATACGTTTAGCCACATACTCATCATTCAGACCAATAACTGCTCCCATAGCTGTAGAGTATTTCTCACATACTTTCTGCCCTATCAAGGCACGATTTTGTACCAAATTTAGCCCATCTTCAAAAGATATGCAACCATTAACAACCAATGCAGCAAATTCACCGAGTGAATGACCAGCAACTACATCAGCTTTAAATGCATCCTGCACTGTCGCAAGTATCACTTCATATAGAAATACTGCCGGTTGAGTGTTTTTTGTTTCAAGCAAATCATCTTCTGTACCATAAAACATTACATCAGATATTCTTCGACCAAAAAAATCATTAGCCAATTCAAACAATTCTTTCGCTTTGGGAAAATTCTCATAAAGTTCTTTACCCATGCCTTGTTTCTGACATCCCTGTCCGGGAAATATAAATGCTTTCATTTTTTTTTAATTTACGCCAAGCATTCTTTCAATGATTGACATTTGTTTATTAAATGTATCACGATAATATACATAATACTGATTTAACTCATCCTGTGTCGTGAACTCAACATTTAAAAGTTTATGGAATTTAAGCACCTTTTTATTACCCAACCGAATATCTCCGTTGGCAACTTTTTTATCAAGCATATTGAATGCTATATCAAATGAAATAAGAGTCGCAAGAATAGGACATTCTATAGGGCATTTAGGCTTAAAAACAAAACTTCCTCCTGTAAACTCATTTTCAGTAATATCATAAAGCCTGTTCAATCCTAACCGTTCACCATTTTGTGAGTATATAAAATAATAATCGATTCCCAATGCTTCTCTTTCCTTATAATCACGAATCCACTTCTTTTGTCCTTCAACATCATCCTCTATCTGATGAATAAAACGAGACAATCGGACATCAGTACGCAATTTTGTTATAAATTCAGCATCTTCCTCTTGAACAAATCGCACTTGAAGATTATACTTATCAAGATTAAAATTAGAAGGTAATTTCTCCATCATTTTTATATTCTATAAATTTATGATAATCACGTATGTAATCTTTCTCATCATAGCCATGTGAAGCCAAAACCAGACAAACTGCTCCTGACGAAAAATCGTCCAATGTCCGCCAAATACCTGGAACAATATAAAGTCCCTGATACGGACGATTTAACAGAAATGTACGTTTCACATTGCCATCATCTAACGTTACCGTAAAGCTACCACTAGCTGCAATAATTAACTGACTCAACTCTTTGTGAGCGTGTCCGCCACGGCTTTCTCCTCCAGGAACATCATACAAATAATAAGTACGTTTTATTCCAAAAGGGATTGTATCGTTATTTTCTACAACAGTAATGTTTCCTTTTCTATCACTGTGATGCTTATCCAATTCTATCATTGTACAATCATAAACCTTAGTCTTTCTCATGCATATAGTTTCTGAAATAGTTGTAATCATAGATATAATCCTCTTGATTATAAGATGTTGAAGCTAATATAAGAGCTAAAGAATTTGTTGAAAAATTGCTTATTTCGCGCCATATTCCCTTGGGAATATAAAGCCCATAATATGAACGGTTCAACGAAAAAACTTTTTTTTCAATGCCATCATCTAATAAAACATCAAAACTCCCGGACAATGCCACTATAAATTCCTGATTATCTTTATAAGCATGCCCACCACGAACCTCACCTCCAGGAACATCGTAAACCCAATAGGCACGTTCTATTTTAAAAGGAAGATGTTTAAACTCTTCTATGAAAGATAAGTTACCACGTTTATCTAAAAACTTCGGTAACTCTATTAATTGCGCAACATTTGTCTTCATTTTCAACTACCAATACGGAATATCAATATTATTAAATAAAATATCAGTATTCTTTTATCTATAATGCAGTCTATCCTTCCTACTAAAAATCCTATGAGAGGAATCTCTTGAAAGAAAAATTAGTGTATACGCCATACCGTAGGAATGATCAGTGTCTATAAGTTCGGCATCTAGATACAGATACACTGTTTGCTCATTCATCAAGATAGTCCCACGGATAAGGGTTGTTAACCACATTTTGAAATTCTGCGATAGCTTCTTCCTGTTCAACATTGAGTGATGCAGAATCCCAGGAAGCAATTATAGCATACCCCTCATCCGCCAAAGGCTTATCAAAAACTTCACCATAACAAGCGGTAAGTAGGCGGAGCTTTAGTAATGAAGCCGGAAGAGCATCAAGGATATCCCAACAACGATCCAAGATTTCCTGAATGTGTTTTTGCTTTTCCCCATGATCTATAAACGATGCGCTATACCCCATCAAAATAGCAAGACAGACATTTGCCTGTTCTTCAATTGTATAACCCTTAACACCGGAATTATACAGAACCGTAGTCAAGTGGTAAACTTCACCATTACGACGGGAAAGGTCATCGCTATAGATAGGGCTCCCGTCCATACCCAAATACATCAGTTCGTGCGCTGCACGCTGAAGAGCAAGTGTTTCTTCAGAAAGAGACATAATTATTTATGATTTTCAGATTTATGATTTATCAACTGTTAATTGCCAATCAACCATTATTCGATTATTTCTATAAGATCAGGATGGATAGTAGCCATAGCAACGGCTATGACACCTTGTATTGCAACAACTACACGACGATCGCGAGCACCTTTTACTTTCAGGAAAATACCTTCCTGACCCTCGAAGTCACCTCCCGTGATACGAACTTTTGTACCTTTAGATAGATTCAGTTCATCAGGTTGAAAATACATCAAATGATCATTGTAAGTACCGGCTACAGCAATAAAACGCTGCATCTCGCTATCTGAGATAATGATCTTCTGACCACTACGGGTATCGGTTATGTATTGTAAATAGGTTACTTGTGATTTGATACGCTTCACCTCGGAAGGACAAGCATGAACAAAAAGTAAATTATGAATGACAGGAACCAGAACACGCACTTTCTTACCTTTCTTTATACTGATCTTGTATTGCATGGGAACAAAACAACCCAATTTTTCCTTTTCAAGCAGACGCATAGCATCCGGCTCTCTACGATAAGTGGCACGCATAGCATACCATATTGGGGTTTCTTTCTCCACTTCCATTCTATGATTATTTCAGAAAAGCGCGTTCCTCCGGGGCTTTGAACTTCTTGCATACACTTGAAATTCAATCACTTGCGAACACTTTATGTAAAATACAACAAGCTTTGTGCTCCTCTTGTCAACGAGTTTTTTACAGCAGTCCAATGCTTTATAGGTAAAAAGCTATAAACGAGCAGATTACAGTCAAAAAGTATCTTTTAATCGTTCGTTTAATGGGCGCAAAGATAAAGGTGTTTTTTCGAATGACAAAATGTTTGATAAAAAATCTTCTTTAAATTGGATAAATACAAAGCTAACTATCTGATTATAAGAAATAAACGAGAGCTGAAAATATCTGTTAATATTTACTCATTTTATTCTTTTTCTATCTTCCGCTTTTAAAAAATATTGACGCCCATTAAACGAACGTTTTTTGAACACTTTCCAAATTAAAACTTATATATCTAGTATACAATTATTTACTACTCATAAAAGATTATATTTACTGTATTTCCCCCTACTCTATTATCCCTCTAATTTTAATTTCCTATTTTTGTAACATTTTTAACTGTGAATATCAGTTAAATCAATAATTAAAAATTATACAATATGGAAAAATTAAAAAAAAGAGGTTCAAAATGAATCTAACGTAAAGAAAACATCTCATCAAGTTGAAAATCAGAGTACAAACAGTACCAGAACAGTAAGTAAAATCAGTATAGTTGATGAGGATTTATTGGCTGAACGGTATTATGCAGGTATAAAAACTCATCTGTGTGTAGGAGCTCTAAGAAGCTTCAAATTAGGCTATTTTAAAGGTCAAAATATTAATAACATAAGCGATTTAGGAATGCATTTGTACAAATCGGGCGACGCCATAAAACACGAGAAAGGGCAAGATAACTTAATGGAAATAAGCAGCTTTATGACAGAACTAAGAAAGATGTGGGCAGTAATACAAAAGGAAGATACCGAACACATAGATCCGTATGGTTATGATGTAACAATAAATCATTGATAGTTTACTACAAAGAAAGGGCATAACTTTGCCCCGTCAATCTGATCGTGGAAGGGCTACACCCTTTCACCCGGATGGTGTAGCCCTAACCTAAAAAGGGTATAGCTATCCGGAGCAAAGGGTGTAGCCATCGCAGAGGATTGATTACTAATCATTTATAAACTACTAAATTCATTAAAATGAAGAAACAAACGTTGGGGCACCAATCGAATCATGTAACGAAAAGCGAAAGAGTAGAAAATCTATGGAAGAAACTTATCAGACAAGAAACAGATTTATCAGATGAAACCATCACATGGATGACAAGACGAATTAGACTGCTGACTGAGTATATGGCATACGGATGTGCACTAATAGCCTATCGCAAGCAGAATGGAGATTTTTATATGGCAAGAGCCACACTCGTATATTATGAAACCTGTTTCCACCGAAAATACGACATTGAACGTATCCAGAACCATGTGGTATACTGGGATATAGAACAGCAGGGATGGAGAACATTCCAGATAGAGAATTTTCTGGAGTGGAAACCGGTGGTTAATTGAGAGTGGAGAATTTAAAAATCAGGAGATTATGGAATCATATCTATTACATGACGCCAATGCAAGCAGTAATTTTAAAATAATGATGATGATACAGAAAGAAGGAATGA
>ERZ860264.852-NODE-852-length-24747-cov-6.608497_pt1 | contig 24747 bp, 19 predicted proteins | sample MGYA00509980_ERZ860264 | MGnify/ENA primary metagenome ERZ860264 (study PRJEB30046, sample SAMN00715212) | human gut metagenome | study: EMG produced TPA metagenomics assembly of the A metagenome-wide association study of gut microbiota in type 2... | reverse complement strand
CTGCGCAAACCACCGCAGCCGCAGTAGAAACGTTCAAAAAATCACGGCGGGTCATTTTCATAACATGAGACCTCCTGTTATGTCTTTTGCTTTATGCGCCTTATGGGAAAAAACCATTTGGCTTTCTGTGTTCAGAATACACGGAGTTTGATAGAAAGTCAATCGCTTTTGCACTTTTTGCTTCAAATGTGTGAAAACTGACGAAATGCATTGACGAAATATGATTGAAGCTCAATTAAAACGAACTTTAGCCACTCCGCTCTTGTGCATAAAAACAACCCGGCCTTTCCACCTGCAAAACGCAGGGGAGAGGCTGGGGTGTCAGGATGTACGGAAGGGCGAATTGTGAATATGCGGTAAACTTCCCGGCGGTTTATGTGCACCCATACAGAATTTGAGAAAATTAAAAGAACTGTGTAACAAATTTCCCCGAAAAGCGTTATTATAATAGAAAAATTCCTTTTCTAGGTGCGTGTAAGACATAGGGGAGGACAGCTTATGAAAATCAAAGAAAGTCCATCTATCATTCTGGCATTTCATGGAATGCTTGGCCGCAAGAAGCAGACCAGCCTATTGCTGCTTTTGCTGACACTGGTTTTCTCGTTCCTGACGGCGGCGGTGATCTACTCCGTCAGCTCTGCACAGGTATTGCAGGACACCCGCTGCGAACTATACGGCGCGTGGCAGTACCTGCGTTTGTCGGATACTGCTGCGGATGCCGCACAGGCAGCGGGCCTGTGAGGTTTTTTCGCGGCCGCGCTCGAAAAGCCAGCCCATGTAGCGTTCGATCATCGTCCGCTCGACCTTGCGGGGCGTCACGTCGTATTGGCGCAGGATGAAATGGGCGAATTGGCGCAGGTCGCGCATATACGATTCGACGGTATTCTCCGAGAGGCGTTTTTCGAGTTTGATATAAGTACGGTAACGACGTCCCGTCTCTTCCCACTTTTTCGTGTTTTCTGCCATCCTTTTCCTGCCTTATTTCCGAGATTATCATTAACTTTGTACGGGCGAAGATACGTAAATTTTACATAATATGAACTATATATCCTTGAATATTGCCTTTTCGGACGACCTGCAGGCCGAGATCCTGACCGCCGAGCTGGCCGACTATCCCTTCGAGAGTTTCGAGGCCGATGCGGGGACGCTCAAGGCCTATATCCCCCAGGAGCGGTTGGCCGACTGCAAGGGCGAGGTCGATGCCTTGCTGGCGCATTACGGCGTGCAGGGACGCTATATCGCCATCGAGACGCAGAACTGGAACGCCGTCTGGGAGAGCAATTTCCCGCCTGTGGACGTCGAAGGGCGCCTGCTGATTCGGGCACCGTTCCATGAGCCTGCCCCCGCAGGGGTGATGGAGGTGGTCGTCATGCCCAAGATGTCGTTCGGCACGGGGCACCACGCGACCACCTGGCTCGTGTCGCGTGCCGTGCTCGACCTGGGTGTCGCAGGCCGTCGCGGGCTCGATATGGGCAGCGGTACGGGTGTGCTGTCGATCGTCGCTGCCAAATGCGGTGCCGCCCATGTCGATGCGGTCGACATCGACGACTGGGCCGACGCCAACTGCCGCGAGAACATCGCTTCGAACGGCGTCGCCGACCGCATCGAACCGATGCTGGGCGACGTGCGCCGCATCGCCGGACGGCATTACGGCTTTATCCTGGCCAATATCAACCGCAATATCCTCACGGCCGACATGCCGGCCTATGCCGCAGCGCTGGAGCCGGGCGGCGACCTGGTGATGAGCGGTTTCCTGGAACAGGACGTCCCGGCGATAGTCGCCTGTGCCGGGGAACTGGGCCTGCGCCCGGTGGCGACCGCTGCCAGGGAGGGGTGGATGATGGTTCACGTGCGCAAAGGGTAGGTGAAGACGTACAAAGGGCGCGGGGTCGTTCTCCATACGCTCAAATACGGCGACTCGTCGATGGTCGTCTACCTGCTGACCGACACCGGGGGGCGCCGCAGCTACATGGTGCAGGGCGTCCGCAGCCACAACGGGCGGGGCTCGAAGCTGGCACTTTTCCAGCCGATGTTCCCGGTCGAGTTCGAAGGGCTCGAATCGTCGCGTCAGCAGATGCACCGTTTCAAGGAGGTGCAGGGCGGCTTTGTACTGCAAAGCCTGCCGTTCGACGTGCGCAAATCGACCATGGCGCTCTTCATGGCAGAGGTTTTGTACCGCCTCGTCAGGGAATACGACGAACCCAACCAGGCGCTTTTCGATTTTGTGTGGAACTGTGTCGGGGCGCTCGATTCGATGGACGAGGGGGTGGCCAATTTCCACCTCTGGTTCCTGGCCAACCTGAGCCGTTTCCTGGGTTTTTGCCCGGGCAACGACTACTCGGCCGGCGATTGGTTCGATATCCGAGAGGGACTTTATACCAAAACTCGGCCGCAGCACGTTAGTTTTATGACACAGGAATGTACGCGTATTCTGCGCGATATGATGGAGTGCGACGTGCGTTGCCTGGCCGAAATCGGCCTCAACCGCACGCAGCGCGTCGAGTTTCTCAATGCCGTGCTGGTCTATTTCGGCTATCACCTCGATGCCATCAGCGCGGTGCAGTCGGTGCGGATCCTGCGGGAAGTGTTCTAAGGGAATTGTAATTTTGGAGAGACCAAATAAAAGATAGGAGGGATAGTTATGAAAAGGATGTTTATTCTGGCGGTCGCCCTGCTTGCGGCCCTTGCGATTTCGGCGCAGGAACCCAATAAGTTCGGGCTGAAAAAACCCGATTCGCCCCGCTCGGGGAAGTATGAGCTTCCCGATTCGCTCCGTAACAAGTTCGAGCTTCCCGACTCGCTGGCGCATTTGTCGCCATGGAAACCCGATTACCGTGCCGAGGGAAAGATGAAGGTCAAGCCTTCGGTTACGATGACTTCGGTGGTAGTGATCCAGAAGGAAAACCTGCCGTCACGTGTTACGGTGATCGACAACAATACGTTGCGTCTGGGACGCCATTTCACCATCTCGAACGGTCAGGCCTGGAACAACGGATCCTTCCCCGATGCGTTCCTCGATGCGCGGACGATCTCGATGCCCCTGCCGCGGTAGGGTGTTGCTGCCCGTTCCGGAGGAATGCCGATCCCGTCCGCACTTCGTTTAGGCGGGCGCAGTTTCCTGATGGTTCCGTGAACTGGAAGTCCCCCGGGACGGCAATACGAGGCGTATTGCAGGCACCTATCCGAACAGGAGCGTGAAGGTTACCCGGTTGTCCGTGTTGGCCGTCAGGCGCAGCGAACCCTTGTGCAGTTGCATGATGCGGCGCGAGACGCTCAGGCCGATGCCCGATCCGTCGGGCTTGGTCGTGAAGAAAGGCGTGAAGATATTTTCGGTTACTTCGGCGGGGATTGCCCCGCCGTTGTTGCTAATCTCGATAACCACGTTTTCCTGCGGGTCTATGCGCGACGTGACTTCGATGCAGGCGTCTCGCCGTGTCCCTACCGCTTCGCGGGCATTCTTGAGCAGGTTCACCACCACTTGTCCGACCAACATCTGGTCGGCATAGATCATCGTGTCTGCCGGTTCGACGTCGAGCCGGATGCGGATGCCTTCCGCAGCGATCAGCGTCATGGCGTGCTCCAGCAGTTCCCGCACCTCGAAGGGTGCCTTCTGTGGCACCGGGATCTTCGTGAATCGGCGGAAATTCTCGACGAAGGCCATCAGCCGCCGGCTCGTGGCCGAGATCGTATCCAGCCCACGGGCTACGTCGGCGTTCATCGTCCGGTCGATATGCAGCAGTGTGTCGCTCAGGGAGGTGATCGGTGCGAGCGAGTTCATGATCTCATGCGTCAGGATGCGCGTCAGCTTGCTCCACGATTCGATCTGCATCTCGCTCAGTTCGCTGTTGATGTCGCTTATGACCACCACGCGCAGCCGGCGTTTTTCGAGTACGATCTCCGAACACCCCAGCGAGAGGCTCATTTCGCCCGTTTCGGTCACGCACGACACATGGTGCTTTTCTCCCGGTCGGATCTTCGTCAGTACCCGGTATGCCTCGGGAGCGGGCAGTTCCAGTTGCTGGATGTGGGTTATGCGCGGCAACCCGAAGATGCGCAGCGCCTCGCCGTTGGCCTGGTAGACGCTTCCCGCGTCGTTGATGGTGATTAGCCCCGTGCGTGCATACTCCATGATCAGCTGGTAGTAGCGTTCCCGCTCTTCGGCGCGTACCTTGGCGCGCACCAGGATCTCCTTGATACGGTTCAGGGCGGCGTTGAGCATGCCGTTGTCCACTTTCGACGGGTCTTCATGGAAGCGGAACGTGAAGTCGTCGTTGTCGATGGCGTTGAACATGAAGGTTACACGGCGTATCGAATCGCTGTAAAGCCCTATGAGGCGGTATGCCGCGATCCCGATCACCGGGACGAGCAGGATCGCCAGCGGGTACCATGACCCTGTTACCACCCATCCGAGTGCTCCCGAAGCGGCGATGAGCAACGCCGTGTACCCGATTACGGGGCCGTAGGCTATTCCTTCGCGTTTCATAACCCGTAGCGTTTGATCTTGTTGTAGAGTGTCTGGCGCGTGATGCCCAGCTGCCGCGCCACCTCGGTAAGGTTGCCTGCGTAACGCGCCATCGCCTGACCGATCATGCCGCGCTCCATCTCTTCGAGCGTCGAGAATGCCAGGGCCTGCACTGCGGCCGGAGCCGGCCGCAGCAGCAGTGTCGCGGGGGTGATTCGCCTCCCGTCGCTCATGATGACGGCTTTTTCGACGGTATGCTGCAATTCGCGGATGTTACCCGCCCAAGGGTATTCGTCCATTTCGCGCACCGCTGCCTGGTCGAAACCCTCGATCGGTTTGTTGTACTTCGTGGCGTAGCGTTTGAGGAACATTTCCGCCAGCGGCAGGATGTCTTCGCGGCGCTGCCGCAGGGGCGGCAGGTCTATATGGATCGTGTTGATGCGGTAGAGCAGATCTTCGCGAAACTCCCCCCCCCGCGCTACCATTCCGAACAGGTCGCGGTTCGTGGCGCAGATGAGGCGGATGTCCACCGCTACGGGCGTGTTGCTGCCCACGCGGAAGATACGCCCGCCCTGGATGGCCGTCAGCAGCTTCGATTGCAGGTGGGGCGGCAGGTTGCCGATCTCATCGAGGAAAAGCGTGCCGTGGTCGGCGACCTCGAATTTCCCGGCGCGGTCGGCCCGGGCGTCGGTGAAGGCTCCCTTGACATGGCCGAACAGTTCGCTCTCGAAGAGCGTTTCGGGTACGGCTCCCATATCCACCGAAACCATCAGTTCGCCGCTACGCGCCGAGCGGTTGTGTATCTCGCGTGCCAGCATCTCCTTGCCGGTGCCGTTCTCCCCCGTGATCAGGATGTTGGCGTCCGTGGCCGCAACCTTCTCCACGATCTCGCGGATGCGCGCCATGGCGGGGCTTTCGCCCCAGAACATCGGCTGCTCCGAGGCCAGCTCGCGCTTGATCTCCTTGAGCTGCTTCACCTCGCGAGCCGACCGCGCCAGATTGTAGGCGTTGCGCAGCGAAGCCACCAGCCGGTCGTTGTCCCACGGTTTGACGACGAAGTCCACCGCACCGTCGCGCATTGCCCTCACGGCCAGGTCGATATCGGCGTACGCCGTGAAGAGCACGACTTTGATATCCGGCCTGCGGGCGTGGATCTCGCCCAGCCAGTAGATGCCTTCGTTGCCGGTGTTGATGCCCGCCGTGAAATTCATGTCGAGCAGTATCACGTCGATCTGTTCCTCGCGCAGGGTCGTCGCCAGCCGGTTGGGGGTGGGGAGGGTCAGCACCCGTGCGAAATATTTTTCCAGCAGCAGGCGCAACGCCGCCAGGATGCTGCGGTTGTCGTCCACGATCAGTAACGTTCCCTCTTTTGCCATGGTCATTCCGGATTGTTTTGCGGTAAAATTAGCGTTAAAATCGTGAAATCGTCCCTTCGTGTCCACAAAATTTACAAGGGTGTAAAATTTTTTTACACTTTGTCCGTTGTATGTGTGATATAATATTTTGTAATACAGTTATTTAGTTTCTTTGGCACGGGGTTGGCTCCGAAATGTCCCGAACGAACAATACCCGCTAATCAAGGATGAAACGACTGTTATTACTCCTCATTCTGTCAATTTTTTGGACACTCGCTGGGACGCAGATATCCCTGCCCGCCGCCTCTGTGCAGCCGGATGCTGCGCCCGTTGCTCCCGTGGGGGCTTCGGCCGCAGATACTGCGGCAACGCAAACCGTCATCGTCGCGGATCCCGCCGTGGATTCCCTGTCCGACCCCGCCCCGAATGCGGCCGAGCCCGTCGTGCGTATGACCCTCGACGAGTGCATGGCCTATGCCGTCGAACACAGTCCCGTAGTACGGCAGCAGGATTACACCAACCGCAACTACCGCCAGGACTATATCGAATCCGTGGCGGCGCTCGTGCCCTCGGTCAGCGGCTCGGTCAGCGCCACGACCAGTTTCGGCCGCTCGGTCGACCCCGAGACCAATACCTATACCGACGTTTCGAACCTTTCCAACAACTACGGCGTTTCGGGGCAAATGCCCGTTTTCGCCGGCTTTACGGGGATCAATACCATCCGTGCCGCGAAGGTGATGCGCCTGATGGGTGTCGAGGAGTTGCAGCGGGTCAAGGACGAAGTGGCGCTCAATACCATGCAAGCCTATTTCGACGTCGTATATTACACCGAAAGCGTGCGCCTCGCCCGCGAACAGCTGGAAACCAGCACCGGCAACCTCGCCAAGAGCCGCAAGCTGCTCGAACTGGGGCTCAAGAGCGCCGCCGACGTGGCCGAGCAGGAGGCACAGTGCGCTTCGGACGACTACCTGCTGACGCAGCAGGAAAACAACCTCGAACTGGCCAGGATCACGCTTGCCGAAACGATGAATTATCCGCCCGACCGCCCCCTGGGGATCGAGACGGATCTCGCCATCGAAACCCCGGCCGGCACGGCGCCCTTCTCCGATGTGGTCGCCTATGCCCTCGACAACAATCCCAAGGCCCGCAGCGCCGGTTATAACGTGCGGCAGTCGAAACTCCAGTATTCGGTCGCCCGGGGCGGCTTTTTCCCGTCGGTCTATGTCGGCGGCGGATACTCGACCAATTTCTTCATGAGCCTCGACGACCATTCGTTGTACGAGCCGTTTAAGAACCAGTTCCGTGATAACCGCGGTTACTATTTTTCCGCCCAGCTCAACATCCCCATTTTCGGGGGGCTTTCGCGCCGCACGAGGACGAACCGCGCCCGCAACAACTGGCGGATCGCCGAGCAGCAGCGCGATCAGACGTTGCGTGCCCTGCAAAGCGAAATCGCCCAGAACTACCAGCAGATGCTCGGCTACGGCAAGGAGTTCGTGCAGGCCAGCAAAAAAAGCGCGGCCTCCGAGCTGGCCTACAACGCCGTCGCCGGCAAGTACGACCGGGGCATGGTTTCGGCGCTCGACCTTCAGACCGCCGCCAACAACCTGTTGCAGGCCCGCTCCGAACGGTTGCGTGCCCGGTTGCAATACATTATCAAAACGCGCCTGGTCGAGTATTACAACGGTGCGCCCCTGATCCGCTAACGAAAAACAGAAAATAACATGGACATCCGTATCGAAAAGAAAAAGGGCATCCGCGCCCTGTTTACCAAAAAAGGCATCCCCTATCTGGCCGGGGCGCTGTTCCTGGTCTTCGTGTTGTGGCTCCTGTTGCGCGACAACTCCTCGACGCTGCGCGTCGATGCCCGTACGATTTCCGTCGGGCAGGTCGTGAGCGGTGAATTCAACGACTACATCCGCGTCACCGGGCAGGTGCAGCCCATCACCACCGTGCAGCTCAGTCCCCTCGAAGCGGGCATCGTCGAGCGGCTTGTGGTCGAGGAGGGTACCTCCGTCAAAAAGGGCGATGTGCTGGTCGTGCTGAGCAACACGTCGCTCACGCTCGAAATCCTGAACAGCGAGGCCGAGCTGGCCGAAAAGCAGAACATCCTGCGCAATACGCTGATCTCGATGGAGCAGGAGAAACTCTCGCTGCGGCAGGACAAGGCGCAGCTGGATCTCGACGTGTCGCGCAAGAAGCGGGCCTGGCAGCAGAACGAGGAGCTTTACAGGAACGCCCTGATCGCCCGCGAGGAGTGGTTGCAGTCGAAGGAGGACTACGAACTGGCCGAAAAGAAACGCGAGCTGAACATCGAGCGGCAGGTGCAGGATTCGCTCTACCGTTCGGTGCAGATCGAGCAGATGGAGGAGAACCTCGACAACATGAAGCGCAACATGCAGCTCATCCGCGAGCGCATCGGCAACCTCAACGTCAAGTCGCCGATCGACGGCGAAGTCGGCCTACTGGACATCGTGCTCGGGCAGTCGGTCTCCACGGGGCAGAAGATCGGGCAGATCAACGACTTGTCGGACTACAAGGTCGAGGCACAGATCGACGAGAGCTACATTGACCGTGTGCGTGCCGGTCTCGAAGCCACCTTCGACCGTCAGGGCACCGACTACAAGGTGCGCCTGCGCAAAGTCTATCCCGAGGTGCGCAGCGGCCAGTTCCGAGCCGACTTCACCTTCCTGGGCGACCATCCCGAGAACATACGCAGCGGCCAGACCTACTACCTGCATCTCGAACTGGGGCAGCCTACCGAGGCGGTCATCATCCCCCGCGGGTCGTTCTACCAGACCACGGGCGGCGCATGGATTTATGTCCTTGCGCCCGAGGGCGACAAGGCTTACAAACGCCCCATCCGCATCGGCCGCCAGAACCCGCAGTATTACGAGGTGCTCGACGGGCTGGAGCCGGGCGAGCGGGTCATCGTTTCGGGCTATGAGAATTACGGCTCGAACGACGTGCTGATCCTCAATAAATAATTTTCCGCTGAAATTTCTCCGCACCCGTCAAAACCGAATAATATGTTCCGTCAACTCAATTTCCGCTCGTTTTTCAACTTCCTGGGGCGCAACAAGCTCTATGCGGCCATCAATATCTTCGGGTTGTCCGTCTCGCTGATGTTCGTGATCCTGATCGCCGACTACACCCTTCGGCAACTTACGTGCGACGACTACCACGCCAAGGCCGACCGCATTTATGTCATCGGCAACGAGGAGCGCATTACGAGCGGTTATTACCTGCAGAAATACCTGCGCGACCGTTATCCCGAGATCGAATCGACCTGCGCCGTCGCAGTGTCGGGACAGTCCACCGATGCCATGCAGCCCGTCGAGGCCGGACAGGGGAAATATTCGGCGACGATCCTCTTCGCCGATACGACTTTTTTCCGGATATTCGATTTCGAACTGCTGGAGGGCGACCGGGAGCAAGCCCTCGCCTCGCGCGACAACGTGGTGCTTTCCGAGTCGTTCGCCCGCAAGGTTTTCGGCACGTTCAACCCGATGGGGCAGGTGATCCGCTTCCCCGACGAGGAGAAGTCGTACGTTGTGAGCGGCGTGGTGCGGGATATCGACCGCTCGGTGATTCCCAATATGGACATCATCATGCGGGCCGAGCGCCTCTGCGATATCAATTCGGCCAATGACGAGCGTATGAGTAATTCCGGTGCCGTGACGACTTTCATCCTGGCGCGTCCCGGTGCCGACCTGACGGCCAAGATACCCGATATGCTTGATTATTTCAAAGAGATATACTGGATCTACAAGGGCAATGTCTATCAGCATGTGACCCTTACGCCTTTGCGCGATGTCTATTTTTTATCCCAGAATAATGATGGGGGGTTCAACTACGGCAGTTGGCCCTTCGTGATGATCCTTTTCGGTGTGGGCGCCGTCATCCTGCTCTTCGCCGTGATGAATTATATCAACCTGACGGTTGCCCAGACCGGGTTTCGCGCCAAGGAGATGGCCGCCCGCCGGCTGCTGGGCGCCTCGCGCGGCGAAATCATCCTCAAACTGATCCTCGAATCGACATTCCTGTGTGTTGTGGCGTTCGTCATCGCGCTTTTCCTGGCAGCCGCGGTGGAGCCCGGCGCTTCGCGGCTGCTGGGGTCGAAAATCGGCGTCTGGCAGGATATGACGCCTGCCGTCGTGGCTTGCTATGCCGCGTTTATCGTGGTGCTGGGCGTCGTTGCGGGCTTTATCCCGGCGATGATGGTGTCGCGCTACAAACCCGTGGACATCGTCCGGGGATCGTTCCGCCACCGCACCAAGATGTTTTACAGCAAGGTGCTTATCACGATCCAGAACGTCATTACCATTGTCCTGATCGCCACCTCGCTGACCATCGGCCTGCAGATCCGCCACCTGATTTCTGCGCCGATGGGATATAATACGGCCGACATACTCGATGTCTCGACCGAGATCTTTACCGGAAAACCTCAGATCGCACAGTTCCGCGAAGAGTTGCTGCGCGAACCCTGCGTCGAGGCCGTCGCCCTGGGTTGCGGCACGCCCCACGACCGGGGCAACAACAATACGATGCAGTATGGCCCCGACCGGATGATCGGGTTCCAGATATTCATCGGCGATTCGACCTATTTCCGGATACTGGGGCTGGAGCGGCTGCGCGACAACCACCTCGCCCGTATGAACGACGACAATATGGTCTTCATCAACCAGCACGCCCTGCGGGAACTGGGTATTGCGGAGGACGCCGAAGAATTCAAGGTAGGCATGGATTACTCTTATCCCTACCAAATCGCAGGTATCTACCGCGATTTCCAGATCGGGTCGGCGCTCGACAAGCCCCAATCGGCGATGCTGTGGCAGACGGACGACATTGCGGATATGTACCCGTGGAATATCCTGGTCAAAATCCGCGGGGACAAAACCGCGGCCTACAATACGGTCAAATCGGTATTCGAACGTATTTCCGACGGTGCGGTCTTTACCGGGGCGGAGTATATCGAGCAGGAAATCGAAGCCGACTATGCCGAGCAGCGGCGGATCCTGCACATCGTCGGCATCTTCACGCTCGTGGCGATCCTGATCTCGGCGCTCGGTCTGGTGGCCATGTCGACTTACTACATCCAGCAGAAGGAGCAGGAGGTCGCCGTGCGCAAGGTCTTCGGCTCGACGCGCGGAGAGGTGCTCGTGCGCCTGGTGGGAAACTTCATGCGGCTGGTCGGTGCGGCGTTCGTCCTCGCCGTGCCCGTGGCGTGGTACCTGCTCGAACGCTGGTTGCAGGATTACAGCGTCCGGATTTCGCTCTCGCCCCTTATTTTTCTGATTCCCGGGGCTTTTGCCGCCGCGGTGGCGTTCGTCGCCGTCTTCTGGCAGAGCAGCCGTGCGGCCGATTCCAACCCGGTCGACTCGATTAAAAACTAAAAAAGATACCCGGTATGAAAAATTTTCTCTTCGCATTACGTTACCTGCGCAAATTGCGAGGCGGTACCGTTGCCCGCGTGGTGTCGCTTTCGCTGGGGCTGGCCGTCGGCCTGCTGGTCTTTTCGTATGCCAATTACAACCTCACGTCCGACCGTTGTTTCCCCGACCGGGAGCGGATATTCCAACTGTGGGCTCATTATGCCGATCCGCAGCACAGCGGGTACAGTCCGCAGCTCAATGCCCCCATCGCCCCGGCGCTGGCCGAAGAGGTTCCGCAGGTCGAAGCCGCCACACGCCTGTTCGGGCCGCGCACATCCGACATCGTGCGCGGTGATAATGCTTTCCAGGCAAAGTATATATACGCCGATACGATGTTTTTCGACGTGCTGGGATTCGAACCGATGAACGGCAACCCCAAAGAGATCCTGCTCCATGCCGACCAGGTGATGCTTGCGGAGTCTTTTTCCCGCACGATCTTCGGTCGTAAGGATCCCGTGGGGCAGTTGGTATTGCTGAACGGCACCGATTCGCTGACGGTCATGGGGCTTTTCCGCGACCCGAATCCCAACCAGCACCTCGGCGGTTTCAATATGCTCTGTTCGTTCGAAATTGTGAAGCGCGACCTCAACACGTCGTGGCAGGGCGGCGATTCGTTCCCGAGTTATGTCAAACTCCACGAAGGGGCGTCCGTCGCCGAGGTCGAAGCGCAGCTTCCCGCATTTTTCGACCGCCACGGATTCACCGAGGATATGAAAGCCTGGAACCGCAGCTACCGGTTTTTCCCGATCACGGAGTCTTCGCGCATAAATACTTCCGCCGGGCTGATCGCATGGGTGTTGATGGCACTTGCGGCCCTTACGCTTTTCGTTGCGTCGATGAACTATGTGCTGATTTCGATTTCGACGTTGGTAAGCCGCTCGAAGACCATCGCCATGCTCAAGGTCGGGGGTGCCCGGCCTTCGGACATCTTCCGCATTTTCTGTTCTGAGACCGCCATACTGACCTTCGCTTCGGTCATCGTGGCCGGATTCCTGTTGTGGGCCCTGCAGGATCAGGTGCTGGAGATTACCGGGACGCCGATGTCCGAACTCTTCGCCCTGAAGCGCATTTGGGTGCCGTTGCTCGTCATCCTTGCCGCCTTTGCCCTTGCCGCGCTTATCCCGTCGCGTATTTTCACTTCGGTTCCCGTGACATTGGCGTTCCGCGGGGTCAGCGACAACCGCCGCCGGTGGAAACAGACGCTGCTGGTGGCCGAGATCGTCAGTTGTACGTTTACGCTTACGCTCCTGTTATTGGCCGTGTTGCAGTTCGATAAACTCCGCAACGGCGATTTCGGGTTCGAACATGACCGTATCGTATATACATATGTCAAAACGCCTTTGGGCAACATTTCTTCGGTCTGCAACGCCGTTGCTTCGCTACCCGAAGTCGACGCTGCCGGAGCTTCGCTCGAGGTGCCGCTTTGGGGATATTCGGGAATGCCCTGCATCGACGAAAACTCCAAGGAATTGCTTTTCTCCTGCCGCTGGCTGCTTTGCAACGAGGGCTTTATACCTGCGATGCGGATGCACCTTGTCGGCGGCCGGAACTTTACGCCTTCGAGCAACCCCCTGGAGGCGATCGTAAACGAAACCTACGTCCGTATGCGCGGATGGACGCCCGAACAGGCATTGGGGCATCAGATTACCGACGACTCCTCGCCCGGGGCTCCTCTTTATACGATCGTGGGCGTCGTAAAGGATTTCAGGACGGTCGTGGCTACGGGAGAGGTCGAACCGATCGTGTTCCATCCGTTCAGCTATTTCCAGAAGTTCGGTGCCACGGACGATTATATGCTGGACTATTCCATGATGATCCGCCTGCGCGGGATGTCGCCCGAGTCGCTGGAGGCCGTGCAGCGCAAGATCGGAGAATACCCTTCGGGCAACAATCATACGCTCGAAGTTTACGACAACAAACTGGGCCCCATCCTTTTCGAGATACGCAGTTTCCGCAATATCGTCTTTACCGTGAGCGGCATCACCCTGCTTATCGCCCTGATGGGGCTCGTGGGTTATCTGGGCGACGAGATGCGCCGTCGCAGCAAGGAGATCGCCCTGCGCAAGGTCAACGGGGCTTCGACGGCCGACGTGCTGCGCCTGTTGGCGCGCGACGTGCTGTGGATCGCCGTTCCGTCCGTGGTCGTCGGGGCCGCCGTAAGCCGCTGGGGTGCAGACCTGCTGGTCAGCAACTTCGTCGAGCGTGTGGCGCTCCGCTGGTGGCTCTTCGCCCTGTGCGGGGCAGTGGTGCTGTTGATCGTATGTGCCGTGCAGCTCGTCCGCACGTGGCGCATCGCCAATGCCAACCCGATTAACATGATTAAAACCGAATAGTGTGTTATGAAGATCGCATTTCGTAATTTTCTGACTACGCTGCGGCGCTACAAAATCTCGTCGCTGCTGAACGTCATAGGCCTGACGCTGGCATTTACCGCGTTCTACGTCATCATGACGCAGGTCTGGTGGGAGCTGGGTTACAACCGCTCGCTGCACGAAGCCGACCGTATTTATCTCGTGGAGAACGAGGACTGGTACGAGCCCGGGAAATGGTCGTCGTGGCTTAACCGGCCGGTGCCCGAGCGTGTCATCGCTTCGACGGCGGGGGTCGAAGTCGGGGGCTGCATGTGGGGCGGTTTCGGCTCCGGAACCTGTTGGACGAGCAACGAGCCTTCGTTCGGGTATAATAAATTTTCTGCTTCCTGCGGTTCGGTATCGCTGCCTTTCCTCGATGTTTTCGCTTTCCGTTCGGTCGAGGGCGATGTGCATGACATCGGAAAACCGAAGAGCGTGGCTGTCAACCGCGAGGTGACGCGCGAGGCGGCCGAACGGATGCGGGTCGGCGTGGGCAGCCTCATATGGGTCGACACCGACGAACCCCAGCCCGACGGGGCGATGGAAGTCGTGGCGGTTTTCGAAGACTTTCCGGACAATTCGTTGCTGGGAGAGTGCGAGGTGGTGAAAAATCTGGGCGAAACGAACCTTTATACCACTTCGGAGTGGAGTTTCAATTATTTCGTCAAATTCAGGCCCGGTGCCGATCCCGACGAGTTTGCGCGCCAGTGGACGAACGTGAACCAGGAGATGCAGCGCGAGGCGGCCGAGAAACGTGCGGCGGCCGGGGACGCCGCAGATGACGACGACGAATCGGGTATCTACGGCGTGCGCCTTTCTCCGGTATCGGATCTCTATTTCGAGTCGGATTCACAGGCGCCCTGCCGGCAGGGGTCTGTCGTCACGACCTATACCCTGCTGGGTATTGCCGTGTTGGTTATCGTGCTGGCTTTCATCAACTTCGTCAACTTTTTCTTCGCACTGGTGCCGGTGCGCATCCGTACCGTCAATACGTTCAAGGTTTTCGGCGCTCCCGCGTCGTCGCTGCGCTTCAATTTCGTTTTCGAGGCGTTCGGGCTCGTCCTGATCGCTTTGCTGGCGGCCTGGTACGTTTCCTTTGCCTTGCAGGGCACCGAATTCGCCAGCTACATTTCCGCATCGCTGGCGCTGTCGCAGAATTTGGAAGTCGTGGGGCTGGTAGCCGTTGTAGCTTTCGTCATGGCGCTCGCCGCCAGCCTCTATCCGGCGTGGTATATCACGTCGTTCGCCCCGGCGCTGGTCGTCAAGGGATCCTTCGGCGGAACCCGCAGCGGCCGCCGGCTGCGTACGCTGCTGCTGGGCGTGCAGTTCTTCATCTCCATCGGGCTGATCATCGCGACCAGTTTCATTCGCCTGCAACACGACTACATGATGCACTATGACATGGGTTTCGACAAGGAAAACCTCCTCGCCGTGCGGCTTTCCGAACGTGGGGCGGTAAGTTATGACGCCCTTCGGCAGAAACTTCTATCCGACCCTCAGGTAAAGGATGTTACGGGAGCTACGAGTCGTTTGGTGTCGGTCGGGCGTATGGGCTGGGGCCGGGAGTTCAAGGGCCGTCAGGTCGCTTTCCAGAGTTATGTCGTACAACCTGATTTCTTGCGCGTGATGGGTATCCCGATTACCGACGGACGCGATTTCCTGGAGAGCGACTTCGACAAGGAACTCGGAACGATGATTTTCAACGAAGCGGCGCGGCGGGAATTTGAAATGCAGGTCGGCGACCGTATCAACGGTTTCGTGTCGCCCGACGAGCAAATTGTAGGTTTCTGTGCCGATTTCAACTTCAAGCCCCTGCAATACGGTGTATCGCCCTTCTGTTTCTATCTTCTTCCGAAGAAAATCCAGCAGGAAAATTACTGGCACCTGCCTCATGTGGTCTATGTGCGGATGACGCCCGGAGCCGATATTGCGGCTGTTACCGCCCATATCCGCCGCTGTATCGCGGAGGTCGATCCCCGCACGGAGCCGGGCGATATCGTCGTCCGTGTTTTCGACGAGGAGCTGGGCCTCGAGTACGACAACGAACGCAAACTGACGGCCATCGTCGGGCTGTTCGCGCTGTTGGCCGTCGTGATCGCCCTGATGGGCGTCTTCGGGCTGGTGCTGTTCGAGACGCAGCACCGCCGCCGCGAAATCGCCGTGCGCCGGGTAATGGGGGCTTCGCGGGGCGAAATCCTCGCCATGTTCAACCGCCGCTACGTCATGCTGGTCGCCGTGTGTTTCGTGCTGGCCGTCCCGGTAAGCATCTGGGCCGTCAGGCACTGGCTCGCAGGCTTCGCCTATGCCGTGCCGCTGTACTGGTGGGTCTTTGCCCTGGCACTGGCGGGGGTGCTGGCCGTCACGGCACTCACCGTCACCGTCCGCTCGTGGCGTGCCGTTAACGAAAACCCGGCCGAATCCGTGAAATCCGAATAAATCAAATCAATATCAACAATAAAAACCTGTTTGTTATGTCAATGCTGAAAGTTGAGAACCTCAAGAAGGTTTTCCGTACCGAAGAGATCGAGACCATCGCACTGAACGGCGTGACGTTCGAAGTGAAGGAGGGTGAATTCGTCGCCGTCATGGGTCCCTCGGGCTGCGGCAAGTCCACGCTGCTCAATATCCTGGGGCTTCTGGACAATCCCACCTCGGGCAGCTATACGCTGCTCGACCACGAGGTCGCCGGGTTCAAGGAGAAAGACCGCACGAAATTCCGCAAGGGGAATATCGGGTTTGTCTTCCAGTCGTTCAACCTGATCGACGAACTGAATGTCTTCGAGAACGTCGAGCTGCCGTTGATCTACATGCGCGTCAAGGCGTCCGAGCGCAAGCGTCGTGTCAACGAGATCCTGAGCCGCATGAATATTTCGCACCGCGCCGAACACTTCCCCCAGCAACTCTCGGGCGGACAGCAGCAACGTGTGGCCATCGCCCGTGCCGTGGTGTCGAACCCCAAGCTGATCCTGGCCGACGAGCCCACGGGTAACCTCGACTCGAAGAACGGCCGCGAGGTGATGGAACTGCTTTCGGAGCTGAACCGCGAGGGTACGACCGTCATCATGGTGACCCACTCGCAGCACGATTCGACTTACGCGCACCGGGTGCTGCACCTGTTCGACGGCGAGCTGGTCAAGGGTCTCGCCAACAAATTGTAATTCCTGTCCCTGACCGATAAAAAGTTCATTCCATAAGCGGGGAGGCCGGAGTATTCCGGCCTCTTTTGTGCCGTCCCTGTTCGTGTCCCGTGCGGAGCCTGTTGTGTTTCCGGGGTACGGACGGCACGCGGCGGTGCCGGACTGTGCGGCCCGAATACCTTTCCGGGGAGGGGCTCCGGGGAAGGGCGGGCATGTCGATGCAGCCACGGGTTGCGGGTGACAGCGGCAGGGTGCAAAGATTCGGGACATAGGCTTCCGGAACGTCGAAGTACATAATTGCCGGTAATTATACGCCCCCGGATGCCGCCCGGAGCCGTTTCGGGTCATTTTAGGTATTTTCGCGTATTGACCTTTTGCGCCGGAATCACGACTTTTGTGAACCCAAACGACCTTGTTTATGAGAATGATTTTGCCCGTATTGCTGCTGCTCGGCGTAATTGGAGCCGCTCGTGCACAGCAACCCGACACACAATCCGCGACAGCTTCGGTTGAGGAACTTTCGGCGGAAGTCGCGGCGCTCAAAGCCAAAACGTCCACCTGGGACAAAGTGCTGGCCGCCCTGCCGAAAATTTCGGGATATGTCCAGACCGGTTACGAATGGAGCGACAATTCGTCGACCTTTTTTATCAAACGCGTACGTCTGAACCTGGCGGGCGCCATCGCTCCGAAACTGGATTACCGTGTCCAGATCGAATTCGCTTCGCCGAAAATCGTCGACGCCTACCTGTGTTACAAACCGTTCGATGAGCTCAACGTCCAGCTGGGCGAATACAAGCTGCCTTTTTCGATCGAGAATACCGACTATGTGCCGCTCAGATATGAGTTTATCGAATACCCCCTTTCGTTGCGCAAACTGATGGGTTTCAACGACCTCTGCGGGCTTTCGGCCACTGGCCGCGACATGGGCGCGCAGCTGTTCGGAGGATTTTTCAAGCGCGACGGATACAGTATCCTGAACTACAACTTCGGCGTTTTCAACGGCGAGGGGCTGAACGTCAAGGATAAGAACAAAAGCAAGGACATCGTGGCGCGCTTTACGGTCAAGCCCGTCGCCGGATTGCAGTTCGCGGGATCGTACTACTGGGGCGAGTACGGCGAGGATTACCTGAAGCGCATCCGTTACGGTGCCGGTGCCTGCTACGATTACGGGCGCCTCGTCCTGCGCGGCGAATACATCTGCGGCACGACGGGCGGCCTCGACAGCGAGGGGTGGTATGCCGTGGCCGGCTGGCGCGTGGCCCGGACATTGTTGCCGACGGTGCGGTACGATACCTTTCTCGAAGACTGCTCCCGCGGTTCGAGCCGCCAGACCAATTATACGGCCGGGCTTACGTGGCAACCTGTGAAATACCTGCGCTGCCAGCTGGATTACACCTACGAAGATTTCGCCGCGCGGGATGTCGCCGGTCGCAATGTGGTGGCACTGATGCTCTCCGGCATATTTTAACCTGAAAAAATGATAAAGATGAAAAAGTGGATGGAACAATTCCGGGTCGAGGACTGGGTGGTGGTCTGGGTGAGCATTCCCCTGCTGGTGCTGGCCGCGGTAGCACCTTCCGCGCTGCCCAAAGTCCCCGCGACGCTGCTGGGCGGCGCTGCGTGGAGCAATATCGCCTGTCTCTTCGCCATCGTGCTGGTGGTGCTCTATGCCGGGTGCCTGATGCTGCGGCGACCGCTCAGGGGGCTGCTTGCGTCGCTCGTGGTCGTCTTCGCCGTCTCGTTGCTGGCGCAGATCGTCGCCAAGATCCCCTCCGTGTCGTATTACGGCTTCGAATCGGTATTCTTCTCGGTGCTCTTCGGGTTGCTGATCCGCAACGTGTGGCGTGTTCCCGCGTGGCTGAAACCCGCGATCCAGGGTGAATTCTACATCAAGATCGGCGTTGTGTGCCTCGGTGCCACGATTCTCTTCAGCGACGTGATGAAATCGGGTGTCTTCGGTCTGGTGCAGGCGTGCCTGGTGGTCGCCGTCGTGTGGTTCTTTGCCTTCCGGATTTCGCGCCGCATGAAGGTCGACGAACGCTCGGCGATGATCCTTTCGAGCGGCGTGTCGATCTGCGGCGTGTCGGCCTGTATCACGGCGGCCCGCGTGGCGGGCGGCGACGACCGGAAACTTTCGTACATCGTTTCGCTGGTGCTGATCGTCGTCGTGCCGATGATCTATCTGATGCCGTGGTTGGCGCATGCGATCCTGCCGCATATTTTCGACGATCCGCATGTCGTGCAGGAGGTCGCCGGGGCGTGGATCGGCGGTACGATCGACACTACGTCGGGTGTCGCCGCATCGAGCATGATCGTGGGCGAAGTGGCCAACCAGCATGCCGTCATCATCAAGGCTGCGCAGAACGTACTGATCGGCGTGGTGGCGTTCTTCATCGCGCTTTACCTCTCGACGCGCCGCGGCGATAAGGCCGGGCAGGCCCCGTCGCTGGGGATCGTGTGGGAGAAATTCCCGAAATTCATCATCGGCTTCGTTGCCGCATCGCTGGTATTCAGTGTATTGCAGGGAAACGGCCTTTTCACGGCCGATGCCAGGGGCAAACTTGCCGAGCCGGGGGTCGCCAAAATGTTCTCGACGGTATTTTTCTCGCTGGCCTTCGTCTGCGTGGGGCTCGATACGCGCCTCAAGGATATCGTTTCCCGGGAGAACCGCAATCTGCTGTGGGCGTTCCTCGCCGCCCAGGCTTTCAATATCGTCGTTACGTTCCTCATCGCGCTCGTGCTGTTCGGCGTGCTGAAACCGATGCTGGGATAATCCCCGGCAGATGCCTTTCCATAGCCCCCGGAACCGAAGTTCCGGGGGCTTTTCATGCTTCCGGCCGGGCTGTAATGCTCGTCTGTCGTTTGCCGTCCGCCAACCCTGCCCCGTCGATCTGTCGATCCGTCCGTCCTTTCCGTGCGTTCGCTGTCCTGTCCGCCGTGTCCTGCCGGCTCCGTTTGTCTGTGGCCTGCTCTGTCCTGCCTGTCCGGTTTGCGGCCTACACGTCTGTCGTGTCCCGTCCGCCGGTGCCTTGTGCTGCGAGGGATTTTCTTGTCCGGAATACCTTGGACGCAATGCCGTTATGGCCGAATAACATATTTTTCAGCCTTTTTAAATTGTCCGATGGTTAGTTTTGCTGCCATGATCCCGCCGGGACATGCATCCGTGCACCTCCGGCGGCGTGGAAAATTCCAATTCTAACCATAAACAACTAAAATGTATGGCAACAGTAAAAGTCAAGCTCAGGGAATCGTCGGTCGGCGGGAAAGCGGGAGTAATATATTACCAGCTTTGCCATCGGCGCAAATCGCAGCAGATAACTACCTCCATGCGTCTCCAGCCCCGGCAGTGGGATGCAAGGCGCGGGTGTGTCATCACGCCCCTTTCGGGCGAAGCCCATGCGTTGCTGTCCGTGCAGCAGCGGATCGACCGTGATTTGTGTCTGTTGCATACGATCATCCGGGATCTTGAATTCCGGCGGGAAGGATACTCGCTCAGCGATGTGGTCGATCGGTTCCGCAAGTCCCGGCGGAGCACCGTGCTCGCCTATGTCGAAACGCAGGCCGCAAGGCTCGAGGCGAACGGAAAGTTGGGGACGGCGCGCAACTACCGGCGGACACTCGGGAGTTTCTCCGATTTCCTGGGCGGACGGGATATTCCCTTTTCGCTCGTCGATGAACGGCTTGTGGGGCAGTATGACGACTGGCTCCGGCGCCGGGGCGTTGTCCGCAATACCGTCTCGTTTTATATGCGGATATTGCGTGCGGTTTATAATAGGGCCGTGAAGGAGGATGTCGTGCCACAGGCCGATCCTTTCCGGCATGTGTACACCGGTGTCGACCAGACCTGCAAGCGTGCCGTCGGCGAGGATGTCGTCGTGCGGCTCCGGCAGCTGGATCTGACACACTCCCCGTCCCTGGCATTGGCCCGGGATATTTTTATTTTCAGTTATTGCACGCGCGGGATGGCGTTCGTGGACATTGCCTTCCTGAGGAATCAGGATATCGTCGGGGATACGATCCGTTATGTTCGCCGCAAGACCGGGCAGCGCCTCGTTATCCGTATCGAGCCCTGCATCGCGAAGCTTATCGGGCGCTATGCCGGTGCAGGGCGCATATCCGGCTATGTTTTTCCGCTGCTCAGTTCGGACGATCCGGTCAGGGCGTTTTCCCAATACCGTACGGCCCTTGACTATTATAATCGTCGGTTGAAAAAGCTGTCCGGTTTGCTGGGGCTCGAAGTCCCGCTCTCCTCCTATACCTCGCGGCATACGTGGGCGACCGCAGCCCGGAACCATAACATTCCGTTGTCGGTCATCAGTGCGGGAATGGGACATGCTTCGGAAAAAACCACGCAGATTTACCTGGCCTCGCTCGAAAACTCCGTTATCGACCAGGCGAACCGGAGCCTGATAGCATCCTTATACGTGTAAGGTCTCTATATAAGAGATAGGTTTGTCTTGATTACTATCTGATAATCAATTATATAACATATAATAAAAGTTATTTTTACCGACCTTGTTCGATTATTGTCTGCAAATACCCAAAGTCGGATTAAAAGAGCACTGAATTCATCCACTTGGCGAACAATTCGTGCAGACAATCGGGTCAAAGATGGTAAGTTTTTGATAATCAACTTATTTTCGCATCGACAAGCGATGCCGGGAACAAAAATATGATTTAAAAAATTTGGGCATATGCTTTATTTTTAGTACTTTTGCAAAAGTTATGAAGGTCTCTTATATAGAGACCGCACTTTAAAATACGGAAGTGTTCTTATGGGAGGCGCGCAATTGATTGAAAATCTTGGTTTTACGAGGTTTTCGATGTCCCCATGGAACGCTTTTTTTTCTCAACTATACGCCCTTTTCGGGTGCCGAATACCGACTTAACGGATCGCAATAATGGACTGTCAGGATACAGATACCAAATGGTATGTGCTTCGGGTTACCTATCAGCGCGAACTCTCTACCAAGGAGTATCTCGACAAACTGGATATCGAGAATTTCGTGCCGGTAAGGGTCGTACGCCGCCGGGATTCCAAGGGCCGGTTTTCCCGGGTACGGGAAGTTGCGGTGCACAACTATATTTTCGTCCGTTCCACGCGTGAAGTTATCGACGACCTGAAGACATTCAGGCTGCCGATTCTGCGCTATGTGATGCATCAGCAAAACGGCGAGAACCAGATTATGACCGTGCCCGAGTCCCAGATGCGCAATTTTATTGCCGTGGCCGCCAATATCGACGAACCGGTGATTTTCCTTTCGCCCGAAGAGGTCGCATTGTCGAAAGGCGACAAGGTGAGGATTAAGGACGGCGTATTCATGGGTGTCGAAGGCACGTTCATGCGGGTGAAAAACACCCGGGACAGACGTGTCGTTGTCAAGATCGACGGCATTACGGCGGTCGCTACCGCTTCCATTCCGTCCGCGTTGGTCGAAAAAATATGATCCCTGGCCTGTAAACCTGCAAAAGGAACTATTCCGGTTCCGATAAATTACTGACATGACACCGAATTACCTGAAGAAAATGTTGCCATTGCTGCTGGGTGCCGATCCCGCCCAGGCCACGAATGTGCAGCTCGTGTCGTTGGCAAAGGCTTTTGCCGCGGGCTATGGGTTGGTGTCGTCCGTGGCGCCTGCCGGGGAATTCGGTACGGAGGAAACCTATCGCAACAGGATCGACAGCTTGTTCTGGGCGCTGTCTGAACGCTCTGAACACGAGCCCGACACAGCGATCCGTAGCCGGATGGTGCATGCCATGTATTCGCTTGCCTGCGAAACGGTATTTTCCGTCGATCTGCGGAAGAAAAACTGTTGCTACCGGGCTGCGGACGCTCTTGTACGGGATTTTATGGGTGTCGTCGGTGCCCGACCGGAAAACGGTCTGTTTCAGCAGACAGGCGTCTGCATGTGCGCGGCCGACCTGCTCTATCCCGCTCCGGCTGCCGATGACGAATACCTGCTGTTCCTGAAACGGCAGATGGCCGGCTGGACATCCGCCCTGGATGCTGATGGCTGCTGGCCGGGGGTGTCGTCCGAGGTCGCATTGGAACGTATCGGGGTGATGAACCGGGTTGCCTGGATGTTTCCCGACTTGGGGAACGATGCCGTGATAAGGCGGGCGACGGGGTATTACCGCAGGTGCGTACGTGTCCCTGCCGACCCCCTGAATTTCGACGAGGGGTACCTCTGTACGCTGGGGCGGATGTACGAGGTCGCATTGCAGGGCAATGCCCTCCCTGTCGATAAACCCGCAGCGCGGCGGATCGCCCGGTTCATGTACGATTACAGCCTGACGCTGCCCGTGCGCGGCGACGTATGGTATTATTGCACTTCTTATGTCATACATTGTATTGCCGAAAGTATCGGGGCGCGACTGGAGGCTGAAATGGAACGGCATATCGCATAAATGATAAAGCCTGTTGAATTTTCCATTTGATTGCTGTCGATGTAAAACCTCTTCCTTTTCCGGATAATAAAATGAATCAGTATGGCAACGCCTCTTTGCTACACAGTCATCATTCCTTTCTTTATAGCCCTTTTCTTAGTCGGCTGGATCCATCCTAAACTGGTGAAGATCGCCCTGTTAAAAAACATTGTCGATAATCCGGATGCCCGTAAACTCCAGCGTACGCCTGTCCCGGTCTTGGGCGGCGTCGCCGTTTTCTTCGGGGTCGTGATCGCCATCGGGTGCATGAGCGCCGTCGTGGACTGCTCCGGACTGCCCGTCGTAATCATGGCCATGATGGCCATGCTCTATACCGGCACGATGGACGACATCCTGAACCTCTCTCCTTCCCTGCGGCTCCTGATCGAGATCGTCGTCGTGCTGCTGCTGATTTTTGTCGGCGGCTATTGCATAAACGACTTCCACGGTTTGTGGGGCATCGGGCCGATCTCTTCGTGGTATGCCGTGCCCCTGACTGTTTTTGCCACCGTGGGTATAATCAACGCCATCAACCTGGTGGACGGCGTGAACGGTCTCTCTTCGGGTTATTGCATCATGGCCTGCACCATCTTCGGGGCACTTTTCCATCTCGCCGGCAACGAGGCGATGACGATCCTGGCGGTAGTTTCGGTCGGGGCCTTGATTCCCTTCTTCCTGCACAATGTTTTTGGTAAATCCTCTAAGATGTTCATCGGCGACGGCGGGACGTTGGTCATGGGCACCGTCATGTCCGTCTTCGTAATTGCCATCCTGCAATCCGGTTCGCGGGTCGCAGCCTTTGTCGACCCCAATGTCGGGCTTGTACCGTTCACGCTGGCGGTGTTGTCGGTTCCCGTGTTCGATACGCTGCGCGTGATGTCGACGCGTATGCTGAAGGGCTCGTCGCCATTCCGTCCCGACAAGACCCACCTGCACCATATGTTCATCGACATGGGTTGTTCCCATGTCGCGACGACATTGGCTATCTTGGGATTGAATACGGCGGTCGTATTATGCTGGTGGGCGTTCGAAGCGGCCGGTTTTTCAATCGCCGTTCAACTGTATGCGGTCGTCGGCATGAGCCTTTTGGCCACGTTCGGGTTGTATCATTTCATGCAATGGCATATCCGCCGCGACACGAAATTCATGGGCATTATCCGCCGGCTGGGGTACAAGACCCATATCAGCCGTACCGGAATTTTTTTCTGGTTGCAGCAGGTCATGGATAAGGTTTGATTTTTTGTTCGCGACCCTGTATGTTCGGGACGCATTTCTAAAAATAGATTTAACTTACTGATAAATGAAAGGCATCATCTTGGCGGGTGGCAGCGGAACGCGTTTGTACCCGATCACGAAGGGCGTCAGCAAGCAGTTGTTGCCTGTTTACGACAAGCCGATGGTCTACTACCCCTTATCGGCGTTGTTTCTGGCTGGTATCCGCGATATTCTCCTGATCTCTACGCCAGAGGATCTGGGCGGTTTCCGTCGTCTGCTGGGCGACGGCTCCGACTACGGGGTTCGCATCAGCTATGCCGAGCAGCCGTCCCCGGACGGTCTTGCCCAGGCTTTCCTGATCGGCTC
>ERZ860264.851-NODE-851-length-24833-cov-6.837356_pt1 | contig 24833 bp, 18 predicted proteins | sample MGYA00509980_ERZ860264 | MGnify/ENA primary metagenome ERZ860264 (study PRJEB30046, sample SAMN00715212) | human gut metagenome | study: EMG produced TPA metagenomics assembly of the A metagenome-wide association study of gut microbiota in type 2... | reverse complement strand
ATGCCATTGGCCCGTACAAAGGCGGTATTCGTTTCCATGCTTCCGTAAATCTTTCCATCCTTAAATTCTTAGGCTTCGAACAGACGTTTAAGAATGCACTGACTACTCTGCCTATGGGTGGTGGTAAAGGTGGTTCCGACTTCTCTCCGCGCGGTAAGAGCGATGGTGAAATCATGCGCTTCTGTCAGGCATTCATGTTGGAGTTATGGCGTCACCTTGGTCCGGATATGGATGTTCCAGCCGGTGATATCGGTGTAGGTGGTCGTGAAGTGGGCTATATGTTCGGTATGTATAAGAAGTTAACCCGTGAATTTACCGGTACATTTACCGGAAAGGGTTTGGAATTCGGTGGTTCTCTGATTCGTCCTGAAGCTACAGGTTTCGGTGGATTGTACTTCGTGAACCAGATGTTAGAAACTAAAGGTATTGATATTAAAGGTAAGACCGTTGCTGTTTCCGGTTTCGGAAATGTAGCTTGGGGTGCCGCTACCAAAGCAACCGAGTTGGGTGCCAAGGTGGTTACTATCTCCGGACCGGACGGATATATTTATGATCCGAATGGTATCAGTGGCGAAAAGATAGATTATATGCTTGAACTCCGTTCATCGGGTAATGATATAGTGGCTCCGTATGCAGACGAATTCCCCGGTTCTACATTTATTGCCGGCAAGCGTCCATGGGAAGTGAAAGCTGATATTGCATTGCCTTGTGCTACGCAAAATGAACTGAATGGTGATGATGCCCGTCAGTTGATTGAAAATAAAGTGATGTGTGTGGGTGAAATATCTAATATGGGCTGTACGCCGGAAGCTATCGACCTGTTCATCGAACATAAGGTGATGTATGCTCCGGGTAAGGCAGTCAATGCCGGTGGTGTTGCTACTTCCGGATTGGAAATGTCACAGAATGCAATGCACCTCAGTTGGTGTGCTGCCGAAGTGGACGAGAAACTGCACGCTATTATGCACGGCATTCATGCACAATGCGTAAAATATGGGACAGAACCTGACGGTTACATCAACTACGTGAAGGGAGCCAATATTGCAGGCTTCATGAAGGTGGCTCACGCAATGATGGGTCAGGGAATTATTTAAAGGAAAACTTTGTTTAGTTGTATTTGTATTTGTGGTTTGTGCTGTCCTGCCTGTGAAGGTGTAGGGCAGTACTTTTTTTATAGGCATACCAACAATTAGGTATATTCACTTCTACAGCGCAACTATCAGTCAAACTTAATACTTAATACCTCGTACTTAATACCAAAATTATTACCTTTGCACCCGGAAAATCATTAAATAACAAAGAGATGTTACAACCGGAACTAAAATTAAGACGCGATAAGATACGTGTCTTGATGGCTCAACAAGAGATTGATGCCGCTCTTATCACTTGCAATGTAAACTTGATTTATACGTACGGACGCGTTGTCAGCGGCTATCTGTATTTACCATTGAATGCTCCGGCACGCTTATTTATCAAACGTCCTAATAATATTGAAGGAGAACATATACATTCTATCCGTAAACCGGAACAATTGCCCGATTTATTGAAAGAGTGCGGTCTACCTTTACCTGCGAAATTGATGTTGGAGGGAGACGAACTCTCTTATACGGAGTATACCCGTCTGGCAGCTTGCTTCCCAGGAACTACTGTTGTGAATGGTACTCCCCTGATCCGTAAGGCACGTAGTGTAAAGACAAATATTGAAATTGAAATGTTCCGTCGTTCGGGTATTGCTCATACGAAGGCTTATGAACAGATTCCTTCTGTGTATCGACCGGGAATGACAGATCGTCAGTTGTCTATTGAAATAGAACGCTTGATGCGTTTGGAAGGTTGTCTGGGTATTTTCCGTACATTTGGTCAGAGTATGGAGATATTTATGGGTAGCTTGCTGGCGGGAGATAATGCCACTGCTCCTGCACCTTATGACTTTGCTTTAGGTGGTGAAGGACTTGATCCGTCTATACCTATCGGTGCAAATGGTGCACTGTTGCAGCCCGGTCAGAGTTTTATGGTTGATATGGGTGGAAACTTCTATGGATACATGGGTGATATGAGCCGAGTATTCTCTATCGGTAAGTTACCGGAGAAGGCTTATGCTGCGCATCAAACATGTCTGGATGTACAGGCAGCTGTGATTGAAAAGGCAAAACCGGGTGCTGTTTGCGAAGATCTCTATAATACAGCTATTGATATCGTAACGAAAGCCGGATTTGCCGATTACTTTATGGGAGTAGGACAGAAGGCGAAATTTATTGGTCATGGCATTGGCTTGGAAATCAACGAAGCTCCTGTACTGGCTCCGCGTATGAAGCAGGAATTAGAACCGGGTATGGTATTTGCCCTCGAACCCAAAATCGTATTGCCGGGTGTCGGCCCCCTGGGTATTGAAAACTCATGGGTAGTGACGGCAGACGGGGTAGAGAAGTTGACACTGTGCAAGGAAGAGATTATAGAAATGTAGAAATAATGATCAGTTGTTAGTGATAAGTGATTAATGTTATGCTTACAATTTATCACTAACAACTAATCACTTATTTTCACTCTCCTTCGTAATACTCACACAAGAAGTATCGTGCAATGAAGTCCCAATTATCGTGCAATACTTCTTTTCCACCAGGGAAGGGAAGTTGCATATCAGGAAGCAGCCCTTTTGCCATACCATACTTCAGGAGATCAAAGGGGCAGGTACCCGGATAAGTGAATAAGTTGTATCCTTTGGCAGCTGCCTTTTCTGCATTATAAGTCGGATTGCGTGGATCGCAGAAGCAATAAGAAACATTAGAAGCTATCAGCATACCTTTGGCATTGGCATAGATCACAAAGTTTCTTTCATCTCTTAATTCCGGTAACAGACTTTCATTTTTATCTTCCCATTTTAGTTCTTCCACAAAGAAACGGCGTAATTCATCGTAGGTGGTAAAATAAAGCAGCGGTTCTCCTTTGCTGTATGACAGGCAGTTCTCCACATCTTTTTTAAGTGTCATTCCGGGAGTGATTTCGGGAAGTGGTACTAATGGCATTTCCAATAAATCAAGTCCCATCACCCAAATGGGAGAAGACGGCTCGTCGCAGATGGGAGCTTCTTCAAAGGCGGTATCCATCATATCATATACCTTTTGGCTGAATTCTATCAGGTCAGAATCATGAGGATTCTGGATAATAACTTCGTCCTCTTCGAAGATGGCATAGCGGGAGAGGAGCGTCCACTGAATGAATGAGATATCCTCTACATTGATTTCGTCGGGAAGATACTCGTCGGTCAGCGTATAGAAAGGAAGATAGGACTTGTACAATCCGTAATAGGCATTGGAAAACTCTTTCCAACCACCGGACTGGGCGATGGCGTCTTGCAGATAAATAGCCAATGAAAGGGCGGCATCTACTTTCTCTGCTTCAAACTTTTTACTGTATAAAGGGGATTCATCGATCAAAGATAGTAGTTGATTGGCAAAGTTCAAATACCAGGTGTCGGTCGAGAGTTGTTTACTGCGTTCGTTAATTCCTAACCAACGCTTCATGTAAATTCTTGCTTGTTTCATATTGCTTGTTGTTTATCTCACAAAGATAGGACTTTCCCTTGAATTGCTCCTTAATAGTCGAGTATATTTACCGCGTGAGAGAGAATTTCATGCTGAAACCAAAGTCGGCACTGACTACCGGATATGAGCTGGAGGACACTAATGGAGTATTCTGTTGGCGGTCATAGTAGAGGCGCAGGGTTAACAAGCGACTCAGGGTGTAGTCTGCCGAACATGATATTTTCAGAGCTTTGTTGCCATTGGTAGCTTGTGCAAAACCTTGCTGGATGTCCCGGCAGAGGGCGGATTGGTTGCGGAATGAAATATCTGCACGGAGAGCAAGGTCATGGCTGACACGATTCTTGCTGTCTTTTACATTCCGGCCACTGAATAAATTGAAGTTTACAATCTTATATCCCAAACCGATAACGAAATCGCGGGAAGCGGTTTCTACCAGCTGACAAGCACTCATACTGAGATTTAATATACGGCTGGTTTTATATTCCACTTTGGCGGTAAGTCCGTTTTTGAGGGTGGCATCCATACCGATAAGGGGGGAGAATTGCTCGTTAATGGATACCATGCTGATGTCGAAGCGCGATGAAGGGATAGGATTTCCTGATTGCACATCTTCTACAAAGCCTATATCCCCCATATAGCTCATGAAACTCTGGAAAGTGTTGTAGCTGCCGACGCTGTAGGTGCTGCGATAGGCATGATTCAGATTGACACTGCGGAAGTTCTTTTTGAACCAGGCTATCTTGGTAAGTCCTGTGTAGGTGATACGCCAATTCGGCATCATGGAGAACAGGCTGGGAAAGAAGTCGAGAGCAGAGTTCCGAGCGCTCTTTCCGGTGTAGGCGGCGAGGAAGGCAGGGATCATGACATCCGGTGAGTGCTTGCTGATTGTGCCGTTTGCCGGATCGAATGTCTTTCCGGCAAGAGTGCTGCCTTGCGGATACTGTGCACCGAGGAATTGGGATTCCACACGGTCACGGATGACGTCAAGGTTGCGGCGGAAACGTTCGAATGTACCGGAATGGTAACCGTCACCGGCGCTGGGGCGTTCGAAAGCACTACCGATAGAAATGATACTCATTGAGAAGTTACCACTGCGGGTATCTGGCATACCTTCGAACATATATTGTATTTCGCGGCTGCGGTTTCGGGTACGATTGGTGGTAAGGTCTATTTTGAGGTCGCGTATCGGTTCAAGGGAGATACGCAATTGAAGATCTTCAAGGGCATTGCTGCTGGCAGGGCTGACAACGGAGTCGTTGCAGATGAGCCAGTCGTTTTGCAAGGCACGGTCGATATAGTCGTCTCCGGTGAAACCGAATGCAAAGTCCATTCCCGGAGCAAGGAAGCCTCCGTGTTTCTTCTGGCCGAACATGTCACCGACTTCAGGACGGAAACCGGGAAGGGTCATGGCATACGTATTTTTGTAGGTAAAGCTGAAATTGCGTACGCTCATGGCAATGCGGGTAGCATGCTGGCCGAATTTATACCACCAACCATCTTCTGGATCGGGACCGGGGATTACAGTGAGCTTTATGCGTGCCGTGTCCTGCGTATCAATACGTAGTGAATTAGCATTTATAACTTTATAACGTACGGGATAGCGACGTCCGTCCACTGTGAGAGCGGTGACTTTGGGACGACGGGAGTTCATACCGTGTTGAATGGTAACTGTAGTGTCTGCACGCAATTGTACTTCCTTGTCGAAGCGACGGGGCTTTTGTTCTTTGGGTGAGGCGGGTTTGCGATAGGAAGCAGAAAAGCGGCGGTTTACTTTCTTTAAATAAGGCACCTTGTTATAGAGTGCTTCGAGATTGAAACGCGAGTTTACGTCGATGCTGCGCTGATTGCTGACAGTATTGCCCATCTCTATGCCATCGGAAAGGGAAACACCCCGGTCCCAGTTGTAAGAAGAGGCGAAACGAAGGTCAGCGCTGACCCAGTCGGTAGCGGGGAACTTGTCGAATGGGAGCTTATAAGTGGCATTGAATGTCTGCTGGAAATCAATAGGGCGGCCGAGTGAGAGCAGGCTGCGGCGTACTGTATCTTTCCAGGCTGAGTATTCATCGGGGTAAAGGTCTTTATTTACTACACCGTAAGGTTCTTCAATCTCGGCGTGGGTAGCAGAGGTAAAGTTCAGTTTTAGGTTTTTTGTAGGGTCCCAGCGCAGGGCAAAGTCACGGTTCCATAGAAATTCTTTAGCGACGGAGATGGGGATGCCTTCGATACTGAGATCCCCGCTGCCGATGGAACTGCTTCCGGCAGTCAATGCCTCCAGGTCGCGGAGTTGAAGTTCATAATAGTGACGCGTCATATCGGTATTGAATGAGATGCTTTGAGGCAGCCAGTTCAGATTGATTTCTTTGATGAAACGCATCCATGGAGATTTGCTTTCCATAGCTTTGAAAGGTTCCCACGGGCGATAGACGGGAGCATAATTATAAGTCATTGCAGCACGCCAGTCCGTTTCGTTTTCGTAAGCTGTGGTGCTACCCTGATTGTGGCGGAGGGAACGGGAATAGCTGAAAGTAAAGTTCCCCGGATCATAAGGCATAGGGGTTTTACTTGTAATACCCAGTCGTGCATTGCTGAGGCTGAAATTGCGGTAGGTAGTAATTTCGCGGGCGATATTCATCAGCGAGTCTCGTTCCCAATCGGTGGTACAGGCATCCAGCGCATCATCCAGCAGCATATCTTTGTCCAAAGGGTTGTACTTTGGCGTAGTGGCCTCTTTGGAGTAAGAGAAGTAAATAGGAGCGGCCAATTTAGCCTTTTTAGGAAAGAAACGTCCCAGATCGAATGTAGTGGTGAAACTATACTGATAATAATCGTCCAGTCGACGCTCGCTGACACTCTGTTCCAGTCCGCCGAAACCGGCTGTTTCCACATGGCCGGCCAGGTTGATACTACCGATATCGGAAAGCTGTAAGTTGAGATTGCCTTGTGCAGCCCAACCGCCGTCTTCGTTGAATTCGGTTAGGCGCAGTTCGTTCACCCAGACCTCTGCCGATTTAATGGTGCGTGAGTTGTTCCTCACACCAATCATCATAGTCTTGACCTCTGCCAGTGAAGGATTACCAATCACGCTTATCTTATTGGAGGGTTTATCCGGATCGTATTCCGAATACACTTTTGCATAGCTGACACCACTATTCGAGATATTCTTCAAGCGATTACGGGCCTTCTTGACATTGGTGAGTACACTGAGGTCAATGTCAAGATTGTTGTCTTTGGGCCAGACGGCAAGGCAACCTGCAACGGTGCTTCCGTTGTATTCTCCGTGCGGAGTGAGTGTGAGGGGAATTTCGTATTCATAATAGTTGCTGCGGTAATCTGAGCCGAGGCGGATGAATACGGAAAGTTCGCCATTTTGCGGATCTGTGGAGAGATCGGGCAAAGCTTCGGCATGAGCAAACATTTGCAGCCGGCGGTATTGCCGCATATCCATACCGGTATTTTTGTAGACGGCACGTGCATCGCCGGGAGCCAACTTTTCCAGCTTCAGGCTCATGGCTTGCTCATTCTGTTGACGAAGTTGCGGTTGTCCCGGATCGATGACACGGGAGATGCCCGGAGGCATTACATAGTTCACCGGAGTACGGTCTCCATTTTCTTCGATATTGACGGCAGAAACGTCCAGTGCAGCAGAGCTGGTGGTAGAGGCGCCTTGTTGTGTATTATTCAGTGCATCGGTATAGGTGCGCCATTCGCCGCGTACCAACTCTAAGGTTGCAAAACGTAGCACGATGGGTTTCTCAAATCCGGTCAGGAACATGCGCATGAAACGGATGGACTTGAAGTCTTTGATGCTTCCCACCGCCTCGCCACTGCGTACGGGAACTTTGAACTGATACCAGGTCACTTCTTCCGTTTGTCCGTTGCGCAGGCGGACACTGGCGGTTCGTTTATCCGTGATGTAATTCTGTCCTACTTTCAGGTCGGAAGGTGTCAGGTTGATGCGATATTGGAAATATTTCTCTGTCTCGTTCAGTGTATTGTCCTGATTGATATCCTCTACATCGGGCACGGTCTTTGAAGATATATCGTATCGTTCCGGAGAGTCTTCACTCGCGGTGGAGTTCCCCTCGGTATTGTTATAGTATTTGTAGCGTTCCAGAATGCTACGCTCTTCCCGGTCATAGTCCGAGCCACGGAAATAATGATAATTGTCGCCTGCCGGATCGTTGTAGAATTTCTCGTAAGTGGAGGCGTCCACTTTGCCCTGTACGTCTGCCAGATATTTCTGATAAGTGGAGAAGGTACGTTCGTCTTCAGTAGAGAGCCCGTTCAGTCCGACATCTTGCTTACGGCGTGCGCCGGCTGCATTATCAAAGGCATATACCACACTACGATCGCGGGGAACACGCCCCCAAACTGTTTCTTCGGTCTTTGTTGCATCTCCATCAATGGGCAGACCGTTTTCAAAGAACTTCTTGCCATCTTTGAGGATGTCTTCAGATACTTCGCCAAGGTTTATGTAGAGAGTACCTTTGGGGGAATTTGCTCGTGTTGCCTTTTCCGAACCTGTTCGTGTTATTCCTCCCTCAATATTGCCTTCTTCGTAGATGAATGGATCCAGTAACCAGAAAGAGATGTATTCAATGTTCGCCGCTTCGAAATCACTGGTATCCAGTTTACGCATCATGCCTCCCCAGCGATTCTCCGGATTTTTCAGAGTACCGTCGGAATTCAGGTCTGTATCCAGATTGTATGGCCCCCGTTCCTGTGGATAATAGGCTAGGTTCAGGACGTTCATGGAAGCCGATTCCTGGTAGGGAGTTTCCTTATTTGGAAACAGTTCCTGCTCATAGACCTCACGCACATAGTGGTTGCTAAGCTGGTTTAAGTCGTTTTTGATGTGTGTAGGTGTCAATGAAGAGTTACGGCGGGTGAAAAGTCCGTCAATATGGTACCACGCCAGCAGTGCCCGGTTCTTTCCGTAACTGATATCATTGCTGCAGGTTGCTTCGGGAAAGAGGGGAGAGGGGGTGCTTGCCAACATCCAGTATGAGGGCTGACGAAGGTCAATGCCATTTTGTGTACTTTCGAAATCGTCGATGTACGAAGCATTTTGTTGTAGTCCTTTGGCATGTCCCGGAATGAGATGGGCGAATTCCACACCGAGATTGATGCTGCTGGGGACGGTTGCGGTGACAAACGGTAGTTTATCCAGCATGTTTGTCAGCCACTGGCTTTCTTTTTTCCATGAAGCATTCACTCCCCACAACGTGTTGGAGAGTGGTTCGTCACCCATTGCAACTTTGCTTGTCAGTGGTTTCTCGCTGAGGTGCATGATGCTTCCTCCGAAAGAGAAGTTCTGTGAGAAATCGTAGGTGAAGTTTAGTCCCATCATCGTTTTGCGCTGCATGCTGTAGAGCGTATTGCTCTCCAAATTTACGCTGATGGCTGTACCGGCATCAATGATGCTTTGGTTGAGAATGGTAACTACTCCCAATGTGTAATCTACTGTATAGTCAGAGTTTTCTACCAGTGTCATACCGCCCGCCGTCACACGTACTGAACCTTGTGGAATATTCATAGCCCCTAACCGTATTTCATTGGCATTGGAGGCACGGTATTCACCTGTTAGCCGGAATTTATTCTTTTCTGCTGTTTGTTGCGCTACGGTGCGAGTGGAGTCGTACAGTTCTTGAAACACATATTTGTCTGCCAGCGCATCGTTTCCGATGGCTTTGCGCAGGTGGCTGCCGAAAGGTTCTACTACGGGAAAATAGATACGTCCGTCCGAAGCTGTCACCGTATAGCCTTCGACAAAGTCGAAGAAACCGTCCGCACCTGTTTGGTTCTGGTTATTAAGGCGGTCGAGGTTCATGACACGCAACAGGGGTGTTTTGGCAATCTTTCCTTCTGGAATGTAGCGTAGATATACACCTGTTGTATCGCTTTGGTAAGTGATGTTCAACTGGAATTTTTCTTTTTGCACAGAGTAGGCATTGAGACTGTAGACATTCTTCATCATTAGACCCCAGCAGGCTGCGTCCGGGGAATTTGCCGTATTCTTCAATAATTTTACGAACAAACTTTGCCCGGTTTCCTTGATGTCTGAAGAAAACTCACCTACTTGATAACTTCGTCCACCGAGTGTGTACTCAAAAGCGACTGCCAGTACTTCGTCCGGTTGAAGGGTTTGCTTCAGTGAGATATAACCGAGTTTGCTGTTTAGTGTGTATTCTGAGGAAGTGAGCAGACGGGCACTTTCTATTTTTTCGTAATCCATGCCGGGTTCGGATCCGGGGATTGTACTCATGATATTACTTACCTGGCTGATATCGCGTGCGGCTGCATAACTGCTAATCATTTCCGCATAGAGGTTATTGGCGCTATTGGCGGGAGCGTTGACGTTTGAACTGGGATTGGTCGGGTTTCCCACTCCGCTCCAGGCGGTAGTGTTGCCTATGTGAAAGGCCTCTCCAAGATCAGTTAGTGCTACGATGTTTCGCGGATTATCATAGTTATTTCGTTTGTTGGTTACCCATACTTCGATCCGGTTAATTGTGATTCCTGAAAGGATATTCGGAAGCTGTGCCAGATTTTTATCATAGACATCCCGAAAATAATGGGCAAGGAAGAAGTGGCGGTTTCCTTCGTAATTATCTGCGGAGAAGTCGAACGTAGTGGTTTGTGCACCACCGCGGCTTGTCACTGTTTTTGCTTCACTTTCTTGCTGGCTGATAACAGCTTGTAGCTTTAGTTTGCCGAATTGCAGGTCTGTACGAATACCGAACAGTGCGGATGCCCCACGTATTAGTGAGTTATTGGTGGACATGCTCACATTACCGGCTTCAATCAGTTTGATGATCTCATCTTCTTTTCCCTCATATTTCAGTTTCAGTCGTTTGGTGTCAAAATCAAAGGTAGCATCGGTGTTGTAGTTCATGTTCATATTCACCTTGTCACCTACTTTTCCATTGACGTTGATATTAATTTTCTCATCAAAGTCAAAACCGAGTGTTTTGCGTTGACTTTCCGGAAGTGAGGGGTTCTTCACATTTTTGTACGTCATGCCGAAGCTGAGTTCTGCATTACCTTGTGTACGTATCTGTACCCCACCGGGACCAAACAACTTCTCTGCCGGACCAAGGTTGAACTTCATATCCATAAAGTCGAAAGCCTCTTTTCCTTTGCCGATTTGTTCTCCGTTCTTTTGGCGGTAATAAGATTGCATGGATTGTTTCAATGTCCAATCCAGATATTCTTCGGGGGTCAGTACCATCGGTACACCGATTTCGGTATTCCCTAATTTTGTGCGTATGTAGTATCTGTCTGTTTTTGCATCATATTCTGCCTCGGTTCGCAGGTTCATGGGCGATTGCAGGTCGGCAGGGTGGGGAGAAAGGTCTTTTAGTGTACCCGGCACGGTCTTGCGAACGGAATATCGCGGAGCTATTGTATCCTGTACATTTTCTGCTTCTTGTGCACTCTTCTCATTTACATTCTGTCCCATAACGACAAAGCTGCCAGGCATGAGCCATAGCAGCAATAACCAGATGATATGTCGTATACGGGGAGACTTCATATGTGTTTAATTAATTTATGAATGATAATTCATCGTATATTTCATCGGTTAGTAATTATACTTACAAAAAATGCGTAAATTTCTTCCTTTCCCGTAGCTACTCCTCCGACTCGTTGAGTGAACCTGATTCAGTCAGGGACTGAATGCTTTTCACTCCCTGACTGAATGCCTTTCAGTTCCTGACTCATTGTATCCCCATTCAGAAGGTATCTGAGAGGGGGTGGGGAAAGTGACAAGACAAGAAAGAAAGGAAGTAAAAATTACATATAAAAAATATAGGTTATTCTCCCCTAAATCATCATTTACTAAAGTCTTTTCAGCGCCAACTTAATAACCTGCTCTACCGGTGCATCCGGTTCTTCTTTCAATATTGTCAAAACTACCTTTTGTGATGGTGCTTGTGCAAATCCCAACATTGTCAATGCAGCAATGGCTTCTTCCTGCACCTGTGCATTAGCAGCAGATAACATTCCGCCGAGACTTCCTATCGTACTTCCTGCGCTTGTTGCACCTGTCTTGATTTTATCTTTCAAATCCACAATCACCCGTTGGGCTGTTTTTAATCCGATACCTTTCACTGTCTTCAGTAAATTGGCATTTTCAGTACTGATAACATTCACCAGTTCTGCCGGTGAAAGTGCTGAAAGTATCATTCGTGCAGTATTACCGCCAATGCCCGAAACGGAAATCAGCAACAAGAATAATTCACGCTCTTGTTTATCTGCAAAGCCGTAGAGGATGTATGCATCCTCACGTATAGCCTCGTAGATATACAGTTTACACTCTTTTTTGCCTTGGATGGCAGCATACGTATTTAATGAAATATTAACGGCATATCCCAATCCGTTACAGTCGATAACTGCGGTTGCCGGGCTGAGCTCGGCAAGTCCGCCTCTGATGTATTCTATCATAATACTTACTATAACGCGCGCGAGCGAGGAATATTGTGTTTCTTCATTACAGACTCAGAAGAGTTTCAGGGAACTTTTTCCTTTGGAAATTGTTTTAGAGTGATAAGTCATTGAAGGTACATAAGTTTGAAAGAAGTCTTAATAAAGAAAAAACTCTGTGGAACACTGAATCGTTTTGTGGTTAAATTGAATGAAAATGATTACTTTTGTGCCGATAAAATAGAAAACTGATAAATAAATTCAATAAAAGAATGAAAAAAGTAAGAGCAGCCATTGTTGGCTATGGCAATATCGGGCAATACGTGCTCGAAGCGTTGCAAGCGGCTCCCGACTTTGAAATTGCCGGTGTAGTACGCCGTGCTGGAGCTGAAAACCGTCCCGCAGAACTGAGTGAATACCCTGTTGTAAAGAATATCAAGGAATTGGAAGGCGTTGATGTTGCAATTCTTTGTACACCAACACGCAGTGTAGAGACTTATGCCAAAGAAATCCTTGCACTTGGCATCAATACGGTTGACAGCTTCGATATTCATACCGGTATTGTAGATTTGCGTCGCACACTGTCTGCTTCTGCAAAAGAACATAATGCAGTTTCTATTATTTCTGCAGGTTGGGATCCAGGAAGCGATTCTATCGTACGTACCCTGTTGGAAGCTATTGCTCCGAAAGGAATTACTTATACAAACTTTGGTCCTGGAATGAGTATGGGACATACAGTAGCTGTAAAAGCTATTGATGGTGTAAAGGCTGCTCTTTCCATGACTATTCCTACCGGAACAGGTATTCACCGCCGCATGGTTTATATCGAATTGAAAGACGGTTATGAGTTTGATAAAGTGTCTGCTGCCATCAAGGCAGATCCATACTTTGTGAATGACGAGACACATGTGAAATTAGTTCCCAGCGTAGATGCTTTGCTTGACATGGGACATGGTGTAAACCTCACTCGTAAAGGTGTTTCCGGTAAAACTCAGAATCAATTGTTTGAGTTCAATATGCGCATTAATAATCCTGCACTTACTGCTCAGGTATTGGTTTGTGTAGCTCGCGCTTCCATGCGTCAACAACCTGGTTGTTACACGATGGTAGAGGTTCCGGTTATTGATTTTCTGCCGGGTGATCGTGAAGAGTGGATCGGACACTTAGTGTAAGAACAAAGATCGAAAAAAACGACCTTTATTTCTTGCACTACATCCAATAATTATAATTCTAAATTGATACTAACATGTCAAAGCTACAAGACAAAATCCTTGCCCTCACTTCTGAGCTTGATGCATTATTGAAAAGCACTGCTGTCGGAAAACGAGACAAGGTTCTGGAAGAAGTTTCAGATGAACTGGACGAGTTGATACACACTATCAACAAGCGTTATGTGGAAAATAATTTCCAAGCTCTAAAGAAGTTCTATCTTAAGAAGATGAAAAGATTCGAGCATGAATACCGTTATCAGGATGAAGAGGGGGATGAGTTTTATGTCGATGATTATCGTTGCCTTTGCTGCTCCGTAACGTACGAGAAGGACGAAGAGCGTGAGCCGGGTGATTCTTTTGATGGAATAGACGTTAACTTCGCCAGTGAAGGTGGGTTCTGCTATTCGTTGGAACCGGATTCTCAGTTTACACGTAATAATATTGATAGGATTTATTATCTTTTGCCTAATGAAGACAATACCTATATGTGGCAACTTGAGATTGACTTTCCGGACAATCATGAGAATTCTCGCTTATTGTATGACGCGTTGCTGGCTCAGCCGCTCATACAGGAACACCTTATCGACGGGCTTGGTATACTGAAGAAGAAGGTGAAATTGTCCCGCGATGTTGCTTTCGATGTACTGTATTGCCTGACGGATGTCACTTATCAGACGCTGGTGAAAGAGTAGCGCAGCACTGGGAAATATGCTCGTTCTGTATCGAAAGATATGCTAAATTGGCGTAAGATCTACGTAAAGTAAACGTAGATGTTACGCCAATTTAGTTATAGTTGTCAGCCAATTCTCTTAGAACAGGAACCGCAGAATATCATTAAAGTTTGCCCACAGCAGCAATCCGAATAGTAGGAACATGCCCACCATTTGCGCACGTTCCATAAACTTATCACTTGGTTTGCGCCGAGCCACAATCTCATAAATAAGGAATAGTACATGTCCGCCATCCAGTGCCGGAATAGGCAGAATATTCATGAAGGCGAGGATAATAGAAAGGAACGCTGTCATGTACCAGAACTGATGCCAATCCCATGTAGCAGGGAAGATGCTTCCGATAGTTCCGAAGCCACCCAATTGCTTGGCGCCTTCTTTAGAGAAGAGATATTTCATCTGTCCTACATAGCCTTTCAGAGTTTGTACTCCCAATGCTGCACCAGCGGGGAAAGAGGCCAGAAAACTATATTCTTTCTTTACAACCGGCAGTAACTGATTGGTTGCCGTACGTACTACTACACCTATCTCATAGATTGAATCTGTAGCAAAAGTTATAGTATCTATCACTCCGGCACGTGCATAAGTCAATGTGATATAATGAGAAGCTGAATCCGCTTTCTGACGGCGTAACATCTCTTCTTTAAAATCGAAATAAGCAATGTTCTTTCCGTCCAATTGCATAATACTGTCACCCGCTTGCAGGCCGGCAAGGGCAGCAGGACGGTTGGCACAAATACTATCAATAACATACGGATAGCGGAATGAGGCAAAACGTACACTGTCAGCCAGCAGACGCTCCATAAAATTCTCAGGAATATAAACGGATACCTCTTGCCCATCGCGGCGTACTGTTACCTGGCGGGCATCGACAACGCTTGTCAGCATATCACCACCGTAACGTTCAAAGGGTACACCATCAGCAGATATAAGTACGTCACCGTCACGGAAACCGATAGCTTTTGCCGTTTCGTTGAATTCCATACCCAACGGGGCTTTTTGTACCGGTACATATTCATCTCCCCAAGTAAAAAGTATCATAGAATAGATGAATAATGCCAATATGAAATTGAACAATACACCACCTACCATGATTAACAACCGTTGCCATGCCGGTTTGGCCCGGAACTCCCACGGTTGTATTGGCTGTTGCATCTGTTCGGTATCCATAGATTCATCTATCATACCTGCTATCTTTACATAACCACCTAACGGTAGCCAACCAATACCATATTCCGTATCACTATTTTTCGGCTTGAACTTGAACAGGGTAAACCAAGGGTCGAAGAACAAACAAAACTTTTCTACCCGTGTCTTGAAAAGACGGGCGAAGAGGAAGTGCCCTCCCTCATGAACGATAACGAGCAACGAAAGGCTCATAATGAGTTGCAGGGCACGAATCAAAAATGTTTCCATCTAATAATTTTTCTATTTTACTATTAACTACTATTTACTATTCTTATTCTCCTCCGAGGAAGAAGGGAGTTGAGATACTCTAATACTTGTACTATTTTTATTTTATCAACTCTTGTGCAATACGGCGTGTCATCGCATCCGTAGCTACATAGTCTTCATATTCCGGTTTTGCCACAAACGATACGATAGACATTGCTTTCTCTATCACATCACTCATGCCGAGGAATGAAATCTCATCCCGCAGGAAAGCGGCAACTACCATTTCATTGGCTGCATTCACGATACAAGGCATATTTCCGCCTTTATGCAAAGCTTCGTAAGCCAAAGCCAGATTACGGAAACGAGTCGTATCCGGTTGTTCGAATGTCAGGTTTGTGCACATCTTGAAATCCAACCGGGGAAATGAAGCCTTCAGGCGTTGCGGATAAGAGAATGCATACTGAATAGGCAGACGCATATCCGGCATACCCAGTTGTGCCTTTACTGCACCGTCTTCAAACTGCACCATCGAATGTATAATAGATTGCGGATGTACTACCACTTCAATCTGATCCGGACGTACACCGAATAACCATTTTGCTTCTATCACCTCGAACCCTTTGTTCATCATTGAAGCGGAATCAATCGTGATCTTCGCTCCCATATCCCAATTAGGATGTTTTAGGGCTTGGGCTTTGGTTACCGTAGCCAGTTGTTCCATTGTGCAATTGCGGAACGGACCACCAGATGCCGTAAGGATCACCTTCTCTATCGGATTGCCGAGTTCCCCCGCTAAACATTGGAAAACGGCTGAATGTTCGGAATCTACCGGTAATATAGGTGTACCGGATAGGCGTGCCATATCGTTAATCAGCTCACCTGCCACAACAAGCGTCTCCTTGTTGGCAAGAGCGATGGGTTTACGGGCACGAATAGCATTCATGGTTGGTTTCAGTCCGGCATAACCTACCATCGCAGTCAGTACGATGTCAATTTCCGAGTCTTCCACAATCTGGCAGATAGCATCCGTTCCTGCATATACTTTGATAGGCAGGTCGGCGAGGGCTTCTTTCAGTTGGGCATATTTCGTTTCGTTGGCTATAACTACCGCTTCAGGCTTGAATTTCCGAGCCTGGGCAATGAGTTCTTCTACACGGTTGTTGGCGGTCAGCACATACGCTTCGTACTGGTCGGATTGTTCTTCAATCACCTGTAAAGCCTGCGTACCTATGGAGCCGGTAGAACCGAGTATAGCAATTTGTTTTTTCATTTATCTATCACTTAAAATACAATATATTGTTCCGGATTTACCGCCCGTCCTTTGTGCCATAACTCAAAGTGCAGGTGAGGACCGGTTGTCAGTTGTCCGCTGTTTCCTACCAAAGCAATAGCTTCTCCGGCCTGTACAGTGTCTCCTTCACGTTTCAATAAGGAACTGCAATGCTTATATACGGATATAAAGTCTTGATTATGTTGTACTTCTATCACATATCCTGTTTCGGCCGTATAAGTACTCAAGATAACTGTACCATCCAGCGTAGCAAGTACGCTCTCTCCGGGATTGGCGGCGATATCCGTACCGTAATGTTTTCTGTCAGCATCAAATTTGTCTGTAATCATGCCTCGCGTGGGACGATAAAATATCAATCCTTCTATGTCCGGGCGGGCTGTAATGCTTGTCAGATTATACTTTTCTGTTTCTTCATATTGTTTCCGGAACTCCGCTTCCCGCTGTGTGCGTTCCATCAACGAATCTTTGCGTACGGTAGTCAGTGAGTCCATATTGTGCACAGTATCTACCCGTATGGTTCCACTGAAAATATCCTGTATATTCATGATATACAAATTCTGGCGATCTACCAACTGTTGAAGTGAATCTACTCGTAAAGCATTCTCTACCACTTGGGCACGGATTTCACTGTTCATGTATCCCGGCAAGTAGTTGCGCAACGGGGTGAAAGCAATGATAACTGAGGCAACCAGAAACAAAACAGTCAGCACAGAAAGTAATACCGAGATGCCGTTTAACTTGGATACACGGAGACCGACTACTTCTTCGAGTGTATTCTCATTGATGATAGTCAGCTTATATTTGAATTTGATATTACTCCAGAATGCTTTATGTCGTTTCTTTTTCACCATACGCACTAATCACTTATCACTCTATCACTAATCACTTGTTTACACTTCCTCTGTTTCATCCAAAGCCAGCAATCCTTCGGGTAAATCCATAGTGATTACTTTGTGCTTTTGGTCAATGTTCAGGATGAATTCTTCTTGTGCAGGAATCAGTAACTCTTCTCCCTGATGATCAACTACAAACAAGGTGTTGATGGTTGCAGTATCCACCTCTGTTACTTCTCCCAAGTCTCCGTGGTTAACTTCTTCCACGCGGAAACCTACGAAGAAATCCCAGGTCAGTTCTCCCGGTCCGGCATCTTCGGCATGTTTGGCGGGAAAATAAACTTCCACGTTGGTGAACATCCGCGCACGTTCCGCCGTGTCTACTCCTTCCAGCTTTACCAATGCAGTGGAGTCGGAGCGGAAACGGTATTCCTCCAGGAAGAAAGGTACGAAAATACCATCCAACAGGCAGATTAGGTATTCAGCTTCCACCCGGTCAAAAATGTCATCGGTAAATGTGAATGACAACTCGCCGTGAATGCCGTGCGGTTTGTTGAATACTCCTATCTTATATACATCTTCTCTTTTTATCATCTTATCATCCTACCATTCTTAATCATCTTCCACCATCCCATATCATATTCTCGTAATTCTTGCTCCGATAGCATTCAGGCGTCTTTCGATATCCTGATACCCCCGGTCGATTTGTTCAATGTTGTGGATACGACTGCTTCCTTCCGCACTCATGGCGGCAATCAGCAATGCAATACCGGCACGAATATCAGGTGAAGTCATATTTCCGCCTCGCAGACGCATGGCATGGTTATGGCCAATGACAACGGCACGGTGAGGGTCACAAAGAATAATCTGTGCTCCCATATCTATCAGTTTGTCCACGAAGAACAGGCGGCTCTCGAACATTTTTTGATGAATGAGCACGCTGCCTTTTGCCTGAGTGGCAACTACGAGCATTACACTCAGCAAGTCCGGCGTCAGTCCCGGCCAGGGAGCATCGGCAATAGTCATGATGGAACCATCTATGAACGACTCTATCTGATACGTTTCCTGTGCAGGAACATAGATATCGTCTCCCCGTTGTTCCAGTTTGATGCCCAGACGGCGGAAACTTTCAGGGATGATGCCCAGGTTTTCATAAGAAACATTCTTGATGGTGAGCTCACTTTGCGTCATGGCTGCCATACCGATAAAACTGCCGACTTCGATCATATCGGGAAGTATCGTATGTTCGGTACCGTGCAGTTCGTCCACTCCTTCAATGGTCAGCAGATTGGAGGCAATGCCTTGTATCTTGGCGCCCATACGGTTCAGCATCTTGCAAAGTTGTTGCAGATACGGTTCGCAGGCAGCATTGTAAATAGTGGTTGTTCCTTTGGCCAGTACCGCCGCCATCACGATGTTGGCAGTTCCGGTTACCGAAGCTTCGTCCAGCAACATGTAGGTGCCTTTCAGTTCGCAAGCTGAAATCTCATACGCTTCGCGCTCTGCGTTGTACGAAAAATCTGCACCCAGATTCTGTATACCGATAAAGTGAGTATCCAGACGTCTGCGTCCTATCTTGTCACCACCCGGTTTTGATATCATCGCTTTATGAAAGCGTGCCACCATCGGGCCAATTAACATAACCGAACCTCGCAGACTGGAACATTTCTTCAGGAATTCATCACTCTCCAGATAACTCAAATCCAGCTTTTCAGCTTTGAAACAATACGTATCAAGCCTTTTTCTGGATACCGTAACGCCCATATCACGCATCAGTTGAATGAGATTGTTGACGTCCAGTATGTCCGGAATATTATGTACGGTCACCTCTTCGGCTGTCAGCAGCGTGGCGCAGATAATCTGCAATACCTCGTTTTTTGCGCCTTGCGGATGAATCTCGCCGGATAATCTGTGTCCTCCTTCAATTACGAATGATGCCATAAATTGGGATTTATGACTTATGATTTATAATTTATGATTTATGAACGGATCTGCCGCTTATAAATCATAAATCTGAAATCATAAATCTATTAGTACTTTCTCTTATTATTCCGGTTATCTCTCCGGTTATTCTGATTGTTTACTTTCGGACGGTAGTTCTGATTGATACGTTCAGCCATCAGTTTGATGATGTCATCCGTCATCTGCAATTTGCCACCCGAATATTCATTAAGATCTTCTGCAATTTTGCGGTCGTCTACCGTATCCTTGTTCCAGGTCATGTAGTCTTTCTTCATGTGGTTGCAGATCAGGGCTATCAGGTTTTGCTTTTCATCTCCTTCGGGGAAGTCAATTGCTTTCTTTATCAATACTTCCAGTGTACGGCCGTAGTGGCGGTAACGAATTTTTGTACTGGGATAGGGGATCACTTCCGGACGGGTATTCAAATTATCTTTGCGGATAATTTCATAAGGATAATCAATGTCCAGTTTGAAGTCGGACATGATAGCCAGATGATCCCATAATTTATGTTTAAAATCGGGTACATCACGCAGATGTGGGAACATATTACCCATGATGTTGATAATGGTGTTTGCGCAACGTTGGCGTTCAGCGCGGTCTTCGATTGTCAACGCGTGGTCAACCATGTTTTGGATGCTGCGTCCGTATTCCGGCAAAGGCATCCGTTTTTGTTGAGTGTTATATTGCATATATTATAAAAGTTTTTTCGGTTGGGAAGCTACAAACTCTTTCAGGTAGAATGGTTCAAAATAAGCTACATCCTTAAAGTCGTTTTCGGCTATTGCTTTTTCAGCAAGTGGGAACATCATCTTCGCCAGCGGACGAATATCGTCAATGAAGTGCGCATTGGGATGAGTTATTTTATCTTTGCACTTGGCTGCCCCGTCTCCAAAGAAATAAACGGGATGTTGATCCAGAAATTCCGTATAAGAGTTTTCGTCTACAATGTCAGCGGCTATGTCGCGCACAGGTTTCAGGGCACGGTCGTAGATGGCAGCATATACCTCCATACGGCGTGCATCGATCATTGGGCATAGCAATGCGTCTTCGGGCAATTCATCATGATAAAGCAATACCGGCACGCATTGTACCTTCAATGTCGGAAGACCGATCAGCGGAATATTACGTCCGTAACAAACCCCTTTCGCCATAGATACGCCGATACGTAGTCCGGTGTAAGAACCCGGTCCGCAACTCACCGCCACTGCATCAATCGGCATGGCATGACTGTCGGCAAACGACAGAGCTTCGTCTATAAATACTCCCAGCAGAGCGGCATGAGACGGGCCGTTCAGATCTTCTTTGTTAAATACATTTTGTCCATCTTCACTCACAGCAACGGAGCATGCCGAGGTGGACGTTTCAATATGCAAGATACACGACATAGTCTTTTGTTAGTTTAATTGTGGCAAATTTACAGGTTTATTTTCAGATACACAAGCGAATCCAAAAAGGGTTCGGTATCTTTCTTACGGCATTATTGGCAGGTTTTTAGATTATTTCTATCTTTGCTATCTGATTTTAGGAATAAATACTGAATTCGTTAACATAAAATAACCGGCACAAGGAGGTCGTTGTATCTGTAATTATGATCGTAGCTATTATTATTGTACTTTTTATTTTGGTGGTGATTTCGATGTACAACTCATTGGTGAGAAAGAGAAATCAGATAGAAAATGCTTTTTCCACTATCGATGTCATGTTGAAACGCCGCTTCGATTTGATCCCCAATCTGGTTGCAACCGTTCAGCAATATGCCAAGCATGAAGCTGATACATTTGCTGCAATAACGGAAATGCGCAACAAGACTTATACTTCTCTTAATGACAGCGAAAAGGCGGACTTTGACAAAATTTTTTCTAAAGTGCGTACTCAATTCTTTGCAGTGGCGGAGAACTATCCCGAACTAAAAGCTTCTGAAAATTTCCTGCAATTGCAGCGTTCGCTCAATGAAACGGAAGAACAGTTGGCTGCTGCCCGCCGCACTTACAATGCCTCTGTAACCGATTACAATAATGCCGTCCAGACTTACAAATCTGTTGGCAGGTATGTTTGGCTTTACAAGAAAAGCGGTGCTGACAATTCCGGAAGCAGAACGTGCAACTCCGGATGTAAAGAACTTATTCAATTCATAAAATAGCCGGCAATGGATTATGTAGATTTTGACTCTCTGGCGCAGAAGCTGGCTCCCACGTTGCAACTTCTGGAAAATAAACGTAAGGAACTTCTGAGGAAAGGGCGTTCGGAGGGTTTGATTTATGCTGCTATTTTTCTGGTAGTAGGAGTGATCGCTTTGTTAATACTTAAATTGGAAGGGATCTTTGGTCCGATTGTTATTGTTGTTATTTCTGTAATCATTTTTATTACTTGTATCAATAATAAGTCGAAAATATTCTCCTCTTTTTATAAAGAAGAAGTGGTAGATGAAATAATCCATGCCTTTTGTCCGAATGCGACTTATTCTCCGAATAATGGAGTGAGTGAGGATCTTTTTAGAAATAGCGGACTGTTTACTTCTCCCGACCGTTATCATGCCGAAGATTTGATAGAAGGATGTCTGGATAAAACTAGCTTTATCTGTTCCGAAGTACATGCTGAAGAGCGTAGAGCTCGTTCTACCAAGAATGGAGTGCAGTATTATTGGGAAGATATTTTCAAAGGATTTCTTTTCATTGCTGACTTTCATAAAGAATTTCAGGGAGAAACAACTGTTTTGCGGGATAGCTTTTTCAAAATTAAGATGGGAGCTTCAAGAGTGAAAATGGAAAATCCCGATTTTGAAAAAGTCTTTGATGTCTTTTCCACGAACCAGATTGAGGCCCGCTATCTGATTACCCCTTCTATGATGGAAAGAATGTTGAAGTTGGACAGCAATTTTAAGAAAGGAATTACCATCAGTTTCCGGAATTCTACGATTCTGGTCGCCATTCCGGATTCAAAGAACCGGTTTGAAGCAGATGTGTGGAGTTCTTTGAGTGATATGAGCATCCTTAAATCGGACTTTGCAGTGCTCCAATCCTTACTGGATATTGTAGATGAACTAAACTTGAACACACGTATTTGGAGTAAAGAGTAAGCGATAAATACATCACTTATTTCTTGAATAATTTTCACTAATGAAAATATTCATGTAATTTTGCGGAAAACTAAAGAATCTTATGATACAATCCATGACCGGATACGGTAAAGCGACCGCTGAACTGTCCGATAAGAAAATCAATGTAGAAATCAAATCGCTCAATAGTAAAGCGATGGATCTGTCAACCCGCATCGCTCCCCTCTACCGGGAAAAAGAAATAGAAATCCGTAACGAAATTGCTAAGGCACTGGAACGTGGAAAAGTGGATTTCAGTCTGTGGATTGATAAAAAAGATGCCTGTGAACTTATTACTCCCATTAATCAGGATGTGGTAGTGGCGTATTACGAACGCATTCGTACCATCTCCGAAACTACCGGTATCCCTGCACCCGAAGACTGGTTCTCTACTTTGCTCCGCATGCCGGATGTGATGACCAAGAACGATATTCAGGAACTGAGCGAGGAAGAGTGGAAAGCTGTTCATGCCACTGTGCTTCAGGCTATCCAAAATCTGGTTGATTTCCGTATACAGGAAGGCGCGGCTTTAGAGAAGAAGTTCCGCGAAAAGATTTCCAATATTGCCAAGTTGCTGACTTCTGTTGATCCGTACGAAAAAGAGCGTGTAGAGAAAATCAAAGAACGCATCACGGATGCTTTGGAAAAGACCATCAGTGTGGACTATGACAAGAACCGTCTGGAACAGGAACTCATCTATTACATTGAGAAACTGGATATAAACGAAGAAAAACAACGCCTGAGCAACCACTTGAAATACTTCATTAATACTATGGAGGATGGAAGCGGACAAGGTAAGAAGTTGGGTTTCATTGCCCAGGAAATGGGACGTGAAATCAATACGTTGGGAAGCAAGTCCAATCATGCTGAGATGCAGAAGATTGTAGTGCAGATGAAGGATGAGTTGGAACAAATCAAAGAACAGGTATTGAACGTGATGTAGAGACATTTGCAATGTACAATTTACAATGTACAATTTGCCGTATTGAGGTGTGCGCCGGATTGTGCTTTTCTTTAGATTGTACTTTGCTAAATTGTACCTCTCATCAAGTTTTTCCTTTAATTTGTATATTGTAATTTACTAAATTGTACATTGTACTTTGCTAAATTGTAAATGTTATGTTGGCTAAACTTATTATATTCTCAGCCCCTTCCGGGTCAGGAAAATCAACCATTATCAACTATTTGTTGGAGCAGAACCTGAATCTGGCTTTTTCTTGTTCTGCTACCAGTCGTCCGCCACGCGGAACAGAACAGCATGGAGTGGAGTACTTCTTTCTTTCTCCCGAAGAATTCCGTACCCGCATTGCCAATGACGAGTTTCTGGAATATGAAGAAGTGTATAAAGACCGTTACTACGGTACATTGAAGTCTCAGGTAGAAGCTCAGTTGGCTGCCGGACAAAATGTGGTTTTTGATGTGGACGTTGTAGGTGGCTGCAATATAAAAAAGTTTTATGGCGACCGTGCTCTGTCGGTATTCATTCAGCCTCCTTCGGTAGAGGAACTTCGTAAACGTCTGGTAGGACGTGGAACGGATGCTCCCGAAGTGATAGAAGCCCGCGTTGCTAAGGCGGAATATGAACTGACGTTTGCACCTAAGTTCGATAAGGTCATTGTAAATGATGACTTGGAGCAGGCGAAGGCGGAAGCTTTGCAGGTAATTACAGAGTTTTTATCGAAATAATAAGGTCTGTCATGTATCAGCCGAAACCTGTTTCTCCTAAACAGAACAAATCTTTGTTGATTCTCAACGCACTCCTGGCACTTATATCTTTAGTGTCAGGTCTGATGGCGTTGTATTATAGCCAATGGACAATCGTTCTTGGTATGACATTGGTATTGCTTTCAAGTTGCATCAATGTTTATACTTGCTGGAAACGTATGAAAACAAAAGAATGAAAACGGGTATCTTCAGCGGCTCCTTCAATCCGCTTCACATCGGACATCTTGCCCTTGCCAATTATCTTTGCGAATATGAAGGGCTGGATGAAGTGTGGTTTCTCGTAACCCCTCATAATCCGTTGAAGGAAGAAGATGAATTGATGGATGATACCTTCCGTTTGAAGTTGGTTCAACTTGCCATTGAGGGGTATCCCAAGTTTAAAGCTTCTGATATTGAGTTTAATCTGCCCCGTCCGTCCTATACCATCCATACGCTGGATAAACTGAAAGAAACCTATCCCGACCGGGAATTTCATTTGATTATCGGTTCGGACAACTGGGCGCTTTTTCCCCGCTGGTATCAGTCGGAACGTATTCTTGCCGAAAACCATATTCTTGTATATCCCCGTCCTGGTTATCCGGTTTCTTCCGATTCCCTTTCGGAGAATGTAAAAGTAGCTTCTTCGCCT